>Ga0181524_10003206_pt1 | contig 16050 bp, 14 predicted proteins | sample PEATcosm2014_Bin_34_FD_119761 | JGI IMG/M metagenome (GOLD analysis project Ga0181524, IMG submission 119761) | Peatland microbial communities from MTU Mesocosm Facility, Houghton, MI, USA - PEATcosm2014_Bin05_60_metaG | ecosystem: Environmental > Terrestrial > Soil > Wetlands > Peat | place...
TAATTGCGCGTGGAGATGGCGTTGAGCGCGGCCCACACCTCCGTCGCGACCGATTCGCCTTTAAACTCGTGGTAGAGCAGGTAGAAGGAGAAGATGACGGCGGCGAGGCCAAGAGCGGGCCAGAGATATTCGAGGTATTTTTTCATGCGGCCTATCGCGCTGGGAAACGAGGTCGCTCGCTCGGACTGCCGCAAGCTGGCCAATTGAGACTCTCCCTCGCATAGCGCCGCTCCTCTCGCAAGCCCCATGTTTTCGGGATTGATCGTCCTGTCTTGCCTTCCCGACGCGCCAGCGTCACTCTGGCGCGCGCGAGGAAACCGGTCCGGGGGGCATCGTATGAATATCGTCAAACGCATCAAGGGGTTGATCATTGCGCCCGAAGCGGAATGGGCGATAATCGAAGCCGAGGATAAAGGCGTCGTCGAGCTGTACCGCAGCTATATAGTTTATTTGGCGCTGATCCCGCCCTTCGCCAGTTTTCTGGGCGGCTATTTTTTCGGCTTCGGGCGCGGCCCCGCCGATGTCGGCCATCTCTCCTTGGGTGGGGGGCTGTTGCGCGCTTTCGTGCAATACGCCCTCAGTCTGCCGCTGCTCTATCTCGTCGCCTTCGTGATCTCCACCATCGCGCCGCATTTCGACGGCAAGGCCGACGACAAGCGCGCGCTGACGCTGGCCGCCTATTCCTATACGCCGGCCTGGGTCGCGGCGGTCTTCGGCCTCATCCCCGGCCTGCGATGGCTCGACATTTTGGGTTTCTACGGGATCTACCTGTTGTATCACGGCCTGCCGCGCATGATGAAATGCCCGAAGGACCATGCCGACGTGTTCACGCTGGTGATTCTGGCGCTCACCATAGCGACCGGCGCATTGCACGCCTGGATCGTGCATTCGGTCGCGCCCTGGCGGGCGTATTAGAATTTCCACCGCGCGGCGGCCTCGTCGTCGCTCGCCTTGGCCTCGACCCAGCCGCCCTCGCGCCCGTCGGCGCGATGCTCCTTCTTCCAGAAGGGCGCCCGCGTTTTGAGATAGTCCATCAAAAACTCCGCCGCCGTGAAGGCCTCGGCGCGATGGCGGGCGGCCGCGGCGACCAGCACGATTTTTTCGCCCGGACGAATGAGCCCGTAGCGATGCAGGACCGTGAGCCCCTGCAACGGCCAGCGTGTTAGCGCGTCTTGCGCGATCGCGGCGATCTCGCGCTCCGCCATGCCCGGATAATGTTCGAGTTCCAGCGCCGTCAGCGTCCCCGCCTCGTCACGGCACAGGCCCGTAAAACAGACCAGCGCGCCGATGTCGTTGCGGCCTTGCAGCAGCAGCGCTTCCTCGCGCGCCGCGTCGAAGGGCTCTGCGCAAAGGCGCACGGTTGGCGCGATCAAGCTAGTAGTATGCGTCATTCTATTTGCCGCGCCTGAGATGCAAGCCTAAAGGCTCGCTTTTGAAAGTCTTCAATGCGAGCGACTCAAGCCGCTAGCCCCCGGTCATCGGCGGAAAAAATGCAATCTCGCGGGCGGCGCCGATCGGCGAATCGGGCCTCGCATGGGTCTTGTCGATGGCGGCGCGGATCGTCGCGGCGTTGGCGAAAGCCTCCGCATAGCCCTCGCCGCGCGCCGACAGCCAGGCGATCAGTTCGGCCACGGTGGCGACGCTGGCGGGCGGGGCGATCTCTTCCTCGGTCAAGCCGACCCGCTCGCGCACCGAGGCGAAGTAGACGGTTTTCATTCCTCGTCGTCCCCAAAGTGCGGCCAGCCGGCCACGAGATAATCGCCGGCGGTGTAAAGAGTCAGCAGCGCCGCGATCCACAGCAGCACGCTGCCGATGACCACCGTCCCCGGCAGCACGACTTCGCCCGCCGGCCCGGCGATGAAAAAGCCCAGCGCGAACATCTGCACGGTGGTCTTCCATTTGGCGATCACGCTTACGGGCAGACGCACTTTCAGATCGGCGAGATATTCGCGAAGACCCGAGACCAGGAACTCCCGGCACAAAATGATGATCGCCGCCCAGATGGTCCAGCCGACCAGCGTCTGATTGGCTGCGACCGCGAGCAGCGTCGTCGCGACCAGGAGCTTGTCGGCTATGGGATCGAGCATTTGCCCCAGCGGCGACTGCTGTTTCCAGATGCGCGCGAGATAGCCGTCGAAGAAGTCCGTGACGCAGGCCACGGTGAAGACGCCCAGCGCCGCCCAGCGCATCCAATGCACCGTAGGCCATTGCAACAACAGCGCGACAACCGGCACGGCGACCAATCGCCCATAGGTGAGTAGGTTGGGCAATGCCAGCGCATGGCGCAAGCGGCGCCGTCGGGGGAGAGCCGTTTCGGTCATCATGAGAGAGGGAATATGTAGGCTCGCCGTTTTGTCAATAGAATAAAGCCGTTCGCAGGGAGTCGTTGGGGGAGCGCCGCCGTCGTTTCTCCTTGTCCCATTGTTTTGTAACTTCAAATCCCAAACGCCCGGTGCGGGCGAACGATCAAGCGCTTCCCGCCGTCGCCGCCGCGCGATCGCTTTTCGGCTGGTCCGGCCCTCGCAGCCTCGCCTCCTCTTGCGCCAGCAGCGCAAAAATCGGAGGCGGCTCGATGTCCTCGGGGATGGCGCAGAGGCGCCAGCGGGCCATCCCGCGGCCAAGATGCGGCCAAGCTGTGACGATCGCCACCGGAATGGACAGGACATAGCCGGCCGTCAGCGGCAGCGACCACAGCAGCAATGTCGGAGCGCGGGTCGCGCCAAGGCAAACGACCAGGAGTCCGAACAGCAATTGCGGCCACAGCCCCTGGACCGCGCGCGACCATGACAGCGCATGAGCGTCGCGCGCCTGTCCGTCCCAGCCGACGCCGACGCCGACGCCGAACGGCAGGCGCAGCAGAAACAGGGTTGTCTGCAACGTCGTCGCGGCGCCAATGACGAAGGAGACAAGGGCCTCGATCAGCGCGCTGGCGAAAAAGCGCGCGCCGCCGCCGTAGCGCGCGAGCCCGCCCCGAGTGAGCGCGACATCGATGTAGCCCGCGAGCTTGGGGGCGAGATAAAAACCCAGGAACAGGCAGTACAGCAGTTCCGTGGAGCGGGCCGGAAACGACGTGGCGGGGTTCAGCAGCGGCGTCAGCGTGGCGAGAGCGATGATCGCCGTCCAGGCCGGCGCGCCGATGAACATCGCGACCGCCCAGACCAGCTGAAAACGGCTCATCGGGGCGAGCCCCGGCGTCGAGAGCAGTTTCAAATATTGCAGATTGCCTTGGCACCACCGTAGATCGCGGCGCAGAAAATCGAGCAAGGTCGGCGGATTGTCCTCGTAACTCCCCGATTCCAGCGGCAGCACGCGCACTTCGAAGCCGGCCCGGCGCATCAGCACCGCCTCGAATTGGTCGTGCGAAAGAATGTGCCGGTCGCCATCGAGCTTCGGCAGCGCGCAATGCGCGGCGAAAGGCGCCACGCGGACCAGCGCGTTATGGCCCCAGAACGGCCCGCAATCGCCGTCCCACCAGGCGGCGCCCATCGTATAGACGCGCATGCCGGCGCGCATGCCGAACTGGAAAATCCGCGCGAAGGCCGAGGCCGAAGGCGATCCGACGACAAGCGATTGGACAATGCCGACGCTGGGATTGGCCTGCCCGATGCGCGCCAGCTGCAGGATCGTCTCGCCGTCCATCAGGCTGTCGGCGTCGAGCGGAATCATGAATTCGTATGCGTCGCCCCAGCGCTCGCAGAAATCGCGGATATTCCCGGCTTTGTAGCCTCGATTGTCGGGACGGCGACGGTATTGGAGGCGCGCCGCATCGCCCTCCTCGATGCGCCATTTCGCGAAGGCCGCTTCTTCTCGCGCCGCGATATCGGGGTTGGCGCTATCGCTCAGCATGAACCAGTCGAATTGCGCGCCGTACCCTGCCTGATCGACGCTCGCTTTCATCGCCCGCAGCCGCGCGAAGGCGCGCGTTGGGTCTTCGTTGCGGATCGTCATCAGCATCGCGACGCGGACGCTGAGCCGCGCCGCCGCGTCGCCGTCCCTTGCGAATGGCGCCACCTTTTCCAAAGCGTCCGGGCGCCGATGCAACAGCCAGAACCCCAGCATGGCGTTGCAAAAGCCCAGCACGCTCCACGGCGCGGCGATGGCGAAAGCGATAAAGATCGCCAGATCGATGTCGCTCCACCTGTCCTGCTGCAGAATCGCGCCGAGCCATACGAGCAACAGCAGATAGATCGAAAGGTTCATCACCGCGACCATGCGACGACGGCGGGCCAGCTCCAGCGGATTTTGCAACGGGGTCTGCTTCGTCTGCGCGCCCTCTTTCTTCATTCTCTCGTCTCGTTGGAGTTTTGGAATTCTTGCGAACGCGCGGGCTATAGCACAGCCGGCGCGGAAAGCTATTTGCCGACGCGCCCTTGTTTGTTCGGCGTAGAAAGCAGAAACCCGGCATGGACCGGCCGCGGCGGCTGATTCCATGTTTCGGTCGCCTCTCCCTGACCGTTCGGCATGGTCTTTTGCACGCTTCGCAACGCAAACGCCAAGTCAATTCTCATTTTAGGACAGCATCAAGGTGGAGCTATGCCGATTGTAGCAAATAACGAGAATGGTCGCGCGCGCGCCCTTTGGATCGAGCGGCCGCGCCACGCCGCGTTGCGTTCCGCCTCTCTCGACGCGCTCGGCGCCGGCGAGGCGCGCGTCGCCATGCTGTGGAGCGGAGTCAGTCGGGGCACGGAGCGGCTGGTCTTCGAGGGGCGCATTCCCGCTAGCCAAGCGAAATCCATGCGGGCGCCTTTTCAGGAGGGAGACTTCTCCTTCCCCGTCAAATACGGCTATTGCGCGGTCGGCCGCGTCGACGCCGGTCCCGTGGAGTGGCGCGGGAAAACGGTTTTCTGCCTCCACCCGCATCAGGACCGTTTCATCGCCCCGCTCGACATGCTGCGGCCGGTCCCCGAAAATGTTCCTCCCCGGCGCGCGACGCTCGCCGCCAATATGGAGACCGCCCTCAACGCGCTGTGGGACTCGTCCGCTGGCCCTGGCGACAAAATCGTTGTGATCGGCGCCGGAGTCGTCGGGCTGCTCGTTGCGGCGCTTTGCGCGGGGTTGCCGGGCGCGGACGTGTGGATCGTCGACATCGACGATTCGCGTCGCGAAATCGCGGCGCTGTTTGGCGTGCGTTTTGTCGCCGCCGCCGATTTCGCCTCGCTTGGCGAACATGACGCCGACATCGTGCTCCACGCCAGCGCTACGTCGGGAGGCCTGGCCTTGGCGCTCGGCTGCGCCGGGCTCGAGGCCGGCATCGTCGAGATGAGCTGGTATGGCGAGGCCGCCGTCGCCGCGCCGCTTGGCGAGGCGTTTCACGCGAAGCGGCTGCGACTGATCTCGTCGCAGGTCGGGCAGGTGTCGCCGTCTCGCCGTCCGCGCTGGAATTTCGCGCGGCGTCTCGACAAGGCGCTCGAACTCCTCGCCGACCCGCGCTATGACGCGCTTATCACGGACGAGGTGGAGTTCGAGAATGCGCCGCGCGAACTGCCGCGCATTCTCGGCCCAGCCGCGAAGGGGTTGGCGACAGTCCTGCGTTATTGAATGCTGAAACGCAATAAATGGAGAGCACATGTACGCTGTCGAGGTTCGCGACCACATCATGATCGCGCATAGTTTTCGCGGGGAGCTGTTTGGACCCGCGCAGCGTCTGCACGGCGCGACCTTCGTGGTCGACGTGGCGTTTTTCCGCCCCACGCTGACCGCCGATAACGTCGTGGTCGACATCGGCCGCGCCCACGACGCGCTGAAGGCGACGCTGGCGCCGCTCAACTATCGCAATCTCGACGAGATCCCCGAATTCAAGGGCCAGCAGACCACCACCGAGTTTTTGTCGCGGCACATCTTCGACGCCATGGCCGGCGCGGCGCGCGGCGGCGCGCTTGGGCCGGGCGGCGAGGGGATCGAGCGCATCCGCGTGACGCTGCACGAGTCGCATGTCGCCCGCGCCTGGTTCGAGGGTCCAGTCGGGCAATGAGGTTGATCTTCGCGACGCCGGGCGATCTTTCCGCGCGAACGGGCGGCTATGGTTATGACCGCAGCGTGATCGCGGCTCTGCCCGAGTTTAATATCGAGATCCGCCATGTTGCGCTGGAAGGGAGCTTTCCCTTTCCGAGCGAAGCGCAGACGGAAACGGCGGCGCGGTCGATCAACGCCGCGCTGGCGCCAAGAGACGTGGCGCTGATCGACGGCCTCGCATACGGTGCCTTGCCGGAAGAAGCGATCCGCGCGATCACAGCCCCTGTGCTGGCGCTGTGCCACCATCCGCTCGGTCTGGAGCACGGTCTCGATCCCGCGCGGGCGCAGGCGCTGCTGCGCAACGAAGCGGCCGCGCTGGCGCTCGCCGCGCATGTGATCGTCACCAGCGCGCATACGCGAAACGCTCTGATCGAGGATTTTGGCGTTTCGCCGCAGCGCATCACGGTTGCGCTTCCCGGAACGACGCCGGCTTCGCGCGCTTCGGGCTCCGGCTCCGCAGCAAGATTGCTGGCGGTTGGCTCCATCATCGCGCGCAAAGGCTTCGACATATTGATCGAAGCGCTGGCGGGGCTGAAAGAGCTCGATTGGCGCTTGCGGCTTGTCGGCGGCGCCCATCATGCGCCCCAAACCGCAGAGGCGCTGGCGCGGCTGATCGAGGCGCGCGAACTCGGCGCCCGCGTCGACTGGTTGGGCGAAATCTCCGCCGAGGCGCTCGACGGAATTTACGACTCCAGCGACATTTTCGTCTCCTCGTCCCTTTACGAGGGCTATGGCATGGCGCTGGCCGAGGCTCTTGCGCGCGGCTTGCCGATCGTTACGACGACCGGCGGCGCCTGCGGCGACACCGCGCCGGACGGCGCCGCGCTGAAAGTCCCGCCGGGCGATGTTGACGCCCTGCGCGAGGCGCTGCGTCGGCTGATCCTCGACGTGGATTTGCGCCGGCGCTTAAGCGAAGCCTCCTGGCGCGCCGGGCGCGAACTGCCGAGCTGGCGCGATACGGCGCGCGCCATCGCCCGCGCGGCGCGCGCCATAGCGCCGGCGATGACTCAATGACTGGCTTCGAAGCGCAATGGCTCGCCTTGCGCGAGGGCGCGGACCGTCGCGCCCGCGACAGCGCGATCCGCGACGCGGCGGCCTTGCATTTTGCGCGACGCGACGAGATGACGATTGTCGACCTCGCCTGCGGCGCGGGCTCCAACACGCGCGCCCTCGCGCCATATCTTTGCGCGCGTCAATCGTGGCGGCTCGTCGATCACGACGCGGCTTTGCTGGATAGCGCGCGCACGGCGCTGACGCATTGGGCCGACGCGGTCGAAGGCGAAAAACCTTTGACATTGCGCAAAAACGACCGCCGCCTGGAGATTGCGTTCGAGCAGCTGGATCTAAACGCCGATCTCTCGCGCGCGCTGGATGGCGCCGATCTCGTGAGCGCGGCGGCCTTTTTCGATCTCGTCTCGGCGCAATGGATCGAGGCATTTTGCGCCGAACTCGCCCGCCGCCGCCTGCCGCTTTACGCGGTCCTGACCTATGACGGAAAGGAGAGTTGGACGCCGCCGCATAAGGCCGACGCCGCCATGCTCGCCGCCTTCCATCGTCATCAGGCGCGCGACAAGGGTTTTGGCCCCGCCGCCGGCCCGCGCGCTGGCGCAATCTTGCAAGAGACGCTGGAGCTTGCAGGCTATGCGGCGCGCGTTGGCTCCAGCCCCTGGCGGCTTGGAGAGGGCGACGCCGAGTTGACCGCAGCGCTCGCCGACGGCGCTGCGGAAGCCGTGGCGCAGACCGGCCTCGTCGAACAGGCGACAATCGCCGATTGGCGCGCGGCGCGGCGCAATGCGAGCGGCTGCGAAATCGGCCATGCGGATATGTTCGCGACGCCTCGCCGAATTGCCGGGGCGTATCCGACCTCAATTCGCATCGGCCTCGATCCCGCCGTCGGGTTGCATTAAATAAATAAAACACTTCTGCGACTTGGCCCGGGGACGCCATTGCGTTTAGAACGATGGCGGATAGCGGTTGCGGGGCGCCTTTGATCGTCGCGTCGGATCACGCCCTGAGGAAGCGCGTTAGAATGTTGCCGTTGTTCGTGCAGAAAAAGCTCAACCGGTTGAAGCGCGGCCTTTGGGCGTCGTCCTTGTCCGTCGTTCCCGCGCCGTTTCGGATCAGGGCGAAGGGCGATCCGTCGATCGCGCAGGAGATCGCCTGTCACGAAGCCCAGGCGGGGTTTGCCCATGGCGCCGGGTCGCTTCCGCTGCGGACTCTATTGCGCATCGAGAAACTGCTGCCCGCGACGCCGATCGCTTCGGCGGAGACGGGATGCGGTAAATCGACGATATTCTTTTCGCGCATATCGCAACATCACAAGGTTTTCTGCCTTGACGACCGCGACGGCTTCGAGTCCTCCAGCGTCTCCTATTTCATGGATTGCGCGGCGACGCGAATGGATCGGGTCGAGGTCATATTCGGGCCGACGCAGGCGACGTTGCCGGTTTACAAGGATCATGTCCCCTACGATCTGGTGCTGATCGACGGGCCGCACGGCTTTCCTTTTCCGGACCTTGAATATTATTTCTTCTATCCGCATCTGAAGACCAACGGGCTGCTGGTCATCGACGATATCCAGATTCCGACCATCGGCCGGCTGGCGGAGTTCATTTCCGAGGACGCCATGTTTGAGGAGGTCGAATGCATCGGCTCGACAGCGGTGTTTCGCCGCACCGACGCGCCGGTTTTCGATCCCTTCGGCGACGGCTGGTGGTTGCAAGACTACAACCGCCGCCGCGCCGATTTCTCCAAGCACATCCATCTGCGGGACGGCAATCGCCGCAAGCCCTTCACCTTCGAGGGGCGATTTTAGCGACGCCCCGGCAGCATTCGCCGCGCGAGACCGTCGCGCTTGACGAAGACATGGCGCGCGACGCCGAGAAGATGCAGCGCGACAAGCGCCGCGAGGCTGAACCCCGCAAAGCCGTGCAGATGAAACAGCAGTTTGGACAAGGGCTCGTCCTTGGCCAGCAGGGCCGGCGGCTCGAACAGTCCGAAGAAGGCGGGACGCACTCCATAGGCCGATAGCGCCAGCCAGCCGAGCGCGGGCGTCAGCGTCAGCAGCAGGTAAATCGAATGATGCGTCGCGGCGGCGATGAGGCGTTCGGCGCGCGTGAGCCCTGGCGCTGGAGCCGGCGCGCCGCGCAGGCGCGCAGCGATACGCGCGATCATCAACGCCAGCACCGTGAGGCCGAAAGATTCGTGCAGGAAAAACAAACAGTCCTGCAACGCGCCGTGCGGCAGGTCGCCCATGATCGCACCGACCGGGATCAGCGCCAGCACGATTGGCGCGACGAGCCAATGCAGCCATTTCGCGGGCGTCGAATAGCCTTGGTCGCCGCTTTCGCCCAGTCGATTCGACATGCCCGTTCCCTTCATCGCAATTGTCCTCCGAGCCTCGAAAAGTCGCAATCGAACAACACATCGCCGCCGCCCAAAATATGCACAGTGGCGCGCGGCCGCAGCGCCTGTGCGAGCGCCGGAGCCGGGGTAAGCTCGAATCCCGCGCGGCCCGAGCCGATGATCACCGGCGCGATCAGAACATGCAGCCGATCGACGCAGCCCGCCTCGATAAAGCCGGCCAGGGTGCGCGCGCCGCCCTCGATCAGCAGAAGGCGCAGCCCGCGCGCGAACAACGCCGCGACAATGGCTTTCGGCGCGATGCGTCCATTCTGCAAGGGCAGCTCGATTCGTTCGACGCCCGGGATGGCGGCGACAGGCGCGGCGCTGATCAGGATGCGCCGCGCGCCGTCCTCGGTCAGCCATTTGCCGGCGCCGTCCAGCCGGCCGCTGGGGTCGATCACCACGCGGGCGGGGTTGCGCCCGGCAATCCGCCGCACATTGAGCCGGGGGTCGTCGGCGACGACGGTTCCGGCGCCGACCACCACCGCATCGACATGAGCGCGCAGACGATGCAAATGATCGAGCGCCGCCGGGCCGCTGATGTCGCGCGACTCGCCGCTGACGGTGGCGATCCGCCCATCGAGCGACTGGCCGATCTGCGCCACGACAAAGGGGCGGTCCGTGGAGGCCGCGCGCAGCGGCGCGAAAGGATCGCCGGTCTCTGCCATCGTGGGGGCGAGCTGCGTCGGAAACTCATGATCGGGAACGATACGCGCCACTGGGCCTCCTTGTCCTGCGCCGCAGCCTCGGGGTGCGAAGACCCTTGTTAACGAGGCTGTGGAGATGGGATTGCAATACGCCGGTTTCGGGACTTGAATGACCCCAGGATCAGTTTTTCGCACTCTGTCACGAAGCGCCGCGATGTTGAAACGCCTATTCGAGTCTTATCTGTTGTTGACGCGGTGGCTGCTCGCGCCGCTGCTGGTGATGTTGACGTTCGCGCTGTTCGCGCTGTTGGTCAAGGCGGGCAAAAAGGCCTTCGGGCTCTTCGCATTGATCATGGAGGGGCAGGATCAGCATGCGACGCTGGCGATTTTGGGTCTCGTCGACACCACCCTTGTCGGCGCGCTGGTGGTGATCGTCACCATATCGGTCTACGAAAATTTCGTCTCGCGGATCTCGCCGCAGGATCATGGCAGCTGGCCCGAATGGATAGGGCATATCGACTTTTCGCAGCTCAAATTAAAGCTGATGGCCACCATCGTCGCCATTACTGCGATCGAATTGCTCGAAGCCTTCATTGATGCGGATGAAACCACCGATCGCGATCTATATTTCGCGATCGGCATTCATTTGACATTCGTGTTTTCGACGCTCGCCCTGGCGTTGTCGGAGCGATTGTCCGGCCATGGCCCGCAGCGCGGCGCGCCGCCAGAAGCTTAACGCGAACCGGCCTCCGCTTCGATCGAAAACGCCCTGACGGGCGCCGGCGCGGGCTTCTTGCGCTGAAGCTTGCTCATCAGCAGAAAGATGACCGGCGTGGTGTAGAGCGTCAACATTTGGCTCAGCAACAGCCCGCCGACGATGGTGACGCCCAGCGGGCGGCGCATCTCGGCGCCGACGCCGGTGGCGAAGGCGAGCGGCAAGGCGCCGAACATCGCCGCGAGCGTCGTCATCAGGATTGGGCGGAAGCGCTCCTTCGCCGCCTCCATCGCCGCGTCATGCACGCTGAGCCCGCGCTCGCGCTCCGCATGCAGCGCGAAATCGACCAGCATGATGCCGTTCTTCTTGACGATGCCGATGAGCAGCAGAATGCCTATGAAGGCGATCACCGTAAATTCGGTGTGGAACAGCTCCAGCGCGAGCAGGGCGCCGACGCCGGCCGAAGGCAGGGTTGAGATGATAGTTATCGGATGAATGTAGCTCTCGTAGAGAACGCCGAGGATGATGTAGACGGCGAGCAGGGCGGCCAGGATGATCAGCCCCATGGCGCCCGAAGTCTTGCGGAAATCCGCGGCGTCGCCGGCGAAGCCGCTGCGCACTCCGCGGGGCAAATTCATTTTGGCGACCGCGTCTTCGATCGCCGCCGTGCCTTCTTCGAGCGAGGTTCCCGTGGCGAGATTGAAGGTGATGGTGATCGCCGGAACGACGCCCTGGTGGTTGACGACCAGCGGCATGTTGCCGCGTTCGATATGCGCCAGCGCGGTGAGGGGAACCTGCGAGCCGTTCGCGCTGGTGATGTAGACGCCGGACAAATCGTGGATGTCGCGTTGACGCGACACCGGAACTTCGACGATGACGCGGTAATTGTTGCGCTGCGTGTAGATGATCGAATCCTGGCGCTGTCCGAACGCGCTGTTCAATCCGGCGTCCAGCGTGGCGATCTGCACGCCCATGCGCGAGGCCGCGTTGCGGTCGATGACGACATTGGCCTTCAGGCCGCCCTCCTGCTGATCCGACGACACGTCGGCGAGTTGCGGCAGCTTTTGCAGACGCTCGAGAATCTTCGGGAACCACTCCTCGAGTTCGGAAAATTGGGTGTCCGAAACGGTGAACTGATACTGCGCCTTGCTTTGCCGGCTGCTGGTGCGTAAATCCTGCGACGGCATCAAGAACACGCCCAGTCCGGGAATCTTCGCGAACTGCGGCCGCAGGCGGTCCATCACCTGGAAGCTGGACGAGCGCCGCTGATCCGAAGGCTTCAGCGCCACATATAGCCGGCCCTGATTGGTCGGGAAGGGCTGATTGGACGAACCGATAAAAGAGCCGACATTGGCGACGTCGGGATCGGCGGCGAGCACGTCCATCGCCCGTTTCTGCAGTCGCTCCATTTCCGCGAAGGATACGTCCGCCGAGGCCTCGGTCGTGCCATTGAGGAGGCCGATGTCGTCCTGCGGCAGATTTCCTTTGGGGATGGTCATATAGAGAACGACGGTGACGACAACCGTCACAAGGATTGCGATCAGCGAAAGCCAGGGATGATCGACGACGCGGCGCAAGCTGCGCACGTAGGCCGAGACGACTTTGGCGAGACCGCTCTCGAATAGCCGGTCGAAGGCGTTGGGCGCCTTATGCTTTTGCGCGGGCAGCCAGGCGCAGAGCATCGGCGTCACGGTCAGCGAAATGAGCATCGAAATGATAATCGCGAAAGTGAGCGTGTAAGCGAACTCTCGCACCAATCTTCCCATAACGCCCGGCATGACCAGCAATGGAACGAACACGGCGATCAGCGACAGGCTGATCGACACCACCGTGAAAGCGATCTGTTTTGCGCCAAGCAGCGTCGCTTCCATGCGGCCCATGCCTCGTTCGACATGCGCTTCGATGTTCTCGATCATCACGATCGCGTCATCGACAACGAAGCCGACGGAAATCGTGAGCGCCATCAGCGAGAGATTGTCTAACGAAAACCCCGCCGCCCACATGGCGGCGCATGAGCCGACGAGGGATAGCGGCACCGTTATGCCCGCCGCGACGACTGGCGAAACTTGGCGCAGGAACAGGAAAACCACCGCCATCACCAGACACACTGTGATGAACAGCGTGCGTTGAATGTCGGCGATGCTGGAGCGGATCGTCTGGGTGCGATCCGACAATACGGAGATTTCGATGCCCTGTGGAATCCACTCCTGCAATTTGGGCAGCAGCGCCCTTATGCTGTCGACCGTCTCGATGACATTGGAGCCCGGCTGCTTGAAGATGACCAGTATCACCGCCGGCTTGCCGTTGAACCAACCGGCCGCCATGCGGTTGAGCACGCCGCGATCCACGCTCGCCACGTCGCCAAGCCGCACGACCGCGCCGTTTTTCGCGGCCACCACGATGCTGCGATAGTCTTCCGGCGTGTTGAGCTGATCGTCGGTCGCGATCGTGACGCCCTGTCCATCGCCGTTGAACGCGCCGGTCGGCGACTGGACGTTGGCGTTGCCGATGACGCTTGCGACCTGGTCGAGGCCAAGGCCCATCGTAGCGAGCCGCGCCGGATCGAGCTGGACGCGGATCGCCGGCTGCGTCGCGCCGGCGACGATGACATTGCCGACGCCCGACACCTGCGAAATGCGCTGCGCGATGACGGTGTCGGTCGCGTCGAAGATCGCGCTGGTTGGCATGGTGTCCGAGGTGAGCGCCAGAACGAGAACAGGCGCGCCGGAGGAGTTGGCCTTGCGGAAGGTCGGCAGAATCGACAGATCCGTCGGCAGATCCGTCATCGCTGCGTTGATCGCCGCCTGCACGTCGCGCGCCGCCGCGTCGACATTGCGGTCGAGGTCGAATTGCGCGACGATCTGCGTCACGCCGAGCGAACTTGTTGATGTCAGTTCCGTGAGGCTGGAGATGTTGGCGAGACGCCGTTCAAGCGGCGCGGCGACCGAAGCCGCCATGGTCTCGGGATCCGCGCCGGGGCGCGCGGCGGAAATGCTGATGACCGGGAAATCCACGGCGGGAAGGCTGGCGACCGGAAGAAAGCTATACGCCACCGCGCCGATCAGGAACAGCGCGACCGCCAGCAGCGTCGTGCCTACCGGCCGCTCGATGAAAGGCGTCGATATGGTCACTCCGCCGCCTCCTTGCGCTCCGGCAGCCGCTCCTGCGCCATCGCGACCGGCGCGGGCGCTTCTTCGTCGCTAGGCTCGCCCGCCAGCCTTCTGCGTACGCGCTCGACCGCGAGATAGATAACTGGCGTCGTATAGAGAGTGAGCAATTGCGACAGCAGCAAGCCGCCGACGATGGAGACGCCGAGCGGGACGCGCAATTCGCTGCCGGCGCCTTGCGATAGCGCCAAAGGCAAGGCGCCGAGCAGCGCCGCGAGCGTCGTCATCATGATCGGACGAAAACGCAAATGACAAGCGCGCACGATGGAGTCCTCGGGAGAAAGCCCCTCGAGGCGTTCCGCCTCCAACGCAAAATCGATCATCATGATGGCGTTTTTCTTGACGATGCCCATCAGCAGCACGATGCCGATCAACGCGACGATCGACATGTCGAAACCAAACAGCATCAGGGCCAGCAGGGCGCCGACGCCCGCCGAGGGTAGGGTGGTGAGGACGGTGAAGGGATGCGCGAAACTCTCGTAGAGGACGCCCAGCACCACGTAAATCGCGACGATCGCCGCGAGAATGAGATAGGGTTCGCTGGCCAGCGATTTGCCAAACTCCGCCGCATCGCCGCTGAACGAGCCGGCAACGATCGAGGGCATTTGAATCTCTCGTTCGATCCGCGCAATCGCCTCCAGCGCTTGGCCGAGCGACGCGCCTGGCGCGAGATCGAAGCTGATCGTCGCCGCCGGAAATTGCTCCAGATGAGCGACCGAGAGCGGGGCGGAGACGCTCTCGATATGCGCGAAAGTTCCCAGCGGCGTTTGCGGACCGCCGCCCGGCGCCGCGACATAGAGCTTCTCCAGCGCCTTCGGGTCGCGCTGATATTGCTCCGCCGCTTCGAGAATCACGCGATATTGGTTGGACTGCGTGTAGATCGTCGAAATTTGCCGCTGTCCGAACGCGTCGTTGAGCACGTCGTCGACGTTCTGCATCGAGATGCCGAGGCGCCCCATGTTTTCACGGTCGATGCGCACGAAGCTGCGCAAGCCGCCGGTCTGCGTTTCGGCGGCGACGTTGCGCAGAATGGGCTCGCGGAGCATCGCGTCGAACAGCCTGGTCGACCAATTCAGCAAGTCGGCGTTGTCCCCCGTGGTTATAGTGTATTGGTATTGCGAACGGCTTACCCGCGTCGTGATCTGAATGTCCTGCACCGGCTCGATGTACAGCTTCGCGCCCGCCAGTTTCTCCGCCTGCGCCTTGAGACGATCGGCGATGAGGTCGGCGCCGTCTTTGCGATGGTCGCGGTCGCGCAAAGTGATGGAGAAATGGCCGACATTGGTGGTCGGGTTGAGCGCGCCGACGCCCAGCACGGAAGTGACGCCGGTGACATCCTTGTCCCGTTCGAAAACCCTGGCGACGTCGGACTGCAATTGTTTCATCGCATCGAAGGAAACGTCGGGAGCGGCCTCGAGCACGGCCGTCAGCAGACCCGTGTCCTGGCGCGGCAGAAATCCCTTCGGAATGAAAATATAAAGCGCAATGGTGAGAGCGAGCGTCGCGCCCGTCAGGATCAGCATAAACCGCTGCCGCTTCAGCGCCCACTCGAGCGTCGTCGCGTAGAAACGTTCGAGCCAGGAGGAGGGCGCCTCGAAGCCGCCCCCGCCATGCGTGGGCAAGCGCAGCAGTTGACTGCACAACATCGGCGTCAGCGTGAGCGACACGATGGCCGAGACGACGACAGCCATCGACAAGGTGAGCGCGAATTCGCGGAACATGCGCCCGACGATGCCCGTCATGAATAGCAGCGGGATGAACACCGCGATGAGCGAAACGGTCAGCGACACCACAGTGAAGCCGATCTCTCGCGCGCCGTCCAGCGCCGCCTGGATCGGCGTCTTGCCCTTCTCAATGTTGCGGACGATGTTCTCGATCATCACGATGGCGTCATCGACCACGAAGCCGGTGCCGATGGTGAGCGCCATCAAAGACAGATTGTCGAGCGAGAAGCCGGCCGCCCACATTGTGGAGAATGTCGCGACGATCGACAGCGGCAGGCTGATGCCGGCGATGATCGTGGCGCGGATATTTCGCAGGAACAGCAGCACCACCATGACGACCAGCGCAATGGCGATCACCAGCGTGAACTCGACATCGGCGA
>Ga0181524_10003208_pt1 | contig 16042 bp, 15 predicted proteins | sample PEATcosm2014_Bin_34_FD_119761 | JGI IMG/M metagenome (GOLD analysis project Ga0181524, IMG submission 119761) | Peatland microbial communities from MTU Mesocosm Facility, Houghton, MI, USA - PEATcosm2014_Bin05_60_metaG | ecosystem: Environmental > Terrestrial > Soil > Wetlands > Peat | place...
CGTCAACCCGGCTGCCCTGACGATAACTGCCGTGAGTACGAGCAAGGTCTATGGCGCGGCGGTGCCGGCCTTGGCAGCCAGCTACAGCGGTTTTGTCAACGGGGACACCGCCAGCAGCCTGACAACGCCGCCGGCCTTGGCCACCACGGCGACGGCGGCCAGCTCTGTGGGCAGCTACTCGGTCACCGCCAGTGGCGCAGCCAGCCCGAATTATACTATCAGCTATGTTAGCGGCACGCTGGTCGTGAACAAGGCGGCCTTGACGGTAAGCGCCGTTAGTACGAGCAAGGTCTATGGTGCGGCAGTGCCGGCCTTGGCAGCCAGCTACAGCGGTTTTGTCAACGGGGACACCGCCAGCAGCCTGACGACGCCGCCGGCCTTGGCCACCACGGCGACGGCGTCCAGCCCTGTGGGCAGCTATCCAATCGCCGCCAGCGGCGCGGCCAGCTCGAATTATACTATCAGCTATGTGAGCGGCTTGCTGACCGTGAACCCGGCCACGCTGACCATCACCGCCGCCGACGCGAGCAAGCTCTACGGTGCGGCGCTGCCGGCCTTGACAGCCAGCTACAGCGGTTTCGTCTATGGGGACACTGCCAGCAGCCTGACCACGCCGCCGGCCTTGGCCACCACGGCGACGGCGTCCAGCCCTGTGGGTAGCTATCCAATCGCCGCCAGCGGCGCGGCCAGCCCGAACTACACCATCGCCTATGTGAGCGGCACGCTGACCGTGAACCCGGCTACGCTGACCATCACCGCCGCCGACGCGAGCAAGCTCTACGGTGCGGCGCTGCCGGCCTTGACAGCCAGCTACAGCGGTTTCGTCAATGGGGACACTGCCAGCAGCCTGACCACGCGGCCGGCCCTGGCCAGCACGGCGACGGCGTCCAGCCCCGTGGGCAGCTATCCAATCATCGCCAGCGGCGCGGCCAGCCCGAATTACACAATCGCCTACGTCAGCGGCTTGCTGACCGTGAATGCGGCCACGCTGACCATAACCGCCGCCGACGCGAGCAAGCTCTACGGTGATGCAGTGCCGGCTCTGACGGTCAGCTACAGCGGTTTCATCAATGGGGACACTGCCAGCAGCCTGACGACGCCGCCGGCCTTGACCACCACAGCGACGGCGGCCAGCCCCGTGGGCAGTTATCCGATCATCGCCAGCGGCGCGGCCAGCCCGAATTACACCATCGCCTATGTTAGCGGCTCGCTGAGCGTGAACCCGGCCGCGCTGACCATAACCGCCGCCGACGCGAGCAAGCTCTACGGCGCGGCGCTGCCGGCCTTGACAGCCAGCTACAGCGGTTTCGTCAATGGGGACACTGCCAGCAGCCTGACCACGCGGCCGGCCCTGGCCACCCCAGCGACGGCGTCCAGCCCCGTGGGCAGTTATCCGATCATCGCCAGCGGCGCGGCCAGCCCGAATTACACCATTGCCTATGTCAGCGGCATGCTGACCGTGAACCCGGCCGTGCTGACCTTAACCGCCGCCAACGCGAGCAAGCCCTACGGTGCGCCGGTGCCGGTTTTGACAGCCAGATACAGTGGCTTCGTCAACGGGGACACTGTCAGCAGCCTGACCACACCGCCGGTCTTGACCACCACGGCAACAGCGGCGAGTCCCGTGGGCAACTATGCGATCACTGCCAGCGGCGGAGGCAGCCCGAACTACACGTTCTTATATACCCCAGGAACACTGGCTATCACCAAAGCCAGCACGACAGGCCTCTTGAGTTCGTCTGGGAATCCTTCGCTGCCCGGTCAGGCAGTGACCTTCAGCGTCTCCCTGGGCGCGGTGGCCCCCGGAGCGGGGACTCCCACGGGAACGGTGCAGTTCGAGATTGATGGCGCCGCCGCGGGCGCACCTGTGTCCCTGAGCGGGGGCACGGCCAGTTATGCCACGAACAACCTGGCGCACGGCTCGCACGCCGTCGCGGTTGAGTACGCCGGTGACGCGAACTTCCTGGGCGTCACCAACCTGCTGTCGTCGGCGCAGATCATCGATACTCCGCCCGTGACCCGCCCGTTCACCGTCTCTCGCGGCCTCAACGAAGGTGTGATGGTCGGCGTCCCGGACTTGCTCGCCAATGTTGTTGACGGCGATGGTGACACGCTCACTTTGGTGAGCGTCAGCGCCGCCAGTGCCAACGGGGGCGCCGTGGTGGCCACCAACGGGTGGATATTCTATACGCCAGCCCCGGGCTTCACCAACACCGACACGTTCACCTACCTGGTTACCGATGGTTGGAGCGCGCCTGTGGCCGGCACGGTAACCGTCGACATCACGGTTGACAACGGACCTTCGCAGAATCTGGCTATCATCAACCTCGGCAACGGCTCGGTCGGCATTGGCGGCCAAGGTATTCCGGGCCGGACCTATATCATTCAGTACACGACCAACTCGCTCCCCACGACGAACTGGTTGACCCTGGGCACGGTGACAGCGGATTCCTCCGGCGCGTTCAACCTTGTAGATTCCACTGCCTCGGCGCTGCAGTTCTATCGCGCCATTTATCCTTGAGCACTACTCCACTATGCGTTTGCCCTTCTTGCGGGCGTGGAACTGTTCTTGGATCCAATGGTAAGTGACGCCTAAACCCGTCTGCAAGGCGGTGTCCGGCTCCCACCCCAGCACGCGTTTGATGAAGGTGTTGTCGCTGTTGCGGCCCGCCACGCCGCGCGGCGCGTTGAGGTCGTATTGGCGCTCCAGCTTCACGCCGGCGATTTGCTCGACCTGGGTGACGAGGTCATTGATGGAGACCAACTCGCTGGACCCAAGGTTGACGGGAGTCGCGACCAACTCATCGCAATGCATGATGCGATCGATACCCTTGACGCAGTCAGCGATGTACATAAAGCTGCGGGTCTGGCGGCCGTCGCCCCAAATGCTGATCTTGGCGCTGCCCGTATCCACGGCCTCGATGACTTTGCGGCAGAGGGCCGCCGGGGCCTTCTCCCGGCCCCCATCCCACGTCCCGTGCGGGCCATATACGTTGTGGAAGCGGGCGATGGCGGTCTTGAACCCGCGCTCGGCCCAGTATTCCTGGCAGAACATTTCGGACATGAGCTTCTCCCATCCGTAGCCGCGCTCGGCCATCGCGGGGTAGGCGTCGGATTCCTTGAGCGCGCGGATGTTGGGGTCCTGCTGGAGCAGGACGTTGTAGGCGCAGGCCGAGGAGGAGTAGAAGTAGCGGCGGGCGCCGGCCCGCCAGGCCGCCTCGATCATGTGGGTGTTAATGAGGATGCTGCGCAGGCACTCGACGCGAAAACGTTCGATAAAGCCCATGCCGCCCATGTCGGCCGCCAGGTTATAGACCTCGGCGGCGTCCTCGCACACGCGGCGGCAGTTGTCCTCCTCGCTGCAGTCCAGGCTGAGGCATTCGACCCCAGGGACGCGCTGATACCATTCGGGCAAAGGCTTTTTGTCCACCGCGCGGATGCGGGTGAAGCCTTTGTCGTGGAAGTATCTGGCCAGGTTGCCGGCGATGAAGCCGCCTCCGCCGGTAATGACGATCCGATCGTTCTTTTTCAATTCCTGACCCTTTTCAATCAGTCGTTTCGTTTCCATTTTTTGTTCCTTCGTTACCGTGGCCGGAGGATGAACTCGAGGTCCAGGCGGCCCTCCTGGATTTGCAGTACTGGCGCGCAGTTCACAGACCATCGCTTCTGCCCGGGGTCAAAGGGGAGGCAGGCCCCAGCTTTGCGCGGACGACCGCCTCAACCTTCTTGGCGAGGATGGCCCTGAGGTCCTTGCCGACGCCGGTCCCGGGCTTTGCGTCGGCGCCGGCCACCTCCGATCCGTTCCGGCATTGGGGCGCCGGCGGGCTGGAGGGTGAGTGGGCCTCCAGGAGCTGGGACGAACTCAGGCGGGCGGGTTTTGGGCAGGGGGGTTGCAGGCCGGAGGGCCTGGCGGCCCAAGGGCACAAACCACTGGCTCCGATTCGACAAAGGGGGTCGGCCTCGAACAATCCCGCTTGGTCAGAGTGGGCGGGCACATTTGCATCGCGCCAACGGCCCGGACTGGTGCCGAAACGGCGCCTGAAGCACGAATTAAAGAGACCCAGGTGGTTGAACCCGCATTCTTTGGCCACGTGAACGACCTTGGCGTCGCGATTTCGCAGCAGAGTAACGGCTTTGATCAACCGCATCTCCATTCTCAGGGCCGCCACGGAGAAGCCAAAGTGCTGCTGAAAGAGGCGGTTCAGATGGCGCGAGCTGCAATGGAATTTGCCGGCCAGTTCCACCACTCCGAACTCCATGATGTCCGCCACCAAAAGCTCCTCGAACACCTGGATTATATGCTCCCCGACGCCGCCAATTCCGCCCCGCCGGCGGCGGGCTTCCTTGAATTCCGCCGCCAGAATAGCGGTCACGACCCACAGCAATTGCCCGCGGTGGGCCAGGTGGTCCCCAGGCGGGACCGTCGCCAGCAGCCGATGGCATTCCTGGGCCAGCGGGGTGGAAGCGGCATACAACCGGGGGGTCCTGAAACGTTCGGTGACGGCTTCCAATAAAGACAGTTCCTCGCTTCCAAACAGTGGGTAGAGAAGTTCCAGGCAGAGGGAAAAACGCCAAAGCACCAGCCCCTCCGCGTCCATGGCGGAGACCTTATCACCCTGGGCCTGCCAGAAAACCAGGACGTCGCCCGGCGCAAGGGGATGATTGATCGCCGTGGAGGCGAACATTCCCGGGCCCCCCTTCGGAAAAAGGAAACAAAGGCCCGTGCCTCGACTCTGCCAGGTTTCGCGCGGCTTGAGGCGGAGCAGCCGCAGAGCAAGATAATCGTTAGAAAACATTGGGCGCGCTCCGGTTGGTCTCAACGAATCACTGAACCGGCAACCAGCCCCCGGGCCGCCAAAATCCTGGTCAGCACGCTCGAATCAATGCGCGCGACCCACACCACGGGCATTCTAATGACACCTGCGCCACCGAAACGTGTTCTCATATAGCGTTTTGGAACGTATTCCCAATTGCTGTCAAGGAGTCTATATATAAATCGGATGTTGTCAACCATTCTTAAGACATGCCGGATTTGAGAGCGCCGGCTGGAAAGAGCGGGGCCTCACTCCGGGGGCGGCGGCTCGGCCAGGAGTTTATCGAGGGCCTCTTTAATATCCAGCACGTGGGCGGGTTTCTGCACCACCAAATCCAGGCAGGAGCGATCTTCCGGGGGCAATCCGGTGTGCATGATGACGGGTGTGGAAGGAGACCTGAGCTTGATGATGTGCGCCATCTCCAAGCCGCTCATCACCTCCATGGAATTGTCGGTTAAAACCGCGTCGTGAATCTTCGGGTCGAAGATACGAAGGGCCTCCTCGGCGCTGCGCACGGATTGCACGACGTAGCCGAAGTAACTCAGAAACCACTTGGTGACGAGCCGGGACTCGTCTGTGTCATCGACCAGTAGGATGGTTTTGAGTCGGGGTGTGGGTGGCTCGTTCACACGGCGGGGGGCGTTACGCCTTTGGTTGCGCCGCGTCAGAACGACGCGAGACGGCTACGGCCAAGGTGCTTCTTCCCATATAGAGTTACAGCAGAACTGCTGCGGGGCGGAAAGCATAGGTCTGCCGCCCAAGCCGGGATGTCTTACCATCCGCCCCGGCATGCGGCAAATCACTGGCCGGGCACGCCGCCGCTCCGATGCAGTACAATGCTCTGCGTCCAAAAGTAAACGCTCCGTGCTGCAAAGTCCAGCCACGTTCAAGACATCTATGGCTACCGAATCGCCATCCGGCATTCCTGCTACCCCAGTTTCAGACCGACCAACTCAATGCCTTCGCCGACGCCGAGATTGCGCGAGTACTTCTTGTCCTGAGGGTTGGTCCAATGTTCGTGGACACCCAGGCTCGGCAGCCGCTGCGTTGCGGTCGCGTGGTTTGGATCATAAAACGTCCCGGAGGGCGGATCGTTGGCCAGCGCGGACTCGCGCAAATAATCGTCCGCGCCCTTGCCCGCAAAGTCCGGCCATTCGGTTGCGAGAAAATCGAAGCCGACTGAGTCAATGGCCACCGGGTCTTGTGAGGCCAGGAGGCTGGAAGGCCACTGGCCGTTGAAGGGTGGCTGGCGCATCCGCTGCGCGGCCGGGTCGCGGGGATGCACGCCGGAGAACAAGCCGTCCACCAGGTAGAGCACAGTCTTGCCGCCGAAATGGGAGTGGCCCATCAAGTCCACCAAGGGGCGGTAAATCCCGCTCTCCCTGGAAAAACAGTTGGGGTGGATGTCGTAATAACCCTCTTGGACCGGCCACCGTATCAGGGAGCCGAAATGGTTCTTGGCGCAGAGGGTCACCCCTCCGGCCGTGTGGGCTTTGAGGCTGGCGAAATTGATCAGGTAGTCGGCCTCAGCAAAGCAGGTGGGGAGGTAGTCCTGGGCCTTGCCCTGCGGGCGGCTGCTCCAGTGCAGCGGCTGGCCCGATGGCTTTACCTTAAGGCGCCCGAACTTGCCCGCATAGTCCTCGTAACGCGCCTCGGGGAAGGCCTGGCGGAGAGGGTCATAATACTCTTTGACCAGGCAAGCCAGGGTGTCGCAGACCGTGACGTTGGCCGGGGGCACGCCAACGCCGGCAAGCTGGCGCAGCAGGGCGGTAATCATCTGCGGCGCCGTGTTCATGTAATCGTGCCGCCCGATAAAGGTGCAGGTGTCCAGGTTGACGTGGCCCTCGGTGTAGATCATGCCCACCCAATTCGGCTTGATGGCGACGCGCTCACCCGCGCTGTAGCCCACATCCCCCTTTCCGCGCAATCGGTTCAAATGACGGAAAAGCCTGGACCACGCCCCGGCCACCCCGGCTTCGCCGGTCAGTTCGCAAAGGGCCCGTGCCATCATCGCGTCCACGCGTTCCTGTTTCACGCGGTTGCCTTCCCACCAGTGGCCGTCGCCGGGGCCTTTCCAATCGGTCACCTCGGGGTCATGGACCCATACGACGCGTCCAGGGTGGATGCCCTTGGCCAGGCCCACGGGCTTGAGCCGCTCCTGTTCCGGGGCAGCCGCTGCTCCCTGGACACAAACCGCGCAGCCTCCGGCAAAGGCCAGCGATTGCCGCAGGAAGGCGCGACGGTCCAGCGCGCGGGGGCCGGTTGACAGTGGGTAAGAATCCATCCCGGAGAGAAGGGCGGTTTTCGCTTTCATAAGGCAATTAGACCAGAAAGGCCGCCCGCCTTCAAGCACTCAAGCGGAATCTTTGCTCTTTGAAGTTCATCGCGGGGGTCGTATAAATGAAGCCGTGCCAACTTTGCCCGTATTGTTAGCCAATGGCGGAATGGTGCTGTGGCTGATTCTGCTCGTCAGCGCGGTCGCCGTCGTCGTGTTTGTCGAGCGTTTCCTGCATTTTCACCAGGCCCAGATTGATTCGCTGGAGTTTCTCAACGGCGTGCGCACGGTGCTCAAGAGGAACAACGTGGTCGAGGCCCTGTCGATTTGCGAAGCGACGCCCGGACCGGTGGCGCGGCTCCTAAGGACGGCCATCCTAAGCCGGGACCAGGGCCGGGAGCGAGTGCGGGAGGCCCTGGAGGAGGCGGGCCTGGCCGAGGTCCCGCGTCTGGAGGAGAACTTGAACCTGCTGGCAACCCTTGCGCAGTTGGCGCCCCTGCTGGGCTTGTTGGGGACGGTGCTGGGGTTTATCCAGACCTTCTACCACATGCAGGAGGCCGGCCTGCACGCGCACGTGGGGAACCTTGCCGACGGGATTTGGAAGGCCCTGATTTGCGCCGCCGCAGGACTCGCAGTCGCCATCCCCGTCCATGCGGGCTACAATTACCTGGTCAGCCGCGTGAATTCCATCGTCCTGGACATGGAACGGGCTGCGACCGAGATCGTCAACATCGTCACGGAGGGAGCCAAGCCGTGAAGCTCCCTCGCAACGCGCGCATTTTCCGGGGCCGGCTGGATGCGGCGCCATTTGCGACGGTGTTGTTTCTGTTGCTCCTGTTCGTGATGCTCACATCGCTGGTTTATACGCCGGGCATCCGCGTGCCCCTGGACCTGCCCACGGCCGGTGACTTGCCGGGGACGGACAAGCTGACTATCGCGGTGGCCATTGACGCCAGCGGGCACCTCTACTTTGAAAACGAACCCATCGAGGAGCCCGAACTCGGAGTCCGCTTGGGCAAAGCCGTGGCCAATGCTCGGGAACCGCTGACGCTCATAGTGCAGGCGGACAAGGCGGTCAGATACGAAAGGCTCATCAGCCTGAGATTGTTGGCCCGCGATCACGGCGTCAAGGAGATGTGGCTGGAGACGCTCCCGCGCCCCTTTGCCTCGGCCTGGCCTGCCGCCCCGCGCTAGCGTGGCGTCCCCCTGCCGGCTCCGTCGCCGATGCCAAGGCCCCTTATGATGACTTCCCCGGTCCAACCGCCCGCCTGGCCGCGCCGCCGATGGGGGTGGACCATCGCCTCGGTGTTTGCCGCGCAGGTCGGATTGATCTTCTGGTTGGGCGAGAGCGGGCCGATGCGCTCCCGCCCGCCGGGTCCAAACCCGACACTTCGGCTGGCCGGGGGTTTCTCCGCCGAGGTGCTGGCCCTCCAGGACCCTACGCTCTTCGCGCTGCCCCATCGTCATGGCTTCTCCGGACCGGCCTGGCTCAAGATGTCCCCCGTTCCCAATCGCCCCTCCGACTGGTCCGAAGACCCGCTGCCCCTGCCACTGTGCGTGACCCGGTTGGGCGCCGTCGCCCCCCCGCAGGTCCAGACTAACGGTTTGGCGCCGCTCTCATTGCTGCCCGCACTGGAGCCTGGATGGGCGCTCCCGGAACTGCCTCCACCCCCGCTTTCTCCCGAGCAGTCGCGGCTGCGAATCGAAGGGGACCTGGCCCGATACCGGCTGCTGACGAATTTGGACTTGCCTTCCTGGCAGTATAACGATGTTTTGACTAACACCGGCCTGCAGATGCTCGTCAACGCCGAGGGACGGCCCGCCTCCGTCATTCTGCTCTTCACCAGCGGGTATAAGCAGGCCGACGACTATGCCCTGGCTCAGGCCTGGAGGGCCCGGTTCGAGGTCCCCGGTGCTGCCGGGCAGCAGGGCCAGCCGCCCTCGACGCCGCTGGCGCACCTGGTCCGGGGCCTGTTGCTTTTCCAATGGCATACGGTGCCTTTGCCCCCAACCAATGCCCCACCGGCCAAATCAGATTGATTCAATCCTAATCTCAATCCTGACATGTCCATTCCAAACCTGATTCTAACTTACGTTGTGGTCCTGCTGGCCGGGCTGTCGGGGGCGGCCATCTATTCTGAATTGCGCCGGCGGAGCTTCGAGCCGGCGTCCAGCAAGGACCGCATCTTCCGTTGCGGACGGTGCGGCTACGTTTATACGGACGACTCGGACGTGGATCGCTCGCGCTGCTCCCAGTGCGGGCAAACCAACGATGCGATCCAGTTTTAGGCCTCAGTTGCCGGTCTTCAACTCGACGACATCGTGAGGGGCGGCCTCGCGCTGGCCGGCGGGGCTGACGCGGATGAAGCGGGCCCTTTCGCGGAGTTGAGACAGGTTGGCCGCGCCCAGGTAGCCCATGCCTGACTGGATGCCGCCGATGAGTTGAGCCAGGACCCGATCCACCGAACCTGAGACCTCCTTGAGGGCTTCGACGCCTTCGGGGGCCACTTTTCCAGTGGCATCGGCCTTGTGGCCGTAACGGGCGGCGGAACCCGCTTTCATGGCAGCCAGGCTGCCCATGCCGCGGTATTGCTTGTAGAGTTTGCCGCTGATTTCGACGACGTCCCCGGGGGCCTCGGGGCAACCGGCAAAGATGCCGCCGCACATCACCGCGTCTGCCAGAGTCAATGCCTTGACGATGTCGCCGGACTTGGTGATGCCGCCGTCGGCAATGAGGCTGACGCGGAACTTGCGGGCCGCCTGGGCGGCCACGTAGAGGGCCGTAAGCTGGGGAATGCCCACGCCGGCGACGATGCGCGTGGTGCAAATGGAACCCGGGCCCTGGCCCACCTTGATGACATTGGCTCCGCAACTGGCGAGAAACTCGACCCCTGCGGCGCTAGTGACGTTGCCGGCCATGATGGGCAGTTTAGGAAAGGCCCCGCGCAGCGTGCGCACGGCCTCGCCCACGCCCCGGCTGTGCCCATGGGCGGTGGAAACGGCCACGACATCCAACCCCCGCTCCACCAGCGCGCCGACGTGCGCCAGGATCGGCTGGCACTCCTGCTCGCCAAAGGCATTGCGCGTGGCCGAGATGGCCGCCCCGCACAGGAGCCGGAATGAGCTGTCGCGCGCCGGTTTGAACTGCGCGTTGCGCTCCTGCGTGATTCGCTCGATGTCGCTCATCGTGAACAGGCCCGACAAGCGGTCCTGGTCGTCCACCACCAGCAGCTTGTGTATCCCCGGGTGTTCCGTGAAGAACCGGTCCGCCGTGGCGATGGGGTCCTGGCCCAGTTCCTTCTTGTTGAGCGTGTGCACTTGCGGGCGGGGGGTCAGGGCCTCGGCCACTTTGCTCTTGGCATAACGTTGTTTGACCACGTGGCCGGGCAGCAAACCCAGCAGCTTGCCCTGGCTGTCCACCACCGGAAACGTGCTGAAGGCAAACCGCCTCTTCTCGATCATCCCCAGCACGTCCCCGATCCACTGGTCCGGCGTGGCCCGGATCGGCTCCTGGATCAGCCCGTGGACGTGGTTCTTGACCCGGCTGACTTCCGAGAGTTGCTCCCGCTCGGACATATTGTAATGAATCACACCCAGCCCGCCGTTGAGCGCCATGGCAATGGCCATGGGCGATTCGGTCACCGTGTCCATGTCCGAAGAGATCACCGGAATGTTCAGCGACAAACCTTCTGCAAGGGCCGCGCCCAGTTTGGTGTCTTGCGGCAGGACCTCCGAATACAGGGTGGCCAGCGTTATGTCGTCGAACGTCAGGCCGACATCGCTGTAGCTCTTGAAAAAGGCCTCCGCCGGTCTATAAAACTGCCCGTCGAGGCTGTCGAATTTGTTAGCCATGTCAGAAAATGCCCCTGCCGCCCGCCGTTTGACAAGCAGAAACGGGATGGACCGGCGGATCCCCGTGATCTGCCTCCAGGGCAAATCGCCCAAGATGTGCCTGTTTCCTGGCTGGCGGCGCTCCCTTGACTTGTGGAAGACATTCACGTTGACGGTGACACCGATTTGGTGTCTATTGCGCACATGACATCAATAACGTCGAAGGAGTTGCACGAGCAAACCGGGGCGTTGCTGGACCGGGTGAAGCAGGGACAGCGCTTTCGGGTATTGCGTGGCGGGGAGGCGGGGGCCTTGTTGGTGCCGGCCACCGACCAGGTTGACCCTCCTTGGGATGAAATCATGGCCGAAGTCCGGAAGGCGCGTGCGCAACCCAAACCGGCGCGCCCGAACCCCGTCTTGGCCGAAAGGAGAAAGCGCCATTATGCCGCTGGTCTACGCCGATAGTTCGGTGTTGTTTGCTTGGTTCCACCCGCATGATGAATTCTCCGCCGTGGTGGACCGGGCCGTGCAACAAGCGTCGCCCGATTTCGTTTATTGGCCTTTTCTCCGGTTTGAGTTGCGCCACAACCTGCGGCTGAGCCGGGTGGATCCCGACGGCGAAGCGGCCTGGCGTGCCTTGCGGGCGGCCGAGAAAACGGCATCCCGGCTGCGTTGGCAGAGTGAAGTGACCGCGGACAAGATGTTGGACGCGGCGGAGGAACTCAGCGCGGATAAATCGAACAAGTTCGATTGTGGCAGCGCCGACTATTTGCACGTGGCGGCGGCGCGGCGGCTGAACCTGTTGAACGGCATCGACGAATTCTGGACGTGCGATGTCGCTCAGGCGGGTCTGGCGAAGGCCGTCGGCTTGAAAACGCGGCTGTTCGAGTTGAAACGCTCGGTCCGCTCATCGACGAAAGCCCCTCCGCGGACGGGTCAAAGACCGTAGCGCATGCAGGGCCGGAGGCGACTCAATCGTGATGAGGGTTCGATTCCCTTCACCCGCTCCAGTCTCAATAACACCCAATATAATCAGGCAAATAGTGAGATGTCCGCGTTTCAGAAATGCCCCACTGGTAACGCCTATCGGTAACACGGCCAACCTACTCCAAGCTTGTCAGCAGCCGCCTTGTTCAGTTTCACCGCGATGGCCAGGGCGTTGGGGCCTTTCTTGCGTTCGTCTTGCGGGACTCCCTTTGGGCGCATTATCGAGCTGCTGCAACAGGAAGCGCCACTCAAAGGTCGTTGTCCATCCGGGTCATGGTTTTTTGTCACATTTCCGGGAGATAAACGTGGCCAACCCCGGGATAGAGGATATTCTCGAGGGCGGTTTTCTTCCCGTAAAGCGCATAGATGGGGCGCACTTTGGATTCGATAACGCGGATGCCGTGGGTGGGCGAGCCGAAATCCTGGTCGCCGGTCACGAAGAGCATGGGGCGCGGCGCAATGGGTTCATGGGCGCGGCATGCCGTTGCGCACTCAACCCAGCAAGAGCGAAAAACCGCGCGTGCCAGACCGGCTCGGTGATTTCAGCCGTTGGCGAGGACGTGCCGCGCCTGGGGTTGGACGTGGCCCGGTCGTGTTGGCGCCGACTTGCCTTTTCTCTCGCCTCATCAGGCTTTGCCCCGGCCACTTCATCCCAGTTGTCCGATTGTGGCGCGATGGCGCAACCACTTCGCCACGTTGCGAAAGAATTGATCTCCCGGCATTCCACGGTAAAACCCGCGCCTGGCCGAGCGCGGGCGGGTTATTTGAGGGCGAGGTTTCCGAGGTATTTGATGGACGGGGATGCGGGAGGCATCGGGACGCAGTTGGAGGTGGGCGGCAGGAATTTGAGCGCCACCTGGAGGGGCGGCGGTTGGAGGAGGTGGAAGAGGCAGCCAAAGAAGCCCTGATGACTTGCGGGTCGGAGGCCCTCGCTTACGCCTTGGACAGGGAAGGGCATCACCCCGCCGCGGCTCGGGTTCGCGCCGAAGCACCCGCCACGATGCGTGGCCAGAGTGTTTCGGATCTGGTTAAGCTATCCGCTGCGGTGGGCCAGGAGTTGGTCGCCGTCGTGATCGGGCCGGCGGAGCTGTCCCGGCTCCCGCTCCCGGCCATCCTGTATATCGGCCCCCACGCTCCGGGCCGCGCGGCCCATTACCGGGTGCTCGACAAGGCTCAAGCGCCCCACGATGCGCCCTCTGCTTACGACCGCTGTCGCTGTCTGCTCGCGGTTGTCTCCCACGACTAAAAACCTATTAAAATCGAGTTTCCCAGCGGCAACGTTCCACCACCAAATCCGCTTGCTCACATAAGGCTCCGGCAAAGGGCTGCCGTTGACGTAGAGCCTCCCCTCGCGGACGGCAACCTCCTCGCCCGGAAGCCCCACGACACGCTTGATGATGACGTCCTTTCCGGTCCAGACCTCTACGATGTCCCCCCGGCGAGGCGGTCGAAACAGGTAAGCCAGCTTGTTGACCCCGGCGAGCTGGCCGTCGCGCAACGTCGGCAGCATGCTCTGTCCCGTGATGAGCACAGGCATCCAGACCCATTCCCGGACCATCAGGACCAACAACAGCAAGGCCAAAAGCCGGAGCAAAACTCCTTGAGGGGTCAATCCGAACCGGGGCTTGTGAAAGCATGCCGCTCGTTCCTTCATTGGGCGCCTACCGCAAAGTTCTGGGCGTTTTTGATTGCCCGCTCCTCGACCATCCTCCTCAGCCGCTTGGCCGCTTCAACATCCCGATGGAAGCGGGTTACATGCTGCATCGCATCCCGGATTTCGTCGGTTCGACCGGATTTTTCTGAGACAAGGAGGGCGGTCCGCGCGCGCATTGGCACGATGGGATTTTCGGGTGCTCCTTGCAACAACTGCACGTAGCAGTCCAGGTACGCATCCCACAGATGGTTTTGGTAATAGGCCTCCATCAGCTTGCCGTCTAACTCCATGTTCAACTCCCAGATTTCCTGGCGCAGCCTCGCCAGCGGCTGGATGGCTGGCCCCGGTACTCCTGCTTCTCCAAGCCCTCCTTGCCGCTCGGCGCTGGCGGAAAGCAGACGCCTGGCCTCCTGCTTGAGAATGGCTGCCGCTATGGACGGTTTGGAGAAGGAGTCGAACTCGCGCAGACCATCGCCCGGGGCGCTCGAGAGCCCCAAGGACTGGCTGGCCTGGTATCCCAAGTCAGCCAGATGCCAGACTAACAGCAACAGCAGGAGGCAGAAGAGTTTCCGAGAGCCACTCGAGGTCCTCTCACCTCGCCACCAGCGCTTAACTGCTTCCATGTTCATTGGCATTGTCGACGTTGCAGACCTGACGGTTTATTACTAATCACGAATATTATCTAGGCTACTGGCGTAAACTCGCACAGGTGAAAAGAGAGGTCAAAAAAAATCTCGAGAAATTTTTTCGCTGGCCGCAGCATTTCGCATGCCAATGATGCCAACAAATGTCCCCTCGCAATCATCAGCGACAGCATGGTGCTGGGCAGCCTGACTGCCAGCGGCGTCGTGCCGGGCTGCGCCTCGTAATGTCGGCAATTGCAGAGACCAACGGAAATCGTGACGGTGACGGTTCTGCACAAAAACAGGGTATTCCAGGTCGTCAGGTCTCTGGTACGCAGGGGAAGGCCACGGAAGAACACCTGCCCTATCGTCGTCTCGGTCACCCCGCCTGTCAGCCGGCAATTGAGAGGATTGGAGAGTTTAACCACGCGGAGAATGGGCTGGCCAAGTCGGGATAATTCGTTCATTTTGTCCGTGTTATCAGCCAAAGCAGCGATGCAGGGACTTTATGAAAGGGCCTTACAGGAAATCAGCCGCGCTCAAGAGTTTTGGACCTGGCAGGAGGTTCACCGGTAGTCCGGCATTTACACTCATCGAACTCCTTGGGGTCATCGTGCCAGACGAGCCGCGCTTCCAGGTTCTGTCGAGGTTCGAACAAGAGGCCAAGACGCTCGCGACGCTGAATCACCCGAACATCCTGACCGTGTTCGACGTGGGCCAGTACGAGGGGCAACCGTATCTGGTGAGCGAGTTGCTCGAAGGACAAACGTTGCGCGAGGCGCTCAGCAGCACGGCCAATGCGCCGTTGCCGGCGCGCAAGGCCACGGAGTATGCGCTGCAAATTGCCCAGGGCCTGGCCGCCGCACACGGCAAGGGGATCATCCATCGCGACCTCAAGCCGGAGAACATTTTCGTCACCAAGGACGGGCGGGTGAAGATTCTGGATTTCGGGTTGGCAAAGCTGAACACCGTCGATGCCGAAGCGTCGACGGTCGTCCGGTCCACAGTGAACGAATCCACGGAGCCAGGGAAGGTGATGGGCACGCCCAATTACATGGCGCCGGAGCAAGTCAGGGGCGAACATGTGGGTCACCGGGCGGACCTCTTCGCTTTCGGCTGCGTGCTCTACGAGATGCTGAGTGGCCGGCGCCCATTTAAGCGGGACACATCCATCGCCACGATGGCGGCGATCCTAAGCGAGGAGCCGCCGGATATGACCGCCATGAGGCCCGACCTCTCCCCCGCGTTCGAGCGGATTGTGCGCCGCTGTCTGGAGAAAGACCCGGACAACCGCTTCCAATCCGCGAAGGACCTGGCCTTTGCCATCGAGTCGGTGACCGGGAGCACCCTGGCCGGAGCAAGAGTCAACCTGCCGGCGAATCGCCCGTTCGGGGCGATGCCCTGGCTGCCGATAGGCGCCGCGGCGGCGGGTCTGCTCCTGTTCGGTGTGGCGCTGGTTCTGTCCTTGCGACGCCCGGTCGAGTCTGCCCCTGCCTTCTACAATCAGGCCACCGACCGGCGGGGCACGATTTTTCATGCGCGCTTCGCGCCCGATGGCCAATCGATTTTCTACAGCGCCAAGTGGGGCAACGATGCGCTGGCCGTTTTCAACGCCTCCGAGCGCGGCCGGGCAAACACCACGCTTGTCTTGCCGGGCGCCGATTTGCTGGCCGTCTCGCGTTCAGGCGAACTGGCGGTCCTGATGAACCACCACCGCCACGCCTCCGCCTTCCTAATAAACCAGGGCACCCTGGCTCGGATGAAGGTGGGTGAAACGCCCCGGCCGATGCTCGAGGATGTTCTCGAAGCGGACTGGTTTCCGGACGGCGAGAGGCTTCTGGTTGTGCGCGAGGTGGAC
>Ga0181524_10003213_pt1 | contig 16029 bp, 9 predicted proteins | sample PEATcosm2014_Bin_34_FD_119761 | JGI IMG/M metagenome (GOLD analysis project Ga0181524, IMG submission 119761) | Peatland microbial communities from MTU Mesocosm Facility, Houghton, MI, USA - PEATcosm2014_Bin05_60_metaG | ecosystem: Environmental > Terrestrial > Soil > Wetlands > Peat | place...
CCAGCCCGTGAAGAAATCGACCGGCAAGAATTGATCGAGGGTGGCACCTCGGCCGCCGTGATTCGCACCGATATGAGCGGCGATCCTGCTTTCCGGCAGTTGCTGCAGCGGGTGAGCGAAACCGTAAGCAGCGCGCGACAGCACCAGAACGTGCCCTGGGATCGACTGGTCGAAGCGGTACAGCCCGACCGGGATGCCAGCCGCCATCCCGTGTTTCAAGCGCTGTTCTCGGTGGAAGACTCTCAGTTCTTGGCTGAGTCGGGTCGGGAGACCGCGGAACCTGCGGCGGACAGAGGTACGCTGAAGGTTGATCTACAGCTTCAGCTACGGGACGAGCCCGAAGGTTTCGCCGCCCACTTTACCTACAGCACCGATCTGTTTGATGCCGCCACGATTGTCCGGATGGCAGGGCACTTCCGCAAGCTGCTCGAAAGCATCGCGGCGAATCCGGATGAGCAGATCTCGAAACTCCCTCTTCTGACGGACGCGGAACGACACCAGTTAGTCATTGAGTGGAACAACACGGCAATGGAATACCCCAAGGACCGCTGCCTTCATCAGCTGTTTGAGACGCAGGCGGCCCGCACTCCCAACGCCACTGCCGTGGTGTTTGGAAATAAAAGCCTGACCTACAGGGAACTCGACCGGCGAGCCAACCAACTGGCTCGCCATTTGATCAAGTTGGGCGCAAAGCCCGACGGACTCGTTGGCATTTGCCTGGAACGCTCTTTGGACATGATGGTAGGGCTGTTGGGGATTCTGAAAGCCGGGTCGGCTTATGTGCCACTGGATCCCGCCTATCCGCGCGATCGCATCGCGTACATGCTGGAGAACTCAGAGGCACCGTTGCTGCTCACGCAAGGGCAACTGACGGCCAACTTGCCCATCATCGCGTCCAAAGTCGTTCTCATCGATTCGGACTGGCCAGAAATCGCCAAGCAGAGCCAGGAGAGTCCGGGGTTGACGCTTGATCCTGAGAGCCGTGCCTATGTGATCTACACGTCCGGTTCGACGGGTAAACCGAAGGGAGTGGAAATACCACATCGCGCGGTGGTCAATTTCCTGACCACAATGGCCCAACAGCCGGGAATGAACGCAAGTGACCGGCTGCTTGCCATTACGACACTCTCGTTTGATATGGCCGTACCCGAGATCTACTTGGCGCTGACACTAGGGGCATCGCTCGAGATGGTCAGCCGCGAAGTCGCCTCCGACGGTGATCAACTGTTGGCTAAGCTCACGGGCTCCGGTGCAACAATCCTGCAAGCCACTCCCGCGACCTGGCGTATGCTGCTCGATGCCGGATGGAAGAGCAGTCCCGGCCTGAAAATCCTGGTGGGAGCGGAAGCGGTACCCCTCAAACTAGCCAATCAACTCCTGCCAAGGGCGGCCTCGGTCTGGAATATGTATGGTCCAACCGAGACCACGGTCTGGTCGACTGTCCGCAAGCTGGAAGCCGGACAGAGAACAGTTCCCATTGGGCGGCCCGTCGCCAACACCGAGGTTTTCATCCTTGACAGGGTACTGCAACCAGTTCCCATCGGAGTGGCCGGTGAATTGTACATCGGGGGTGACGGCTTGGCGCGTGGCTATCTCAAACGCCCCGAGCTGACCGCCGAAAAGTTCATCGCCCATCCGCTGAACTCGGATCCCAAAGCGCGGTTGTATAAGACCGGGGATCTGGCGCGTTATCTGCCCAACGGCGATATCGAATTTCTGGGCCGCATCGACCATCAGGTCAAGATCCGCGGCTTCCGCATCGAACTGGGCGAAATTGAAGCCGTACTAAGGCAGCATCCCGAGATCAACGACACCGTGGTCGTCGCCCGGGAAGATACTCCTGGCGACAAGCGGGTGGTAGCGTATTTTGTCCCGGCGAACAACACCGCGTTGACCACTGCGGAACTGCGCGCCTTCCTGAAAGAAAAGCTTCCCGAGTACATGCTCCCCTCAGTCTTCGTGATCCTGAAGAGCATGCCGCTGACGCCGAATGGCAAGGTCAACCGAAGTGCGCTGCCCGCTCCCGACCAGGCTGACCTGGCGGCGCAAGCCGAGTTTGCCGCACCCAGGGATGCCGTCGAATCCCGCTTGGTGCAGATCTGGGAGGCTGTCCTCCAGGTGGCGCCGATCGGTGTCCGGGACAACTACTTTGAGCTGGGCGGACATTCCCTGCTGGCGGTCAAGCTGATGCATCGCATCGAGGAGGCCTTCGGAAAGAACTTGCCGCTCTCCACACTGCTGCAGGCTCCTACCGTCGAGCAACTGGCTGCGATCCTTCGTCAGAAGGGATCGTTGCCGCCTTGGTCGTGTCTGGTGCCCATTCAGAGCGCCGGATCAAAGCCGCCTTTTTTCTGCAGCCATGGAGCCAACGGCGCGGTAATCCGGTTTCACGCCTTGGCCCGTCACCTGGGTCCGGACCAGCCTTTCTACGGGCTGCAGGCCAATGGTTTGGGCGTGGGACAAAGCTGTCACACGCGAACCGAAGAGATGGCGGCGCACTATATTAAGGAAATCCGCAGTGTCCAGCCGGAGGGGCCGTATCTCCTGGGGGGCTACTCCTTCGGCGGAGTGGTCGCTTTCGAGATGGCCCAGCAGCTAGACGCTCTGGGGGAACAAAGTACGGTGGTACTGTTTGACACGAACCTTGCGGTTCCAAACACTTCCGTTTCTACGTCTGCCAGATCTGTATTGCTTTCGTTCTTCCGGGCCCCAGCGCCGGAAAGACCTACCTATCTTTGGCGAATACTCAGCAAGCCAATTCGAGACGTGCAGAGGCGGCTGCACGTTGCCCGACTGCCGCGCAACAGCAAGAAGGTCCGAAAGGCCTGCCTGCAAGCGGAGAAAGAGTACACGCCGCGGCCTTACTCCGGGCGGGTGATTCTGTTTCGTTCCAGTCACAAGCCGCTGGGGCAGGTGGTTGATCCGCGGGCGGAGTGGAAACGATACGTTGCTCGCGGATTGGAGATCTGCGAAGTGCCTGGCAATCACGAAAATATTCTTCTTGAGCCGCAAGTTCGATTTGTGGCCGACCACTTAGGAGCCTTTCTGAACGGATCTCCTGCGCCGCTGGCGGACACGCCCCAACTGAAAGGGACGGGTAAGTGACCAGATCGAGACAACAACCCGCAATCGCACCCACAGCAGAAGGCGTCACCGACTCCGGCCGCCGATTCTCGTTGGGAAGAATCCTCGACATCGACCGGGCAAGCTTTCAGCGGAAGCTTATTCCCTGGGCGATGAAGGGCGGGTTGGCTTTGCTGGACCAGGGAGTCTTTGCCGGGTCCAATTTTGTGATGAACATTCTGCTGGCCCGGTGGATGCCGGCCGAGCAATACGGAGCTTACGCCGTTGCCTTCGCCGTTTTTCTCTTCCTGGTCAATTTTCACCAGGCATTGCTGCTGGAACCCATGCTGGTGTTTGGCAGTTCGGTCTATCGCAACAGTCTCCGCGGCTATATGAAGGCCCTGCTCCTGGCTCATTCAGCCATGAGCGCAGCGATGGTCGTGGGCCTGTGTATCGCGGCCGCGGTTGCACTGAAATTTGGTCAGGCCAACGGCTTGCCTAGTGCTCTCGTCGGCGTCGCGGTCGTCGCGCCGACGATCCTGTTGTTCTGGTTAACCAAGAGAGTCTTCTATTTGAAGCTTTCCCCCGCACCCTCGGCCGCCGCGGCTATTCTGTACTGCGTTCTGACCATGGGTGGGCTGGCTCTGGTTTATCACCACAGCCATCAACTTTCTCCGTTAGCCGCGTTTCTGCTGATGGGATTTGGTGGCCTCGGCGCCAGCCTCGTGCTGCTCGTTTATCTGAAGCAGCGGTTACCACGGAGCCCGGACGCCCCCAGCGTCGGGGAAATTTGGCGCCGGCACTGGCGCTATGGGCGGTGGGCGTTGGGGGCAAACGCCATGATGTGGATTCCGATCAACGCCTTCTACCCCATTTTGAGCAAGTTCTCGGGCATGGCGCAGGCGGGCGAACTGAAAGCCCTGATGAACTTTGCGGTACCTATGATACAAGCGTGCGCTGCGGTCCACACGCTGCTCCTCCCATACGCAGCTCGGGTACTGGAACAGAGAGGGTCCGACGGCGTCAGCATCATTCTGCGGCGAATGACTCTGCTGTGCGTTGCCGGCACCGTGCCCTACTGGATTGTGCTCCTTCTGTTCCGCGGAACCGCCTTCCAAATGCTGTACGCCGGCCGGTACATCGAGGTCGCCTATTTGCTGCCTGTCGTCGCATTGGCGTCGGTGGCAGGCAGCGCGTTTTTCGGGCCGTCGATCGTGTTGCGGGCCCTTGAAGCTCCCCGTTCGATATTTGCCGCCGTCTCGATTTCAAGCGCCATCTCCCTTGCCCTAGGCATTCCCCTCACTCGAGCCTGGGGAGTGGGCGGAGCAGTGTGGAGCATAGTCTTGTCAGAAACCCTGGCTTTTGTAGCGGCACTGGTCCTGCTCCGTCGCAAGGCTCGCAGGTCCTCGGAAACGGAGCCCGCTATCTTAGCAATGTCCACCAGCGAATAACCCCAACCGCGCGAGGCGGTTTTCAGGAACGCCGCATCGCGTTGGTCGAATTCACTTTGAGGAAATACAAATATGATGAAGACTTATCGGCTCATTCACGCCAAAGCAGCCAGAAGCAAGATCCGTATCCCTTTGGTGTGGTCCTGGCATCTTGGGCTCAAACCTGAGGATATCTTTCTAGCCTCCTATCCTCGTTCCGGCAGCACTTGGCTGCGCTTTATGCTTTTCGAAATCTTGAGTGGCGAGAATCCCGGATTTCGAAAAATCGAGGATCGGCTGCCGGAGATCCAGTGGCATCGCGGCAGGCCACCGATTTTGCCCAATGGGGGGCGATTGATCAAAACCCATGAACAATATCGCAAAGACTATAAGAGGGCGGTCCTGCTAGTCCGCGATGTCAGGGATGTTTTCCTTTCCGCCTACGCCAGGGGTTCGCAGGACGGCATAGTCCAACTTCTTTCCAAGGGCGATGTGGACAGCTTCTTGCAGGTCTTCATGGACAGCAGTGCTCTGCAAATGGGTTCGTGGCAGGAACACTCGCGCTCCTGGCTGGAATCTCCCACCGCAAAGAATGGCAATCTGATGGTTGTGAAATATGAGGAACTGCGCAAGAACCCAGAACCGATCCTCGCACAGTTGCTAGAGTTTGTGGGTATCACACCCGACGTGCAGGTCATCCGCAAGGCGATCGAGGACAATACGTTGCAGCAGATGCGCGCAAAAGAGGACCGAGAGAAGCAGGCCGGAGAGCAATCGGTTCTGCTCGGGCCTCACAAGGACGCCGGAGAAGAGGGACGTTTTGTCCGCAAAGGGAGTGTCGGAGGGTGGCGCGACAAACTGACTGACGCCCAGTTGGAGTTCATTGACCGGTATGCCGGGGATGTGCTTATGACTCTGGGATACGAACGCCGTCCGGCAAAACTGCAGCAGACTCAGCCGGAAGTAGCAGCCCTCAGCATCTAACACTGCATCGTCGCCTCGTGCTGAACTGCCATCGCAGTGCATGGGGCGGCTGTGCAGCAGCGTGTACCTGCTTCCGCTCGAACCTCCCGCCTTCATGACGACCGCGGAAACGCAATACGCGCCTGGTAACAGCTATTCTGTGTGACCATAGAGAGAACACTGCCTAACAATGCCTGACCTGGCGACCAATTCGAACATCAGACTCAAACCTCCCGTTCGCACCGGGAAAGTTAGTCTGCGCTATGCAGTCTGGTTTTCGCTGCTCGTATTGGCAGGCGGTGTCGGAGCGCTTTATCCCACCCTCTGGCTCGGTTGCCTTGCGGTTGCCGCCGTGATCGGGATCTGTTGGGCGGTATTCGCAATTACGGGGCGTGCAGGCCTGGAATTGTGGCAAGTCATCGCGCTCACGATTTTAGGCGGTTACATGGTGTTGAATTACGGATTTGACAATCTGGCGGTCCACCTCGGTGGATTCCCCATACTCATCGCCTACGGGCTGATTTACGTGTCATTGGCTCTGGCAGTTTTTGCCCATCGCCATTTGGTGCCTGAAGCACTGCACGAACCGGCCCTGCTATCTGTCTTAGCCATTCTTGGCTTGTCATTTTTTCACCTGCTCACGGATATTCCTGCGTACGGAAGTTGGGCCTTTCGGGACGGCACGATGTGTTTCGACGGGATTTTCCTGCTCATGGGCCTGCTTTGGGCCAGGAGGACCGATAGTCCCGATTTCTTAGCAAAGTGGTTGCTGGTCGTCTTCGTGCTGAACATGTTCTACAGTGCGACTCTTCCGTGGAGTGGACAGATCTGGTCCTGGTCTCCTCAAAGTGGCGCTTACGTTCCGGTACCGCTACTGGGAAATTACCATGGCTCAGGCGACATATTGTTTGCCGGCGCCACGTTTTGCATCTGCGTCGGCAGCTACGTGGTCAGCCGCCCGCGTTGGTTGATGACCTTTCTCGTGCTGGGGCAGTTACTGGGAATCGCGATCACGCAAGTCCGCCGGATGTACCTGGGAATTGTGGTGGTGATTCTTATTCTTATCCTGGCAGGCGAAATCAAGAAATTCGCGAAGCTTTTCATTCTGGTTCCTGCAGCTCTCGCAGTAGTTTTCGCCGTGACCAGCTGGGGTGGTTTGGAAATCTCGGGTCGAGTCGGCAAGGTGAACCTCCAGTTCTTTGCAGACCACCTTCGAAGCTTATCCGGCGCCGAGGACGCACCGGGCAGCGACCCTCAGACTCGCGTCAGCATGGGCCGCGAAGCCTTGCAGCATTTCTACGCGCACCCGGTCATCGGAGAGGGGTTCGGTCGGCCACTAACTAGCGACATGGATCCCGACAATGGCATGGTGACGCGAACGCCTCACAACACGACCATAACTTATATGGGCAGGCTGGGAGTGGTTGGAGTCACTCTTTGGGGTGCGTTTCATTTGTGCGTGTTGTCGAGATTCTTCTACGCGTTTCGACGGCGACAGTCCTACGACAAGCGGCGGTATGCTTTCATCTTATGGCTTTTCCTCTATTACGTGCTCTTTATGATGACAAGTCTTGTGGAATCTCCTTTCGAGTATCCTGCAAGCGCCATTCCATTTTATTTCCTGATCGGTTTCGCTCTGGGCTTGATTCGTTGGCATCTGTCCCCCAAGAACAAGCGCGAACCCCAGTTGGCGGCGTTCGCCGAGTAGCGCTGATAAACCCCGCCTGTAATGAGTTCTAAGTAATCTGGATCGCACAATGGAAGGGCATTTCGGGGGACGCCGCAAGTAATGGAAAGATTGAGAATTGTTACGACGAGTTGGGATGACGGCGACCGCGCCGATCTGAGGCTTGCCGAGATGCTCCAGTCCAGGGGGATCGCGGGCACTTTCTATGTTCCCACCAGACCCTATGGCGGACGCCCTGCGCTCAGTCATGCTGATTTAAGAAACCTGTCATCTGAGGGTTTTGAAATCGGAGCTCACGGAGTTACCCACAGACTCCTCTGGGGGCTGCCGGCGGAAGAATTGGCGGCGGAAATAAATCCCTGCAAGCCGACTCTCGAAGATATCCTCGGAAAGGAAGTTCGGATGTTCTGTTATCCCTGCGGCCGCTACGACTCGAACGTGATTCGAAGTCTGCAGCAGGCGGGGTACTGGGGCGCGCGAACCACGCGTATGCTCTCAACCCGGATGGAATTCAAGCCTTTTATGATGCCGACCACCGTTCAGATCATGCCGCATCGCACGCCGGCATACATCAGGAACGTGTTGCGGTCGCGAAAAATGGAAAGCGTGAGGGTTTTTCTCGGCAACTTGAGCAGGCTCGGCAATTGGCTCGAATTGAGCAAAAGGCTCTTTGATTCCGTTTTGCAAGACGGCGGCATATGGCACATGTACGGCCATTCGCACGACGTTGAAAAGCTGGGTTTGTGGAAAGATCTCGGGGAGATTCTGGACTACGTGGGCAAGCGGCAGGGAGTAATGTACGTTCCGAATGGCGAATTGAACCGGCTCCTGTTCTCGCAGGGCAGCCCTGCCGGAAAAGGTTAACTGTGAAGATCATTCTCGTTCATTGTCATTACCAGCAACCCGGCGGCGAAGACGTCGTACTCGACCAGGAACGTCATATGCTGGAGCACGCTGGACACCAAGTTGTGCTGTACCGCCGAAGCAATCTTGAGACGGACTCCTACCCCGGCGTCAAGCGACTGGTGCTTCTGCAAAAGGCGATCTGGAATAGCGACACTCAGGACGAGTTTTCCGAATTGCTGCGCGCCGAGAGACCGGATATTGTCCACGTCCATAACACCTGGGTAATGATCTCGCCCTCGATTTACTCCGCGTGCCGGAAAGCAGGGGTGCCGGTAGCGCAAACGCTGCACAATTACAGGCTTCTATGTCCCGTAGGAGTCTTTTTCCGGGATGGCAAAGTCTGTGAAGAGTGCATGGAACATTCTTTGTGGCGAAGCATCCGGAACCGATGCTATCGCGACTCTCGCGCAGAAACTGCAGCCGTAGGCATGATGCTGGTTGTGCATCGCGCTCTCCATACCTGGGACCGGGAGGTGCAATGCTACATCGTCCCCACGGAGTTTGCCCGGAGTAAATTTCTGGAGGGTGGACTGCCTGCAGAAAAGATATTTGTCAAATCGAATTTCGTCTCGCCTGACCCGCAGCCCCGGACTGGAGTTGGAAAGTACGCTGTGTTCGCGGGCCGGCTTGCGCCGGAGAGGCGGGTTAATACGCTTCTGAATGCTTGGGGCCACCTTAGCAGCCGCATTCCTCTGGTGATTATTGGTGGCGGAGAACAACTCAGTCAACTGAGGATGAAAGCACGCGGGAACAATCTCGAGATGGTCGAGTTCACCGGGCTGATGGAACATAGCCGAACCATTACAGCCATCAAGGGAGCGCGCTTTCTAATCTTTACCAGCGAATGGTACGAGACTTTCGGGCTCACTTTGGTGGAAGCTTTTGCCTGCGGCGTTCCGGTGATCTGTTCCAGAATGGGCGCGATGAAGGAGATCGTGGACGACGGCCGCACGGGCTTGCACTTTAATCCCGGCGATAGTGAGGACCTGGCCGAAAAGGTCGAATGGGCTTGGAATCACCCTGAACGCATGCAGCAAATGGGTGAGGAAGCCCGGCGGGAATACGAAAACAAATACACGGCGGAGAAAAACTATCCCCGCTTGATGGAGATCTACCGCCAGGCGGCTGCGCGGTTTGCGTTGGAATCGGCTGCACCTGGCCGCAGTCCCTCTAGCTCAACAACTGTCGAGGCGAGTTCGGCGACGGTGACGGAACCGGCCTTGGCCGAAAATGCCACCCCGGAGCTTGGGTCCTTCGCTCCAGTCCGGCAAGAGAACAAGCAACTAAGAATCGTTCTTGCCCATAATTACTATCAGATTCCTGGTGGCGAAGACGAAACCCTCCGGAGAGAGGGTGAGTTGCTTCGCGCCAATGGTCATTACGTGAAAGAGTTCATTCGGCGGAACAGCGAGGTGAACTGGACCAGCTTCGTGGCAAAAGCTGCCGCGGCTGCGCGGACAGTTTGGGCGGGCGATAGCCGGAAAGCCATGTTGTCGTTCCTGAAGGAAGAGAAACCAGATGTCGCCCATTTCCACAACATAGTTCCCATCATGTCGCCATCGGTTTATTACGCTTGCCGGGATGCAGGCGTGCCGGTGGTGCAGACTTTGCACAATCCCCGACTTTTCTGCCCGGGAGGCAACCTCGAACGCAACCATCGAATCTGTGAGGACTGCAAGGGCAAGAAGATCGCATGGCCGTCGGTTGTGCACGCGTGTTACCGGCAATCCCATATCCAGACGGGCGTGGTGGCGACCATGTTGGCAGTGCACTGGCAGCTGAAGACGTGGGAGGAGATGATTTCTGTTTATGTGGTTTCAACTCAGTTTTACCGTCGCAAATTCATCGAGGCAGGTTTTCCGCCGAAGAAGATCATGTTGAAGCCGCATTTTGTGGAGGACCCCGGTGTGGTTCACCGCGACGGCGGCTATGCCGTTTTCGTTGGTCGGCTCTCCCCCGAGAAAGGCATCTCCACTCTGTTGCGCGCCTGCGCGAAGCTGAGAAATGTCCCGGTCAAGATTCGAGGGGAAGGCCCGCTCTTGCCAGAAGTGCAGGAGGTCGCGCGGAAATCAGGCGGAGCGATAGAAATTCTGCCGCGACTCGATCGGGCGGGGCTGAACCAACTCATGAGCGGCGCGCGATTCTTGATTTGGCCGTCGGAAGGCTACTACGAGACGTTTGGCTACGTTGCTGTCGAAGCGTTCTCATGCGGCGTGCCGGTAGTCGCTTCCCGGGTTGGGGTTGCCGAGGAAATAGTGCGTGATCAGGAAACCGGGCTGCATTTTCGCTACGGCGATGCCGATGACCTGGCGGCCAAGATGGAATGGGCATGGACGCATCCCAATGAAATGGAAGCGATGGGCCGGTCCGCCCGCGCGGAATACGAGGCCAAGTACACCCCCGAACGCAACTACCCGATGCTGATGGATATATACAGCCACGTTCTGTCGGATGCTTCGTTACAACAGGCCAATGTTCTCGCCTACCAAGAGTGAGCACTGCCGAAATGTGAGTGGTAAAGCTCTCCCCCAGTTGCAAAACCGTGAATTATGCCAATTGAACCCGTTCTTGCAGAACGGCAAACGAGTGCCGCGAGTGAAGCGAGTACTGCCGTCCCTCAGGCTTTGGGTAAGGACCCAGCGTCAAACGGGGACGACAGCGGTCTCGTGAAAGTGCGCTGGTACTTATCCCGGCTTGCCTCGATGCAACCGGCGGAAATCGTGTGGCGGGCGCGCTCCGCCGCCACCCTGCCGCTGGACTGGGCAGAATGGAAGAAGCAACCGGCAGTGCCGGCCCCGCGCTGGACGCGGCTCGACCCCGCGTCGTACCCCGTACAACTGCACCGCAGCGGAGTGCCGATGGAGAGCATTCACGTGTTCGACCTTGAATTTCCGGTGGGATTCGAGTTCGATTGGCATCGGGATTACCGCTATGGACGCCAGGTTGAGCGCAGCTTTGCCGGTACACTGAACATTCGCGATACCACGGTGGTGAGCGATATCAAGTATGTTTGGGAGCCCAGCCGGCACCAACATCTCTCTGCATTGGCATTTGCCGCGAATGCAGAACAAAACGCGGACTACATCGTTCGGACACTCTCTTTCTGGTTGCAGGCGAACCCGTATCTTTGCGGCGTGCACTGGACCAGCAGCCTGGAACTGGCCGAGCGGATGATCTCATGGGCTCTGTTATATCCGCGAATTGCCGAGTCGGTCGCCGGCGATGGGGAATTCCGCCAGCGCTGGCTTGCCTCGATCTACCAGCACATGGCGCGCATCTCCCGCAACCTGAGCCTGTATTCATCGGCCAATAACCACCTGATCGGCGAACTGGTCGGACTATTTGTGGGAGCGTCCTGCTTCGACTTCTGGCGGGAGTGCAGCGATTGGCGCAAGCTTGCACAGAACTTGCTGGAGCGCGAAATTCGCCTGCAAGTTGGAGAGGACGGTGTGGATCGCGAGCAGGCGATGTCGTACCACCTCTTCGCGATGGAGTTGTTCCTCCTTGCCTTCATCATCGGTCGCAACACCGGCCGTTCATTCAGCGAAGGATACGCACAACGGTTGCGAGGGATGGCCGGATTTCTCGATGCAGTCGCCACGTCGAGCGGAGATTTGCCGTGGTACGGGGATTCTGACGATGCGCGCGGGTTTGTGTTGTCGGAGGGTGAGAGCGCGCTGGAAGTGGTCATGCAACTGGCGGGGTTGCTGTTTGCCGAGCCGCAATGGCTACGTTTCAGCAAGACGGCCACGGCGGCGACGCGAGCACTCGTCCCAGATTTAGTTGCAAATCTCAATCACGTCGCGCGGCCGCCAGTCCCGCCCCGCGCTCTGTTTCCCGACGCCGGGCTAGTCTCGGTGCGCAGCGATGACGAAAGCATGCGTCTCCTGATGGACTTTGGTCCCCTCGGGTTCACGAGCGTAGCGGCGCATGGCCATGCCGATGCTTTGTCACTTTGGCTGTCGATCGGCGATGAATACTTCCTGGTTGATGCCGGGACCTATGCCTACCACTCCCATCCTGAGTGGCGGAGTTTCTTTCGCAGCACGGCGGCACACAACACTGCATGCGTGGATGGTCGGAGCCAGTCGGAAATGGCGGGTCGTTTTCTGTGGAGGGCAAAGGCTAATGCGCACCTGCTGCGCTTTGAAAGCAACTCTGATCAGGTGACGATTGAGGCTGAACACGACGGCTACACGCGTTTGGAAGACCCGGTCATCCATCGCCGCAACGTCTGTTTCGACCGTAACCGCGGCGATGTCTCCATCGAAGATTCATTTCAGTGCGCCAGCCATCACGAGGTCGACTTGTTCTTTCACATGCATGAAGACGCCGCAGTTCGAAGCGTCAACGATAGCGAGGCCCAAGTGGATTGGCGAAGGCGACACATTGTTTTCTCTTCGCCAGATCGCCAGGGTCGCTGGGAGATCATCTGCGGATCTGAAAATCCTCGGCTCGGCTGGCGCTCGCGCCGGTTTAACCAAAAACAGCCCACCCCTACTTTACGCATTCGTACGGAAATCAATGGATCAACCACAATTCGCACGCATTTGAGGATCAACTCATGAATATCAGCATCGTGGGTTTGGGTTACGTGGGCGCGGTATCAGCCGCCTGCCTGGCAGACGCGGGGCATCGCGTTTGGGGAGTGGATATTAACCCCGAGAAAGTACGCATCATCAACGAAGGCCACTCTCCCATTGTGGAAAACGGCTTGGCCGATAAGATCGCACTTGGACGAAAAACTGGATACTTGTGCGCGACGACAGATGTCGAGCAGGCATTGCGTGAAACTGAGTTGTGCTTCGTGGCGGTAGCTACTCCCAGCCGCGCAAATGGGCAGATCGATCCCGCGCATCTGTTCCGCGCCTGCAGCCAGATCGCGACCGCCCTTTCGAGGCTCGGCAAGAAGCAGATCGTGGTGATCCGCAGCAGCGTGTTGCCCTCCATCTTCGACGACTGCCGCAAAATATTCGAATCGCTTGCCCCTGGATTGGTGGAGTTGTGCGCTAATCCGGAATTCCTGCGCGAAGGCACTGCGATCCGCGATTTCGAGGAGCCGGCGTTTACCGTTCTGGGGACCGAGAGCGCGGCGGGCGAAACGGCGCTGCGCTCGCTCTATGCCGATCAAGCGGCGCCCATCTTTGTGCTCAAGCCCAGAGAGACGCTGATGGTGAAATATGCCAGCAACGCCTTCCACGCCTTGAAAGTTGCCTTCGCCAACGAAATTGGTGCCGTCTGCCAGCAGGCGCAGGTGGATGCCGAAGCCGTGATGAACGTCTTCTGCAGCGATACCAAACTCAACATCTCGCGGCGGTATCTGATACCGGGTTTCGCCTTTGGCGGCTCATGCCTGCCGAAGGACGTGCGCGCGATTCTTTACGAAGGCAAAACACTCGACCTGCATTTGCCGCTCATCACGGCGGTATTGTCGAGTAACCAGGAAGTCATCGAACGGGCCTTCCAGAAGGTCCGGGCGACAGGGAAGCGGCGCGTCGGCATGATCGGCCTCAGCTTCAAGTCAAACACCGACGACCTGCGGGAAAGCCCGTTTGTCGAATTAGCCGAGCGCTTGCTGGGCAAGGGCTACGAGTTGAGCATCTATGACCTCAATGTCATCGAGGCGCGATTGACGGGCGCAAACAAGGAATACATCAACGGCGTCATCCCACACCTCTCGCGGCTGCTGGTGCCCTCGCTCGATGAGTTAAGGGATGCCGAGTTGCTTATCATCGGCCACCATTTCGACGGTGTTGCCGCGCTGCTCGAGACCACGCAAGCGTCAGTCATTGAGTTGACCACCCGCCAGCGAGGGACGCAGGCGGGCACATTGGAACGCGAACTGGTGCTCGAAATATGAGAACGAACCGCAACATCCTGATCATCGTGCAGAACCTGCCGGTGCCCTTTGACCGGCGCGTCTGGATGGAAGCGACCAGCTTGCGCCGCCACGACTTCGGCGTCGCCGTCATTTGCCCGAAAAGCGGGTCCTACACCGCCAGTTACGAGCGTCTGGAAGATGTGGATATCTATCGTTACCCGCTGATCTATGAAGCGCACAAGGGCGCAGCCAATTATTTCTTTGAGTTCGTGTATTGCTGGCTGGCTACGCTCTGGCTGGCGCTGAAGGCGTATGCGCATCGCCCGTTTCACGCCATCCATGCCTGCAATCCGCCGGATACATTTTTCGCGCTGGCATTGCTGTTTCGGCCGCTGGGAGTAAAGTTCGTTTTTGACCATCACGATCTATGCCCGGAACTATTTGTCGCCAAGGGGCACCCTCGCACCAGCATGCTCTACCGTGTTTTGGTGAGGTTGGAACGGATGACGCTTAGGTCGGCGCACACGGTGATCGCCGTCAACGAGTCTCACCGGGCGATTGAGCTGCAGCGCGGTGGCATTGCCGACGCAAAAGTCGCCGTCGTGCGGAGCGGTCCTCGACGCGGATGGGCCGATATTCACTCGCCGAACCCCGAACTGAAACGTGGCCGCCAGTACCTTGTGGTGTACCTGGGTGTCATGGGCGAGCAGGATGGAGTGGATCACTTGCTGCGCGCAATCCAGACCTACCGCTCCATGGCTCCCAACGACACGTTATTCGCGTTTGTCGGCGGCGGAACGGACCAGCCGCGCATGAAGGTATTGGCCGAGCAGATGGGTCTGGGCCCGGTGGTGCATTTCACAGGCCGCATTCCCGATGAGCAGTTGTGGGACTATCTTTCCACCGCCGACGTATGCGTCGACCCGGACCCCATCACGGAGTTTAACAATCTGTGCACCATGAACAAAATTATCGAGTACATGGCGTTCGGACGGCCTATCGTGGCGTTTGATCTGATGGAGCATCGTCGTTCCGCCGAATCGGCGGCTGTTTACGTAGGAAACGACGACGCTGCGCTGGGGCGTGCGATCCGGGAGTTACTGCTGGATCCGGAACGGAGGCAGGCCATGTCGGAATTTGGCCGCGCGCGTTTCCGCGAAGCACTGGCGTGGGAGAACTCGGAACGGCGGCTGATCGCGGTCTACGAGCAGTTATTTCACCGGGGATTGAGATCGGTCGTCGGTCCGAGTACTCACGAGTGCGCAAGCACAGATCAACCGCGCGCGTGATCACCTTATTCAGAGCAAACAACCCATGGCAGCGATAACTCAATTACGGGTCGAGTTGCATTGTCATACGGTTTATTCGTATGACGGGCACATCGAGTTCGACGGGCTGCTGCGCGCCGCCCAGGGAAGGCTCGATGTCGTATGCATCACGGATCATGACACTATCGAAGGTGCGATCGAGTTTCAGAAACGAAGCCAGGCACGCAATGCGGATTTCCAGATCGCCGTCGGCGAAGAGCGGACCCTGGCGGATGGCAGCCACGTAATCGGCCTTTTCCTGAAAGAAGCCATTGTCTCGGACACTTTCGAAGACGTTGTGCGGGAAATTCGGGGGCAGGGCGGTCTCTGTACCATTCCGCATCCCTTTCGGCACCGCGATGGCGCGCTGCGTGAGGTTGCGCGTCCCCTGGGAAAAGTTTCGGGATTCGAGATCTTTAACCCCAAATGCTCGCTGGAGGAAAACCAGAAGGCGCGCGTGTTGTGCGGCGCGGGACCGGTTGCCATCGGAGGCAGCGATGCTCACTACGAATGCGATTTAGGCGAATGCGTGAACGTCATTCCTTACGCCGGCGATGTGAGTGGCAGTCTGGAGCAGTTTCTCGAAGGCCGGGGCCGATATGAGGTCCTCGGCATACATCAGAATGGCAACGGAAAAGGCCGTCAGTATGCGCCCTTCTATTACCGGATAAAACCGTACGTGCGCGTACCGCGGCCACTTGTACCCGCGGCGCAGAAGTTATACCGCGTCTATCGAAACTCGAAATCGCGTTGGAAAACGCCAAAACTGGAGACGAAGTATGTCAGCGAATAAGGGCCTAGTAAAGAACGTATCGCGGTTGCATGGATATTGGATTTATCGGAATCTTCTTA
>Ga0181524_10003215_pt1 | contig 16020 bp, 14 predicted proteins | sample PEATcosm2014_Bin_34_FD_119761 | JGI IMG/M metagenome (GOLD analysis project Ga0181524, IMG submission 119761) | Peatland microbial communities from MTU Mesocosm Facility, Houghton, MI, USA - PEATcosm2014_Bin05_60_metaG | ecosystem: Environmental > Terrestrial > Soil > Wetlands > Peat | place...
CCTTTCCATTGGCGCCGGAGGGGAGGGCGGCGCTGCGCACACGCTGCGCGAATGGTACTCGCCCAAGGACCGCGAGCTTGCGCTCAAGCGCGTGCTGCTGCTGACCCTTGCCACGCTGGAGTGGGCAGCGGAGCTGTAACGCGAGCTTGCCAGAATGTGCGCAAAACTTTGCGCCAATACGCGGCTGTCTTACCCGGCGCCGCGTCTAACTGTTAGGGTACAGCTTTTGACGCGCCCCTTGCCGGTGCGCTCCGAATGAGCCGCCAGGCGAGCCGGAATGCTTTTAAGATGGCATACTAAGAAGAGGCACTATCCACACGCCGGCCGTCAGGCTGGGCGCCTTATGAGGTCATTGAATTCCATGAAACTGCTCTTCGAACGGCTCCGCTCGCGCCGTCTTGCTTCGACATTTCTGTTGCTCGCCACACTCTCGGCCGCTGTTGTAGCCGGATCTTTTGCCGCACACGGAGTTCGCGGACAGGAGAAGCAGAGCGACAGCGCGGACGCCACCCCGCTCAAGGTCGTTAATTCGACGATCCCGCCGAACGATTTCGTGCGAATCGCCAAAATGGTGGGACCGGCGGTGGTGAACATTAATACACAGACTTTGCCCAAGCAGTCGAGCAATCGCGGTCGGCGAAATTTCCATCAGTTCCGGCCGCAGCCCGATCAGCAGAATCCCGGCGACGACGGCCAGGATAACGAGGGGCAGGCTCCGGACAACTTCCAGGACTTCTTCAATCGCTTCTTCGGCCAGATACCGGCGCCGGATGAAGGCGACAATGGCGGCGTACAGGAGTCTCTGGGCTCGGGCTTCATCGTCGATCCCAAGGGTTATATCATCACCAACGATCACGTGATCGACAAAGCCGACAAGATTTACGTCAAGCTCTCGACGGATCCCGACACCCAGGACCTGGGCCGGCCGGCGCGCGTCATCGGCATCGATAAAGCCACGGACCTGGCGGTGATCAAGATCGACACCAGCACTCCGCTCCCGACGGTCAAGATGGGTAACTCCGACACGGCGCAGGTGGGCGACTGGGTGGAGGCCATCGGCAGCCCGTTTACGCTGGCGCAGACCGTCACCGCCGGCATCATCTCCGCCAAGAACCGCACCATCGACCAGGGAGCTCCGGGGCAGTTTCAGCACTTCATCCAGACGGACGCAGCCATCAATCCCGGCAACTCCGGCGGCCCGCTGCTGGACATGAACGGCGATGTCATCGGCGTGAACACCGCCATCTACACGCAGTCGGCCGGCTATGAAGGTATCGGCTTCGCCATGCCCTCGAACACGGTGGTCGCGGTCTACAACGACCTCATCAGCCCCAGCCACAAGGTTACGCGAGGCTCCATCGGCATTCAGTTTCGCGAGGGGTTGTCAGGCGCAGTCAATCGCGTGTACGGCTTCAAGAATGGCGTTCTGGTGCAGGAAGTGCAGCCGGGCGGGCCTGCGGATAAGGCCGGCCTGAAGTCGGGCGACATCATCACCACCATCGATGGGCGCAGCATCAAGGACGGCGACGACCTGGTGAACGAAATTGCCAGCCGCCGGCCTGGATCGACCATTCGCCTGGGGTACATCCGTGACGGCAAGCCGCAAGATACCACGGTGGCCATCGGTGATCGCGACAAGGTCTTCGCCGATCTGAATAACTCGCAGCCCGAAAGCAATCAGGAAGGCGAAGGCGGCGCAGGCGAAGCCAAGCTGGGCCTCGCGGTCCACGGAATCACCGCGCAGATGGCCGACAAACTGCACACCTCCGGCGTGATCGTCGATTCGGTCCGGACCGGCTCCTTCGCTGACCTGCAGGGGTTGGAGCCTGGCTTCGTCATTACGCATGTCAACAGGCAGCCCACCGGCACCAGAGAGGCATTCGATGCCGTCGTAAGCAAGCTCAAGACCGGCGACGACGTCGTCTTGGAGGTGATCGATCCGCGCCATCCCGAGAGCGGTATCAACTACATCGGCGGGACGTTATAGCCACACGGAACTGGCGCCGGCGGCGGACTGTCGCCGTCGGCGCTGGTTTCCAAAGTGACTCCGGCGCGTGGTGTGCGGTTGATTTTTCCCTTGCCGCATTCCGATACGTTTGGTTAAATTGCAGCGGAGAGTTCCGCACATTTTAGTTTTTTCATGGCGGTTCAAGCATGGCTTTATCACATGCAAGTCTTGCATTCTTGTTAGCAGCGGCCCTTATCGCGCCGTCCGCATACGCATCGCACGTGCATCGGCCGCCCACCAGCGGCCAAATCAACACCTCTCACAAGCACGCGCACAGTAAGCATCGATCGCACAGGGCTCGTGGACAGCAAGCCATCGAGCCGGAGCGGGTGACGCAGATTCAGCAGGCCCTTATCCGCGAGCATTACCTGAACAGCGAGCCGAACGGCAAATGGGATGCGGCCACCATCGCCGCGATGCAGAAGTATCAGGCCGATCATGGATGGCAGACCAAACTGACGCCTGACTCACGTGCTCTTCTGAATCTCGGCCTTGGGCCCGATTACTCTGGGGCCATCAACGCCAACGGTTCAACCTTCGCCGCCCCGCCGCCTTCCAGCGCCGCACCTTCCTCGCAGATTGCCGGCTTTGCCGCGGCCTCCGGCGTAAAGCAGTAAGCTAACTTTCCGTTTTCGTCAGCGAGTTTCTTCTGAGAGTCCCTTGAGCAAGAACTCGTAGCGCGACCGCAACGTGTCCGGACCTGTCGTGATCTCGCTGTCCAGGTGCAGAAGCATGCCGCTTTGTTCAAACCGCGGCCACTTGGGCAGTCCCGGCCCGTTGGGGTCGCCGGTCTTCGCAAAATTCGTCCAGTAGCCCATCATCTGCTCGCTCAGCTTGCGGTCCTCCGGACGCCATGCGGCGCCGGGCCGGGTGTCGAGCGTTCCAAAAACATATTCGATGTCGTCGGAGTGGAACGCGAACCAGCCCGGATGATACTTGCTGGGCGGCGCGGCCAGCTCGAAGTGGTAGCGATAGACCGGCGCATCCCCAGTCTTCACCTGCGCCTCGATCCATTTCCACGTTCCAAAGGCAATGAAGGAGTCGCCAGAGTAGTCGATGGCCGAACGCAGCGCCTGTTCATCGTTCCCGGCCGGATAGAGATTGAGAAATTCCGCGGCACGGTCGCCGAAGAGTTTCTTCGCTGTAATCTCCCACTGTTCGGCTGTCATGCCCCCTTTGGCGGCGAAGCTGCCCTCGTCGCGATTCCAGCCGGCCAGCAGCGGAATATGCGCCTGCTTTCCGGCGGCGTAGGTATCGGCCACAGGTTCCGTCAGCAGTTTCCCGTCGATGACCGGCGCGAACCGCGGCGCACCCTGCTTCCCGGCAGCCTGGAGAATTGCCGTAGCGGGCATGGCGCGCAGTTCCTCAAGCGACTTGACGCCCAGGGAGGCAACCCACTCGCTCTCCAGGTGCGCCTGCTTGGCAACAGAATTGCCGCCCAAGCCGCTGCCCAACGCGGATCCGCTCTCGCCGATGGCCTTTTGAAACAGCCCTTGCGCCAATGGCGACGCCATGAGCGTGCTCACGGCAAAGGAGCCGGCGCTTTCGCCGAAGATGGTCACATTGGCGGGATCGCCGCCAAAGCGCGCGATGTTGGCCTTCACCCATTCGAGCGCCGCCGCCATGTCCAGCAAACCGTAGTTCCCAGCCGTTCCGTTGCCTTCTTTCACCAGATCCTCAGTAACCAAAAAGCCAAAGACGCCGAGCCGATAGTTGATCGTGACCAGCACAACGCCTTTCGTGGGCAGAAAATCGCCGTCGTGGCGCGGCTCTGAGGCGGAGCCGTCCGTATAGCCGCCGCCATGAATCCAGAACATCACAGGCAGCTTGCTGTTGGATTTCGCGCCGGCGGGCGTAAAGACGTTCAGAAAGAGGCAATCCTCGCTGGGGCCGCTATCCTGAAAGGTCATATCTTCAGAAGTAGTGTTCTGTGCGCAGCGCGCGCCATACATGGTCGCGTCGCGCATGCCCTTCCAGCGCGCGGGCGGCTGGGGCGCCTTCCAGCGCAGCTCGCCCAGCGGCGGCGCGGCATAGGGAATGCCAAGAAACGCGCGCACCTTGCCATCGTTGATGAGTTTGCCGTGAGCTTTTCCCTGCTCGGTCTTCACTTTCAGTGAAGTGGCGTAAGCACGTGCGAATGATCCCAGCGCCAGTGCCGCAATCGCCGCTGCGCTCACTATTTGGAGCCGAAAGTGCATGGAGAATCCCCCCACACGATCATAGAGCGGGCGTATGGGCTGGCGCGGCAGATCCGAAACTTTGCCGTCCGTCCGATGTTCCCGGCGCGAGCAGTCGGGTCAAATCCTCTCCGGCGCCAGCAAATCGTCGATCGTCTCGCGGCGGCGGATGAGCCGTGCTTTCGCGCCCTCCACCAGCACTTCTGCGGCGCGAGGGCGCGAATTGTAGTTGGAGCTTTGCGCCATGCCATACGCTCCGGCATCGAGCAGAGCCACAAGGTCGCCGGGCTCGACGGGCGCGAGCTTGCGGTCGAGCGCGAAAAAGTCGCCGGATTCACAGACCGGACCCACCACGTCCACGATGCGCGGCCTCCCCGCTCTTGTCCGCACCGGCACAATCTCGTGATGCGCCTGGTAGAGCGCGGGGCGGATCAGGTCATTCATGGCCGCATCGGTAATGACAAAGGTCTTTCTGCCGTTGTGCTTGACGTAGAGCACGCGCGCCACCAGCGCTCCGGCCTGCGCCACGAGGAAACGGCCTGGCTCGATGAGCAGGCGGCCATCGAAATCGCCCAGCGCGTCTTCGAGCGCCGCGGCATACTCCGCGGCCTTGGCCGCCGCGTCAAACGCGCCGCCGTGCGACCCCACAGCCGAAGACCTGGCTGTGGGGGCCCCGCCGTGATAGTCAATGCCCAGGCCGCCGCCGGCATCGACAGCCTGGAGCGCGATGTCCTCGCGCCGGAGCTGCCGCACCAGCTTGCTCACCCGCTCAATGGCCGCGCCAAATGGGGCCGCGGAGCGAATCTGCGAGCCGATGTGGACGCTGACGCCATGCGCCTCGAGCCAGCGGTTGCCTGCCGCGCCCTTGTAGATCGTGGACGCGCGGCGGATGTCGATGCCGAACTTGTGCTCGCGCAGGCCGGTGGAGATATAGGGATGCGTATCGGCGAAGACATCGGGGTTGACGCGCAGCGCGAAGCGGGCGCGGATTTTGAGCCTGCGTGCGCGCGTCGCGAGCAAAGCAAGCTCCGCCTGGCTTTCCACGTTGAACTGGAGAATTCCCGCGCGCAGCGCCAGGTCAATCTCCGCAGCCGTCTTGCCCACGCCGGAGAAAACCACCCGGCCCGCTGCTTCCGGCGCGGCGGTCATTACGCGCTCCAACTCGCCGCTGGAGACGATGTCGAAGCCCGCGCCGCGATCGGCAAGCAGCTTGAGAATGGCCAGCGCGGAGTTGGCTTTCACCGCGTAACAGACCAGATGATCCCGCCCGGCGAAGGCCTGCTGGAACAGCCCCAGCCGAGCAGCAATCTGGCCGGCTGAGTAGACGTAAAGCGGCGTGCCGAAGCGGCGGGCCAGGGCCTCCATCGAGACGCTATCGCAATGCAGCGCAGCGCCGGGCCGCGGATGGTGAAACGGGCGCGAAGATGTTGTTGTTTGTCCCACGAATCCAGTCCAATACCAGAAGAAATCCTCTTTTGAGCCTACAGCATCCCCGCCCTCAGTATCTCAGCGCGCGGACGTTCTACCGCCTGCTAATTACAATGGCGGAATGGCTGAGGTGCCCCAAGTTGACCTGGTGGGCGTGGGCCTCAACGCCACAGATACGCTCATTCCGCTGCACGCATACCCCGAGCGCGGCTCGAAGATCGAGTACAACACGGTGGCCGGTGCGCGCCACGAAAGCGAGCACGGCGTGCGGGTGTTCGAGTGAGCAGCCCTGCCGCTACCGAAACTCCGATGAACTTTCTTTCACCCAATTAGAATGAGAGCAGCGGGTCAGGACGCTAGCATGAACCTGGCGTTTCTCCCAGTTCGCATTGCACTACGGAGACAACTCATGGCATTGATCAAGACCTCGAATCCGGCCCTCGGCAAGAACACCTTCAACGACTTTGCCCAAAGCCAGTACGGCGGCCCGCTGGTGGACGCCTCGGCGCGCATGACGCTGAACGGCGCCATCAACAAGACCGGCATTCTGCTGCTGTGCGCGGTAGCCACGGCAGCGTGGACGTGGAAGTCGTTCGTGCAGACACAAGACCTGAGCTTCGCCGGTCCGGCGATCATGATTGGCGTTTTCGGCGGCCTCATCTTTGCCTTGATCACCGCCTTCAAGAAGGAGTGGTCGCCGGTCACCGCGCCCATCTACGCCCTGCTCGAAGGCCTCGTGCTCGGCGGTCTGTCGGCGGTATTTAATCTGCGCTATCCCGGCATCGCCATGGAGGCCGTGGGACTGACCTTCGGCACGCTGTTCGTGCTGCTGCTCGCTTACAAGTCCGGGCTCATCAAGGTCACGCAAAAGTTTCGTCTCGGCGTGGTCGCGGCCACCGGCGGCATTTTCCTCTTCTACATGGCCCAGATGCTGCTCGGCCTTTTTCACGTCTCCTTCTTCAGTTCCGTTTACGGCTCCGGCATCGTCGGCATCGGCTTCAGCCTTTTTGTCGTCGCCATCGCTGCGCTTAACCTCGTGCTTGACTTCGACTTCGTCGAGCAGGGCGTTGCCTACGGCGCTCCCAAGTACATGGAGTGGTACGCCGCCTTCGGCATCATGGTGACGCTGGTGTGGCTCTACCTGGAGATCCTGATCCTGCTGAGCAAGCTGCGCAGCCGCAACTGAACGAGAACTTGTAGCTGTTACCTCTTAGCTGATCTCTGTTCTCTGTTCTCTGTTCTCTGTTCTCTGTTCTCTGTTCTCTGTTCTCTGTTCTCTGCCCTTTTCACGCTTCGAATTGGCGCAGCCAGGGCGCCATCAGCGCCGCAACCATTTTCGGTTGCTCGTAAGCGGCAAGGTGGCCGGCGCCGGGTAGCACGTGGAACTCGCAGCCGCCGGGCGCGGCGTGGAATGCCTCCATGTCCGCGGGAGTGACGCTGGAATCCTCAGCCCCGGCTATGGCAAGCACGGGCACGCGGATGGTGGCGACCGTAGGAACAGAATCGGGCCGAGAAGCCAGCCCCGCCTGCACGGCAACCAGAGCCTCCGGCGTGAGGGTCATGCGGGCGCGGACTTCGGCGACAAGTTCGGGACGATCGCGGCGGGCCGATGGGGCCAGCAGGTTCTGCGCCATGCCGTCGAAGAGTGCGGGCACGCCCTCGGAACGGGCGCGCGCAATGGTTTCGACGCGCTTGATCAGGTTGGCTTCGGCATCCGGCTGCGGCTTGGAACAGATAAAGATCAGGCCTTGTATGCGCTGCGGGGCCTTCCGCCACAGTTCCAACAGAACGTAGCCGCCGATGGAGCAACCGGCAAAGACCGCCCTTGACAGGCGGAGATGGTCGAGCAGAGCGAGAACATCCGAGGCCAGCTGCGCCATCGTGAGCACCGGCGCGCTGGGGATGCGGGCAAAACCGCCCGCCGGCAGCGGCGCTCCCAACTCCGAATGCCCGTGGCCGCGTAAATCGGGAACGATGGCGCGAATGCCGGCAAGCTCCCGCGTGAGAGGTCGCCAGTACTCGCGGTCGAGAGGGGTGGGGTGCAGGAAAATAACAGGAAGTCCCGCGCCCGCGTCAGCGAAACTCAACCGGGCGCCATCGGAGAGGTACTCGCTGCTCATACTCCAGGAGGATAAGTCCCCGGACACGGCGCCGTCTCCTCGGGAATGCCAATCCAGGCGGCGAGATAAGCGACGCCCACCAGCCCGCTCGACAAGATCAAGCCGAGCACGGTGAGAATGCGAACCACCGCAACGTCCCACCCGTTGGCCTGCGCCAGCGCCAGGCAGACTCCGCCGATCTGGCGGCCTACGCGCGGCCGGATGAGCGGCCGGCCGGGGATGGGATGCGATGCGGGCACAGCCGCGCCGCAGTTCGAGCAATACCGCGCGCTTACGTGCAAAGCGTTTCCACAATGCTGACAGTAGGCAACCATAACCCGCCCTCCCACGAATAGTCCAACCTTGGCAAGGATACGAAACCAGGTCTGCGGCGGTTCCAATTCCGCCCGCTGCCGGATCGGCCTGTCGCTCGCTTATCCTCCCCTGTACGGGCTCCGCAGAAACCTCCGAGCCTGGTCGGCTCGCGAGGTATTGGGGCCGGCGTCGATCGCGGCCTGGTAATCGCGGATGGCACGCTGGCGCTGGCCCATCAGATCGCGACACTCGCCAGCGTCGAGCAGGGAGCGGATCTTCAGTTCCGGCCCCACCGCAGGCGTCCAGGCTGCCTGCTCATAGGCTTGCGCCGCCTCATCGTAGCGGCGCTGGCCGCGCTGGGCGTCACCCAGGCCGAAATCGGCCAGTTCGAGCTTGGCAGAGGCGAAGTAACCCGGCCTGGCATCGTCGGCCAGAATCTGCCGGTAAACCGCCACCGCGGCCATGCCCTCGCCGTCATCCTTGCGCAGGTTGGCCTCTTCCAGACAGAAGAGAAAGTCGTGCGGGTACTCCTTCTCCAGGCCACGCACCACCTCGATGGCTTCTTTGTACCGGGCCTCGCGGCGCAGGAAAAGGGCAATGGCCGTGCGCGCCTCGAGGTTCGTGGCTACACCGCTATGCGCAGCATCCCAAAGCATCGCAAGACCCTTGGACTTGGACCCTGTAATGCCGGCAAATCCGATCATCAGCTTGAAGGGCCACGGCAGCGCGCCGACAACGTATTCATATACACCTGTAATTAGATCGGCGTCCGCGTACTCCGGGTCCAGTTGCAGAACCCGCGCGGCGTCGTCCTTGGCCTTCGTCGCCAGGTGGAAGCCGGTAACATAGGCCCGCTCCACCATCGCTACATAGGTGCATCGCAGAGCGCGAACCCAGGCGCGGGCAAAGAGGGCGTCCACATCGTTGGGGTTCCTGCTCAGCCGCCAGTCGGCCTCGCGCACGGCCTCATCGGCCAAGGCGAAGATCTGGTCGCGCTTTTGCGGATCTTCGTTCGTCGCATGACGGCCGGTCAGAAAGCCGTCAGTCGCGTAGAAGGTGGTATCGAGCAGATCGAGCCGGTAGAGCTCCTGGAAGATGAGCGTGTCGAGCAGATAGGCCGTGGCCTGCGGGTCGCCGGGGTGCGCGGCATGAAACTGCTGGAACTGCGCGACTGCGACCGGAAAATCGAGATTGTAAAAGCTATTGTAGGCCGCGCGCACCTGCGGATCGTAGTTCATGGGGTTGGTATGCACAGCCCCTCCCCAGGCCATGCTTCCCACCGCCAACCACACAATTCCGGGTAGAAAACCCCGTTTCATCGACGCCATTGGCATCTTAGACCCCTTTTTCTCAATGTAATCGTTGCCTGCCTGCCGGTTCCACAATCCGCTACCTCGTAGGGGGTTCAAAAACGGGTTCGAGTAGGTTACTATAGAGAGGCAAAAATCAAATGTTATGCTCTCAGGTAATCAAAATAGTTACCTAGGCGTCGTGTTGTTTCATTATCATCCGTTTGGTGCTGTTAAAGCAGCGACGCGAGGACATGCCAGATGGGCTTGATCTGTTGTGGCGCACAGGCCATCATGACTCCGATACCGCAGCATACCCGGGCGGAACGAGTACGCGAGCACGCGCCGTGGCTGTCTTGTGTGGCTTTTTATACCGTTTTCGCCAATCTCCCGTATTGGCTGGCAGCGCATGAGTTCAGGTTCTCTCGCGCTGGATTGTTCTGCGTCCTCTACGCTGTGGCTGGCCTCATTTCCCTCTTTGTGCCGCGGCTTTTCACCGCAGTTCTGCTTTTTGCCATGATCCTCTCGGATGTGCTCTGCGGAATCTGCGAGACCTATTACCTTCCCGTTCGAGAATGCCTGGAAAACTTCCGCGCGGTTCATGCATTCTCTGGCGTGCATTTCTTTTATGCAAACTTAATTTTGCTGCTTGCGCTGCTGGCGGCGGCAACCGCGGCCTTGATGCCCGTAAAGTCCTTTTCCAGAAGCCAGCGCTGGCGCACGGCTTTGTGCCTGTTTGCATTCCTGGCTGTAATCCTGGGTACAGACATTGTCTCCCTTCGCCTTTCTACCGGCCGTTTCCCCTACGCGGCGAGCGCGGCCACAGGTGGGGACCGCCTCGATCTTCGTGGCGCCAGTGTGCGCCGTCTTTCACGCACTCCAATCTTTCGGCTGGTGCGCCTGGCAAGGATCGATTACGCGATACGGCAAAAGGTAGAGAAATCCAAGGGACCGCTGCTCCCCGTGCCGAGCGCGTCCGCAGCCGCCCTCCGAGCCGCTGGAATTACGTCCGGCGCGGATCGTCGCGTATTGCCCAACCTGGTTCTGGTGATGGTCGAATCCTGGGGACTTGCAGAAGACTCACCCCTGCGCGATGCGCTGGTCCAGCCGTATTTGCAACCGGGTCTACTTGCCAAATATCAAGTGATCCAGGGAACTGCTCCATTCAGTGGGGCGACAGTAGCCGGCGAAGCCCGCGAACTATGCGGCAATTCGGTTGGCTATTACATCATCAGCGCCCCGGCCGCAAATTTAAGCGGCTGCCTTCCCTCGCAGCTTGCGGCTCTTGGCTACGACCGTATTGCGCTCCATGGGATGAGCGGATATATGTTCAATCGCGCCGCCTGGTACAAAACGCTCGGATTCCAGGAAATATGGTTCCACGACGCATTCAAGCGAGAGGGATTGCACGATTGCGCCGGCGCATTCGTGGGAACATGCGACGCGGATATTGCTGCCTGGATAGGACGCCGCCTCGGAGAAGATAACGGCCACCCCTACTTCATTCACTGGATGACGTTAAATTCCCACCTTCCCGTCGAGATCCCCGCCGCCCTTCCGGATGGCGCTCCCTGCTTGGCGGACTTTTCGCTTCAGCCAAATACGCCGCTCTGCTCCTGGTACCAGTTGGTCGTCAATGTCCATCGATCGGTTGCGCAACTGGCCACTGGAAACCTGCCGAGGGACACGGTCTTCGTGATCGTGGGCGACCACGCGCCGCCGTTCGGCGATCCGGCGCGGCGCGGCAGATTTTCGCAAACCGATGTGCCTTACGTCATCCTCTTGCCACGCTCCGATCGCAACTTATCCAAAACCCTCCTCACTCACAATGCCCCGGCTCCCAAATCCGGAGCAGCCGGGACCGTTTCCCCGGCTCCCTGAGGGAACAAGGTCTGGAACGATGGATTTGCGGGGCCGCGCCAATCCATCTGCCGTGTTGCGTTGGCGCTTTGGGTATAGCCTCCAATTGCGCAACCAAGCGTTTCGTACCGTGCTTCGGGCCTTTATAGCTGACCTGCAACGCAGGATCGGTTAGCATTCTTCTATGCCAATCCCAGAACGGCTGAAACCCCGCTTCGCCGCTGGATGCGCGCCTGCGCCCGATAAATTGGCGCAGGCGCGCCAGCGCTTGATCGTTGCTCTGGATGTGCCCGATGCCCGGGCTGCCAGCGAACTGGTCGAGCGGCTGCAAGGAACCTGCCAGTGGTTCAAGGTGGGACTCGAGCTGTTTACCGCCGCGGGACCAGCCGTCCTGCAAGCGATGGTGGCGCAGGGGCACTCCGTTTTCCTCGACCTCAAATTCCACGACATTCCCAACACGGTGGCCGGGGCGGTCCGCTCTGCCGCCGCATGGGACGTGCGCATGATGACCGTTCACGCCGCCGGGGGGCCTGCGATGCTGGCCGCCGCGCGCGCGGCGCTGGACGGCGTGGCCAACCCGCCAGAACTTCTGGCCGTGACCGTATTGACCAGCATGGACGTTGAGCAGTTGCAGGCAGCCGGGGTAAATCGCTCGCCCGCGAAGCAGGTGGAGTTGCTGGCGAAAATGAGTTTGGAAGCGGGGATTCGCGGTTTCGTCTGTTCGGCGCTGGAGGTTGCGGCCGTGCGCGCCCTTGCCGGCCCCCGGGGTGTGCTCGTCGTTCCCGGCATTCGGCCCGCCGGTGGCAAAGCGGCCCGCCGAAGCGATGACCAGAAGCGGTTTGCCACGCCCGCCGAAGCGCTCCGCGCGGGCGCCAGCTACCTCGTCGTGGGCCGGCCCATCACGCAAGCCTCGGACCCGGCCGAGGCCGCCGAAGCCATCCTTGAGGAAATGATCCAAGCGATTTAGCAGTAGGACAGGAAACCAAGATATATACAGGAAGAAGCCCGGCGCGGAACCGGGCTCTTCTGTGGTGGATCAAAGCTAAAGTAAAACTTAAAGCTTCTCGTAGAACTCGCATGCGGAGCATGAAATATACACTCCGCCAGGAATGCCCCGCTCGCGGTCCTTGACGCGCTTCACGATGCGCGTGGGCTTGCCGCACTTGGGGCAGTCGGTCGACTTCGTCGTGTCCATGATCTTTTTGCGATCGGCTGTTTTTGCAATTCTGGCCATCGGTGAGGGGTTTCTCCTTTTCGGTGTCTCTGCACGCACGCGTCCTGTTAGGGGTGCCCCATCCAAGCTCAGCTTGGGTGGGGGTCGCGCGGCTTCAACGGTGCGTCCGCCGCTCACCCTGCCGTGCAAATCGTACACGACCTGCGCGGAGAAAGCGGGACTCGCTCTTTCAGTTTATATGAGACCGGCTAGTCCCTAGCCGGGTGCCCCATCCAAGCTCCGCTTGGGTGGGGATCGCCGTTCCTCTGGCCGCAGCACCGGGCCATGTCAAGTGCCTCCTTCACGCCAACTCGCCCCAACCCGCTGAAAACGCGCATCAAAAATACTTCCCGAACGTTGCAGGTTATTTTGCGGTTCCGCGCATACTTATTTCATAGGCGTTCACCCAAGCCTTCGTTGCGGCGGACAATCTACGCCGCACTCACGTTTTTGCGTTCGGATAATCGGGGCAATCCGTGCAACGAGGTCTCAAAAACGCATTTAACTCCTGTGAATCGGTACGTTTGCGAGCAAACCCTTTGGAATCAGATATGGACGGGCATACCCACTCCCGTAAGTCCTTTGCAATCAAATATGGAGGGTTGGCATACCGGGGGAGGGGGCGGATAGGTACTAAAAGGTAAATAACCGCCTCGCCAGCCTGATGGCCGTCATTTTAGCCCCGCTTACTCCGCTAGCTCCGCCAACACCGCTGGCTCGCTAATTCGCCACGGTACTCGCCGTGCCCGCCGACACCAGCTGGTTCGACGGCGCGGGCGGTTGCTGGCTGCCATTGGCTGCCGGTGCCGTGTTGGCCGGCGCGGATTGCGGCTGCGATCCGCCAGTGGGCGGCGGCTGCGAGTTCTGAGGGGAAGGCTGTGCAGCGCCTGATTGCGAGGGCGGTTTGCCGTCGCTTGTTTGCGAAGGCTGGCCGCTCGCCGGCGGAGCGCTCGGCTGCTCGTCGGGGTTGGCGCCCGGCATCTCGTCCGGATGCGGCTTGGGCATCTGCACCGGCCGCATCACGCCGGTGCTCTGATCGTCGGTGGGCAGCGTCTCGCCCGGCATGCGCAGGCTGGGCGGAGGCGCTGGCGCTTCCCTGTTCGGATCGCGCTCCACATCGCCTTCCTTGACGATGCGAACGTTCGATTGAGCCAGTTCCGGCGTGCCGTTGGCCATCATCATGGGCGAGACCACGTCCTCGGTGAAGATCTCGATTGGCTTTCCTTCCTTCGCAATCTCCACCCGGATCACCCGGTTGCCGTTGATGCGGACGAAGTCCACATCCTGCGGAGGCGTGCCGTAGATCCACTCCTCGAACGGCATCTGCCCATCCATCTCGCGCGATTTCGTGACCGGCTGCCCTTTGGCAAACAGCACCATGTCCGTGGTCATTCCCACCAGCACCTTGTGGCCGAGGATCGCGTCTTTGAGGGCCGAAGGCAGCGTGTCCGTGAAGGCCTGGATGGGCGTCTTCACATCGAAAGAAATAAGCGGAGCCAGCAGCGCCTTCACCTGGGCCGCGGTCAGTTGGGGAACATAATTCGCAAACGCCAGCGTGAGGCGCGAGCCGGATGGTTCGCCGGCCTCGTTCAACAGCGTGGGATCGACGTCCGGGTCGCCCATCTCCGGGCCCACCCCGATCTGAATGTGGCGCAGGAAGCGGTGCTTGACGTCCGGCCCCCCGTCCAGAATGAAAACGATCTTCGATCGGTCGATCTTGATGTCGGTAATCACTACACGCGACCCGGGCTTGGCCGAAAGTCCCTCGCTGACGACCATGTTCAGGTAGCTTTCTCCGGCCGGTTCCAGCTTGCCGTTGGCCTGGAGCGTCAGCCCCTTGTGGCCGCGGGGAAATGGGCGCATGGCGAATCCCTGCTCCGATTGCATGGCGCGAAGGAGCAGCAGCCGCGTCCTGGGGTCCAGCTCGGCCTTTGAGAGTGCCACATGGGTCGGCTCAATCTGGGCATACCGCCGGTCGACCGGCCCACTGCCCGCTACCCGGCCCTTGCCGCTGGTATCGACGGTGAGAACCTGGGCTCCCGCTGCGGCGACGGCCAGCGCTGCAACCACGGCACAGCCGGCCGCTACGCAGAACAAACCGCACCCGAAGTTCCTCTTTCCGGACAGCCTGAACACTGTGTTTGTCTTCTGGGGAAGCAAACGCCGGTTCATGGGAGCCTCCCATGCGTGCGCATAGCACTACGCAAAGTTAGCTCCATTCCGCTTGAAAAGGCAAATCAAGCCTTCAGCAACGGTCGCCTATTCTTGATTCATTTCCTGGGGATTCGTCTCAATTTGCACCAGCGTGGGAGCCGCAGGCGCGGCCGAGCCCATGGCGGCTTCGTGCTGCGCGCGACCGGCTGCTTCCAGATCCACGGGAATGCCGCCGGGGACGATCTCCGGGGCGTTGTAGCGGAAGTTCAGGTCGCGCGTGACGCGAAAAACAACCGGCAGAGCCGCAAGAAGCGCCAGGCATGCAAACCAACTGCCGTCAAGGCCGTAGCCACCGCCCGTAAGCCAGAGCGGCCCCATGGGATCTCCCTGCACCACGGGGGAATGACTGCTAACGCCGCTCACCGCGAGCCCGAAAATTAAGGCGCGGCTGGCCTTCCAGCCGAAGTTGAGGCCCCAGCTCACCCACAGGGCGCGTGTGCGTAAATAGGCCGCGGAGAGCAGAAAGCTGAATGCCAGGGAGACGGCGAAACTGGCGTGATCCGCCCCCGGCGTGAGCGCCTGCAAAATGGCGTAGATGGCGGCAAAACCCAGCGTTGCCCCGGCCGGACCGACCGCACGGAGAAAACACTGGAACGCGTAGCCGCGAAAGGCAATCTCCTCCGCCAGAGCGGCCAGCGCGAAAAATGCCGCATCGGCCAGGAGCCATCCCCATGCGGAAGGCCGCGCGGTGACAAAAGTGAAAATGCCGCCGATGATGGCCATGGGCACTACACAGACCAGCGCGATCCCCCAGCCGGTCGCAAGGCCCAGCCCCGCCTCGCGCCCCCAGCCCTCGCGGCGCGGCAATCCCTGCTCGTTGATGGGGTTCGCCTGGCGGTCGAACCAAAAGCCCATGGAGGCAAAACCCAGCAACAGCAGAAAGACCAGCATGGCTTGCTCGACAAGCCGCGACCACGCGTCGCCGGCCAGTCCCCGCGCACCATGAAAGGCAAGGGAGCGAGCCAGAAAGAAGTAGAGAATGGCGCCGAGGAACTGCAAATAGGCGCGCAGCCGGCCGCCGGGAGAACCAGGCTCGCTCATTCCGGCCTCCGGGCCTCACGCGCACCGCGGCGGACGCCGCGATCCGCAGCGTTGCTTGCTCCGCATACATTCAACTTGTCCTGCATCATGGTGGTTGACTGAGTCTTCCTGAATCGCTCGGGCCCGTGGGAATCAGCCTTGCACGTAGAATTTCGCAATATTGCGGTACTTTTTCTGCCGCGCGGCCACGAGAACATCGATGGGGGCCGCCGCCAGTTCGGCCAGGTGTTTTTTCAACGCAAACCCAAGCAGCCCGGTCCCGGCCTCGTGGTCGGCGTGGATGCCTTCAGGCGGCTCGGCGACGATCTCGTCGACGCAGCCCAGCGCGGCGACTTCGAGCGCGGAGATGCGCATCGCTTCGGCGGCCAGCGCCTTC
>Ga0181524_10003216_pt1 | contig 16019 bp, 11 predicted proteins | sample PEATcosm2014_Bin_34_FD_119761 | JGI IMG/M metagenome (GOLD analysis project Ga0181524, IMG submission 119761) | Peatland microbial communities from MTU Mesocosm Facility, Houghton, MI, USA - PEATcosm2014_Bin05_60_metaG | ecosystem: Environmental > Terrestrial > Soil > Wetlands > Peat | place...
ATGCCAAAACCCGCGCTTTTACCGCAAAATCAGGGCTACAACGGGCGCGTGTCGGCAAGCGAGAGATCGTTTCATCCAGCCACCGCTGTTAGGTCAATTCTTTTCCGTGGAAATCCAGGCTAGCTGTGGGCTGTCCAAACCGGGATGCAGAGCAGGCGGTAGCTGGTTGTGGCATCGGTCCGGGAGGTACCGGTGCCAAGGACGTGGACGGCTCTTTTGCCGGGTGCGGTTGTGCTTCGGAAGAGGAGGCCGCCGGGGAGGATGCGCAAGGCATGTCTGCCGTTGGCAACCGATGTCCGGCTGGCGGCCAGCCCCCAAAGGAGGGTATCGCGGGAGAGGGTATTAGTGGGAGCCTGCGGCAAGGGAGTCGAGAGATGGCTTTGGAGGATGCCCCAGGGCAGCAGCGTTGTCTTGGTGATGCCGCGCCGGGCCTCGGACTCGTGCTTGGCAACCAGGCCCCAGCCGAGCTTCCATTTGTTGAACGAGGATGTCCGGCGGCATTCGCCGATGATGCCCAGGAGGATGCGGTCGGCGGCGCCGATGCTGTTTTGGTCGTGGCGTTCGAGCAGGCCCCAGAATGATTTGGTGACCGAATAATCGCCGTCTCTTCTCCAGGAGAGCAGTGGGTTGAGCCGGAGGAATGCGTTGTTGGCGGCGGCGCGCGCGGCGTCCTGCGGCGGTTCGGTGAAGGTGGCAGGCCCTGGCCCGGCCTCAGCCCTTACAAGGGCGGTTGGCTTGTCGGTTTCCAGCAGAAGCACGCGTTCGCCTTCGCAGCGGACAACTCCGGCGTTCCCGTCCGGGCGCGTCCAGGCCAGGCGGCGGAAGGGCGAAGGCCGAAGGGCGAAGGCTGAAGGGCGAAGGGCGGGGGTGGGGGGCTGGGTGAGGGTGGCCTTGTGGACCTTCTTGCGTTCCTCGGCGCAAGCGCGGGCAAACCCCTCGGCCGCTGACGGCGAATCCCAGGATGAAGCCCAGACCAGAAGCCGAGTGCCGTCCGGACCTTCGTAGAGCGCGGCGCGGTCGCCTTTCCAGCCGCGCGCCAGCCGCAGGCCGTGGTCCAGGTTCTTCAATTGGCTGCCCAGAAGGGCCGCCATGCCGGCCTCGCCGACCGTGTCATCGGTGAGGCGTTTCCATCCTCCCGGTAGTGTCTCATCGAGGCTGACCTGCACCGGGAAATCGCGCCATTCCCAGCATTTCTCCGGATGCATAACTTGTTTGGAGCTAACGGGCGGGTGGTCGTAGATGTAGTCCAGTCCATCGAGGCCCCATTTGCGCATGATCGTCCAGCAGAAGCTATAGCCGAACGAGTAAGGCATGGCTTCGGTGCGCGCCAGGGCCTCCGGCACTCCGGGCACTTGTACGTCCGGGCTTTTCCAAGCCTGGCTGAGCAGGTAGTTCACGGCGAACTCCCCGAGTCCCGAATGAAGCAGGTTCCAAGCGATGGCATAAGTCCCCGGCTTGTGGCTCTCGAATTCCGCGGGAAGCGCCTCGATCATCAGGCGTGTGGCGGAGCCTTCGACCAGAAATGTGCGGGCGATGTCCGAGTCGGTGGAAGCCTGGCTTTCTTTGTCCTTGGGAGGGTCGATGGGCCAGTATTGGTCCTCGAGGGCGTGGGTGTATTCATGGGCGAACACGATCTCGGTATCGAGCCCGGCCAGGTCATCGAGCTTCTTTGGGGGCGGGTGTTTGCCCGCCGGCCGGTTGGCGCCCAGCAGGGAGGGGGAGGGAATGCACATTGTCTTGGTGTCGGTGTCGTACAGCCCGGCGACCTGGTCGACCAGCAAATCCTCACAGATGGTCTTGAGGTCGGCATTGGGCGGCAGCAGGTCAAGCCAGACCATGAGTTCCTGCAGATCGGTGAGCTTGCGGCCGGGGTAATCTTTGGCGAGGTCGCGGTCCACCAGGGCGCGAAGTTCTTTTTCCGAGATGTCGCGCGCGGGCACGTCGTGCAGGAACTTCTTGCCGCGCAGGGTCTGGACCACGCTGCGGATGGCGGCCAATTCTTTGGCATCGGGGACCTTGGTGGCCGGCGCGGGTTGGGTTGTCGCTGCGGCTGAGAGCCAACCAGGCATGGACGCCGCCAGGATGGCAAGGAGCGAGATTAGTTTCACGATGCGGCCTTGACCAGGCCGGAGTGGGCAGAGAGGTAGGCTTCCAGGAAGTGGCGGATGCACAGGAATTCGGCGTTGATTTGGTCGCAGAGTTGGGCTGCGCCCTCGAGGTTGCCCTCGGCGCTCTGGTTTTCGAGTTGGTGGAGCATCGGGGCCAGGCGGCGCATGCCGCAGGTGGAACTGGCGCCGGCGCAACTGTGGGCAAGGCGGCGCACCTCGGCGGGTTGGTTGGCTCGGACGGCGGCCTGGAGTTGGGGCAGTTGCGTGCCGGTTTGGTCCAGGTAGAGCGTGATGAGTTCGCGCAGGTTTTCAGGGATTCCGTCGGTCAGTTCGCGCAAGCGATCCATTTCGACCGGGGCTTCGGCCGAGGGTGTGGCGGCGGGGCTTGCCGTCTGTTGGGCTGCGGCATCGGCGGTCATGTTGGCGGAGGGTTGGGGTGGGAGGGTTAAGGTGGCGGCGGCGGCCCATTGTTCGATAATGGCGCGGACGTCCTCGAGACGGACGGGTTTGGCGATGTAATCATCCATTCCGGCGGCGAGGCATTTCTCGCGGTCGCCGGGCATGGCGCTGGCGGTCATGGCGATGATAACAAGGGGCGACTTGTAGTGTGGGAAGCGGTCTGGCAAGCGCTGGCGCTCGCGGATGAGGCGTGTGGCTTCCAGCCCGCTCATTTCGGGCATCATTACGTCCATGAAGATCAGGTCGTAGGGCTGGCGGTCCAGAGCGGCGAGGGCTTCGACGCCATTGGCGGCGAGGCTGGCGCGGTAGCCCATCTGCTGGAGCAAGCGGACGGCGACTTTCTGGTTGATGATATTGTCATCGCATAGCAGGACGCGCAAGGGCAGGCGGGAAGCGAGGGTGGGATCGAGTTTGGGGGTTGCAGGGGTTTGCCGGGGCGCGGGTTTGGAGCCGGAGATGGCGCGGAGGAGGACTTCGCAGAGTTGCGCCGGTTTAATCGGCTTGGGCAGGCAGGCGGCGAAGGCGGCGCGGGCGAAATCCGGACGATCGGAATGCATGCCGACCGAGGTCAGCAAGACCAGCGGGAGTGAGGCGGTCTGGGGCAACTCGCGGATTTGACCGGCCAGAGTCACGCCGTCCGTCGAGGGCATCTGCATGTCGAGTACGCCCAGGTCGAAGGTCTGGCCAGCGCGCAACCACTCGAGGGCCAGGGCGGGGTTTTGAGTGTCGCGCGGGAGCATGCCCCATTTGGCGGCCTGCGCGCTGAGGATGCGGCAGTTTGTGGGATTGTCATCGACAATCAAGAGGCGCAAGTTTGCCAGTTGGGGCTGAGGTCCTTCAAGGGCTGAGGCGGAGCTTTGGGCTTGGGTTTGGGCGACGGCCTGCAAGGGGAGCGTGAAATGGAAGGTCGAGCCCTTTTGGGGCACGCTTTCGACCCACATTTTTCCGCCCATCAACTCGACCAAGCGTTTGCTGATGGCCAGCCCAAGACCGGTGCCGCCGAACTGGCGCGTAGTAGAAGCATCGGCCTGGCTGAAGGACTTGAACAGGCGCGACATGCGCTCGGCGGGGATGCCGATGCCGGTGTCGCGCACCGAGAAGTGAAGGAGCCAGGAGCCCGCGTCGCCCTCGGTCGGTTCGGGGGGCGAGAGCGTTTTGACCTGGACGACGACCTCGCCGGCGGCGGTGAATTTGATGCTGTTGCCGACGAGGTTTACGAGCACCTGGCGAAGCCGCGTGACGTCGCCCAGGACCTGGACGGGGAGGCCATCGTCCATTTGATAGGCCAGGTCGAGCTTCTTTTCCGCCGCCTTGGAGGCCAGGAGGTCCAGCACGTCCTCGACGGAGCCGCGCAGAACAAAGGGCTGGTTTTCGAGCTCAAGTCTGCCGGATTCAATTTTTGAGAAATCCAGGATATCGTTGATAATGGTCAGCAAGGACTCGCCGCTGGAGTAAATCGTTTCGACGCAACTTTGCTGCTCTGGGGTGAGGGAAGTTTCCAGGAGCAGCCCGGCCATGGCGATAATGCCGTTCATCGGGGTGCGGATTTCGTGGCTCATGTTGGCCAGGAACTCGGCCTTGGCGCGGGCGGCGGCCTCGGCGCCAACGCGGGCGGAGAGGAGGTCTCTGTTGGCCCGGGTGAGTTCGTCCTGGAGGTGCTTGGCGCGCAGGGCGGCGCAGAGCCGGGCTCGCAGTTCGGCCGACTCGAAGGGTTTGGTCAGGTAATCGACGGCCCCCAACTCGAAGCCCCGGAGCTTGTCGCTGGTGCTGTTCCAGGCGGTCAGCACGATCACCGGGATGGAGTCAGTGCTTGGAGAGGACTTGAGCCGCCGGAGCAATTCAAAACCGTTCATGCCCGGCAACCCCAGGTCCAGGAGGATCAAATCCACCCCGCCCTCGCGGATATGCTTGAGGGCCGCTGTGGCGTCTCCGGCGCTGGAGAGTGTGATTTGGTCCTCGTGGAGGAGGACGCTGAGCAGTTCCGACATCCGCGGATCATCTTCCACCAGCAAGACGTGGGAAGGGGGGACTTTCATAATTGCATACCCATTGCTTTACTTGCCGCATATTGAATACGATTCTCCAGCACAAAGCCAGCCAGTTTTTTGCAGGCTCAAAGAATCATTGCGGACAGAGCCTCGGGCCGGCTAAATTCAGGGGCATGGTTCACTCGCTGCTCAGCCCAGGCACGGTCGGGGCGATCGGTTCATGGCAGGATGCGCACACCCGGGCTTATCGCCTGATGCTGCTGGCGCGCGTGCTGGATGACAAGTTCGCCAGCCTGTATCGCATGGGCAAGATCCGCGGGGGCGTTTTTCTCGGACGCGGCCAGGAGGCCCTGAGCGTTGCGGCGGGTTTGGCGTTGCGCAAGGGGGATGTCTTCGCGCCCCTGATTCGGGACCAGGCCGGGCGCCTGGCCTTTGGCGAGCCAATACTGGACGCGGTGCGCACTCATCTTGGCTCGGCGCTCGGGCCGATGAGAGGGCGGGACGGCAATGTCCACCGGGGCTGGCCCAAAGAAGGGCTGCTGCCCATGATCAGCCACCTGGGGGCGATGATTTCGGTGGTCAATGGGGCCTTGCTGGGACATCGGTTCAAAGGCATTGCGGGAACTGTCGGCGTGGCGTCGGTGGGGGACGGCGGGACGTCGACCGGTTCCTTTCACGAAGCGGTGAACCAGGCGGCCGTGGAGAAGCTCCCCCTGGTGCTGGTGGTGGCCAATAATCATTATGCCTACTCGACGCCCAACGAGCGCCAGTTCGCCTGCCGCTCGCTCCTGGACAAGGCCGCCGGTTATGGTATCTCGGGTGAGGCCGTGGACGGGACCGACTTGTCCACCTGCCTGGAGGTCGTGGGCAAGGCAGTCGGCCAGGCCCGCGCCGGGGGCGGTCCGCAAATGGTCATCGCCACCTTATTGCGCCTCTGTGGCCACGGGGAACACGACGATGCAAGCTATGTGGACCCGGCCTTGAGGGCCTCGCCGATGGGGCGGGATTGCCTGAAGGTTGCCGAGTGCCGGCTCCTGGAGAAGAACTGGGCCGACGCCTCGATGCTGGCGGCCTGGCGCCTGGAAGCCGTCCGCACCGTCGAAGATGCCGTTGCCAAAGTCCAACGCGAGCCGGCGCCCGATCCGTACAGGCAAGACTGGTGCGCCTTGGCGTCGAGGCATTTGGCGGAGGCGTATGAGCCTGGGGAGGGGGCGGGACAGTGAGCATCACTTATCTGGATGCGATTCGCGAGGCGCAGGCGCGCGCGCTGGCCGAGGACCCGCGTGTTTTCATTTACGGGCAGGATGTCGGGGCCTTTGGGGGCGCCTTCAAGGCCACCAAGGGCCTGGCACAGCGGTTTCCCGGCCGGGTGCTGGACGCGCCGATCAGCGAAGATGCCATGGTGGGGTTGGCCGTAGGGGCGGCCATCGAAGGGATGAGGCCGATAATCGAGATACAGTTTGCAGATTTTTCAACCGTCGCCTTCAACCAGATCGTCAATCAGGCGGCGACGCTGCATTGGCGGACCAACGTGCCGTGCCCGGTGACCATCCGTCTGCCGTGCGGCGGCACCTCCGGCGGCGGCCCTTTCCATAGCCAGAGCATGGAGAGCATCTACGCCCATTATCCGGGCCTGGTGGTGCTGACGCCGGCCACGGTGGAAGACGTTTACAGCATGTTGCTCGAGGCGGTCGCCTTGGACGACCCGGTTATCTTCTGCGAACACAAGCACCTCTATTATCATCTGAAGGCCGAGCAACTGCCTACCGAGGCGATGCCGGTGGGCAAGGCGCGCCTGACCCGGCCCGGGCGCGACATGACCCTCGTGGCGTACAGCGCCATGGTGCATGAGGCCCTGGCCGTCGCCGAGGAATTGGCCTCCGAAGGCGCCGAGATTGAGGTGGTTGATCTCCGCTCGGTCAAACCGCTGGATACGGACACGGTCGTGGCCTCGGTGGCGCGGACGGGCCGGTTGCTGTGTGTGGGCGAGGCCTGGCCGTGGGGCGGAGTCACTGCGGAAGTCATCGCCCGCGTGGCCAGCGAGGGCTTCGGCCTGCTGGACGCCCCTCCGCAGCGTCTCAACGCCAAGGACACCCCTGCACCCTACCATCCCAATCTCTGGGCTGCCCATCGCCCCACCGCCCGCAGCATCGCCGCCGCCGCCCGAAGGCTGCTTCGGATGTGATCGGCTTATCTGACGTATTTATGCCGTCCATTCCCATCATCATGCCCCAACTGGGGGAATCCATTGCCGAGGCGACGGTCATCCGATTGCTGGTGCGCGTCGGCGATGCGGTGCAAACAGACCAGGACATTATCGAAGTGGAAACGTCCAAGGCCACGATGAACGTGGCCGCGCCGTGCCCGGGGCGTGTGGAGAGGATTCTGGTCGATGCCAATGAAAGTTACCCCGTGGGGGCCGTCCTGGGCTACCTGGAGGCGAGCCGGGAGGATGCTGTCCGCTTGGGCCTGGACGCGCCGGCGCCGGGAGTGGAGGCGGAGAAGGGGGCAGCGGGCCCGGAGACGGCCGGTCCGAGTCCCTCTGCCGGAACCAGAGAAGGTGTTCAGCCCACGGTGCGGGGTTTGCCGGTTCCGGCCAATGCTGCCGGCGCGAGCTATATGTCGCCGCGCATGAAGGCGCGGATGTTGGAACTGGGGTTGGGCGCGGCGGACCTGGCCGGATTGCCTGGCAGCGGCGGGGCGGGGCGTGTGACCATCCAGGACTTCGAGAAATTCATCGCCAACCTGGAGCAGCACCGGTTGAGCCAGGCCTCGTCCATGCGCGTGGCCGTGGCGGATGCGATGCGGCGCAGTTGGACCCGTCCGCTGGCCACGGTGGCCGTGCCGGTCTGTTTCGACCCGGTGTTGGACCATCGCAAGACCTGCCAGCCCAGGCCCGGGCCTGCATTGTACGCCCTGCGCGCCCTGGCCATCGCTCTGGCCGAAAACAGCGCGCCCGCCGGGCGGCTCATCGGCAATAAGATTGTGCATCCTTCGTCCATTGACGTTGGCTTTGCCGTCGAAGCCGAGGAGGGAGTTCTGGTGCCGGTCATTCGCGACGCGGACAAACGTCCGCTCAAAGACCTGGTCAACGGCTACGACGAATTGGTCAAGCTCGCGCGCCAGCGCAGGCTGCCGGCCGATGCCACTGGCGGTTCGATAGCCACCGTGACCAACTTTGGCACCTTCGGCCTGACCTGGGCAACCCCCATTCCGCTGCCCGAGCAAACCCTGGTCCTTGGCATGGGCGCCGCGCGGCGCGTGCCCAATTGGGATGAAGCCCTCGAGCGGTTTGTGCCCGTCATGGAAGCCAACCTGACGCTCAGTTTCGACCATCGAGTACTCGACGGCGGCGCGGCCGGGCGCCTGCTCGCCCGCATCGCCGAGTTGCTGGCGCGGCCGGAGCAACTGTAGCCACTATGACCGACAGCTTCTACAAATTCCCCCACACGCCCCACCTGCTTTGGCTTGGAGCGGGCACACCCAGGGATGACAAGGTGTTCGGAGCCGACGAAGTGGCTGAGTTCTTGTCCGGGGAAGTCGTCGTCGAGGAGAAGGTTGACGGGGCTAACCTGGGTATCTCTCTGGGGCCTTCCGGCCGCCTCCGGGCGCAAAGCCGCGGGAATTACCTGACGCCCGGAAAATGCCATGCCCAATGGAACCTCCTCTGGGGGTGGCTGGCCGAACGCCGCGCGGCGCTGGAGCAGGGCCTTGAGGGCGGACTCATGCTCTTCGGCGAATGGTGTTATGCAAGGCACTCGGTGCCATACGATGCCCTGCCTGATTGGTTTCTTGCCTTCGATGTCTTCGAGACCGGCTCCCGGCGTTTTTGGGCGGCCGATCGCCGAAACCAATGGCTCCAGGGCCGGGACATCGTGCCGGTTCCGGCGGTGGGCCGCGGACGGTTCAGGCAAAATCAAATCCCTTCGCTCCTCGGCCCATCCAGGGCCGGTCACGTTCCGATGGAGGGCATTTGCCTGCGTCGTGAAAGTGACGGATACCTTCAGGCCAGGGCCAAGGTCGTCACCACGTCCTTCAGGCAGCAAATCGAGGAACATTGGACCCGTCGCGCGGTGGTCCCCAACCGCCTGGCCCACGTCCACGTTCGAGCACCCTCTTAGACCCCAGTTCGTGAATCATCGGAGATCGGAGAGGCGAGTGTCAACTGTCGCTCCGGGACAGGCCTCATCGGCATTAAAGCTGACTTCCAGGAGATTTAACAATGTCGAAACGGTTGCCAAAATCCTCTGTAACCATTCGGGTGTTTTGCTTCTTGTAATAGATGGAAATGAAAACTGCGCCCTTTTTGGCTGGAGGACCCGGCGGTCTGCTTCGTCGTCGGCACCCTTGGGTCTCTGCGTTAGCGGCCCCGGTTTCAACCCAATCGAACATACGAAGGGACAGAACATGAAACGAATTTGTCGGCAATTGGCATCAGGCCAAGAGGGGAGGCCCGCGGCGGGACGCGCGGGCAGCTTGGCCTTCACCTTGATCGAGTTGTTAGTCGTCATCGCGGTCATCGCCATCCTGGCGGCACTCCTGCTGCCGGTGCTGTCGCGGGCCAAGGGGGCCGGGCTGTCGGCGTCCTGCAAGAGCAATCTGCACCAAATCGGCGTTGCCTTGGGGCTATACATAGTGGATTTTCAAAAGTACCCCCTTTGGGCCGAGTATGTGGGCTACGGCAGCGTGAGCAACGCCTCCGGCGGGACATTCTGGGATGCCAAGCTCCTGGCCATGGCCGCAAACAATCGCGACCTCTTTTCCTGCCCTGCCAACAACCGGGCTCCCAAGTGGACCAACAACGTCGCCCTCTTAGTGCGCAATTACAGCTACGATTACAACATGGCTGGCACCAGCTTCTATGAGGGTACCAGCCTGGGGCTGGACGGCGGTTGCAGCCTGGATGGCAGCGTGCATTATTTGCGCGAAAACGAGGTTATGGCGCCCGGTGACATGATCGCGGTGGCCGATGCACAGCCGGCTTCGCCGATCGTGGGCTTTGAGAAGGGGGACGGTAATAATGACTCGGATGATGGCCCGAATGCCCCGTGGGTCCCTATCTTCATGTTCCCCACCATGTTCCGACGCAACCTCCCCGCGGAGTTGGCGCCGCGCCACAACAACGGGGAAAACGTCGTCTTCTGCGACGCGCACGTTGAATACGCCAAACAGGCGGTCTGGCTGGCGGGAATCGGTTGGAATGTAGGCTCGAGGCTGCCGGTTCGTACCGCCGCCGTTCGATGCCGCTGGAATAACGATCACCAGCCGCATCCGGAAACCGGGCTGATAATGAGCCCCTTATGAAGTCGTTTGCCGCGCAGGGGTCGTGTTCAGGATGTCCGGCTGTGACTTTTCACTGAACAGTTGATTCTGACGCCCTTTGACTGCCATACTCCCACGCATGACAATGATTGATCTTAAGCAACTGGAGGTGTGGTTTATCACCGGGAGCCAGCATTTGTATGGTCCGGAAACTCTGAAACAGGTGGCGGCCAACTCGCAGGAAATCGCGCGGGCCCTTGATGCGTCACCTGCGGTTCCGGTGAAGGTGGTTTTCAAACCGGTCGTCAAGACGCCGGGCGAGGCGACGGCCTTGTGCCAGGAGGCGAACCGGGAGCCGAGATGCATTGGGCTGATTACGTGGTGCCATACGTTTTCGCCGTCGAAGATGTGGATCAACGGGCTGAAGCTGCTCCGGAGACCCCTGGCGCATCTCCATACGCAGCACAACCGCGATATTCCGTGGGGCTCGATCGACATGGATTTCATGAACCTGAACCAGGCGGCCCATGGGGACCGCGAGCACGGCTTTATCATGAGCCGGATGCGGCTGGAGCGCAAAGTGGTGGTGGGTTATTGGCAGGACAGGGCGGTGCAGGCCCAGCTTGGGACCTGGAGCCGGGCGGCGGCGGCGTGGCACGACTGGCAGGAGGCAAAATTCTGCCGGTTCGGCGACAACATGCGCGAGGTTGCCGTGACGGAAGGCGACAAGGTTTCATCCCAGCTCCAGTTTGGGTATTCGGTCAACGGCTACGGGGTGGGTGAGCTGGCCAAGTGGGTGAAGGAGGCGGGCGAGGCGGAGATCGACGGCCTGATCAAGGAATACAAAGCAGCCTACGTGATGGGGCCCGGGCTGGAGCACAACGGCGCTCCGGCAGCGTCGTTGCGCGAAGGGGCGCGGATCGAGGCGGGGCTGCGGGCTTTCCTGCGCGCGGGCGGTTTCAAAGGGTTCACGACCACCTTCGAGGACCTGTGCGGCCTCGAGCAATTGCCTGGCCTGGCGGTGCAGCGTCTCATGGCGGAGGGGTACGGTTTCGGGGCCGAAGGGGACTGGAAGACGTGCGCCCTGGTGCGGGCGCTCAAGGTCATGGCCAGCGGATTGAAAGGCGGCACGTCTTTCATGGAGGACTACACCTACCACTTGAACCCGAAACGGATGTCAGTGCTCGGGGCGCACATGCTGGAAATCTGTCCGAGCATTGCCGGAGAGAGGCCGGTGCTGGAGGTCCATCCGCTTGGCATCGGCGGCAAGGCCGACCCGGTGCGGCTGGTGTTCGAGGCCTCGCCGGGGCCGGCGCTCAACGCCTCGATTCTCGACCTGGGCAATCGCTTTCGCCTGCTGGTCAACGAGGTGGAAGTGGTGGCCCCGGAGGAACCTCTGCCCAAGCTGCCCGTGGCGCGCGCGATGTGGATTCCCAAGCCCAATCTGCCGGTCGCGGCGGCGGCCTGGATTTATGCCGGGGGCGCGCATCACACGGCGTTCAGCCAGGCGGTGACGACCGAGATGATGGAGGACTTCGCCGCCATGGCCGGACTGGAACAGGCGGTGATCGACCAGGACACCCAAGTGCGCCGGTTCAAGCAGGAGTTGAACTGGAACGAAGTTTATTATGCCCTGCGCAAGGGGTGGAACTCGTAGGGTTCAGTCAATGGTCCAAAGCGTGAGCGAGTCCTGGTCCTTGATGAAGAGGCGATTGCCGGCCAGCACGGGGTAGGCGTAGGTCTGCTTGTCGGCGACCTTAATGTTGGCCAGTTCAGTATATTCCTTGTCGCTGGGTTCAAAGGCGACCAGTGTGGACTTGGAGGTCAACCCGAGCAGGACAGAGCCGGCGTCGACCACGGAGCCAAACTGGCCGCGCCCGCCGGTGGAGTCGGTCCAGGCGGTTTTGCCGGTCTTGGCATCGAGGCAGAAGAAGTTGCCGCGTTGGGACAGGCCGAAGATGAGGCCGCCCTTAAGCACCGGGGAGTCGAACTGGACGGCGTTGTCCGGGTTGCTCCAGAGTTCTTTGGCGGTGAACGAATCCCCCTCCTTTTCGATTTTCACGGCCTTGGTGCCGCGGCCGGAGCCGCAGAAGAACACGGTTTGCCCGTCGACGATCGGGGTGGCGGCATTGTAACCCATCCTGCCCTGTGGCGCAAAAGGCGCGCGCCACAACAGCTTGCCGTCCGCCAAGCCCAAGCCCGCCACGCTCTTGGCCGTCAGGGTAACGACCATCTTGGCGCCGGCGACGGTCATGAGCACCGGCGAGGCGTAGCCGGGGCCTTCGTCGGTCCACTTCCATTTCTCGTCGCCTTTGGCCAAGTCGTAGGCCACCACGGCGCCTTTGCTCTCGCTGCCAAGCTGGACGATGCAGAGGCCATCGGCGATGAGGGGCGAGGTAGCGGTGTGAAACTGAGGCCAGGCCCCGGAAAAGTCGTCCTTGCGCCACTTAACCGCGCCGCTGGCGGCATCGAGGCAGGAGACGGTGCCGCAAACGCCGAGGGTGACGACCTTGCCCTCGGCGACGGTGGGCGAACTGCGGGGGCCGCCATGCACGGCGGAGTCCGGTCCGCTGATGCCGGGGACGGCGTATTTGTCCGCCCAGACTTCCTTGCCGGTGGCGGCATCGAGGCAGCTAATGACCTCGTTGCCCTCCTGGCGGGTGAATGTATAAATCTTGTCACCTACCAGCGCGGGCGTTGCGTCGCCCGAGCCGACGGTGATCTTCCATTTCTGGGTTAGCTCCTTGGGCCAGGTTTTGGGCGGGGTGAAGCCGGCGGTCTTGGCATCGCGATTGGCGCCGCGCCATTGCGGCCAATCCTGCCCCGGCGCTCCACTCACCCCGGCCAGGACCAGGCAACCTGCGGTCATCGTCATGATTCGGTTTGTGTTTTTCATGGAAACTCCCTTTCGGTTTTTTGATAACGAGAATAATCAGTGTGTTCTGGGGCCAGCTTACACCCGCATGGCCGGGCAGCACCAGCAAAAAAAGGATGGATTTACACCTTCCAAATCCCGCGTTTGGGGCGGTCGAGCCATTGGTTGGCCTCCGGGTCGCCGACGAATCGTTCGTTGGCGGGGTCCCATTTGAGGCGGCGGTGGTTCCAGTAAGCGAGGTTGCCGAGGTGGCAGACGGTGACTGAGCGGCACCCGATTTCGACATCGCATATCGGCCGTTTGCGGGTGCGCACACAACTCAGGAAGTCGGCGGGATGATTCGAGCTTTTGTAGAGGCGGATGGCGTTGTCCCCGAGCGGTGCGTCGGCCAGCGATGCGGGGGTGGCCTCGAACTTGCCGCGGTTGACAAGAATTTTGCCCTCCTCGCCCATGAAGAGGACGCCGCCGCTGTCACCGTGGATCATTTCCACGCCGTTGGCATAGAGGTAGCGGACGCCGCGCGTGGCTTTGGGGTCTTCCGGGGGGATGATTTCGACCGGGCCGCTTTCGTCCATGCCGAGGCCCCACTGGGCGATGTCGAAATGATGGGCGCCCCAATCGGTCATCCCGCCGCCCGAGTATTCGATATAGTTGCGCCAGTCGGGGAAGTGATGGTGGACGCCGCGCGGGCTGAGGATGGAGTTGTAGGGGCGCAAGGGGGCCGGGCCGAGCCAGAGGTCCCAGTTCAGGCCCGGTTCCATCGCTTCCCCGGGCAGGTTGCAGGGGACGGAGGGCCCGCCGACGTCCACGATGACCTTTTGGACCTTGCCGATTCGGCCGTTGCGGACCAATTCGCAGGCCTTGCGGAACTCGCTGGAGGACCGCTGCATGGAGCCGGTCTGGAAGACGCGATCATTTTTGCGGGTGGCCTGGACCATGGCGCGCGCCTCGTGGATGGTGAGGGAAAGGGGCTTTTCGCAATAGACGTCCTTGCCGGCATTGCAGGCGGCGATGGTGACATAAGCGTGCCAGTGGTCGGGCGGCGCGACGACCACGGCGTCAATGTCCGCCCGGGCGAGCAGTTCGGGAAACTCCTTGTAGGCGGCGCAGCCTTTGTATTCGGTGTTGCCCTTGGCGGAGTAAAACCCATTGACCTGCTTGCAATGGAACTCGCGGCGAGTCGTGTCCACGTCGCAGACCGCCAGGACCTGGGTGTTGGGGTGGGTGAGGAAATTCTGGAGCAGGTAGCTTCCCTGGGTGCCGACGCCGATAAATCCCAGCGTGATGCGCTCGTTTGGCCCCTTTTCCCCGGCCGCCCGGGTCGAGGAGAGCAACAGCGGGGCGGTGAGGGCGGCGGCAGTGGTTGCGGTTAGGAATTGGCGTCGGTTGAATTGTCTTTGCATGGTCGGAAACTGTTTGTTCGCTGGACGGCATAGCAGCGGAAGGCTTCGATGGCAATGAAAAAGGGGCCGGATGGTGGCATGCACGGGCCGGTGGCCAAAGTCCACAGTCCACAGTCCACAGTCCACAGTCCACAGTCCACAGTCCACAGTCCACAGTCCACAGTCCACAGTCCACAGTCCACGGGCCACGGGCCATGGTCCACAGTCCACGGTCCATGGTCCACAGTCCACGGTCCATGGTCCACAGTCCACGGTCCATGGTCCACGGTCGGCAGCCCACGGTCCATTGGGCCCGGGGGAACGGGGGCTGGCGACTGAATGGGGGCCGGCAGGCTGGTCCGGGGGGCGGTGAAAAGGCGGAAACGTGCCTGCGCCGAGGCTTCGGCAGGCAGGCGCAACGAACGCAGGGAAGAAACTGTTTGCAGCCTGCGGGCAAATTGGGCTGTCGGTTTGCATGACGGAATCCCGGCCGTCTCATTAAACCGCGCTTCGGCGGGGGGCGGCGGAGCGGAATGCGCGGCGCAGAGTGCGGAACTGGACCGGGGGGGGACGGGCAAGAGGTCATAATTGGTTAAAATTGCTTAAAGCTGCTTCAGAGAGTTAGGGATTGGCTTGGACCTCCGCGCATGAGCGATCGGATACGCGAGGGGCGAGGGGTGGAGCTTCGTTCCCTCGACACTCGGCACACGACATGTGCGCCTGGGAGGCATGGGAAACATGGGAAGCATGGACGGCGCGTTCCATCGACACCGGCTGGTCAACACCGGCGCCTTCATGCTTGGCAAGGCCGGGCGTTGCGTTTTCAATCGCGCGTATTGTATAGCAATCATATTCAATTGTTTTCGCATATCGGGGGCGGGGAGTCAAACACTCCATTGGCTGTATTGGCTGTATTGGTTATTCTTTGCGCTTGGGCGAGTTTATCGCGCCAGGAATCGGAAAGAGCCGGCGTTCTGGCAGTGCGCATATCGCCGCTGGAAGTCCCGTCCAAGCAGGTGGCGAGACCTTTCCCGGCAGCGGCATCTTCCCGGCCAGGCCGGCCCGGAGGCGGCTTCTCTGCCGGGGAACATCCATATCAGCACGAATGGACGGGCGGCGGCGTGGCCAGCGGCGAAGTGGAGAGACGCATGGGCGGAATTGACGGCGGGGGGCAGGGCGCCGGGAGGGCTGCTCCGCAGAGCAACTTCAGGGGGTCTTCGCTTGACGTGGTAGGCTTGGCTTGGGGGGCGTTAGCGGCCATTCGCTTTAGGGTTTTGGGGTTATGGTGCGGCAGAGGTCGGTGTCTTCGTCGAGGTGCTTCGAGAGGGCCGTTCCGTGCGGGGAAAGCACTTCGACCAGCACGACCTGGACGCCTTCGCGGCGAGCGAGCTTCATCGCCGGAATCATGTCGGTGTCGCCCGAAACCAGGATGACTCTGTCCACGATCCGTTTGAGGGTGAGGGCGGCGACATCAATGCCGATGCGCATGTCCACGCCCTTTTGTTCGAGGGCGAGGAAGACGTCGCTGGCCATGGGTGGATTTGGCGGGGTGCCTGCGATGGCCCGCCGGATATAGGCGTCGGTCAGGGTCCATCCCCGGTTTCTGGCAACGCCCAGTCGGAGCGCGACGAAATCCTTGGCTTTCATTTCACTCAGGAAAAGGCTGCGGGCCTGGAACTTTTTGAGGTTCCTGAAATCGACGGTGGATTTGTCTATGGGATTGGTCTCCTTGCCCTGGTAAGGCGGGCAGTCGTAGTAAAAGAGGCGGAAAAGCTCCTCATCGGAGCCCAGGGCGAGCAGGGCGTTGTTGTACATCACGTCTGCGGTGACGCCGTGCGGAAGTTGGCCCTTGAGGGCGATTTCCAGGCTGCGGCGGAACCACTCCCCATCTACCAGAATGGCAGCTTTTTTCATACGGGTTCCTTCGAGCTGAAAAACAAAGTCC
>Ga0181524_10003218_pt1 | contig 16016 bp, 15 predicted proteins | sample PEATcosm2014_Bin_34_FD_119761 | JGI IMG/M metagenome (GOLD analysis project Ga0181524, IMG submission 119761) | Peatland microbial communities from MTU Mesocosm Facility, Houghton, MI, USA - PEATcosm2014_Bin05_60_metaG | ecosystem: Environmental > Terrestrial > Soil > Wetlands > Peat | place...
GCTTCTGCGGCCATGAGGCGGGGATAAGCTGCAGGGGCCACCGGCTCAAAAACCAGGCGTTCCGCGAAGTTCTTGCCGTCAGGATTCCAGCGCCAGATCCCTCGCGCGGCATCGGAGGTCAGTTCGAGCAGGCGGGGATCCGAATAGTAATAACGCTGGGCCAGGCTGAAGTAAGCGTCCGCCGCGTTCAGTTGCGCGGCGGCGGGATCGGAAATGATGGCGGCCAGCGCATCGGAGGCGGCCTTTCTCACGTTTTCGGGCCGATCGGGATTTCCCGCGATGGCGGCGAGCGGAGGCACCGCGCGCGCGTCAGGGTTCTTTGCGATCACGGTCGCAAGGGTGTCGGCGTCGCCGTTGCCGGCATAGCGAAGAGCGACGATGAGCGGAGGCGTGGCCTCCGGGCCCATGGAGCGCAGGACGGTGAATGCAGCGAGCTTGCGGCTTTCGGGGGTCATGCGCTCAATGCTGAGCGCCTCGTCGAGCAATTGCGGGACGGCAAAGGCGCCGATGGCCGTCAATTGCCGAATGGCGCTCCAGTGCACCGTGACGTCGTCGGAGGTGGCCTTCTCGATCAGGGCCTTGATGGTCGCGGGATCGTGGGGGAGGCTCGCGGCCTCTTCCTCCGACTTGCGCAGGAGGATGCGGATCTTGGCGCCGACTTTCGGGTCCTGGAGCATTTTGATGAGGAGCCCCATGTCCGTCTTCTGGCGCAGGTCCATCGCTTCACGCGAAGAGGGATTCATTTGCAGGATCTTGTCCAGTTCTGCGGCGGCCTTGTCGTACTGGCCGTCATTGTAGAACTTGAGGGCAGCGTCGAACTGCTGCTGCAGCTCCGGCCGGCCGGTCTTTTCCTGGGCCGAGGCCGGCGTCCAGGATCCGATGCCGAACGACGCCACGATCAAGCAGCACACCATTACGAGCCTTCGGCTGGAGCGCATGCTTTCTTTCCTCCTTGTTTGCGTCGCACCCTTCGTGGACCAATTCCCGGGCCCCCGAGCCGCGGAAGACTCACTCTCCGCGGACCAGGTCCCGATAACTCTCCCGCTTGCGAATCCGCTGCGTCTTCCCGCCGTTGACCAGCACTTCGGCCGCCCGCGGCCGGGAATTATAAGTTGAACTCATCGCCATGCCGTAAGCCCCGGCGCTGAAAACCGCGATCAGATCGCCGCTTTTCACGGGCGGCAGGCGCCGGTCCCTGGCAAAGCAGTCGCTAGTCTCGCATATCGGCCCGACAATGTCCATCGTTTCGAGACCGGTTTCCGCAGCGCCTCGGCCGGGAGCGCCGAGCAGGGGGGCAACCGGCCCGCGGACCGGCCAGATGTGGTGATAAGCTCCGTAGAGCGCGGGACGGATGAGGTCGTTCATCGCCGCGTCAATAATGACGAACTTCCGGCCCTCCCATCCTTCTTTGACATAGATAACGCGGCTGAGCAGGATGGCCGAATTCCCGACGATGAACCGGCCCGGCTCGATGATCAGCTGCATCCCCAGTTCCCTGGCGGCCGGCAGGATCGCCGCGGCGTAGTCGGCCGGCCGGATGACCTTGCGCCCGTCGTAGGAAATGCAGAAGCCGCCGCCGACGTTGAGCGTGCGCGGCCGGGCGCCCAGTTCGCGCACTTCGCGGATAAAGCGCCGGACCTTCGCGAGCGCGCGCCGGATCGGCGCCACGGAATAGAGCGGCGAGCCGAGATGCATGTGGACGCCTGCAATCTCGAGATGGGAATACCGCGCGCGGTCCGCAAAGAGCTCGCGCGCTATCGGAAGGTCAATGCCGAACTTGTCCTCCTTCCGGCCCGTGGAGGTTTTGGTGTGGGTCTGCGCATCCACATTGGGGTTCAGCCGCAGAGCCACTTTGGCCTTGCGGCCTGACCGCGCCGCGACCGCGTCAATGGCGGACAATTCCGCTTCCGATTCGACGTTGAACATGTGAATGCCGGCGCGCAGGGCTGCCGCGATTTCGCCCGGCGTTTTCCCCACGCCGGCGAACACGATCTTCGACGGCGCGCCGCCGGCTTCCAGGACGCGGAACAACTCTCCGCCGGAGACGACGTCGAAGCCTGCATTCGCCCGCGCCAGCAGGCGAAGGATAGAAGAATTGCTGTTGGCCTTGACGGAGTAGCAGATCAATGGATGCGCGGGCCGGAACGCCTGCCGCAAGTCCTTGAGCCGCTGCGTCAGCGCAGACCGGCTGTAGACGTAGAGCGGGGTTCCGTAGCGGGCGGCCAATAATGCGGCGGGCACGTCCTCGCAGTAGAGCTCGCCGCGGCTGTACCGAAAACCATCCATGTTCACGCTGTTCTCGCGGATCGTCTTGAGCGACCGGGGCTTCACCCCTTCGGCAAGCCCAGAGCGGCGGGCCGCGTCGAACCACATAGAAAGCAAGAGTATAAGGTGCCCTTTGAAGGGCTGTCAAGCGGAAAATTGGTCCCTCGGTCTGCGAACTCAGCCGTTAAGGGACCGCGCCGCCCGAAAGTGCTCGCCGCGCGTTGACAAGCCCGCCCTCTCCAACTATACTCGCCACAAAGGTTGCCCGTGTCAAAGAGAAGCCAATGGCCAGCCGACCGGAAATTCCTGAACGGACTCCCATCGAGAAGGTCGAGGTCGAATACGAACGCACCTCGGCGTCCTCGAAGCCGCGGAGGCCCGGCTTCACCCGCGTGCGGCTCCTGGCGATCAGCCAGACTGAGATCGAACTGGCCACACGCGAACTCATACCGGTCGGCGAGAAGCTCAACTTCACGCTGGACATCAAAGGCGTGAAGAACTTTGTGCGCGCCGCGGGCGAAGTCAAGAAGAAGACCGTTCAAATCTCCGTCCTGAAGCAACCGGCGTTCTCCGTCACGGTTCAGATCGGGAAACTCACGGGCGACCAGACGGCGAAGATGGCATGGGCTGAAGAGCAATTGATGCCGCGGCAGCGAACGTCGCTGCGGCGACGGGAAGAGGAGCAGCCTGCCGCTGCCGCGCCGGTCGCGGCCGGTCAACCTGCGCCGGCGGCGACGGCCGTCGCCGAGCGGCCGGCCCCGGTGGAAACGGCCCCGGCCGCGGATGATGCAGCCCCGGGCGTCAACCGGCCCGTCGCATTGCTCCAGTTGCTCGATGCGCTCGATAAGTTCCAGGTGAACGACGACTTGGTCCTGGCCATTGTGGAAGCGGCGGAGACGGGGCTTGACGTCGAAACGCTCTATGCGGCGAAGCCGGAAGAGCTCATCGAGGAGTCCGAGGAATCGTCCGTAGCGGACGTGGCCATGCCGTCGGACGGCATCGTCCGGCCGATGAACGTCTATCGCTTCGCCGACAACACGCGGCTGTACTTCTCCGAGACGAATGCGGTCATCGGCCCGCCCTCGGGGCTGATTTACCTTTCCCGGATCCAGACGCCGCAAACCTGCTTTGCGCTCGAACTGGGATCGGATAGCATGATGAACACCTCTGGCGGGCGGAGCTTCAAGCCGGGGAGCATCCTGATCTTCTCGAGCGACGCGAAGGTGGAAAACGGCGACTTCGCCTACGTCAAGACGCGCATGGGCGACGAATTCGCCCAGGTGTTCGTGGAGAAGAACGAGGACTTGCGGCTCCGCCCGCTGAATCCTCAATACCGCGAACACCTTGCACGCCGCACCGAAATCCAGATCGTGTGCAAGCTGGTCGGCTGGTACGAGGACCTGGCCAGCTGATCGCTCAAGGAGGAGAGGACATGGCAGAGGCCGAAAACCGCGAAAAGGTCATGTTGCTCACGGAGAGCTTTCGCATTCTGGGACAAATGCGCCTGGGTCCCGACGGAACGATCTGGGACTTCAAACATCGCGTCAACGAAGGCTTTGCCACGGTCTACGATGCGCAATGTTTCCGCCACAGCGATGGCAAGCGGATGTACGATGCCACCGTCGTTGAGGTGAGCCGTCACGCAGTGGTGGCGGTCTTCCGGCAGCAGGATATCGCCTTCATCAGAAAGGAACCGACATGAGCGTCCGGGAATTTCTGGCGGACCACGCGGCGGCGAGCCGGGCGGCGCTGGTTTCGACGGTTCTGTTTGTCTTCGGGTCGGTCATCGGCTGCAGCGCCTCGGTGAGCAATGAAGATATTGAACGGGGCATTGACCATCCCGACATGGACGCGGCCACGATCGCCGAGGCCCGCGCGATCGACATCAAGGATGAAATCAACCGGCTGAAGCAGCACCAGGATCAACTCGAAGGGAAGAGATCGGATTGCCTGAAGCTGGCCGCCTCCTATCGCGCCAAGTCGGCCGCAGTCTGGTCAGACCCGTCGGTGGGCGAGAGGCAGCGTCCTGCCCTGGCGGACCAGTTCAACACGCTGGCCGACGAGAACGAGGGGCAGGCTTATCGCTACGGGCAGATTGTCGACGCGTGCGCCTCGCGCATCACCCTGCTCGAATCCCGACGTCACGATCAATTGCGGCGGGCGGAAGATTACGAAAGTGTGGGTGTCCCGTCGCCGGGCTCGGAATGAACGCGGAACGCGGGGGTGGCAAGTCTTCATGACGACCGATCCGGTTTCGCCGGCGCGGTGGTTCCCGCCGGACGAGTTCTACGCCGCCGACCTGTGCCTGCGTTGCGGCGTGTGCTGCGGATCCACGGACGGGCACCCGTGTGAACACCTGCGGCGCGAGGCGAACGGGCGCTATTCCTGCGAGATCTACGAGGGCCGGCTGGGATTTCACCGAACGGTGGACGGCCGCGCCTTCATCTGCGTGGCGATCCGGAAAGTGATCGAGACCACCGGCGGTTACGCCGGCTGCGGGTACGTGGAAGAGATCCGGCGCGCGCGCAAAGGGCTGGGGCAGAAATCTTCCGACGTGGGGCGGCGGACGAAACCGTGAACCGGGATCGGCGGACGTGACTGGAGTCGGCGGGCGATTCTTTGGCACGCGTTGCGACCGGCTTCAGCGTCTCTTCGCAAGCCGTTCCTTGACCTTCCTCATGACGATGAACTCGTCGCGCTCGCGCTCCTCCAACGCATCGGTGATGAACCGCAGCGTCTCGACGTAGGCAGGGATGAATATCTTTTCGAGCGCGTTGACGCGGCGCTGCGTCTTTCGAACCTCGCGGGCCAGCCGGAAGACGGCGTTCTGGATTTCCGCCAGCCGGTCTATGCTCTCCATGGCGCCGGCGAAAGCCGCCGTGACTTCGTCCAGCGTGGTGTTCCCGGCCATCAGGCTGGTCGCGGGGCCGGCGGCGGGATGGTCGGCCGAAATGGCCGGCAGATAAATGCCCATCAGCGCGCGGGTTGAGACCCCGGCGGAATGCTCAGGGCGCGGCGCGCCCGCATCCGAGGTCAGCCGCAGCGCGCCGTTCCGGATCAGCGCCTCGCGGAGCGCCCCGAAAGCCGCGTCCAGTTTCTCCTGGACTTCCTTTTGAATGTTTTTGGTCTTCTGGACCGTCCCCATCAGCTCGAGGATGAGGATCTGGCGCTTTTCCTCGAGCATCTCATATCCTTCGCGGGCGAAGCGCAGGTCGCGCTTCAGGCGCAACAGGCTCGATTTAGTGGGCGGGACGTCCAGCTTCGCCATTATTTCTCTTTCCGGTAATGTTCGTCCAGATCCGCGTCGCTCAGGCGGTGCAGCTCTTCCCTGGGCAGGATGGAGATCACGTCCCAGCCCAATTCGAGCGTCTCGGTGATGGTGCGGTCGTCGTACTCCTGCTGCATCAGATATCGGCGCTCGAACTGCTCTCCGAATTTCAGATATTGCTTGTCCAGCGGCGGCAATTCCTCTTCTCCGATGACCGCCGCCAGCGACTTGATCTGCTTGACCTTGGCGTAGGCGGCGAAGAGCTGCGCGGCCAGGCGCCCATGGTCCTTTCGGGTTTTCCCTTCGCCGATGCCGTCCTTCATGATGCGCGAGAGGCTCGGCAGCACGGCGATCGGCGGGTAAATTCCGTGACCGACCAGTTCCCGGTCGAGCACGATCTGGCCTTCGGTGATATAGCCGGTGAGGTCGGGGACCGGGTGAGAGATGTCGTCCGACGGCATCGTCAGGATCGGAACTTGCGTGATGGATCCCGGGCTGCCGGTGATGCGCCCGGCGCGCTCGTAGATCGAGGCCAGGTCGCTGTAGAGGTAGCCGGGATATCCTTTTCGCGCGGGGATCTCGCCGTTCGCGATGGCCACTTCGCGCAGCGATTCACAGTAGTTGGTCATGTCCGTGAGGATCACCAGGATGTGCATGCCGATGTCGAACGCCAGGTGCTCCGCGAGCGTGAGCGCCGAGCGGGGCGTGAGCAGGCGCTCGACGGACGGCGCGTCCGCCAGGCTCAGGAACATCGCGACTCTCGACAGCGCGCCGGAATCCTCGAAGTTCTTGACGAAGTACTGGGCGACGTCGTGCTTGACGCCCATGCCGGCGAAGATGACCGCGAACTCAACGTTTTCACCGACGATTTTCGCCTGGCGGGCGATCTGCGCGGCGACCTGGTTGTGCGGCAGGCCGTTGCCGCTGAAGATGGGCAGTTTCTGGCCGCGCACCAGCGTGTTCAAGCCGTCGAGCGCGGAGATGCCGGTCTGGATGAAGTCGCGCGGATAGACGCGCGAGTAGGGGTTCATCGGCTCGCCGTTGATGTCGCGACGCACGCCGCCGATCGGCGCGGGGCCGCCGTCGGTCGGGCGGCCCAGGCCGTCGAAGACGCGCCCAAGCATGGACCGCGAAACTTCCAGGTGCAGCGATTCTCCCAGGAAGCGCACCTTCGTCCGCAGGTTGCTCAGCCCGGTGGTCCCCTCGAGGACCTGCACCACCGCGCTGGTGTCCGCCGTGTCGAGCACGCGGCCGACGCGCCGGTTCCCGGACGGGTCCGTGATCTCGACCACTTCGTCGAAACCGACGGCGTGCCGCGTCTGGACCATCAGCAGCGGGCCGTCAATGCGGGAGACGCCGACGTATTCCATTCCCTGATCGGACAGGGTCGCGGGGGACGAGTCCGGCTGAGGCATTTGAGACATTTCTCCTCCGGTCATTTCAAGCCCTTCTCGAGAGCGTCGAGCTGGCCGCGAACGAGGTTCTCCAACGCGTCGAGTTCCTCCGGCTTCGAATTCGGGATCGTGGATTTCGCCCGGATCATCTGCTGGATGCAGGGCAGGGCGCGAATCTGGACGAGCGTCACGCCGCGTTCGATGAGATGGTTTCCGCGTTCGAGGAAGTCAATGATGATCTTGAGCAGCCTCACTTGTTTGTGGGGATCGCAGAACATGTCCACCTCGTCGAACGCGCTCTGCTGGAGGAAGCCGTCTCTGAGGATCTCGGCGATGAGCAGGATGAGCCGCTGCGAGTCGGGCAGCACGTCGGGGCCGACCAGCTTGACGATCTCCTGGAGACGGTCCTCCTGCTGGAGCGTGTCAATCGCCTTGGCGCGCAGGGCGCGCCAGTCGGCGGCCACGCCTTCCCACCAATGCGTCACGTCGTCCACGTATTCGCTGTAGCTCGTGAGCCAATTGATCGCCGGGTAATGCCGCGAGTAGGCCAGGTCGGTGTCCAGCGCCCAGAAGCACCGGACGAAGCGGCGCGTGTGCTGGGTCACCGGCTCGGAGAAATCGCCGCCCATCGGAGAGACCGCGCCGATGATCGAGACGGAGCCGCGGCGTCCGCACAGCGTGACGACGGAGCCGGCGCGCTCGTAGAACTGGGCCAGGCGCGTTCCGAGGTAAGCTGGATAACCTTCCTCGGCCGGCATTTCCTCGAGGCGGCCGCTCAACTCCCGCAGCGCTTCGGCCCAGCGCGAGGTCGAGTCGGCCATCACGCCCACGGCGTATCCCATGTCGCGGTAGTATTCCGCCAGCGTGATGCCGGTATAGATGGAGACTTCGCGCGCGGCGACGGGCATGTTCGAGGTGTTGGCGATCATGACCGTGCGCTCCATCAGCGGGTGGCCGGACTTCGGGTCCACCAGCTCGGGGAACGAGGTGAGCACGTCGGTCATCTCGTTGCCGCGCTCGCCGCAGCCGATGTAGATGATGATGTCCGCGTCGCACCATTTCGCGAGCGAGTGCTGCGTCATCGTCTTGCCGGTGCCGAACCCGCCCGGGATCATCGCCGTGCCGCCCTTGGCGATGGGGAAGAACATGTCAATCACGCGCAGGCCGCTGATGAGCGGGGTGGTGACCATTTCGCGCTCGCGGTACGGCCGCGTCATGCGCGAGGCCCATTCCTGGACCAGCTTCAGGCTGCGGTCGCCGGCGGGCGTCTGCACGACGCAGATCTCCTGCTCGATGGTGTAATCGCCCGGCGCGACGATCTTTCTCACCGTGCCGCTGCAGTCCGGCGGCACGAGCACCCGGTGCTCGATCAGCGGCGTCTCCGGCAGGGTCCCGATGATCTGCCCGGCCTGGACCTTTTCGCCTTCCTTGATCGAAGGCGTGAAGCGCCACTGGCGCGACTTGTTCAGGGCGGGGAGTTTCTCTCCGCGCGGGATGAAGGCGCCCGCGCTCTCGGCGATCTCGCGCAGCGGGCGTTGGATGCCGTCGTAGATGTTCCCCATCAGCCCGGGGCCGAGGTCGACGGAGAGCAGTCTTCCGGTCGGGTAGACCGGCTGGCCGGGCCGCAGGCCGGAGGTGTTTTCGTAGACCTGCACGGTGCCGACGTCGTCCACGGCGCGGATGAGCTCGCCGATGAGCCGCCGCGGACCGACCTCGACGACCTCGAACATCTGCGCGCCGCGCAGGCCGACGGCCTCGACGATCGGGCCGTTTATGCGCGTGATCCTGGCGTGCGCCGCACCCGGCGCACTCTCGCTGTGCGGCGTTGGCTGCGATGTCGGTGAATTCATGCTTCCTCGAATAATATCGGGATCGTGAGCCTCTGCAGGCCGGGCCGGAGCCGGCGCAGGCGCTCCTCAAAGGTATTGTCCCACCGCAATCTTCCGTCCGCCGATTCCACGACGACTCCCCTGGCCGGGCCGGACTGCACCTTCACGCGGAGGTTGACCGTCGCGCCCTCTTTCTGGAGCGCGGCGGCGATTTCCGAGGCCAGGGTGTTTTCGTCCAGGTTCGCCCCGGGCGCGGCCGTCACCTTCACCACCAGGTCGCCTGCGGGCATCTGGCGCGCCGCTGCGACGGCCAGGCGGACCACGGCTTCCTTGTAGGCCTCGCCCGAAATCTCCACGAGATGCGCCGCGGCTTGCTCGAGCGCCGCCTGGATGACCGTGTCTCTGGCGTGCAGCTTGCCGCGCGCAACCTGCTGCTCCACCATGCGCAGCGTCATCTCCGCGCGTTTCCCCGCGCGGGCGCGATGCTCGGCGAGGATCTTCTCGGCCTCGGACTGTGCGGTCGCCTTGGCCTGGCTCAGGATTTTCTCGGCTTCGGCCTTGGCCGCGCTCAGGATTTCGTCCGTCTTGCGTTTCGCGTCCTGGAGTATCTCGTCCGCCAGAATTTTCTGAGCATCCGCTGTTGCCATATCAGACCCTTACTCCGATCGCCTGCCGGATCACGTCGCTCAAGCTCTTCCGCCCGGCGAGCGGCCCTCGAGCGCCTGGGATTTCCACCACCATCGGCGAACCGCCGCCGAACCGGAGCGCATCCACTTCTTCCTGCATCATCGCGACGACTTCCTGCGTGAGGATGACAACGCCGGCCTCCGAATCCCGCGCGCTCTTCAGCGCGGCGAGCGCCTCCGTGCGGCTGGCGACGGCGTTTCCCGCAATGCCGACGCACCGGAAGCCGAGGACCGTGTCCTCATCGGCGATGACGAGATACTTGTGCTTCACTTGCTGATGAGCGTCCAAAGCATGATTCCCATGATGAGCCCGTAAATCGCGATGCCTTCCGCGACGACGACGAAAATGAGCGACTTCATGAGCAGTTCGGGACGTTCGCTGGCCATCCCGAGCGCCGCCGCGCCAACGCGACCTACCGCCAGGGCTGCCGCAAGGCACGACAGGCCCACGACGATGGCCGCAGCCAGAGCAATGGCAGACTTGTCGCCGAAACCCGCTGCGGCCTTGGCCGCCGGCTCCGTCTCCGCCGCCAGACAGGCCTGCGCACCGAAAGCTGAGATAACGACCAAAGCCAGCAACGCCATGACGAAGAACTTCTTACCGCCCTGCGCCATTTTCCGTCTCCTTCCTGTGGATGAAGTCCCGTCGCGTCTCACCCGACCCTGAACGGATTGTATCCCTTCCCGGCGCCTTCGAAGAACTTGCTGAAGAACTCGTAGTACTCCAGCCGCAGTCCCTGGACGAACACGACCATTCCTTCCAGGAGTATGACCACGATATTACCCAGCACGATCACCGCGCCGCCCCAGATGACTCCCGCCGGCAATTGATGCACGACCTTTTCAAGGCTGAAGATGGCCATGCACAAACCGACGTGCGCAAGCGCAAACGCTCCAACGCGCGCGAACGAGACTGTGTTGGCGAGGAACCCGGTGATCGTTTCCATCATGTCCACGCCACCGCTCATGAAGTCGACCAGCGCGCCTTCCGACTCGTGGCCTCGGTGGATGAGATGCACGTAGATCAATTCCCTGAAGAGCAGGAGCAGCAGCGGCGAGAGGATGAGCCACACCACCAGCCAAATCGAGCCGGAGCCGAGCAGGGCATAGCGCAGGCCGAGCCCGATGGCGCCCCAATAAAAGATGATCCCCACCATGCCGACGCGGTCCATAATTCCATGAAAATAGTCGCCTCGCCTGAACTTGTTGATGATGTTCACCACGATTCCCACGCTGATCAGCACGATGCCCAGCACGACCGGGACGGCCAGCATCGTAACCACGTTTTTCATCGGCTCGAACTTCCAGCTATAGCGCAGCCATTCTTCATAGCCGAAGACGCTGCCATACAGGAAGCCGAAGACCGTCGCGGCAATTCCGGCCATGCTGATGATCGTTCCGAGGTCGCGCGTCTGCGGCGTGCCGCAGCGCTTCCGCATCACGAGGCCGATAATGACAAGCACGACTCCCTGGCCGACGTCCCCGAACATGAGGCCGTACATCACCAGGAAGCTGATCGCCACGAGCAGCGTCGGCTGTATCTCGCGGTACCGCGGGAAACCGAAGCCGGTCACCAGAAGTTGGAAAGGCCGTATCAACGGGTTGTCCTTCATCAGGACCGGCACTTCGTCGGGCGGCACATCCGTCTCTTTTACCTCGCGAACCTGCAGGAACAGGCGCCCCTCGGTTTCCTGAAGAAGCCGGCTGGACGCGGGCGCGACCTGGTCCGTCGGCAGCCACCCGCTGATGCGGCAGGTGCTCTCGGTGCGGCTGAAATTCAGTGCGGCTTCCAGCAGGGCCAGCTCCAGTTCGAGGCTGCGCTCCAGCGATGCGATCTCCTGCGCCTCCGTCCGCGCGACCTCTTTGAGTTGCTGGGAGATGCGCTCCTGGTCGCTGCGGATCTGGTCCAGCCGTTTGCGCATCTGGTCCAACGACGTCGCCGGCGTGCCCCCGGCGAGCGGAGAAATGTCCTCGGTCACGAAGTTGTGGTGCCTGAGCTGCGCATCGAGTTCGGCCCGGCGCTCCCGGCTGGTGAAAGCGACAAGGTTGCGGCGTTCGCCGGCGGCCCCGCCGCTCAGAAGAACGATGTTCTGGCCCGCGGTCGCCTCCAGTTTCGCCAGGTCCGTCGTCTTGATGCTGCCCGCGGCGAAATGGAGGAAGGGCGATTCGAGGACCTGCGACAGCGGCACCGTGACGCCGCCCAGCATATCGAAACGCAGCAGCTCGTCCTGGATTCGCTCTGATTCGGACTCGATCTTCGTTCGCAGTTCGAGGAGCGGCTCAATGCGCCTTTCGAACCCGACAATCTCCTGCTCCACCGCGTCGAGAGGCTTGTAGGAATTCTCCGGACTCGCCGGCAGCGCGCCCAGGCCGACTTCTTCGCGGATCGCATCCAGCCGGTTCACCAGCGCGCGGCACCGATCCAGCTCCGGGCTGCGGTCCGGAAGCGCGGCCTGGTCGGAGGCCGTTTCCGGGCGGACCTTGACCAGTTCCAGCACGCCCATCCGGCCGAGCGCCGTCGTGATGCGGCGGGCATCCCGGTCGAGGATGACCATGTCCAGGAACTTCATTTTGGCCGGCGTCAGAGACATCGCTTCTCCGTCTAACGAACCAGCAGCAACCTGCTTTCGACATCCGCGCGCGGGAGGCTGTGCCGCACGCTCTCCGTCACCCGCACGAGGTTCGCGAATTCGATGCGCCTGATGTAGCAGTAGGCGACCACCGCCGGAATCGCCACGACGGATTCCAGGAAACAACGGGCGGCGAGCCGGTACTGCTGCACGAGAAGGGCCTTGTCCAGTTGCTGCAGCGAGAGGATGCCGCGCCGCTTTTCCTGCGAGAGAAAGTCGCGCGGCAGAGTGTTGATCGCTTGCGGCAGGTCGTGGGCGGCATATAACCGCTCGATGAGCTCCGGTGTCAGGTAAAGGCCGCTCGTCACGACGGACGGCTTTATCTCGGATAGCGGGCGGTCGTAGTTGAACTTCGACCGAAGAATGAACGACAGGCTGCGGAAGTCCACGTCGAACGCCACCAGTTTCCGGATCCACTCGTCCGTGCCGTCGGCGAGTTGCAGCAGCTTCCGGCAATAAGCGGCATCCAGCGCCGTCTCGATGGCGGCGCTGTCAGGTGTCTTATCGGCCTTGATCGCTTGCAGCATGGCCTCCCGGAATTCCTCGACGGGCACTTGCGCGGCGAACCGGCGCAGGTCAGGCGCGTCGAAGAGGCGGCTGATCGGCAGCGCAAGCCATGCGGGCACCGGCGCCATCACCGGTTCGGTTTCGGCGAGGGTCTTCTTGGAGACATACGCGCGCAGGACCACTTTCAGGTTCTCCAGCTCGAAATGCACCAGCAGCCACTGGACGAGACGGAAGACGCGGCCGGAGAGATGCCGTGAGATCTTGTCCACGTCGCGGACCTGGTCCGCGAGCAAGTCCCGTTCAAACGCCAGGTGGCCTTCGAACGTGTCGCCGGAGCGGACGCGGCGGAACAGCTCGGGCAGGCTCTTGCTGTCGGCGAGGGCGACCAGGCGGTTCCCCTCGAAGAGCTTGCTCCGCATGCCGCGCACCTTGGCGACAATGAAATCCTCAGAGGCTGCAGACTCAGCGCGCTGCTTCATTTCTGCCTTGTCGCCACCCGGCGAATCTCATCCCCGGCGGGCGGCGGATGAAAGAAGTTCGAAGCCTATCGGCCCAGCAATTCGGCGACGATTCGTTCGACGGCTTGCGGCACTTTCAGCTTGCTGCGCTCGATGACGAGCGCGTCTTTCTGCATCTCCTGCGCCACTTGCGCATCGCGTTGTTTCTCGGCGGCCTCGATCGTCTGCGCCGTCTCCTTGTGCACCCGCTCGATCGCATCGCGTTTGGCCGACGCGACGAGGTGCTCGGCCTCTTCTTCGGCGCGCGCCAGGATTTCCCGCGCCTGCTTTTCGGCCTGGCTGACGACCTCGCGCGCCTGGCCTTCGACGTCGAGCACCTGCTGCATTACCGTGCGGATTCCGGTAGCTTCCACGCCTGTTCCTCCGAGCGGGGGATGTCGTTCTGCTCAATCGAACGAGGGATTGAATGGGGACGCGAACACTTGCCGACGCGGCGGGAAAAACGATCGCAACTCGCCCCGGGAAGCTCGTGTGTCAACGCAGCGAACCCTCAAAAAATTCCTCGGAGGATCGCAGGATCTCGGTGACCACGGCCGGGGAAACGGCCTTCTTGATGCTCTCGATGGCCGCGAGGTGGCGACCCAACTGAATCACGCGCGCGAGCAGGCGCAACTGGACGTCTTCGGTCGGAGCGCAGAGAAGAAAGAAGACGTACGTCCGTTGATGATCCAGCGCCTCGAAATCGGTTCCTTCGCGGCAGACCGCCAGTCCGACCAGCGGTTCCTTGAAGAGCCCCGAGATCGGCCGGCGAGGATGCGGGATGGCAATGCCGTGACCGATCGCGGTGCTGACCATCCGTTCCCGTTCCAGCACGCTTTCCAGGAGCCGGCGGGGCTGCCGAAGAATTTTCGAGGCGCGCAACGGTTCGACCAGTTGCTTCAGGACCTCGTCCTTCGTGCCGGGCGTGACTTCCAGGTTCATAGCCGAGGCTGGCATGAGTTCCGTGAGCGGCGGCAGTTTGGGCGGCTCTTTCCGGGCCGGCGCGCTCCGCACGGACGGGATTTCCATCTGCGCCATCAGCCAGTCGTCCACGACCGACCGCATGAACCGCCACTGGCTGGCCACTTTCGCCGCCGGGATCTTGCCGGATTGCGCCATGCGAAGCACGGACTTCTCGGACACTTGAAGGTATTCCGCAACTTCCTCCAGAGTCATAACCTCTCTCACGGCCTGAATCCGGTCCATCTCGGCTCCGTCCTTCCTACCGTAGTGTTGTCCTTGGCGGGACATTATAGTCCATCTGCGGACAGAATCAAGCCTTATTTTGTCAACTTCTTGAATGCTGCCCTTGACGGCTCGCCGGAGCGGTGCTAAGTTTCTGCTTCGTCCGGTCATCAACTTCAAGCGGGGTCCGGTTCTTGCCAGAGATCATGAAAGACCGTTCCTGGTCCGTGGGCACGCTGGCTTTCATGGCCGCAGTGGGGGCCTTTCTGGCGGCCTTCCTGGTCTATCCGACGATCTATATCTTCAGCGAGGCGTTCTGGATCGGCGGACATTTCTCGCTCGCTCACTTTCGCAACATCTTTCAGAACCCGCCCATCCGGCAGTCCATCCTGAACAGCATTCTGCTGGGGCTCACGACCACGGCTGCGACGACGCTGCTGGCGGTGCCGCTGGCGCTCGTGGCGGTGCGTTACGCGTTTCGCGGTAAAGGCATCCTGACGGGGCTGCTGCTCGTGCCGATGATCATGCCGCCCTTCGTCGGCGCGATCGGCATGCGGCGGCTGCTGGCGCGGGAAGGATCCGTCAATCTGATCCTTCAGCATCTGGGCCTTGTCTCGCAGGGAGTGGACTTCCTCGGAACGAGCGGGTTCTGGGCGGTCGTCCTGCTGCAGGTGCTGCATCTCTATCCAATCATGTACCTGAACGTGGCGGCGGCGCTGGCGAACGTGGATCCTTCGCTGGAAGAAGCCGCGCGCAACATGGGCGACCACGGGCTTCGGCTGTTCCGGAAGATCACCTTCCCGCTCATGCTGCCGGGTTATTTCGCCGGTGCGGTGCTGGTGTTCATCTGGGCATTCACCGACCTGGGCACGCCGCTGATCTTCGACTACCAGCGCGTGGTGGCGTTCAAGATCTTTGATGCGGTCAACGACCTCAATACGAATCCGATGGCGTACGCGCTGGTCGTCATCGTGATCGTGCTCGCGTTGGCCGCGTTCGCCGCGGCCAAGTTCTGCTTCGGCGGCCGCGGCCACGAGATGCTTTCGAAAGGGACCGTCGCGGCGCGCGAAAAGCCGGCCTCGCGGACCGCCTCGGTCCTGATCTACGGCGGCATCCTGCTCCTCGCGGCCGTTGCGCTGCTGCCGCACTTCGGCGTTTTCCTGACTTCCATCACCGCGAAGTGGTCCGGCACCATATTCCCGACGCAGATCACCGGGGATTACTACGTTCGGGCGCTCCATAATGAGCTGGCGCGGACGGGCGTCCGCAACAGCCTTTTCCTCTCGTTCGGCAGCACGCTGATGGACGTGCTGCTCGGCGTCGGCATCGCGCTCATCCTGGTGCGGCGGCGCTTCCAGGGATCGGGGTTGCTCGACGCCCTGGCCATGATGCCGCTGGCCGTGCCCGGCATCGTGCTGGCGTTCGGATATGTGGCCGGGTTCAGCGGCACGCCGCTCGATCCGCGGCGCAATCCGCTCCCGTTGCTCATGATCGCGTACTCGGTGCGCCGCCTGCCCTACATGACGCGCGCGGCGTACGCCGGCTTCCAGCAGACGAGCGTCACGCTCGAGGAGGCCGCCATGAACGTCGGCGCAAGCCCCATGCGGACGCTCTTCAAGATCACTCTGCCGTTGATCCTGGGAAGCCTCATTGCCGGGGCGATCCTCACCTTCACGTTCGCCATGCTCGAAGTCTCCGAAAGCATCATGCTCGCGTTCCAGCAGCAGCACTACCCGCTGACCAAGGCGATCTACC
>Ga0181524_10003219_pt1 | contig 16011 bp, 8 predicted proteins | sample PEATcosm2014_Bin_34_FD_119761 | JGI IMG/M metagenome (GOLD analysis project Ga0181524, IMG submission 119761) | Peatland microbial communities from MTU Mesocosm Facility, Houghton, MI, USA - PEATcosm2014_Bin05_60_metaG | ecosystem: Environmental > Terrestrial > Soil > Wetlands > Peat | place...
CCAGCAGACGGTCACAGCCCTGGCAGAGCGAATGGAATCGGACGACATCATCATCGACGGGGGCAATTCCTACTTCAAAGACGACGTGCGGCGCGCCGCGGCATGGCGATCGAAGGGCCTGCATTACGTGGACGTGGGCACCAGCGGCGGCGTCTGGGGACTGGAGCGCGGCTACTGCTTGATGATCGGCGGTCCCAAGGAAGCGGTCCGGCGCCTCGATCCCGTCTTCAAGACTCTCGCCCCCGGCCGCGGCAGTATCCCGCGCACGCCGGGTCGAGAAGAACCCGGCGGGACCGCGGAAGAAGGGTACCTGCATTGCGGCCCTGCGGGAGCGGGCCATTTCGTCAAGATGGTTCACAACGGCATCGAATACGGCGTGATGCAGTCCTATGCCGAAGGCTTCGACATCCTTCGCGGGGTAGGGGCCGGCGCAGTGCCCGAAGAGCGTCGCTACCTGCTCGACCTGGGCGACATCGCCGAGGTGTGGCGACGGGGCAGCGTCATCGGGTCGTGGCTGTTGGATTTGACGGCCATGGCCCTGGCCGAGAATCCGACGCTTTCCGATTTCAAGGGCGTCGTGCAGGATTCGGGCGAAGGACGCTGGACGGTCGAGGCCGCCCTCGAGGAGGCCGTGCCCGCGGAGGTCTTGACTTCCGCGCTGTACACGCGATTTCGCTCGCGCGAGGAGCACGCGTTCGCGGAGAAGGTGCTGTCGGCCATGCGATCGAAGTTCGGCGGCCACGTCGAGCGCGCCGCCGGCGGATAGCAAGGCGATCCAATCGCGTGCCGAAAGGGCATCTACTTGTTCTCTAAGGAGACTGGCGTCATGTCGTCCGCACTCGCCACCGACCTGCTCGATGCCCTCGATAAACTGGCTGGGGGATTGCACCCCGGTTTCCGGCCCGTTCATGCCAAGGGGGTGATGTGCTGCGGCACGTTCACCCCCTCACCCGGCGCGGCGAAACTGACCCGCGCTCCGCACGCCGCCCGACCGTCTACGCCGGTTACCGTGCGATTCTCCCTATCGGCGGGGATTCCGAGCGTCGCCGACAACGACCCGATGGGGGCCAGCCCACAGGGCATGGCCGTCCGCTTCCACCTGGCGGAACACGTCCACACGGACATCATCGCCCACTCGCACAACGGGTTTCCGGTCCGAACCGGGGAGGAGTTCCTGGAATTCGTCCGCGCGGCGGTCGCGAGCGCGCCGGGCGGCCCTGCGCCGCCGCCCATCGTGGCGTTCCTGGCCACCCACCCGGCGGCGAAGGCGTTCGTCGAGGCGCCGAAGCCAATCCCGACGAGCTACGCCCGCCAGGCGTACTTCGCCATCACCGCCTTCAAATTCACCGGCTCCGCGGGCCAGAGCCGCTTCGGCCGGTTCCGCCTCCGCCCCGAAGCCGGGACCGAGTTTCTGCCTCCCGAGCAGGCAGCGAGGAAGACGGCCGACTTCCTCGCCGCCGAACTGTCGGAGCGGCTGGCCAACGGGCCGGCGGGGTTCCGCGTGCTGGTGCAATTGGCCGAGGCCGGGGATGATGTCATCGACTCCACCGCCGTCTGGCCGGAAAGCCGGCCGGAGGCGGACTTCGGCAGCCTCGCCATCACCGAGCGCGTGGATGAGTTGGCCCCGGAGCGGCGAAAAATCATTTTCGACCCGGTTCCGCGGGTGGACGGGATCGACTCGGCGGGCGACCCGCTGACCGCGGTGCGGTCGGAACTTTACCTGCTGAGCGGTCGGCGGCGACGGGCCGCCGCGGCGGTATGACCGCAGACGATTGACGGGGGATTCACTGCCCCAAAACGGGTCCCATGACCGTCGAGCACTATCACAACCTCGTGATCGGCAGTGGGCAGTCCCCATGTCGCTGGTGTTGCGCACGCGCACGCTTTCACGGACGCGCGGCTTCACGAAGGCTTTGATCGGCGGCGACGATCGTATCCTGGGCTTCACGGCGCTGGGCGCGGAAGCGAGTGAATTGATGGCGGTCGTCGAGACGGCGATGCTCGGCGGCATGCCGTACACCGCGCTGGCCGGCGCGATATTCACCCACCCGACGGCGGCCGAAGGACTGGTCGCCCTGTTGGCCAGTCCTCCCTCAGCCCCCGGCGATCCGCATCCTTGACAAGTCCCCGGAGCCGCATTATCATGGCGGCATGGATGGCATTCCCCTTGCAGTTCCGCCGGCCATGGCCGGCCGTCGCGGCGGGGCGGCTGCCACGCGGAGGGTCCGGTTTCGGGCACTTTTCTGCGAAAGGATGCTCCGATGAGAGCGAGTTCTTCGCTCCGAGTTCGCGCGGCGGTCGGGATTGGGGTCCTGCTGATCTTCGGCGGAGTCGGCCGGCGGCAGGCCGCCGTCGCTTTGACGCCCGAGAGCCCGAAGGTCAAGCAGGCCATCGAGAAGGGGGTCAAGTTTCTGGAATCCAAGGCGGCCGACGACCGGCGCGTGGGGGCCAGGGCGCTGGTGGGGCTCGTGCTGCTGAAGAACCACGCCGACGCGAAGCACCCCTGCATCCAGGAGGCGGTGGCCGCCATTCAAAGCGCCGTCAAGGGACGTGAGCCGGCCGCCGTGGGCCTCGACATCTATAGCGGCGGCCTGGCGGTCATTTTCCTGGTCACGCTCGATTCCAGCCGGTACGCGGCGGAGATCACTTGCCTGCTGGAGTTCCTCAAGACCAAGCAGAAAGCGCACGGCGGCTGGGGCTACCCGGACAAGCCGACCGGCGACACTGCGATGACCCAGTACGGCGTCCTGAGCGCGTGGGAGGCGACGCAGGCGGGCTGCAAGGTCTCGCAGGACGCGATCGAGGCCGTGACGATCTGGCTGTTGAAGACCCAGGACCCCAGCGGGGGTTTCGGATACCAGGGCAACCTCGCGCCCGGCACCGCGCTGGTGAAGCAAACGGAAGTGCGGCACAGCATGGTTGCGGCCGGCGCGGGGAGCCTTTATATCTGCGCCGATCTGCTGGGACTTACGCCGCGGGCGGAGAAACGCGACGAAAACCTGCCCTCGGCACTGAAGGAGGTCAAGGCCAAGCAGCCCCCGCCCGCCGCGCCGAACCTCAAGCGGAACATCGACCCGCGCCGCGTCCGCGAGGCCGAGTCCCGCGGCAATCGCTGGCTGGGCAGCCACCACAACATGCGGCTGAAGGACTGGTGGACCTATTACTATCTCTATGCCTACGAGCGCTACGCCAGCTTCCGCGAGTTGGCCGAAGGCAGAACGGACAAGGAACCCCGCTGGTACACCGAAGGCGCCCAGTTCCTCATCCGCAACCAGGCGGAGGACGGCAGTTGGATCACGAAGGATTCCCCATCGAGCAAGACCGCCGATACGGCGTTTGCGACGTTGTTTCTCCTGCGTTCCTCCAAGAAGAGCATCGAAAAGGCGTACGGCTACGGCGAGAGCACGTTGGTTGCCGCCCGCGGCCTGCCCAAGGAGACCACGAACGTATCGGTCGCGCGGGGCAAGGTGTTGCCCGTGCCGCAGTGGGCTTCCGCCGCGGAGCTGTTGCCGATCCTGGGGAAGCCCGACGACGCGGCGTTCGAGCAAGGGATTGCGGCCCTGGCCGAATTGCCGTCTCGCGAGGCGGGAATCCTGGCGGCGAAACACGCCGACGTGCTGCGGCGCCTCGTCGCCGACCGTTGGCCGCAGGCCCGCATCGCCGCGGTGCGGGCCCTGGGCAACAGCGGCAATCTCGACCAGGCGCCCGCGCTGATCTACGCGCTGGGCGATCCGGACATGGACGTGGCCTACGAGGCCTGCGAGGCCCTCAGACGGCTCACCCGCAGCCCGGGAGCGGGCCTGCTCGGCAGGCCGTTGACCGAGGCCCGGCGGACCGAGGAGATCCGGCACTGGAAAGACTGGTACCTGACGGTCCGCCCGGACGCGGAACTAGACAACTGACCCTGTTTCGCACGCGAGGGGCCTCGTGAGAACAGCATCGGGAAAAAAGGGGACAGTCCCCATTTGCCGGCACGGCCCGGAGGGTGCTTCGCACAAATGGGGACTGTCCCCTTTTTTCATTCGCGACCACCGGCCGAAGCGCGCCGGGCGGCGCGGCCGCGCCTCGCCAACGACATTCGGAGTTCTGGCAGGCGCCGGCGTCCTGGTCGTGCTCATCCTGGGCGCCTGGTGGGCCGGCTGGCTTCCGGGCACGGGCCGTCGGCAGGACGTCTCGCCGGCCGTCCGCCAACCGCCCGCGGCGGAACTGAACATCGAAGTCGCAATGCCGCTCGATGCGGCAGGCGGTTCCAGCGGGCCTTCCTTGAGCCAGTCGCTCGCAGCCCTGAGCGGCGCCGCCGCCGCCAAGGCCGGCCCGCTGGACGATGCGGCGCGGTTTGCGGCGCTGGCGCCGCGCGACTCGTGGGGCGACCATCGCCAGGCCGCCGAAGGCGGGGCGAGCCCGGCCAGGTGCTGGGAGATCCGCTTTCTCAAGGGCCATACGAAGGAGAAATATGCCCGCCAACTCGACTATTTCGGCATCGAGCTGGCCGTGGTCATGCCCGACGACAAGCTGGTCTATGTCCGCGAGTTTTCCAAAGCGAAGCCGCACATCCGCAGCGGCCCGGCGGATGCGGAGAAGCGCTGGTATCTGACCTGGCGCGAAGGCGATCTCAGCCGGGCCGATGCCGACCTGTTGGCCGCCGCCGGAGTGAGCACCAACGAGCGGATCGTCTTGAAGATCCTCCCGCCCGAGGTCGAGGCCAGGCTTGCCGAGTTGGAGAGGGCGTCCGCCGGCGACGACATCGCCGATGTGGGCAAGACCCGCTTCGGCATCCGCGAGGCAGCGGACGGATATGAATTCTACGTGATCGAGCAGTTCCGGAAGGAGCGGGCGAAGAAGTGAGCGACGAGAAGAATGCCGGCGCCGGCGAGATGACGGCCGAGGCTTTTCTTGACGTGCTGTCGCAGAAGGACCTCGTGCCGAAAACCGCCCTGGCCACCCTGCGCAAGCAGGTCGCCGAGGCCAAAGGGCGGGTCTCTGCGCGGCAGGTGGCCAAGCTGCTCGTGGACAAGGGGGTGCTCACTCCCGGGCTGGCCCAGCGATTGCTCGCGGTCCAGGGCAGTCAGGCGCCCAAGGCGGCCCCGGCCGCGCCTCTAACAGGCCAGCCGCCCAAGACGGCCCCGGCCGCGACCCTAAACGGCCCCGATCCCAAGACGGCTCCCGTGGCGGCTCTAAAGGGCCAGCAGGCGAAGACGGCCCCGAAAACACCGCCCGCCGCCCCCGCGCCGGTGGCCGGCAGCGGACTGGCGTCGCTGTTGGACGAGGAGCTCGGCGCCTTGCCCGAGGGCCTCCCGCCGCTGGCCGCGGGTCCCTTGGACGCCCTGGCGAACGATCCGATCTTGGCTGCCGCGGTCGCCCAGCCAAGTCCACTCGCCATGTCGCCGGCCCCGAAGAGGCGAAGTTTCTTGAAGTCGCTGTTTCGGGCGAGGCGAGGCGGCCCCCGCCGCCGGGCGCGGCGACTGCCTTGGGCGCGGATCGGCGTGGCGGCGGCCGCGATTCTGCTGGTCGTCGCCGTCACGACCTGGGCGCTTACCCGGCCGAATCCGGACAAGTTGCTCCAGCCGGCCGACGCTCTGTATGAGAATGGGTCCTTTGCCGACGCGATCCAGAAGTACGACGAGTACCTCGATCGATTTCCCGCGCTCGCCGCCTCGGGACGCGCGCGGGTCCGTCGCGGCCTGGCCCGGTTGCGGCTGAAGTTTTCCGAGCCGCCCGACGATTCCATCGCCATGCAGACCGCCGCTGAAGTCCTGCCGGCGATCAGTTCCGAGGCGGAGTTCGACGAGGAAGCCAGAGCGGTGCTTGCGGCCCTGCTCCCGCCAGTCGCGGAGGGGCTGGCGCTGCGGGCCCGGAAGCAAAGCTCTCCGGCGTCGCTCGCCGAGGCCCAGCAGATGCTGTCACTGGCCGACCGTTACACTCCCGTGGCCGACAAGCCGCTTGCCCGCCTGGGTCGGGTCGAAGCCTCGCTGGCACTGACGGGGCACAAGGTCGCCGGCGACGATGAGATCAAGCAGGCGATCGCTGCGATCGGGCAGGCAGTCGCGGCAAAAGACTACCAGGCGGCCTATCGAGTCCGCACGACGCTGCTCGGCGCGTATCCCGGTTTTTCCGCGCGGGCCGACCTGGCTGACGCGGTCCTCGGAATCTCCAAGGCGGAACAGGCGGCCGTGGCCTGGGTTGCCAAGCACGAGGCGGCGGAAAAGGCCCCGCCGGCAAGTCCGCTATCGACCGTGATCTTGGCGGAGCGCACGGTCAATGCCGACGCCTCGGGGGCCAAGGGACACGTGATCTTCGCCGTGGCCGGCGGCGTTGTCTACGGACTGGATGCCGCCAACGGCGCGGTGCTCTGGCGAAGTTTCGTGGGCTTTGGGGCCGACGGCCTCTCGGACGGCGACGTGCCCAAGGCGGTCGCCTCGCAGCCCGCGGGCGACGTGGTCCTGGCCGCGGCGTCGCACCGCGAAGTCCGGCGGGTGGAAGCGGCCACGGGGCGACTCGTGTGGCGGCACGCGATCGCCGACCCGTTCCGTGCCGAACCGGTGATCGGCGACGGCCAGGTGCTCGTGGCCACGCTCAAGGGACGCCTCGTGACCATCGACGCGGCCAGCGGGGATTCGACGGGCTTCGTGCAATTGCCGCAACCGCTCGGCGTCGCCCCGGCCCTCGATTCACGGCGCAAACTGCTGTTCCAGGTGGCCGAGCACGACAACCTGTTCGTCCTGGCGATGCCCGGCGGGCGGTGCTGCCAGGCATTTCCCCTGGGGCACCGGCCGGGCACGGTCGTGGCCCCGCCCGTGCTGTTCGGCGACTGCCTGCTCGTCGCGGTGAACGACACCGCGGGCGACTGCTCGCTGGAGGTCCTGAAGATCGACGCCGAGGAGCCGCAATCGCCGGCGGCGGTGCTCGGGCTGGCCCAGACGATTCCGTTGCACGGGCACGTGGATGCGGCGCCGTCGGTCGCGGACCAGCGATTGCTGGTGGCGACGGATGCCGGCGAGGTCCTGCTCTTCGAGGCAGCCCCCGCAGGCGCGAAAGGACCGCTGCGTGAAGTGGCCCGCGCCCGTCGTGGAGGCGGCCAAGGCTGCACCGCCTTTCCCCTGTTGCAAGGCGAGGCGTGTCTCCTCGGCGACGAGCGACTGACAAGTTTCGAAATCCAACCTTCCAAGAAGCAACTGGCGGCGACGTGGAGCGATGCCTCCCAGGGGGCCGTGTGCCACGCGCCGCTAACCATCGGGCAAACGGTGTTCTGCGTGCGGCGCGTGAAAGACTTGCCGGGCGTGGTCGCCTCGGCCGTAACCGCGGACCGGGGACAGCCTTATTGGCAAACCCGCCTGGCCGCGCCGTTGGCCACCGCGCCGGCCGTCGATCCCCAGACGGGCAAGATCACGGCGGTGACCGCGCTGGGCGGTGTTTTCCAGCTCGAAGGGGGCACCCTGGGGGCACAGGCCGTCGCCGATCAACCCGTGGCGGCTCCGTGGGCCGACCTTTCGCGGCCGGTCAGCGCAGTGGTCCGTTTCAGCGGCGATCGACTGGCGCTCTGCTGCGGGGAGGGCTGCGATCAGGTGGCTGTGTTCGATCCGGGCGATCCGCGGGAGCAACTCCGCGGCTGGCTCCTTCCCGGGGCGCTCGGTTGTCCGCCGATCGCCTTTGCCGGCGGGCTGTTGGCGCCGTCGCGGGTGGGCCAGGTGTATTGGCTCGAGCCGCTTTCGGGCAAGGGCCGCAGCGGGCCGTTCCAGCCCCGGCTGCGACCCGGCGAGCTGCCCGCTTGGCGCGAGCCCGTCCCGGTCGGCGACAAGGAGATCGTGATTTCCGACGGCCGCACGAGGCTTTACCGCTTGCACGTGGTGGACCAGCCTGTGCCGCACTTGGAGGCGGCGGGCACAGCAGAAGTCTCGGCCGCCCTCGTTTCGCCGCTGGCCACCGTCGGAAAGGTCGTCTGCGCGGTCGATGCCGCCGGCAAGCTGGATGTCTTCCAACTGCCCGGCTTGGCCCGCGTTGCCCAGCACGATCTCAGCGGCCGCTGCCAGTGGGGACCGCGCCGCGTGGGCGATCGCGTAATGCTCGCCACCGACGACGGCCGGTTGTACTGTTTCGACCAGTCGTGCCAGCTCGTGTGGCAAGTCGCCCTGCCTTACGGTCCCCTGGCGGGCGCTCCGCTGGCGGTCGGGGACCACTACTTCCTGGCCGCCGGAAGCGGCTTCGTTTGGCGCGCGGATGCCGCCGGCGGCAAGGAACTTGGAAAAGTGGACACCGGCCAGCCGCTGGCGACGGGGCCGGTACTGCTGGGCAAACGGATTCTCCTCGGCGGACACGACGGCAGCCTGCACCACCTCGCACCACCGTAGACGGGCCAAAACATGCGATCCCACGTCGTCCTGGTCATGTCGCTGGGCCTGTGCCTTGCGGGGCGGGCCCGGGCCGATGCGCCGCTCTACGAGCAGGACCCCTTCGACCAGGTCACCGTCGCCGAGGGCGAAGGCACCGTCGTCTTGAAGGTCAAGCCGCTCAGCCTCCCCGAGCGGCGGCTTCCCGCCAACCCCCAGCCAAATGACAACTTGCTCATCCGGCTTTTCGATCAGCCGGACAAGAAGTACGAAGTTGCGTGGAACACGATCAAGAAGGTGGAACTGTTCGAGCAGATGCTGTTGGGCAAAGCCAACGAGCTGCTGGTTGCGGACCAGCTCGACGAAGCGTACGACTACATCCGCTTCCTCGAAGAGAACTATCCGCGCACGCCCGGCCTGCCCGCGGCGAGCGAAGAATACCTCTTCAAGCAGGCCAAGGCGTTCTACGGCGGGCAACAGTACCGCGGCGCCTTGGGAGTGCTCCGCGAGCTGTACCGCCGCAATCCGCAGCGTCCGAAGCTCGACGCCGTCATGGGCGCCGTGACGGAGAAACTGGTCGACCAGTATGCCGCCGGCGGCGATTATCCCTCCGTCCGCGCCATGCTCCGCAGCCTGGCAGGCTGCTATCCGGGGCACCCGCTGGTCGAGCGCTGGGAAACCCGGCTGAAGCAAGAGGCTGCCGGGCTGCTGTCCGACGCGCGTGCGGCGGAGCAGGCGGGCGACCTCCGCAAGGCGGCGGCCGCGATGCGGCGCGTCGCCCTGCTCTGGCCGGCCCTGCACGGCGCCCGCGAGACGGCCGCGGCAGTTCACGCCAAGTATCCCCGCGTCGTCGTCGGCGTCTGCCAGTCCGCGCCCGAGACGCCGCACGTCCGCCCCGGCGGCGACGAAGGGCTCTTGACCGATTGGGCGGCCCGCCGCTCCGCCAGGCTCGTGTACCGCACGCTGGCGGAGTTCGCCGGGGCGCGCGAAAACGGCGGGCAGTACTCCTGCCCCGTCGGCGAAATCAAAGTGGCCGGAGACGGGCGGCGGGTCAGCATCCAGTTGGCCCCCGGCTGGCGGTGGTCGGCCGGCGAAGCCGCTTTGACAGGCTACGACGTCGCGCGACGGCTGCTGGCCATGACCGATCCGGCCGATCCCGCGTATCGCCCCGCGTGGGCGAGGCTCTGCGACGGCGTGGCGGTTCGCGAAGTCCAGCGGGTCGACGTCGACTTGCGGCAGGCCCACCTCAGGCCCCAGGCGTTCTTGCAGACGATCCTGCCGCCCTACTCCGCATCCCGCACGTCGCCGGCCGGCCGCTGGCCGTGCAACGGACCGTACGCCTATGCCGGTGCGACCGGCCCGGAGGCGACCTACCTGCTCAATGCCCAGTACGCCGGCGGCACTCCGACCCAGCCGAAAGAGATCGTGGAACGCCGGCTGGCCGACGGCGCGGCGGCCGCCGCGGCGCTGCGGCGCGGCGAGATCCAGGTGTGGGACCGCTTGAATCCCTGGCAAGTCAAGTCGCTCCGCGGCGACAAGGAATTGAGCGTGCAACCCTACGCGCTGCCGCGGATCCACTGCCTGGTTCCCAACGCCCGAAAGCCGCTGACGGCGAGCCGGACGTTCCGCCGCGCGCTGGCCTACGGCATCAATCGCCAGGCGGTCCTGGATCAGCTCCTCCGCGGCGACAAGCTGCCCGGCTGCGCGGTTCTCCACGGCCCTTTTGCGGCGGGCGGCCCCGGGCAGGACCCCCTCGGTCATGCCTCCGATCCCCAGATCAAGCCGTGGCCCTACGATCCGTGGCTGGCGACGGTCCTGGCCGAAGCCGCCCGCCGTGAATTGGCGGCGGGCAAGGACCAGGCGCCACAGGCGGCCCCGCCGAGCCTGGTGTTGGCCTATCCGCCCGGTGAGACCGCTCGGACCGCCTGCGAGGCGATCCGGCGGCAGCTCGCCGCGATCGACGTCGCGGTCGAGTTGCAGGCGGTCCCCGCCGTGCCCGCGGGCGCGGTCCCCCCGGACTTCGATCTGCTCTACGTGGACCTGGCCCTGTGGGAACCGCTGGTCGATGCCCCGCGCCTGCTTGGCGAAGACGGGTTGGCGGGCGGTTGCAGCCCGCAAATGAGCGAGTCGCTCGGGCAACTGGAACAGGCGGCGGACTGGAACGAGGCGGCCGCTGAGCTGCATCGCATCGACCGCATCGCGCACGACGAGGTCGCGGTGCTGCCACTCTACCAGTTGACCGACTATTTCGCCTGCCGCAAAGACCTGAAAGGACTCGAACCGGCGACGCTGACGCTGTACCAGAACGTCGAACAATGGAAGCCCGGCTTCCAGTATCCGGGTGAGAAATAATGCTCAGGCGCATGACTTCCCTATCGGTTTTCGTGACGGTCGCGGCGGTGTTGGGCGGCCGGACGCCCGCGGCAGCCGCGGCCGGTGCGGCGGGCCAAACGGTTTGGGAACTCCGCCCCTATCGCGTCCAGGTGTTCGTGGCCGTTGCCGCGGGGCCGGAGCTGAGCGGGCAATTGCCGGCCGCTCTGGCCGGCCGCCTGGCCGAGAGGATTCCGGCCCTTCAGGGTGGGGCGTGGGATGTCACGGTCTCGCCGGCGCCTGCCGGATTGCAGCAGGCAACGGCGGCATCGCTTGCCGGCGTCACCGCCGACCGGCTGCCCAAGGGCGCGCTGGACGCTGACAAGGTCATGCTGCTGCGGGTCGCGGCGGCCGCGGGCGGTTACGAGGTTGCGGCCCGGGAATTCGATGTCACCACCGGGCTCTGGAGTGCGGTGGTCGCGCGGCCGGTCGCCCAAGTCCCGAAGCTTCCCGACCGGTCACTGGCGGTGATCTTCGAGGCGTTTGCGCCCCTGGCTTGCGTAAGCGCCGTCAAAGACCACGAGGTGCTGTTGCGAGTGAGGGCATCGGCTTTGAAGCCGAATGATGCGGCGCTGGTTCCGGTCAAGGCGGGCGGCGTATTTCGCCTCGCGGTACGGGGCGTCGCCGAGGGAGATCCTGCCCGTCCTGCGACACCGATCCCCTGGACTTTTTGCACGGTGGAGCAGGTGGGGCAGGAAGAGCTGCGCGGCCGGCTGGAAACCGGCCTCCGCGATCCGTTGGGCAGCCGCTGGGAGAGCTCGATGGAGGTGCTGGCCCTGGGCGTCGTGCCGCCGCGGCAGGCCAGCTTGTTGACGCTGAAATCGACCGCTGGGCCGGCCCAGCCTTTGGCAGGATACGATATCTATTCCGCGGCCGCGGGGGGGAAGCCCCGCCTGCTGGGCCGCACCGATCGCCAGGGATCGTTGCGCATCGCGCCCTCCGGCAGTCCTTTGCAGGTTCTGCTGGTCCGCCATGGGGACGAGTGGCTCGCCCGCCTGCCGATCGTGCCGGGGCTGGAACCGCAGTTGTCGCTGGCCGTCGCCCACGACGAGCATCGCATCGAGCGGGAAGGAGTGCTCGCCGGCGTCAGGGACGCCGCCATGGACGTGGCGGCGCGGCGCGAGTTGTTGATCGGCCGGTTGAAGGCACGCATCGCGGCGGAGCGGTTCGACGAGGCGGAAGCTCTGCTCAAAGAGCTGCGTCAATTGCCCACCGCGCAGGACCTGCTGGCCGCGCGCGCCGCCGGCCTCAAGAAGAACCTGTCGGGCGAACCGGCGTCCCAGGGCAAAGCCAACGCGGCGACGGCCGAGTTCCAGAACGTCCTGACCGCGCAGCTCGACGCCAAGACCATCGACGACCTCGCCGCGGACATCGAGAAACGCAAAGCGCCCGCGCACAAGTGACACAGCTTGCGGTAGTGTGCGCTGATTTCACGGGGCCCAATTCCATGCGACATTCCAGCGTCATCCTGACGGCGGCGGGTTTGACCGCGGTGTTCCTGGCCGTTTGCTGCCGTTGCGCTGCCGCGGATCGTGCTTCACCGTCTGAAGGGCTGAAGAACATGGCTTCCCAACTCGAGACCGAGCTCGTGGCCAAGTACGGCGAGCACGCCCGCGCCAGGCTCGCGCGGGGGCTGCGGCAGGTCGGCGATTTCTGGCGGCCCGAGGACGGCGACGCCCCGGCCTTGGCGGCGCTGGTTCGCCGGCACTTCGCCCCGGACCAGGCATCGCTGGATACGATCTTCGACCGCTTCCAGCGGCTGCTGGAGAAGCTCGACGGTCACCTGGGCGAGTTGCGCTACGAGTTCCGCTTGCAGACCGACCTGGAGCGCGGCCCCGTGCTGCCCATCGACAAGGTCTTCGCCGGCTACGAGCCTGCCGCGCACGTCACGGATGATTTCTTCAGCAGCGGGCTGGCGTTTGCGGTGCTGCTCAACTTCCCGCTCACCACGCTCGAAGAGCGGCTGCGGGAGGGGGACGCGTGGTCGCGCCGCCAATGGGCCGAGGTGCGGCTGGCCCAGCGGTTCTCGAAACGGATTCCCGCCGCAGTCCTGCAGGCCGTTTCGCAGAGCCAGGCCGACGCGGAACTGTACGTCAACCAGTACAAGATTTGCATGCACCACCTGGTCGACGCGGCGGGCGGGCGGCCCTTTTCGCCCGGCCTGCGCTTCGTCGCCCACTGGAACCTCCGCGACGAGATCAAGGCGCAGTACGCCGACCGGACCGGCGGGCTGGCCCGGCAACGGATGATCCAGCGCGTGCTGGAGCGGATCATCGACCAGTCCATCCCCGAGATCGTCATCGGCAACCCGCAGGTCGATTGGAACCCCGCGAGCAACACGGTCGAGCGGTCGCCGGTCGACGACCTGGGCAGTCCGGCGCCCGGCGGTCTGCGGCCCGCTGCCGCTCCGGAGCCCGACCGCCGCTATGCCATGTTGTTGGGCGTCTTTCGCGCGAACCGGCGGGTCGATCGCTACTCGCCCACCGCGCCCACGCTCATAGCGCGGCGCTTCGAGGAGGACCGGCAGATGAGCGAGGCGCGGGTCCGCGCCATGCTGGAACAGGTGCTCGCGTCGCCGGAGTTCACCGCGGTCGGCCGGCTGATCGAGAAGCGGCTGGGGCGTCCGCTGGAGCCTTTCGACGTCTGGTACAACGGCTTTCGCCCGCGGCAGACGCACACGGAGGCCCAGTTGGACGCCATGGTCGGCCGGCGGTATCCGACGGCGGCCGCGTTTCGCGACGACCTGCCGCACATCCTGGTGAAGCTCGGGTTCAGCCCCGAGCGGGCGGCGTATTTGCGCGGTTTGATCGACGTCCAGCCGGCCCGCGGCACCGGCCATGCCCTGGGCGGCGCGATGCGCGGCCAGTTGGCCCGCCTGCGGACCCGCGTCGAATCCGGCGGGATGAACTACAAGGGCTTCAACATCGCCTTGCACGAGCTGGGGCACAACATCGAGCAGACCTTCTCGCTCAACCAGGTCGATTTCACGCTGCTGGCCGGGGTGCCCAACAACGCTTTCACCGAGGCCCTGGCAATGGTCGTCCAGGGCCGCGACCTGGAGGTGCTGGGCCTGGCCGCGCCCGACGCCCGCGCCGAGTCGCTCAAAACCCTCAATGATTTCTGGAACACGGCCGAGATCTCCGGCATGGCGCTGGTGGACATGGCCGTGTGGCACTGGATGTACGAGCACCCGGACGCGACGCCCGCCGAGTTGAAGGCCGCCACCCTGCGGATCGCGCGCGACCTCTGGAACCGCTACTACGCCCCGGTGTTCCACCGGCGGGACATGACGCTGTTGGCCGTCTATTCGCACATGATCCGCGACGTGCTCTACCTGCCGGACTACCCGATCGGCCACCTGATCGCCTTTCAGATCGAGGAGCAGATGAGGAAGGCGGACCGGTTCGGCGCCGAGTTCGAGCGGATCGCGAAGTTCGGCAACCTGGCGCCGGACCTGTGGATGAAGAATGCCGTCGGCGCCCCCGTCGGCGCCGAGTCGCTCCTGTCGGCGACCAGGCGCGCGCTGCGGGAAGTGGGGCCGTAGACCAAGCCGCGCCGCCCGGCGGGATCGCGTCGCGGCCGCCGGAGTTCCCCAGGATTCTTGGAGGGCGCTTGACAAGGGCAAGAACCGCAACGAAACTGACGTTCGTTGCGCCGCTGTCGTGGGGTTCCGTCGGCCACGACAAGGGCAAGGACCCGCGAATCGTCACCCACCGGCGAACGTAAGTGCAGGGCCGATGGGTGATCGGCCCTACGCTCGGCGCCGGTCGAGAGCCGGTCCTGCGAGGCGCTGGGTTCCACGAAGATCCGGAGCACGAACATGACACGGATGATGGTGGTGCAAGCGGTTCTCTTGTACGGGGTCTGCGTTGTCAGTGCGGCTGAGAAGGCCGCGAAGCCGGACGGTTTGCCCGAGAACCTGGCGCCGAAGGCCAAGGCTTCCGCCTCGTCGGAATACAGCGACGAGTACCGGGCCAAGTTCGCCACCGACGGCGACATTCCCGGCCCCGGCTCCAACGCGGACGTAGGCAAGGCCTGGGCAACGAAGGGGATGCACGCGGCCGACTTCACCCTCGAGTGGGATTCGCCCGTCACGGTAGCCGAGGTGGTCTACTACGGCCGCACGGCCTTCATGCTCAGCGAGTGCTTCAAGGACTATGAGGTCTACGTGGACGGCGCCTCCAAGCCGGCCGTCAAGGGCGCCCTTAAGATGGGGCATGGGCCACAGCGGATCAAACTGCCCGCGCCCGCGCAGGTCAAGAAGCTCACCCTGAAGTTCCTCAGCTCCTACGGCGGCTCCAATCCGGGGGCCGCCGAGATCCAGGTTTTCGCCGCCAGCCCCAGCGACAAGGCCCTGGGGAAATTCCTGGCCGCCGCGGGCATGGCCGCCGCGGAACCGCCCGCGGAGGACCCCGGCCTGGCCGCGGAGATCGCCGCGGGCCGGCTGGGCTTCGACAAGCTGATCTTCATCAAGCGCGTGGCCACCAACCCGTCGCACATCTACGCGAACCACAGCGAGGGGTTCGCTCCCGGCGGCGGCATTTTCGTTCTCAGCCCGCCCAAGCCCGAGGGGACGGTCACACAGATTCTCGACGCGGGCCAGGGCATGATTCTCGACCTGGACCTGTCTTACGACGGCAAGGAGGTGGTCTTCGCCTGGCGACAGAGCGGCGCGGTCGGCTACCAGGTCTTCCGCATGAACGTAGACGGCACGGGCCTGACGCAGTTGACTCACAGCAGTTCGCACAACTATAACGTCGCCTGGCTGGCCGACGGCGGGATCGCCTTCCTTTCGACGCGCGGGCCGCGCGGCGCCGGGGCCCTGTGCTTCGGCACGGCCAGCGGGGTCTTGTTCCGCATGGACCGCGACGGAAAGAACCCGCTGCGGCTGTCGTCGAACAACGTGGACGATTTCACGCCCACGACGCTGCCCGACGGCCGCATCCTCTACAGCCGCTGGGAATACGTGGACCGGCCGGCCATCCCCATTCAGAAGATATGGGCCATGCACCCGGACGGCACGGGATTGCGGCTGTTCTACGGCAATCGCGTGCTCTGCCCGGCGAGCCTGCTGGAGGCCCGGCCGGTGCCCGGCACCGATCTGGCAATGTGTACTTTCGCCAGCCACAACGGCCCGATCCGCGGGGCGGTAGGGCTGGTCAGCCCCAACCGCCTGGACAATGCCCAGGACGCGATGACGAACCTCACCCCGCAGGTTCACGTGGGACCGGCCTGCCAGGGCGACGGCAACGGCGTCCGCGGGCCCTTCAGCCTGCCCAAGCCCATCGACACGAAGCGGTTCATCGTCAGCCGCGAC
>Ga0181524_10003220_pt1 | contig 16004 bp, 9 predicted proteins | sample PEATcosm2014_Bin_34_FD_119761 | JGI IMG/M metagenome (GOLD analysis project Ga0181524, IMG submission 119761) | Peatland microbial communities from MTU Mesocosm Facility, Houghton, MI, USA - PEATcosm2014_Bin05_60_metaG | ecosystem: Environmental > Terrestrial > Soil > Wetlands > Peat | place...
CCGCATCCGCCGCAAACGCCAGCGGCTCAGCACAAACGATCCTATCGAAACTGCCCCGGCCGAAAGAATCGGGCTAAACCCTGCCTCGTCTGCCGGGGCAGTCCCGATAGGAACCTAACGTTTGCCGGTACTGATTCGAGGGAAATCGGCCAGCTTGATGGTAGCCGTCCGAGGAGAGGTGTATTCTAAGCGCAAGCAGCGCGTAAATTGCTCATGTATCGCAGTTGATTTGGCGATGACTACATGACCGCAACAAGCGAATTTCTCGACCGCCAGAACCTTGATCGTGCGTGGCGCTGGATTCGGAGCAATCCAGATGCCATGTACAAGCGTTATTGCGGGGAACTATACTCCCGATTTGCGCTCGCTGACGATTTACTCATCGACGAGCTTCGCCAGCGGTTGCAGCGAGGGTTTTACGAGCCGGATCATTCATGCAAGCTCTTGGTGCCAAAGAAATCAGGAATTCTTCGACCGTATACCATCCTGACGGTTCAAGACCAGATTGTGTATCAGGCGCTCGTTAATGTAGTGGCGGAACGACTGGGACCACGAATTCGCAACCGGTATCTGAGACAGACCTTCGGCCATATATACGCTGGCAGAACCAGTCAGTGGTTTTACAAGAAATGGAGCGATGGGTACACCGCATTTAACAAGGCGGCGCGGGACGCCTTTAGCCGGGGACTCGTTTATAGCGCCAGCTTCGATCTCACAGCTTTTTACGATAGCGTTGACCACGGCGTACTGTGCCATTTCCTCGCAAAGCTCGGCTGCGAAAAGGACTTCTGCGATTTTCTGCGTAGCTGTTTGAGCAAGTGGACGGCGACTGATCGCCGCATCTACCAATTCCACGGTATTCCGCAGGGTCCCCTCAGCTCGGGTCTCTTGTCGGAAGTCGTTCTGCAGCATTTCGATCAGTACTATGGTGCGAAAGCGGATTTGGTTTATCTGCGATTCGTCGACGACATTCGCCTTTTTGCCAAACGCGAAGTGGATCTGCGCCGTATGCTCGTCCGACTGGACCACCTCAGCAAAGACGTCGGGCTCTTTCCTCAGGTGTCAAAGATCGACATCCATCGAGTCACCGATATCAATAGGGAGCTGAAGTCAATCAGCAACCCTACTGAGGCCGCTGTGCGAGGAGCGGTTGTCGACCAGGTCAAGCTTGCGAATCGCCTAATTGCGCTCAGTCCTCGGCTCACTCCGATCGTGAGGATCGAGGATGAAACTCGCTTTAAGTACCTTCTCGCTCACGCAGTCCCGAGCGCGCGCATAAATGGTAGGATGCTCACCATCAGCGCAACTCGGCCCGATCTTGTCCCTGCGATTGCCAGGTATTTCGCCCGCTATAAGGCTTTGCCTCGCCGAATAGCTCGGGATCTCATTCAACGCGTCGGCAAGAGTGAACTCTATGAGAACGTCACTGCCGAGTGGCTCAACGTCCTTCAGGGCAGAATCAAACAGGTCCAGATAGCCTCCTTGAATAAGACGCTTAAGCGGCTCTGGGGCCCGCGGTCCCTTGGCGCAGAACTGAAGGGAATGATTGGTGCAAATTTGATTCGGGAGGGCCTGTTGACTCTAAACCAAACGCGTTATGCAACTCGTTATGTGCCCGAATGGTGGGTACGGGCACAGCTTGTTGCGGCTCTTGGAACGCGGCACTACGGGACGGCCACGCTTCAGGGCATCCTGGACGTGGCATTGCGTGACCAAAATTCGGACGTCAGCCTTGCGGCAGCCCAACAAATTGCGGACTTAAACGTCACGGTGCTTCCGCCACTCCGAGGGATCAATGTCTCAGCAGGAAAGGCACTGCGGCAGCTCGGCGTCTTGAGACGTATTCCAGGAAGAACGTGCGGGATTGAGTGGAGTTTTGCTCGATTCACTGGAAGAACCTCGACCCTGAATTGGCGCACTGTGTTTGGCTTCACGTATCGCCATGCAGAAAAACTTGCAGTTCAAATGCGAGCCCTTGCGGATACTAACGTGACAGCGTTCGTCAACGCCTCGGACGTGTTCAATGATCGTTTGCTCTGTGCTCTCTACCTCCATGACCCCACTTTGGGCACCTATACTCTCGGCAACCTAGGGTCAGTGCTTTCAAGCGCGAGACTAAGGACACGATATCCCGCCGTATTTCAGCTATGCTGCGGAATCCATAACGAACGACTGAAGAGCAGTCTCTCGCATCCGATCATCAGAAAAACCGGACGGCCGACGTCTCGCATCTCATATCGATACATACGCACAGCGAAGCGCCTATACGTGCAAGCTATCGCAGAACTAGAGTCCTTATGGTGGAGGAGCTGTGAGCGGGGATTATCCCGATGTCTGTAGGCCTCTAAACTCACAGATCCAATCCGCTGTAACGCACGATTTGTCCCGGAATGTCGGCATATCGGAAGTATTCGGCGTCAGAGACCAGAAAACAGAGTCAGCAATCCGGCTTGGGTTGGCTGGCTCTGAAGACGGATCAAGCGGTGCGCTCTATTTTGCGCCTTCCTTGAGGATTTGCTCGGCCAGGAAGTTATGCACCTTGGCCTCGTCGCGCAGCATCTCGAAGTAGGCGCTCTTGAGCAGTTGCGCGTGGCCATCGCGGAGGCCCTGGCGGATGAGTTGCTGCACGCGCACGTCGGTCAATGTGCGCTGGCCGGCCGCTTCCCTGGAGATGAGCTTGTAGATGGCGTAGCCGATGGTGCGGTGCGACTGGGGGTCGACGATAGGGAGAACATCGGTGAATTGGCCCGGCTTGAGCTTGCCGATGGCGCTGTAGACTTCCGGTTCGGCATGCAACTGCGACTCGGAAATAAAACCCATGTCGCCGCCGTTGGCGGAGGTGTCCTTATCCTCTGAATAGTTCATAGCCACGGCTCCGAATTCCTCGCCGCTGTCGAGCTTCTGGTGCAGGGTCTGAATCTTCTTCTTTGCATCGGCGTCGCCGGAGGCCTTGTTGTTTTGCAGGTTGGCGGTTTTCGGCGAGGGAGTTGAGGTGACGGCGATCCTGGCAATGTTATAGCGGGGCTCAATGAGATTGAACTCCGCCTTGTGCGCCTCATAATAGCCGCTGATCTCAGCGTCGGTGATGTTGATTTTGGATTCGATCTCCTTGTTGAGCAGTTTAGTAGTGGTCAATTGGCGGCGCAGGTCGCGCTTGAAATCTTCCAGCGTCTCGTTGCGCTGCTTGAGCTGCTTGTCGAACTCCTCCTGGGTGTAGGGCGCCTTATACTCCGTGAGCTTGGCGTTTACGTCTTCGTCGGAGGCGGCGATGTTGAGCTTGGTGGCCCGCTGCTGAAGGATTTCGTCATCGATCAACTGGCGCAGGATGTTGAGGCGGACGATTTCGGCTTGTTCGGCGGAAGGCAACTGTGGGTTGTCTCCCAGGCTGGCTTTGTAATACTTCTCCAGGTCCGGGCGGAGGATTTCCTTGCCATTCACGGTGGCAATGACGTCGGGAGCGGGGGCGCGGTGGCAGCCGGCGACGGGGGCCAACAGGGCACCACTGAAAAGGATGAGGCCGACGAAACGCGAGCGGGCCGGGAAAAAAGATTCGATCTGCAACCTGGTGTCTCCTGCGGGGCCCAAGAAGGCCCCGGCATTCAAGGATAAATCGCCGAGCCGATGAGGCGATAGCAGCGCAGCGGCGCTATTTGCCGGTTCCGACGGGCGGTGGCGGCGGGTTGGGCGGGGTGGCTGCCGTGGGCGGAGGATCGATGCCTGCGGCGCGCAGGGCGCGGTCGATGACCAGCCAGAGCTGATCTTGAGGGACGGCGCCGTCGACGCGCTCGCCATTGACGAAGAGCGCGGGGGTTCCCTCGACCTTCAAAGAGTCCGCTTCGCGAGCGGAGGCGCGCACCTGGGTCTCGTCCTGCGCCGCCAGGCAACCGTCGAGCTTGCCGGAGTCGAGTCTGGCCAGCGTGGCCTCCTGGCGGGCGATGCGATCCAGCGCATCAAAGCTCTTTGCCGGATTGCGATCGGGTCCGCTGATCTCCTGGCCGTGGGCGTGGAGGTAATCGATGTAAGTCCAGTAGACCTGGCCGCTCTGCGCTGCCAGGCAGTTGGCGTCGACCGCGGCGTGCATGGCCCAGGGGTGCAGTTCGACGAGCGGGTCGTCCTTGTAGATGAAGCGGACCTTGTCCTTGTAGCGCTCGATGGTGGACGGAAAGAGCGACTGGTGCATGCGGGCGCAGTAGGGACATTCGAGGTCGTCGAAGTTGATAACCGTGACCCTGGCCTGAGGATTGCCGCGGATGGGGCGGCCGGCCACATTGATGGAGAAGATAGGGTTCTTGGCGAGGTCGAAGGTCTCGAGACGGGCCAGTGTCTTGCCGTCGGTGGAGATAAGGAAGTCGACCACCGTGCTCTTTTCGCCGCGGGACATGGTGATGGGTAGCGCGTCGTATCCTGGAATCTGGCTTGGTTTGCGGTCACCAATGGTTACGTTGTAGTCCTGGGGGACGTTGAACTGGGAGCGGACCATGACCTCGATGTGGCGGTTGAGCATGGCAGCGTCAGGAGAGCCCGGTGGGGCGGATGGGGGCGGGTTGGTCTGGGCCTTGCAGCCCGCGGTCAAGCAGAGCGCGAGCAGGCCAGCCATTAAGCGAATACGTGCCAAGGTGGATTCCTCTCAGGAAAGGATACTCCAGCGGCCTCGATGCGGACCGATGGAACGCCTGGCCGCCCTGGTGATATTGAGTTGACGCGCAGCAACTCGAAAGGCAACCGCTTGAGCGGGCAGGGGGTTAGTTTGCGGCTTGCCCGTGACGCTCCGGGAACCGGAAAGATTCGACGCTTGTGCGCAACTTTCAAGGCGATTCCCCGGTGAGTGACTCGGCGATTTGCACTCAGCGACCCTGGCTTACACGGGAAATGTCCGGATTGGCGGCCATTCACCGTGGTTTCTTGAGCATTGCCTGAGCCGGTGGCTGATTTCCGGTGGAGGTCTGGCAAAAATCCCCGAGAATGCCGGTCGAATCGGCGCGAATTCCAATTAGAATAGAAGGAGCCCACGGTATTTTCACCAAGCTCTCACTTCTCTCATGGAAGCGTGGGTTGAAGCGGATTCGGTGGACACGAAAGGATCAAGAGGTATTTCTTATGACATTCATGCGTTATGCGCGCTGGTTTCTGCTGGCACTTGTCGTCTTCGGGGCCGCCGCTCAACAGCAGGCAAGTGCTCAAATACCAGTGGGCACGACCAAAACTGGAACCTTTGTTTGGGACGGCGAAAGGTGGATACCCGCTGAGACGCCTCCGCCTCCCGGTGCCGGTCCTGTGGTCGCGGAAGAGGTAATCACGGCCGATGTTGCTCCGCCGGCGTTACCGGTCTACGAACAGCCGCCTTGCCCTGAACCGAACCTCATCTGGACGCCTGGCTACTGGCATTGGGGTCTCCTGGGTTACTACTGGGTTCCCGGCGCGTGGGTGCCGGCGCCGTACACCGGTGCGCTCTGGACCCCCGGCTACTGGGGCTGGGTCGGCGGCCGGTATTCCTTCCATGGGGGCTACTGGGGACCGCACGTCGGCTTCTACGGCGGCGTGAACTACGGCGGCGGCTACATGGGCATAGGCTTTGCCGGCGGCGCGTGGAATGGCGGCGTCTTCGCCTACAACACCGCGGTTGTCCGCGTGAACGCCGATGTGGTGACCCACGTCTACGTCAACAGGACGATCGTCGAACAGACGACGATCATCAACACCACCAACGTCTCCTTCAACGGCGGGCCCAACGGCGTGCAGCACCAGCCCGCGCCCGAGGAGCAGATCGCCGCGCACGAGCAGCACACGGCGCCGACGACGTTCCAGAAGCAGCATGTGACTGCGGCCGCAACCGACAAGAGCAACCTTGCCAAGAACAACGGCGGGCATCCGACGAACCTGGCTGTGGCCAAGCCGCTGCCCGCGGAAACTCATGCACCGCCGGCGGGCTTCAAGCCTCCGCCGCCCAAGCCGGTCACTGAACTGGCCAAGGCTCAGGCGCCGCCAGAAACCGTAGCGGCGGCCAAGACGGCGACGACGAAGACCGCGACGGTCGCCAAGCCTGAGGCGAAGCCTGAGACCACGCCCCCGGCTAAGTCCGCAACTACTCCTCCGGGCAAGCCTGCAGTTACGCCCCCGGCTAAGTCCGCAACTACTCCCCCGGGCAAGCCTGCAGTTACGCCCGCGGCTACGACTGCGCCAAAGCCAGAGGCCAAGCCTGCAGTTACGCCTCCGGCCAAGTCCGCAACTACTCCCCCGGGCAAGCCTGCAGTTACGCCCGCGGCCACGACTGCGCCAAAGCCAGAGGCCAAGCCTGCAGTTACGCCTCCGGCCACGACTGCGGCAAAGCCGGAGGCTAAGTCAGCAACTACGCCTCCGGCCAAGACTGCACCTCCGCCCCCGGCCAAGCCTGCAGTTACGCCTCCGGCCAAGACTGCACCTCCGCCTCCGGCCAAGACTGCACCTCCGCCCCCGGCCAAGCCTGCAATTACGCCTCCGGCCAAGACTGCACCAAAACCAGAGGCCAAGCCTGCGGCCAAGCCCGCACCTAAGCCCGCGGCCAAGCCTAAGAGCGACGAGAAGTAAAGCCACTCAGGGTAGACTTCTGCTCCCGACCCAAAGAGGCCCACGGTCAGCCGTGGGCCTCTTTGTGCTGGAGGGATGAATGAGAGCGCGCCCAGGGTGGCTCAGAGGGGTTCAGAGGCTTGCTTCCGGTATTCGGTTGCGGAACCGGGAGGGTTTCCTTTTAGCGGAGGCATCGCGCGCGTCAGAGCACGGCTCACTGCGAAAGGTGCGAGCGATCCGTAGAAGCGCGTGGGTAGGTGGAAGAGCGATTTCTGACAATATACTTACCTCTTCGTTTGCCGCCACGCTGGTTAGGAACGGTATACGATGAATGGTCTTCCCAGCTGGGGAGAGAGCCAGCAGACGATTTGGAACAGGCCCGAGTTCCCGGGTTGCGCCCGGATCACCGCTAGCCGAAAGTAATCCTCAACTCGCGAGGGCAGGCCGAGTGATATTGAGTTGACGCGCAGCAACTCGAAAGGCAACCGCTTGAGCGGGTGGGGGGCGGATTCCGGTTTGCCTGTGAGACTCCCGGAACTCGAAAGATTCGACGCTCCTGCTCGACTTTCAGGGCGATTCCTCGGTGAGTGAGTCGGCGATTTGCACTCACCGACCCTGGCTTACACGGGTTCTGTCCGGATTGGCGACCACCCAGGCGGAACGAGGATCTCGAAATAGAGGACCGCAACGACGCCAAGGATTCCTTGACAGACCTAGTTCCTGATAAACCCGCTGATTGCACACGGGGACTCATTGGTTCGCGGTCCCTGCAGCGTTATTCGGCGCGCAGGGCCTGCATCGGTTCAATGGATGCGGCGCGGCGCGCCGGAATCAGCGATGCCGCCAGCGCCAGCACAAAGATCGACAGAGCCGCCAGAACCAGCACAAACGGGTCCAGCGGATCGACCTGGAACAGCAGCGAGCGCAACAGGCGTGTGGCCAGCACAGCCACCGCGGCCCCGATGCCGCATCCGGCTAGACCCAGCCTTGCGCCGGAGGAAAGAACCAGCCCCATCACATTGAAGCGCTGTGCGCCTAGCGCCATGCGGATGGCCATCTCGTGCGTGCGCAGCGCGGTGGAAAAGGCGATGACGCCATAGATGCCCAGCAGCGCCAGCAGCACGGAGGCCGCGGCAAAACAGGAGATGAGCACGGCGTTGAAGCGGCGCGACGCCTGGCCCTCCGCAATCACTCGTTCCATGCTCTCCACCTGAGTCAGCGGCAGTTGCGGATCGATGGAGCGTACGGTAGCGCGCAGAGCGTCCGCCATCTGCTCCGGCGGCAGCTTGGTGCGCAACACAATACTGCCAAAATTGGCATTCAACATCTCGGGACGCGCCAAAGAGCCGTAGGAGGCTACGTTCTGACTGGCAGGCTGATAAATCTGCGCCAGCGTATCCGCGTCGGCCGCGGTCTGCTTGATATCTCCGACCTCTCCCACCACCGTCATCCAGGGCATCGTTGACTCGGGTACGCCCCAGCGCACGCGCTTGCCGATGGGGTCCTGGCCGGGCCAGTAGCGCTCGGCCAGGGTGCGGTTCACCACCACCACCAGCGGAGCCCGCGCTTCGTCGGCTTGGGTAAAGTCACGGCCCCGCAAAAGGGGAATGCCCGCGGCGTGGAAGTACTCGCCCATCACCTCGTGGGAGTCCCAGCAGACATTTATGCCGGCGCCCTTGGGCGGCACATAACCCTCCGCAATAAAGAGACTGATGCCGTCATCTCCAGCAGTGGGCAGTTGCTGGGTGACTCCCACTGACTCCACTCCCGGCAACTGCTCCAGCTTGCGCAGCAGCGCGCCATCGAATTCATCCACGGCGGCCTGCCTCGAGTATTGCTGTGGGGGCAGATCGTATGCGGCGGTCAGCAGGTGATCGGTGCGAAATCCCAGTTGCACCGAACGCATCTTTTCAAAGCTGCGCAACAGCAACCCGGAGGCAACCAGCAGCACCAGCGCCACGGAGACCTCCGCCACCACCAGCCCCGAGCGCAGCCGCGCGTATCCGCTGCCGGCCGTTCCGGTGCGCCCGCCCTCCTTCAGTGCTTCGTTGACGTCAGTGCGCGCGGCGGAGAGTGCCGGAACCAGTGCGCACAGAAGGCCGGTGGCAACGGCCAGCAGAATGGCGAATGCCGCCACCCGCCAGTCAAGCGAGATGGCACTGATCCGCGGCAGCGATTCGGGGAGAAAACTCACGCCCACCTTCAGCGCCGTCGAGGCCAGCGCCAGTCCCACCATCCCGCCAGCCAAACTGAGCGTCAGCGTCTCCGTCACAGTCTGGCGCAGAATGGCCGCTCCGTTCGCGCCCAGAGCCAGGCGCACGGAGATCTCGTGGCGGCGGCGGATCACGCGCACCAGAAGGAGTCCGGCCAGATTGGCGCAGGCAATGAACAGCACCACGACGACGGCCAGGAACAGGGTACGGACCAGGGGCCGGGCCTGCGCAACCATGCTCTCCCCAAGCGGCTGCACCGCCGGATGGATCTTCAAGCCGCCCATGAAGGGGGGAAAGCCGCGCATGAGCTCCCGCGCTGTTGGAACCGCATCCTGCTCAGCCTGCGCCATCGTGACGCCCGGCTTCAGCCTCCCCACCATCTGAAAGTTCCAGCCCGCTGCGTCATTGATTTCCAGCTGGGTAATGCTCATCGGCACCCAGAGCTCGCTGCGGTTTAACTGCCCCGGAACCAGGGGAAATTCAAAACCGCGCGGCATTACACCGATGATCTCGTAGGGATTGCGATCCAGCAGGATTTTTTGGCCCAGAATGTGCGCATCGCCGTGGAACCGGCTGTGCCACATCTGATAACTGATGACCGCCACCTGCTGGCGGCCTTCATCCTCCTGCTGCGTAAACGCGCGCCCCATCACGGGCGAAACGCCCAGCACCGGAAACATGCTGGCGGTAAGCCGCGCGACGTTGATCTTGGCCGGGTCTACGGCGCCGGAGAGCTCAAAGCTTCGTGCCTGGTAAGCGCCCAGGCTGGAATAGCGTCGCGCATCGCGGGTATAGGCGCGAACCCCCGCAGCCGTAACGGTGGGCACGGCGCTGCCAGGGCCCAATCCCTCCAGAATGTCGCCTTGCGTCACCAGCCGGCCCGGTTCGGGAAACGGCAGTGGCCGCAGCAGCACTCCCTCCACGATCGAGAAAATCGCGGTGGTGGCCCCGATGCCGAAGGCCAGTGTGAGCACCGCCGTGAGCGTGAATCCCGGTGACTTGCGCAACTGGCGAAGAGCGTAACGAATCTCTTGAATAAGCATGGTGATGACCCCACTTCCTTTTCGAGCCTCTCCAACTCAATCCCGGGTACGATCTTGCTGTCGAAGAGATGGACTTCGCGCCCGGCGTGGCGCGCGAATCTGGAATCGTGGGTAGCCATGCAGATGGGTGTGCGAGATCCATCGATAAGCGAGCAAGCAATTGTCGTGCCAAATGTCCATTCACTCAGACCATTGAAAACAAATCACTTACGTTGAACGCATGATTGAATCCTTGCGTTACAGTGACCGTTTGCGGCTCGGTCCGTCCGCTTTTGAACGGTTGGGTCGAGCGCGTTCCGGCATGCACTTCTGCATCGGCTTTGTAGTTCCGGACGAATTACCGGCTACTCGGAAGTAATCCTCAACTCGCGAGGGCAGGCCGAGGCACTCATCGGGCCGGTCTGCAGGCATTTTTGCGGGTTCCGGGCGGATGGGCGGTTTTTCGGACACTCCTCCACTGCGCTTATGTGCTTTGGCTCAATCAATAGGCGGGCGGGAGGGTGGGATCGCGGAAGACGGAGTTGGAGCGGCGGATGTCGCCGACGGAACCGAAGTTGGCCAGGGTGAAGCTGTAGAGATACTGGGTTTCGTCGCGGATGGAGCCGAGCTCGAAGCGCCGGTAGCCGAAGGTGAGGCCGCAGCAGCTCCAGTTGTAGACTGCCTGCACCCCGGCGTATTGCAGCGAGTGCTGGACAAAGTCGTAACCGCCATTGGCGGCCAGGTTGAAGCCGTTGCCGCTCTGCTTGCCGAAGGAGACGAAGGGCTGCAACTGCTGGCTCTGGATGGTGGAGGCGGAGCCATTGTTTTCGTCGACGGCGTTCAGCATGGCATGGCCCAGACCGACGGTGGTGCTGCCCCAACTGTAACCGGCATAGAGGTTGTCGGAGTCCTGACGGCCGTTCTTGGGGTCGAAGTCGAGGTCCCACTCGATGCGGAGATTGTCAATGGCCTCGAAACGCAGGCGCGAGGTAAAGGGCGCGAAGTTGCGCGGAGCAGTGAGGAAAGCTACGCCGGTCAGGTCCAGGGTGGAGTCGAAGACGTTGCGGCGGTTGGGGATGAGCGCGCCGCCGAAGTCGGGGTCGATGAAGAACTTTTGCGCAATCTGCCAACTGGCCCACTCGCGGGGCTGCGCCGGGCAGTCTTCGGGCGCAACTTCGCCGTCCACGGCAGAGCAAGGCCGCGGGGCCGTGGGGCGCAGGTAAAAGCGCTGCGTGAGGGAGAAGCCGACTTCGTTGGTATTGGTGGCGATGTCAGTGGTGTCGACGAAGAGCACATTGCGGGCCTCGCGGCCGATGCCGCCGACAAAGCGGTAGGTCAGTTCCGGTTCGATGACGTGGCGCAGTTCGCGGTTCCAGCCCGAGAGGGCAAAGTCGCGCTCGAGGGCCGGCGGGCGAATGTCGATGGAGGCCTCGACATCGGCGCGGTTCAGCGCATCGTGGCTGATGGTGGGTGTGCCGTTTCTTGCGCCTGTCAGGTCGGGAGTCTGGCTGATGGAATAAAAGGTGTCGCGCAGCGCGACTTGGGGAACCACGCTCCAGCCACCGGCGGCAAGGGGCAGGGAGAGATGCGGATAGAAGTCGACGCGGCCCACGTTGCGGGCGTGGAACTGGGGTTCGGAGCGGGTGAGGTAGTCGAGCGACGATCCCAGACCCCAGTACAGGGGCGAAGCGGAGAGCGGACGGTCGAGGACGTCATAGCGCAGGTTGGGCAGATGAAGGATTCTGGCCTCGTCGCCGTTGGTGGAGCTGGCAAAGGTCTGGAAGCGGTCCATGGAGACGGAGGGGATGAAGCCATGGTGGGCGTGGGTGAGCGAGAGGTCGCTGGCCACTTCAGAGCTGACGGCCTGGGAGTAGTTGTCGTTGAAGACCAGGCGGTAGACGTAACTGGACAGGAATTCGACGTTGCCGGCGACGCGGGTCTCGGGAGACAGATCCTTGCGTCCGAGGGCGACCACATCGACGCCGCCCTGGTTGACGAGTTCGGTGCCGATCGGACCGGGGATCAGATCGGCGGGGCGCGCGTCTCCGGCAGGGCGGGCGGAGCCGGTGGGGATGGTGACGCCCACCTGCTGTTCCACGCCCCGGTCGAGGAGGGCATTCCAGCGGACGATCAGGTGGTCGAGGCCTGGGCCTTTGTAGCGGAAGTCGCCATTGGGAGCCCAGCCGCGCTTGGAGTAGTACTCGGAGCCGACGATCATGTCCATGCTGCGGTTGATGACCCAGTAGATCTGCTCGCCGACAATGAAACCCTTGATGGAGGAGTTGCTGAGGACGGGGATCAGGATGCCGCTCTCGCGGCCGGTATCGTCGACCGGATGGCGGAGCCAGGGGAAGTAAAAGAGGGGGAGGCCGAGAAACTTGAAGATGGAATTGCGGGTGGTGGCGTTGCTGTCGGCGAGTTCGATACTGCGGGAGATCACTTGCCAGTCCGGGCGGGGCAGGTTGCAGTTGGTCATGGAGCCGTCGACGATGCGGTAATTGCCCTCGCCGAGCTGGAGCAGAACCCTTCCGGAGAAGAGAAACGGATTGGCTGTGGAATAGACGACGGAGCGGCCGGCGGCGCGGATTCCCTGGGAGCCGGTGACGTTGAAAAAGCGGGCGGTGTGCATGTTGAGGCGCATGTCGCCGTGATCGGCGTTGATGAGCACATCGTTGGGGCCGCCGGCCACCTGGAGGTGGCCTTCCGCCTCCAACTCCGTGGTGGATTGGTGGTAAATCACCTTGTCGGCGCGGAGAATGTAATCGCGGTAATGGACGACGACATTGCCGGTGAGGGTCAAGACATCGCTCGCCCAGGACTGGCGGTCGGCGTTCCACTGGACGGGCACGCCGACCGGGGGCGCGGGCTCGGGCTGGGCGACGGGCAGAATCTCCTGGCCGGGATCATCGGGAAGCGACGGGGGAAGCTGGGCGGTGGGATCGTCAGGGCTGGGAGGGATTGAAGTGGACGCGGCGGGGCCGGCGGAGGCTTGCGGGGCCGGAGGCAGCGCATTGGTCAACGCCTGCCCCCCAAGTTGCAGGTGACAGAGGGCCAGCAGCGTGAAAAACACGAAGCTACGAGAACACATCCCAGGACCAAGGCTCAGCATAACAAAAGCGGGCTGCTTTGGATGGGACGCGGGACGCGCGGCTCGGGCAGCAGGGAAGATGGGATTGATCTTGCCGGACCTGCGTCTCACCATGCGGGCCGCGGCTGTGTATTCCCGCGATACCTCCATCTTCTTTTTGAGAGCCAGCGTCCGCGACGCGCGGTTAGGATGGGGTTGCGGAGCGCAACAGCGGAAGAGCATTTCCCAGGGTCTGTGAGCAGGCCCAGGAGCCGCCCTAGAAGGGACTTTGGAGCCTTGAGCACATCGCCAATTCAGGCTGAACTCTCACCCACATGGAAGCAGGAAGTGAACCGGCGCGTTGCCGAACACAAGGGCCGCAAAGGCGCCCCCAGGGGCGAGACGGAGACGCACGGGGAGGCGCAGCGCGGGACCAGCAGCCGCGCCGCGGAGGCCGCCGCGCGGGTGGCGGCGCGCTATGCGAAGGCTCCCAGCTACAGCGAGATGCTGGCCGAGGAGGCTCGTGCAGCGGTGCGCGCCGCCGAGGCTGCGTCGCGGGCCGCGCTGGACGCGCAAGCTGCGGCCGAATCCATACTGGCCGGGCTGGAGGCAGCGTCCGGCGGCGCGCCAGCATGGGAGCGAGAGGTTCCAGGTGGCGGCGTACTGGAGCAGGCATGGGAGCTGACGGCTGAGCCCGTCCATCCTGCCCCGCGTCCTGACCCGCGTCCTGACCCGCGTCCGGGTGCGCATTCCGCGAGCCAAACCTTGCAGAGGCAATCGTTTGAAATCCGCTGGGATGCGGATATGCCGGTGCGCGAAGCAAGCCCCGCGGCCAGCCGTGCGTCGCATGGGACAAGCCTTTTCGATATTCCCGCGGAGGGCCGGCGGGAAACGGCGGCGGCGGTGGCGGTGGTGGAGGATGCACTGGAGGGCGAAGCCATAGAAGTTGTGGAACCTGCTCAGCCGATTGCCGCCAACCTGATCGAGTTTCCCCGCGAGCTTGTGGCTGCGCGCAAGGTTCGCCCGCGCCGGGCTGAAGGGCCGTTTGCGGCGGCGGTTGAGACCGTGGGCCAGTTGAGCATCTTCGAGGTGGACCCTGGAAGCATCTCGATGCAGCCGGAGGCAGCGGGGGGCGTGGCGGAAGCGGCGGGAACGTGGACAGGGCCGGAATGGTCGGGCATCGAGCTGGACGAGGAGCCGCGGGAGGAGACGGCGAGCCAGGCGGCGTGGGATCAGAGAGAGACACCGGCCGCGGCGGCGGCGGCCGTCGAACTGGCGCCGATGAGCCTGCGGCTGATGGCCGCCGTGGTGGATGGCGCGTTGATCGGGGGAGCGTTCGTGGCGGCGGCGCTGGTGGCCATGAACAAGGTGAAGGACTTGCCCGGAATCAAGGAGATCGAGGTGGGTTCGGCGGTGGCGCTGGCGGTGATCGGCGTGCTTTACCTGGCGCTGTTCTTCACGCTGGCCAGAGCCACGCCGGGGATGAAGTACGCCGGTCTATCGCTCAGCACGTTTGGCGGCGAACAGCCCACCCGCACGCAACGGTGCGGCAGGCTGGGGGCGCTGCTTTTGTCGCTGCTGCCGGTGGGGCTGGGAGTGGTGTGGGTCCTCTTCGACGACGAGCGCCTGTGCTGGCACGACCGGCTGTCGGGGACTTATCTGAGGAAGGGGTAGGGAATCAGGGATCAGAGATCAGAGATTGCCGTTTACCGATTGGGAAGATTATGCATCTGACACAGAACGCATACAAGAAGAAGATTAGATTGCCGTGAAAGGGCAACCTGGAATACAGTTTATCTGGCGGCGGGCGGGGGAGTTGAACCCCAATCCCTCACGAGGACTGTTCGCGGGTATAAATCCGCTTAGGAGCGCCGGCTCCGCGCCTGCCGCAATCGCATGGACCTGAAGGGACTCGAACCCTTGCGCCGTAGGATGGTGAGCCCGTGACGCATCCAATCAGGCCCATAATGGGAGGCGGGGCGATCCAGTCCCGCCCCTCCTGTTCACAATAGGAATATAACGCGCGCGTTATGAATAAATCAAGTCTGGGATATAACGCAGGTGTGATACCCTTTACTTCGTGGAGGGTCTACTGCTTTCTGTCGCAACGCGGGGATAACGTCATAAGGGATTGGCTGGACAAAGAGAAGGTGCCGATTGCCCAGAGGGCTGATTTTCAATTGAAGATTCGGCTTTTGGAGAGCGGCGGCCCGGACTTGGTTCCCGGGTTCATCACAGAAACACCAGTCGCAAAGGACATTTACAAAGCCAAGATCAAAGGGAATAAGGGATGGGTGCAACTCAGGCCATTGCTCTGCAAAGGGCCAGTTTTGATGGATCGGGAATTCACGTTCCTATTTGGAGCAATTGAAAAGGATCGCATTTTAATTCCAAAAGACTGCAAAGAGAGGGCGCAGGAAAACCGTAAGATTCTCTTGGCAGACCCAAGCAGGAGGCGTCATGAGGGAGTCGTTTGAAAGCATCGAAGAGCACATGGATAATGCGGAGTTCAGGCACGCCTATGCCGCCTCGTTCATGAATTCCTGTATTGCCGCTCAAATCAAAACGATCCGCGAACAAAGAGTACTAACTCAAGCGGCGTTGGCAGAATTGATCGGCACAAAGCAAGCAGGCATTTCGCGCTTGGAAAATGTGAACTATGATGCGTGGAAAGTTGGAACCCTCGTTAAGTTAGCGAGAGCGTTCGATGTCAGGCTCCGAATTTCGTTTGAAGAATTCGATTCACTGATTGATGAAATTCAAAGGTTTGGAAGAAACACGTTGGAACGGGAAGCATACGAGAAGACCAAGGAGAGAAAGGCAAGAGAAAGGGAAACCCGCACAAGCGCCATATTGCTTGAAGCCCTTGTGCCCCAAAATCCACAGACCAGAATCTTACCAAAGGGAGTGAGAAATGCGCGTGAAATCAGTGCCACTAGCGAGAGCCTTCGGCTATTTGCAGTTGGAGGAGCTGACTCTCGGAACGAAAGTGTTCCTTCCGAATCTCGCGGCCTCTCTGGCAACGAAATGCCAGTTCTTGAAGAGCCCAAGCTCGCCCAAAGAGCTTGACCTAACGGAAGGTGTGATTTTCGAGCAGGGCGTCTTTGATGGTATCGTCATCAAAAAACTCACGGTGTTCCCTTTGGTGATGCATCTTGA
>Ga0181524_10003221_pt1 | contig 15999 bp, 13 predicted proteins | sample PEATcosm2014_Bin_34_FD_119761 | JGI IMG/M metagenome (GOLD analysis project Ga0181524, IMG submission 119761) | Peatland microbial communities from MTU Mesocosm Facility, Houghton, MI, USA - PEATcosm2014_Bin05_60_metaG | ecosystem: Environmental > Terrestrial > Soil > Wetlands > Peat | place...
CATGCGCTGCACGTTGGCAGGGACATGGTCGCTCCCTTTCTTGCTCTGACGCGTTTCATGCATCTGACGGACACGGACCGAACGGGCGAGTGAAGGTGATGACCGATTGCTGCCGGTGGGGAAAGAGAGGCAGGACGCGCCCGCCTGTGCGGACATCTGCGACTGTCTCGACGCCGGTTCTGCGCACGCTTGCTCCGGTCCACTATACGCTGCTTGCCATCGGGAGTCCACCACCCGCCGCTGGATTTGTCGAAGATCGTCAGCCATCAAGAATCCCATGACCGCCGTCTTCGCGAGGCCGGACGTATGGCGTCGTTCCTGATTTCGGCTTGCGCAACCGTCCTGGAAAAGAAGAGTAGAATACGTCGAGTAATGGACTACCCCTTTCTCAAGATGAGGAGATCGAGGGACACTATACTGAACTCATTCCTCGAATTGCGTATGGTGAGACCATGAAGCAAGCCTCCAAGCCTTAACTTTTACGAACGGGTGCGGAAACGCTCCAGCCGGCATATCGCGCGGGTGGCCGTAGCGCGAAAGCTGGCGGAGATTTGCTGGATTCGATTGCGGCGCTGGCATCGCGAGCGCGCCGCGGCGTAAAGAAGGAAAGATTCCAGAACGCGCAGAGTACTGCGCGCGACGTGTGCCCATGGCGGCGTTCGAGGCCCGACCCTAGGACTTGGCGAGCGGCCCCGCAGAAGCGAGGCCGGATGCGCCGTGTTTGTGATTGGGCTGACGCCGCTCGACGAGAATCATGCACGGTCCGAGGATGGAATTCGGAAATGGTGCGAATGGGTGTCTGAACGGCACACGAACGGCACTTCGAAGATGAACGACTTCGGCAAGGGACCGCCCTTGACATGGAGACGGTTATGGGTGTCCCCGGAATAACCTAATCTAACAGCTACCCTCTGCGCCGTCTTCCCGCTGCTAGTCGCCCGGCGGAACCGCCGACGTCTTTATCGGTTCAAGGCTAATCAGCACCGGTGGGATATCCGCTCGCGCGCTCCTTCTGGAAACGAGCGTACCGTCAAGAATCTGATATCCCGCTTCCGGCGAGTACCATCGGTCGCTGGTCAGTATCACATCTTCACCACCAAGATCCGCCAGCTTCTTGCCGGATACCGAGAGATTGAAAAGGAAGGATGTTGTGTAACCACGCTCGAAAGGCGTGCCGTGTTCCCTTTCTTCACGTGCTTCACGTCCAGCGCACAAATCGAGAAGAAGGGGCGAGTCCCTCTTGATGTAGACTGGCACTAAGTAGTTAACCCACTCTCTAGAGTGGGTGACGACAGGCAAATAGCCTCCATTATTAGAACAATAGGAATTCATCGCATCTCCGATGTGCTGGAGCAAGTCGTTCGAGGCCGTACCCATATCCATTTGCATCCAGCGATGATCTCTCTTCCCGATTAGCCCCTCCTGACATATCCAGGCGGCAAACGCACCTAGCACTGCCCCCAGACAGAGAATGCAGAATGCCTTTATGCGCCGTGGCATCATAACAGTCTCTCCTAGTTTGTAGAAGCCGCTACTGAGCGGCCTTTCTGCGGCGCTCATCAACGTCGTTGGCTAAGTCTTTGAGTTTCTTAAGAATTCTCCCGGAAAACCGGGGACAGGCGCCGGTTATTGCTGGCGCTCAGCGGCCTCCTCGCGCCTTTCTTTCCCGAAGCACTCCGAAACGTCCGCCTAAAACGGGTGCGTGTCCCCGGTTTTTCTTGCCTTCCCGCGTTTCGCAGGCGCAGCCAGTTTCTTTCGCTCCCTCTCTAGTACTTGGGCCGACGCACGAAGGTCGTCAACGTAATGCGCTTCAGAGGTCGTTTCGGCTTCTAGCCTTCGGCGTTCGGCAAAAACGTCGTACTGCTCATTCGCCCACACGAGCGCCTCCTCGCGGCTCACCGATCCGGCGTTGGGCAGCACGGCCAGTTCAGCGTCGCGCAAGAATTTGTCCAAGGACATCTCCCAGTCCCGCATCTTGATGTCCTGCCGCCGCTGCGCCCGGAATTCGGCCTGGTCCAGGAACATGACCACAATGCGATTGAGCGTGTCTATCTCTTTCTTGTCCAGGTAGTTTTTCGCCGTCGCCACGTCGCGCTTCAGGACTCGGCTGCCGGTCCAGGAAGTCAGGCCCATGTTGGGCTTGCCGGAATCAGCGCGGCGTCGGACGATTTCCGCCGCCGTCATGCCGGCGGCGGCGTAGTGCATTTTGTTCTGCATGATGGCGAAGAACACCTGCGTTACATGCTCGCCCTCCACATAATCGGAGGCGAGCGCGAAGATTTCCCGGATGCGCTGGTAAACGCGGGCCTCGCTGGCGCGAATTTCGCGGATGCGCGCCAGCAATTCGTCGAAGTAGTCGGCCAGCTTGTCACGGCCCTTCAGGCGCTCGTCGTCCAGCGTGAAGCCTTTGACCAGGTACTCGTGCAGGCGCTCAGTGGCCCACTTGCGGAATTGCACGCCACGCGGCGACCGCACCCGGTAGCCGACGGCCAGGATCATGTCGAGATTGTAGTACTTGAGGCGTCTTTCGACTTGACGGCCGCCCTCGGATCGAACTTGTAAGTAATCCTTACAAGTTCCCTCTTCGTTCAGTTCCCTGTCCCCGTAAATGCCTCGAACGTGCATGGTTATGTTTTGGGGCGTGGTCTGAAAAAGCTCGGCCAATGCCGCCTGCGTCAGCCAGACGGTCTCGCCCTCCAGCCGCACTTCAATGCGGGAGTGGCCGTCCTGCATTTGGTAGAAGATGATCCCCGGAGCGCGCTTCTTCGGCAGGTTTTCGGTCATTCGGTCACACCCGCCTTGCACTTATGAACGGCGATCCATCCTTCAGAACTTGCACCTTGAGGGGCATCGAGAAGATGATTCTCTTTAACCGCAATCCCCGCGAAAGCCGCGACGACAGCATCAAGGGCGTCCGCGCTTTCGATCATCTTACTTCGTAATGCCCCATGCGCTATCACTTCCAAATGTTCGACTATGCAATGCCGATTTTGGCGATCAGCACTCGTGTGCTTCCCGTAACCTTTGAACGGTAATCGCCATGTCTGTAATTGAGCCGCTGGAAACGCCTCAACGAAAAGGTTGTCCAGGTTTGGCTGCACCCAGGGCCAAATGGCACCTTCCGCCTCAGCCAGCAAGGTCAAGCAAGCAGCTGTCATCGGAGCGCCGCCCCGCGGCCCATTCCACAAGGACGAACGCACATTGACCTTCCGATTCCACAGTTCCTCAGTGCAGCGGAGTGGTTTGCACGGATCCAGACGCCCGGTCTGTCCGGTTACGGCCCGGAAGAAATCGGCGCCACTCGGAAATGGCCTTCCCTCGCGTCCGATTTTACGAACTCTCTCCAAGAGTCCTTTGTGCCCGCCATATCCAACAAACTGCCGTGGAACAGAGAAGGGAGCATCTATTGCAACCGCCGCGAAATGGTGTTGCTGGAGAAAGTCCACAAGTCGCTGAAATGGCTCTTCTTCACCTGGAAGTTCCTGCACTCGGAACAACTCTTCGAGTTTCAGGCCGTCGTGGTTGCTTACCTGTGCGATCCAGACATTGCTGCCTCCGCAATTCGCCTTCCACTTCTTGTGATCCCCGCTGAAATCAATTCCAATGAAACGCTTCATTTCCGTCTTCCTGCTGTACACAAGCAATAATCCGCGCTGCCGGGAGAATGCGCTTACCGGAACCAACCCTGGTTCTTCTGGCGTTTGGCCAGGCGGACGTATTTGTCCAGCGCCTTGATGCTCGCGGCGAGCGGCTTGACCTGCACGTCGAAGAACTTCTGCCCGCGCGCCTTGGAGGTGTAGCGCGTCGGCGCGACGTGGTGGCGCATGTCCTGGTAGAAGAAGCCGGTCACGCCCTTGAATCCCATCCTGTACGCCAGGAGCGGCGGCGCGGGGTCGTCGTGGGCCAGCTCTTTCTCCGAATAGAGCTTCGACTTCCCCAGGACGTCCAGCGCGGCCAGCATCAGTGAAACTTCCTTGCCGCCGGCCCACTTGCCGGCGAACAGCTCCGCCGCCTCGGGCGACTGCACGCGCCAGGGATTGATGTATTGCGCCGGGATGCCGTGGACCTCGTACAGCCGTCGCACGCAGAGGAACATCATGTCGTCGTTGGGGCCGTGGACGCTCACCACCGCAATCCGGCGAAATCCCGTTTTCCAGGCCTTCACCGCGATCAGCGTCACCAGCTCCATGAACTTTTCCGGCGGGACTGAAACCGTCCCGGCAAAGCCCTCGGTCGCGCCGGCCCAGGAATAGGCCACGTCGGGGAAGACGATCCCGTCGGTCTCGGCCGCCAGCCGCATGCAGAAGGCGCGCGCGATCATCATGTCCGTGCCGATGGGCATGTGCGGCCCGTGCATCTCCACCGACCCGGCCGGGATCAGCGCCGTCCGGCCGCCGCGCTTGAGATACGCCTCCACCTCGGTCGTCGTCAGCTCGTCCAGGAACAGGCTCCGCAGTTTCGCCTTCGGCTTTGCCATCGCGTTCTCCTCGATAACAGATTTCTGTCGGTTATAACCGCGGGCATGATACATCAATCGCACTTCCGACTCAAACTCGCGGGCCGCTCGTCGTGCGCCCGTAAGGGCATACAAAGTAGCGCCTTACAAGCATGGCGTGTGTGCCACACTTTTTCAACGGGCGGCTATTGTCGCGTCCCGCAAATAACGTAGATAAGTCCACCCTGTGTCATGCTGAGCGCAGCGAAGCATCTCACACCACAAACCGTTGCCATAGCGCAGCGTATGAGATTCCTCGCTGCGCTCGGAATGACCGCGCATTATGCATGTTATTTACGGGACGCCACACTATCGCAGGCCGAGCAGGATGATGACGACGAGGTCTATGACGAAGAGTCCGACAATGGCGGCATCGAGGATGAGCAGCGCGCGGCTGGTGCTGTCCTGTTGGAGCATGGTGTAGAGGCCGTCCAGGGCGCGCAGTTTCTGGCTGACCATGTTCTCCCATTCCGCCAGATGGAAGCGCTCGGCGCAGCCCATGTAAATCCTCGCCAGGTGCCACTCGCCGAAGAACTTCGTGATGTTCGAAATCTCATCGGAGACCTTGGTCATGTCCATGCGGATTTCCCGCAGTTCCCTCAAGACGCGCTGTCGCTCCCCGAAAGCGTAGGAAGGCGCCGCGCGCTCCACGTCGGCATACGCCTTGTCCAGCACGTCGTCGAGCTTCTGATCGTAGACGCGCAGTTCCTCCAATTGCAGGTTCGCCATCTCGATCACGTAGAGCGTGTCGTTGTAGTCCTCCGGCGCGTCAATCAGCAGCGCGGCATCCCAGTCAATGACCGCCAGGTCGCGCTGGTAGTAGGAATACCAGCACTTCGCCGTGTCCTGGACCTCCTGCCGGCTCAAGCGGGAAGGTTCCGGCTCGCCGACGAGCAGCGCGGCGACCTCGCGCTCGTGTTTCCGCAGCCAGGCCTCGCAATCCGAGTCTCCGCCCGCTTCCGCCGGGAACGGCGTGGCGATGCAGAAGACCGTGTATTTCTCCGGCGGCGGCAATTCGGAGACCGGCGTATCGAGGCCCGGCTTGACCTTATCGAAGACCTGCCGCGCGATGCCGACGACGCGCTGCTCCAGCGCCGAGCCCTCCGTGAAGAGCATCTCGCGATACGCCCGCAGCTCCGCAAGCTGCTCGCCGGCGACGGGCACGCGGACCTTGATGGACATGGCGCCGACCGCGAACAGCTTGACCGAAGCGAACAGCGTCAAGGGGCCGCGCGGGCCGTCGGCCGACATCGTCTCGTCCCGCATGGCGATGGGGCGGTCCATGGGAAAACCGGGCGGAGCGTCCTTGAGGTGGCCGAGCCGGACCTGCTCGGCGGTCCCGGTCACCAGGGCCTCGATTCGCGGAAGATCGGCCTCCTGGGCGATGTCGAACGCGTACAGGCAGATGATTTCTGCGTTCATGGCTGCCCTCGCCTATGCGCTGCCGTTCGCGGGGATTTCTTTATCAAATCACAAACATGCCCGCCGCGCAACCGTATCGCAAGGCACGGTCACGCCGATTCGAGCCGGCCCAGGAGCCGCAGGAGGCCGTCGAGCGTGGTCATCGGGTGCGGCGGACAGCCGGGGATGCAGAGGTCCACGGGCAGCAGTTCGGTCGCGCCGTTGTGGACTTCGGGGCGGCCGATGTACGGCCCGCCGGAGATGGCGCACGCGCCGGCGGCGATGACGAGCTTCGGCGGCGGCAGCGCCTCGTAAGTCTTGCGCAGCGCCAGCAGCATGTTCGCCGTGACCGGGCCGGTGATGAGCAGCCCGTCGGCATGTCGCGGCGAGGCGACGAACTGGATGCCGAACCGGCCCATGTCGAAGACCACCGTGCCCAGCACGTTCACGTCCGCCTCGCAGCCGTTGCAGCCGCCGGCGCTGACCTGGCGCAATTTCAGCGAGCGCCCGAACAGCCGCCGCGCCTTGTCGTCCAGCGCGCGCGCGAGCCGGTATTCTCCTTCGGAGCATAGCAGGTCGGCCCGTTCGCGCGCGGCCATGCGGTACTCCTGCGTGAAGCGGAGCGCGCCATGCGGGCACGCCTCGACGCAGTCGGTGCAGAACAGGCAGCGGCCGAGGTCAATCCGCGGGCCGGTCCCGGTTCGCTCGATCGCGCCGGTCGGGCAGGACTCGACGCAGCAGCGGCAATCGGCGGCGCACCGCGAGCGCTCGATCTCGGGCCGTCCGCGGAAACGGTCGGGCATGACCGGCTCGCGCCCCGGCCAGCGGATCGTCCGGTGCTTCTGTCGAATGCGCGCCATCAATGCTTTGATCATTCGTTATCTCACAAATCGTGCCCGCAGTACGAAAGGTTAAAGCTCTTGTTGCAGAGCGGAAAGTCGGAAATCTGCTGCCCGCGCAGCGCCAGCGCCAGGCCCATCCAGTTATGGAACGACGGGTCGGTGACTTTGTAGCGCGCGAAGCGGCCGCGCTCGCCGGTGATCGCGACGTGGCAGATCTCGCCGCGCCAGCCTTCGGTCAACGAGACGACGAACCGGTCCGGCGCCGGCGGGCCGACGGGCGATCGGATCGGGCCTTCGGGCAGCGATTCGAGCTGCGCCAGGATGAAGTCGGCCGAGCGCTGGATTTCCAGCCAGCGGACGTACGCGCGCGCGAACACGTCGCCGTCGTGCCAGCAGGAGATCGGAATGTGCGTGAAGCGCCAGATGCCGGCGGGCAGCTCGAAGCGCACGTCGCGGTTCAGCCCGCACGCGCGCGCCGGCGGGCCGACCAGCCCGAGTTCCTCGGCGGCTTCCTTCATCACGGGGCCGGCGTCCTCGAACCGCGCCAGGACCGAAGGCGTGTTCCAGAGCAGGTCCACGGCGTTGCGGATGTCGGCGAGCGCCTTCTGCAGGCGCTCGCGCATCTCGGCGGCGCGCGCGGGTTCGAGGTCGAACGCCACGCCGCCCGGCGCCAGCCACGAGCGGCCGAAGCGATTGCCGCAGGCGAGCGCGGTCAGGTTCAGCACGTCGCCGCGCAGCCGGCCGCAGTAGGAAGCGGTGGGCAGATAGCCGATGTCCCCGGCGAGCGCGCCGAGGTCGCCGGTGTGGTTCGCGATCCGCTCGAGCTCAAGCGCGATTCCGCGGAGCACTTCGGCGCGCGCGGGCGGCGTGGCGCAGGCCAGCGACTCGATCGCCTGCGCGTAAGCCGTCGCGTGGCCGATCGTCGTGTCGCCGGCGAGCGTCTCCATGTAGTGCCGCGTCCGTTGATCCGGCCCGCCGACGAACGCGCGCTCGACGCCGCGATGCTGGTAGCCGAGCGAAACCTCCAGGTGGAACACGTCCTCGCCGTGGCACTGAAAGCGGAAATGCCCCGGCTCGATCACGCCCGCGTGGACCGGGCCGACGGCGACCTCGTGGACTTCCTCGCCCTCGACGCGGAAGAACTCCGTCACGCCCGGCAGGATTTCCTCGCCCGGCTTGCGGCCCCACGCATCGCAGCCGGGGCGGTACGACCGGTGGAACCGGATCGGCTTGAGCCACGGATGCCCTTCGGGCCGCACGCCCCATTGCTCGGCGATCTCGCGCTCGAACCAGTGCGCCTGCGTGCAGTCGGGCGTCAAGGCGGGATAACTCGCGCCCGCGTCGGCCGACAGCGCCGACAGCGTGGCGCCCTCGCGCCCGGTGAGCACCGCGACCAGGCGCACGCCGCCGCCCTGCGGCCGTCCGAAGAGCGAGACGATCCGCGCGCCGGACTCCGTCGCGGCCAGGACCGAGTCGCGGAACTCGCCTATGCCGACGACGGGCAGGTCCGCCAGCGGGACCGCGCGGCCGTTTTGGAGCAGCAGCATGGAACTCATGGCCGGCCTCCGACAATCGCCGCCGCCTGGACGATGGCGTTGCGCAGGAAAGCCGGCATCCAGAGGCCCAGCCCGAGCAGCGCGGCCATCGGCGCGAAAGCGAGGGCGGCCTCGAGCGCGTCCGCCCGCTCTTCGCGGACTCCTTCGGCCGGCTCGCCCCACGACATCGAAACGGCGTGCTTGAGCGCGCCCACGAACACCACGCCGACGCCGAACAGGAAAAGTCCCATGGTCCACCACGCGCCGCCGGCGGCCGCCGCGGACACGATCTGCAACTCGCTCATGAAGATCGCGAACGGCGCGACTCCGATCAGGCAGAGCAGGCTCAGGAGCAGCCCTTTGCCCCAGACCGGCGCCGCCCTCAGCGCCCCGCCGATCCGGTTCATGTCGTGCGTGCCGTACATCTGTCCCAGCCGGCCGGCGCTGAAGAACGCCACCGTTTTGCAGAGCGAGTGGTTCAGCGTGTGGAACAGCGCGCCGAGGACGCCCGCGCCGCCGAGGCCCATCCCCAGCGCGATGATGCCCATGTGCTCCACGCTGTGGTACGCCAGCAGCCGCTTCAGGTCGTGCTGGAAGAGGATGAACGCCGCCGCGACGACGATCGAGAGCGCGCCGAAGACCACCAGCAGGCGCAGGCTCCAGCCGGAATGCCCCGTCGCGCGTTCGACCAGCGACACGTAGCGCAGCATGCAGTAGAACGCCGAGTTGAGCAGGAATCCCGAGAACAGCGCCGAGACCGGCGAGGGCGCCTGGCTGTGCGCGTCGGGCAGCCAACTGTGCATCGGCGCCAGGCCCGCCTTCGTGCCGTATCCGACCAGCAGGAACAGGAACCCCGCCTTGAGCAGCACCGGGTTGAGCGCGCCGGAGGCGGCGCAGAGCTTCGTCCAGAGCAGCGCGTCGGCCGCGGGCAGTTGCCGCGCGGTCGAAGCGCCGACCAGCAGCGTGCCCATGAACGCGAACGCCACGCCGACCGAGCAGATGATGATGTACTTCCACATCGCTTCGAGCGAAGCGGGCGAGCGGTGCAGGCAGATGAGAAACGCCGTGACGAGCGTCGTGGCCTCGATGCCGACCCACATGATGCCGAGGTTGTTCGAGATCAGCACCAGGGTCATCGCGCCCAGCGCGCCGAACCACAGCGCTCCGAAACGCCGCGCCAGGCCGGGCGTGAACGCGCCCGTCTCCGCCTCGCGGCGGAAATAACTCAGCGTGTAAAGCGAGCTGAGCGAGAAGACGGCCATCATGATCATGAGATGATACGCCGAGAGCGCGTCGAGGAAGAACCATTCGCCGGGCGAGACGAGGACGCCGTTCGCGAGCGCCCGCGCCGCCGCGCCGAAGGCGAGCGCGGCGCTGCAGAGCACCCCGGCGCAGATCAGCATCAGGATGGCGCGCGGCGTGCGCAGGAGCAGGCAGAGCCCGCTTCCCGCGGCAGGAATCAGCAGCAGCGCCCAGAATATCGCCGAAGAAGTCACGCCTCAGCCTTTCAACGTATCCAATTGGTCCGCGTCCACGTGGTCGAACTCGCGGCTGATGTGATAAATCGCGATGCCCATCACGAACACCGCGACGAAGGCGTCGAGCAGAACGCCCAGCTCGACCAGCACCGGCACCTCGCCCAGGATCACCATGCCGAAGGCGTACACGCCGTTCTCCAGGATGATGTAGCCGAGGATCTGGCTCAGCGCGGTGCGGCGGCTGATGATGACGAAGAGGCCGACGAAGATCATGAACAGCGCCACGGGCACGGCGAGCGTCGGATTCGCTGCGCCCGGAAGCGGCAGCCGCCCGCCCAGCCACACCGAAACGCCCAGCGAAACCAGCCCGACCACCACCGACCAGATGTAGCCGACGTACGGCTCCACCTCGCGGCGGACCTCCGCCTGGCGCATCGCGCGCAGCAGCAGCCACGGAAATACCACGCCCTTCAGCCCCATCGTGCCCGCGGTCAGCGCGATCATCCGCAGCGGCAGCACGCTCGGCCCGGCCATCAGCGGCAGCGTGCCGAGCGCCACGCCCTGCAGCGCGATGACGCGGATGCAGGTGTTCAGCCGGCTCGATCCGAGCACGACGAGGTTCGTCAGGATCAGCGCCACCATCACGACATCTATCCAGCCGCTCATGCTCACCTCAAGAGAAGGACCAGCGCCAGCCCGGAAAGCACCGTCGCGCCGACGAGCATCTGCGGCACGCGCAGCAGCCGCAGGCGCGCCATGATGGATTCGATCACGCCGACGAGCACGGCCAGCGCGAACATGCCGCCGAGCGCCGCGCCGATGTCCAGCGCCGCGTCGCCGGTCCGCACCGGCGTGATGACGCCGATGAGCACCGCGCCGAGGATCCACATCTTCAGCGCCGCGCCGTACAGGATGTACGCGAAGTCCGGACCGCTGTGATCGAGGACCATGACTTCGTGGATCATCGTCAGTTCCAGGTGGGTGTTCGGGTCATCCACCGGAATGCGCGAGTTCTCGGCCAGGAAGACCACCAGCAGCGCCGCCGCGACGAGCCCGAGCGCCGCGCCCGCGTGCTGCCAGGCCGACGGCGTGACTCGGGCCAGCATTTCGCTCAGCGAGAGCTCGCCCAGGGAAAGGCAGCCCGTCAGCCGGGCCACCGCGGCGAGTCCGAGCAGCAGCGCCGGCTCGGCGAGCGCGGAGAACTGCGCCTCGCGGCTCGCGCCCATGCCCTCGAACGCCGAGCCGGTGTCGAGCGCGGCCAGGATCGTGAAGAAGCGCATCAGCCCGAGCAGGTACGCCAGGGCGATCAAGTCGCACGGGAAGTTGACCACCGCGCGCTGTCCGCCGAACGGCGTCAGCGCCAGCGCGGCGATCGCCGCCGCCAGTCCCACGACCGGCCCGGCGCGGAAGACCCACGACGCCGTCCGGCTGTACACCGATCCCTTCCGCAGCAGCTTGAACAGATCGGCGTACAGTTGCAGCAGCGGCGGGCCGGTCCGCCCTGCGAAGAACGCCTTGGTGCGGTTGATGACACCGAGCATCAGCGGCGCCAGGAGCAGCGCGAGCAGCGGATGGATCAGTTGGGTTGCGCTCATGTCAGCCACCCCAGGTACCAGATCAGCAGCGCGACGAGCGTGAGCGCCACATAGAGCACGTACAACTGCACTCGCCCGTGCTGGAGCCGGCGCGGATGCGCCATGAGCCAGGCGACGCCGGCGAAGACGGGCCGGAAGCAGCGCTCGGTGAACACATCAGGCGTTTCGCTGTGGAATGCGGACGGCTCGCTTGGCAGCACGCCCTGCGGCGGCGCGAATTCCCGGCGCGTGCCGAGGAAAACCCGGAACAGGTCGGTCAGCGGCTGGGCGAACGACGAGGCGGTGTACTGCATCCGCGCCGTCGGCCGGGCGTAGCCGCAGTCCCACGTGCCCGTCCGCGCCGGCGCGTCGCGGGCCGCGAGCCGGAGTCGAATCCACCCGAGCAGCGTCACCAGGAAGAGGAATCCGGCGGCGCAGAGGACGATGCCCGACAGCGACAGGGCGGCGGCGCTCAACAGGCGCGCCGTCTCGACGGACGGCGTCCGCACGATGCAGCCGACGGCCGGCGCCATCGCCCGGACGACTTGCGGCGCGCAAAGGCCGATCGCCAGGCAGACGGCGGCCAGGAACAGCATCGGCAGCCGCATGGCCGGCCCGGCCTCGTGCGCGTGAAGGGCATGCTCGCTCCTCGGCTCGCCGAGGAAGATGATGCCGAACGCCTTGGCGAAACAGGCCAGCGCCAGCCCGCCGATCAGCGCCAGGGCCAGGATCGCGAAGATCGAAGCGACGGCGTTCGCGCCGTTCAGCGTCGCGCCGCCGTGGAACGCGCCGAGGTAAATCAGGAATTCGCTCACGAACCCGTTCAGCGGCGGCAGGCCGGAGATTGCCGCCGCGCCGACCAGGAATGCCGCGCCCGTCCAGGGCATCCGCTTGAGCAGCCCGCCGAGATGGTCTATCTCGCGCGTGCCCGTCGCGTGCTGCACCGCGCCTGCGCCGAGGAACAGCAGCCCCTTGAAGGCCGCGTGATTGACGACGTGCAGCAGCGCGCCGGCGAACCCGATCACCGCCAGCGCCGGCATCTCCGCGCTTACGCCGATCAGCCCGATACCCAGCCCGAGCGCGATGATCCCGATGTTCTCTACGCTGTGGTACGCCAGCAGCCGCTTGATATCGTGCTGCGCCAGCGCGAAGAGCACGCCGAGCACGCCCGAGGTCAGCCCGATGCCGACCAGCAGCCAGCCCCACCACTCCACCGGAGCGCCGAGGAGCGTGACCGCGCGGAGGATGCCGTAGATGCCCGTCTTGATCATCACGCCGGACATGACCGCCGATACGTGGCTCGGCGCGGCCGGGTGAGCCTCCGGCAGCCAGACATGCAGCGGCATGAAGCCGGCCTTCGTCCCGAACCCGATGACCGCGAAGAGGAAAAGCAGGCCCGCCCGTGCGCCCGAGACGCCGCCGATCCGGTCGAAGTCGAACGAGCCGGCGCGCGCGCCCAGGATCAGAAAGAACGCCACGACGAACGCCGTCCCGAGGTGCGAGGCGACCAGGTAGGTCCACGCCGCCTCGCGCACTTCCTTGCGCTCATGCTCGAACGCCACGAGGAAGAACGACGAGAGCGCCATGACTTCCCACGCCACGAGGAACAGCACGCCGTCCGCCGCGACGATGACCAGCGCCATGCTCGCGATGAGCAGGTTGTAGCAGAACCACGAGAAACCCAGCGCCCGCGGCCGAAGCGAGCCGCGCAGGTATTCCGCGCCGTACACCGCCGCGACCCCGGACAGGCCCAGCACCGGCAGCAGGAAGAGCGCGGAGAGCGCGTCGAGCTGCACGTGAAATCCGCCCAGCGGCACGGCCCACGGAAGGCGCAGCGATTCCGCCCCGCCCGCGAGCAGCGCCCGCCATGCGCCCGCGAACGCCACGCCGCACCCGATCAGCGCGCCGCCCGCGCCGATGAGCGATGCCGCGCCCGCGCGCCGGTTCGCGGCCAGCGCCGCGCCGCCGGCGAGGATCACAATCGCGAGTCCGATGAGGAGCAGGGACATGACTAGTCGTCCTTGCCCGAGGCCGGCGGCTTCGGCAGGCCGGCTTCGGCTTTGGCGGCCGCATCGAGGATCTCCTCGCACGGGGCCTGCCGAAGGACGGCGGATTTGAAGCGCGGGTCGCGCAGGGCGAAGCTCAGCAGCGAGAGGAGGTGCAGGTGCGCGCGGATGGTCGGGCTGACGAGCGTGAAGAGCACGCTCACCGGCTGCCCGTCGAGCGAGCCGAAGTCCACCGGATGCGCCAGGAAGCAGAGCATCACGGCGGGCTGCTCGGTGGAGAGCACGATCGGATTGCGCACGTGCGGGATCGCGATGCCGTCGCCGACCGCGGTCGAGCCGGCCATCTCTCGCGCGAGGAGAAGCTGGAAGAACGACTCGCGGTCCGTCTCCGTCGGCAGCGGCAGCAGCCGCACTACGGCGCGCAGGACGGAGGACTTCTCCTCGCCGCCGAGGCCGTAATGCACGCCGCCGAGTTCGAGCGCCGCCTTGAGGGAAGGCTGCGGGCTGTCGCCGTTTCCGGTCCCGGCCAGCAGTTCCGGCGAGAGGTGCATCTTCCGCGCCGAGGCCCACTCGAGCAGTTCCACCGAGTTGAACCGGTACTGGTCGTTGATGTGGTGGACCGGGATGGCGCTCTGGTCAATCCAGCGGTATATCGTTTTTTCGCTCACGTTCAAAGCGCGAGCGACGCGTTTCACCGACAGGTGCATCGAAAACTCCAATTCCAGGCACAAAAACTCCTTATTCTTGCAACTTGCGTGGGAAAATGCAACCCAATGCGGGACTGTGGCGGACAGCACTGTCCATAGAGTTGGCATCGGTGCGCGATTTGTGAGGCTGGCAACAGCCGGGGTTTAACGCGCTAACACAAAGCAATATAGGAGGTTACGATGTTACCTGTTCGAGGCCATCATGCGCGGCTAGCGAATCTCCTTTGAAGTCCCCGAGATTCATATCCGCGTCGGCTTCTGGCGCGGCCTGAGCCGGCGTGGGGCGCCGCGTCCTGATTCAGTTGCGGAGATTTCCCTTTGACAGAGGCTTGGGGATGGGCTACGCTGATGTCCGAGGCAGGCCATCACTGAGGCTTGTGCTCATGCTCAATTTTCACAATATCGCGGCACGGGCAACTTCGTCAGCGAAGGGGTTTCACCATGAGTAACAGAGAGAATGGAAAAACAACGTCCTGGGCGCGGCGGTGCGCGCTGGTGCTGTGCATCGCGGGCTTGCCGGTGTTTTGCGGATGCGTGGTTCTCGGCGTCGGCGTGGTGGTCGGAGCGGGAGTGGCCGGCGGAGCGATAGTTTATGTCAAAGGCAATTTGACGCAGCCAATATACTCCTCCGGAACTAAGGTCCACGCCGCCGCCCTCAAAGCGCTGAATGACCTCAAGCTCCCGGTCATCGTGGACAACACCGACGCTAATGTGGTCAAGCTGGAGTCCGAATTCGCCGACGGCAAGCGCCTCTGGGTCAAAATCACATCGGTCAATCCTCAGAACACGGACGTCTGCATCCGGGTTGGATTCTGGGGCGAGGAACAACGGGCAAGGGAGGTCCTCGAGAAGATTCAGAGCCACCTGTGAGTGTGGAGTCAGGGTCGGAGAGAATCACGCGCGCCCTTCGTCCGTTGCCGCCTCCGTTTTCAAAGAGTTCGGTAAGTCATAGATGTTCTTCTATTTCCGGGCCGGGCCGTCTTCGGCCATGCGCAGGTGACTTAGCTCGGACGATTGCGCGCCGCCTTTCGACGGGGCTGGTTCACGCTGGGCGGGCCGCTGAGCGGCGGGAGAATGTTCGCCTCCGCCGGAGAGCGTCTGTCGCACTCGGGCCAGCGTTTTCGGGTGCGCCTCGATCAGGTCGAAGCCGGCGATCAGTTCCGCGGGGAAGAACCTCTGCATCTTCTTCGCGTCCGGGAGCAGGCTTCCTGCCTGGTCGCATGCAAATCCCTCCAACTCAATGACCTCCGGCGAGGCCGCATTGGGGTGAGCGCGTAATGCGCACAGATCGGATTCCGCGCCGGAAGACTTCCCGACGAGCATCCGCGTCCCGTCCTTGAACGAGAATACGATCCTCAATGCGGGGAAAGCCTGCAATTCCTCAGACAACACGGCGGCGACTTCGAAGATTCTCATGTCCGTTTCTCCTTACTGACCGTAAGCGACAGTTAAGCCGGATTCGCGGCGGTGCGCGTCTTGGCGCTTCCCGCTTCCTCGCGCTGGCCGGGCGCATCCGCCGGCTTCGGAGCCGCCTGGCCGACCCCTGCGGGAACGACGCCGCTCATGGTGAGCTGGTCCGGGCTCCTCATGCGCCGGCGGGCTTCCTCGCGCGTGATCACTCCCTGCAGGCAGAGCTGCTTGAGGCTCGAGTCCATCGTGCACATCCCTTCGCTCGCGTGCGTCTCCAGGACCGTGTAGATGTTGTGCGTTTTCCCCTCGCGGATCAGGTTTGCGCAGGCGGCGTTGTTACGAAGCAACTCGACGGCCAGGACGCGGCCGTGCCCATCCGCCCGCGGCACCAGCCGCTGGGCGATCACCGCCAGGAGGGTCAGCGCCAACTGCGACCGTACCTGGGCCTGCTGGTGCGGCGGGAAAACGTCCACGAGCCGGTCAATGGATTGCATCGCGTCGTTCGTGTGAAGCGTGGTGATGACCAGGTGGCCGGTCTCCGCAGCCGTCAA
>Ga0181524_10003224_pt1 | contig 15994 bp, 14 predicted proteins | sample PEATcosm2014_Bin_34_FD_119761 | JGI IMG/M metagenome (GOLD analysis project Ga0181524, IMG submission 119761) | Peatland microbial communities from MTU Mesocosm Facility, Houghton, MI, USA - PEATcosm2014_Bin05_60_metaG | ecosystem: Environmental > Terrestrial > Soil > Wetlands > Peat | place...
CCCAGGCGGAGCGCCGACTTGCAGTCGGCTTAGACCGAACCAAGAGCAACGAATTCGAAGACGGGGTACGCGCAAAGCCGACTGCAAGTCGGCGCTCCACCAAGCACTCGCGAATGCGCCCGATTTCCAGCATTGGGCTTGGCTCCTCCACTATGTCTCGAGCGAAAGGCAAGACAAAAATCGTGTCCCGCAAAACAATTTGTGCTTGAGGAATCCCCGCCGGCAGCCGATAATCACATTCAGCAAGCGGTTGGGAGAATAAAATGCTCCCGCCCGCCGGTTCTTTGGAAAAGACAACGCGGGGTTTTGGATTTACCCTGCCTATGCTCGTGATTAGAAACTATGTCCTTGAACCGTAGTTGAATAATTAGAGGAGCTCTAACTGTGGTTGTGGCCGACAGGCCTTAACTGGAAGTCGTAAGCAACTCGGCGGGTTCCCACCTGTTTCTAATAAGTTCAAAGGAACTGTTACACACGGCAATGGCGGGGTTTTTTTTGCATTTCTTTTCCCTGGGCGCTGCCGCCGGGGCCTGTTATGTTGGGGCATGGCGCCTGATGACCTGTTTCCCGAAGCCGCCCCCGCGCCGGCGGCCGCGCCGCCGGCCCCCGAGGCGCAGCCCCACCAGCCTCTGGCCGCCCGGATGCGTCCGCGCGATCTCTCCGAGTTCCTCGGCCAGCCGCACATCCTGGGCCCCGGCCAACTCCTGCGCCGCGCCATCGAGGCCGACCGGATACAGTCGGTGATTTTTTACGGGCCGCCGGGGACAGGGAAGACTTCGCTGGCCCAGATCATCGCCCAGAAGACGCGGAGCAAATTTGAGCGGCTCAGCGGGGTGGAGTCAAATGTCGCGGACATGCGGCGGGTGCTCTCGCTGGCCGCCAACCGCCTGGAGAACACGGGGCTGCCGACCATCCTGTTCATCGATGAAATCCACCGCTTCAACAAGGCGCAGCAGGACGTGCTGCTGCCGGACGTGGAGGGGGGCGTCGTCCGGCTCATCGGCGCCACCACGCACAATCCGTTCTTTTTCGTCAACTCGCCGCTGGTGTCCCGCTCCCAGATTTTCGAATTGCGCGCCTTGTCGGAAGAGGACCTTTGCCTGGTGCTCCGCCGCGCGCTGGTTGACCGCGAGCGGGGATTGGGCCGGTTGACGGCACAGGCCGACGAGGCGGCCCTGGGCCACCTGGCCAGGTTGTCCGACGGCGACGCGCGCAAGGCCCTGAATGCCCTCGAAATAGCCGCCCTTACTACGCCGCCCCGTTCTGACGGGGTCATCCACATTGACTTGGCGACTGCCGAGCAAAGCATCCAGAAAAAAGCGGTGGTGTACGACGATGAGGACGCACACTACGACACCATTTCGGCGTTCATCAAATCGATGCGCGGGAGCGACGCGGATGCGGCGCTCTATTGGCTGGCCAAGATGATCCACGCCGGCGAAGACCCGCGCTTCATCGCCCGGCGCATCGTCATTCATGCCGCCGAAGACGTCGGCCTCGCCGACCCCATGGCCCTGGTGCTGGCCAGCGCGGCCTTCGAGGCGGCCGAATTCATCGGCTGGCCGGAGGCGCGCATCCCCCTGGCCGAGGCGGCCATTTACATCGCCACCGCCCCCAAGAGCAACAGCACCGTCATGGCCATTGATGCGGCGCTCAAGGACGTGCAGTCCGGACGCACGCTCCCGGTGCCGGAGCATTTGCGCGACTCGAGCTACAAAGGGGCCAAACGCCTGGGCCACGGCCAAGGCTACCAATATGCCCACGATCACCCAGGCCATTTCGTCGCCCAGGACTACCTCGGCGCCGACAGGCGCTACTACGAGCCTACCGAGGAAGGGGTCGAGAAAAAGATCAAGGAACGTGTTGAGAAATGGCGGGCGCAGTTGGCACAGGCTAAGGGCGCGTGAGAGAACCGACTGACATTAAAGCATCCAAGCAAACGCTACGCCTCAAGGTGGCGGCGGTGTTGCAGGCCATGACCCCGGCAGAACGGGTGGCCGCCTCCGGCCAGGCGCGCCGGTTGCTGGCCTCGCGGCCCGAGTGGCGGGCCGCCCGGTCGGTTCTGTTCTATGCGCCGATGGCCGAGGAACTGGATGTGTGGCCCCTGGTGAAGGAGTCGCTGGCGCAGGGCAAGAGGGTGGGCCTTCCGCGGTATGAAGCCCGGAGCGGGGCCTACATGGCCTGCGAGGTGCAGGACCTGGGGCTGGACCTCAAGCCGGGACATTTCGGCATCCGGGAGCCGGCCGCCCATTGTGCCGCCTTTTCATTAAACTGGCTGGACTTGATCCTCGTGCCTGGAGTAGCATTCGACCTGCATGGCCGCCGCCTTGGCCGGGGCAAAGGGTTTTATGACCAATTGCTGGCGGGCCTGCGCGGTGTGATGTGCGGCGTCGCGTTCGATCAACAAATCGCGCTCGAGGTCCCAGTCACCCCTCGAGACGTTCGCGTGAATTGCATCTTGACACCGACGCGTTGGATTGGGTTGTGAGCGCGCGCGGTTTGGAATGACTTCATTGGTCAATATTGTGCAGGACGGCGCCCTGGCGACCGCTGGCGGCGCGCTCTGCTACCTGTTGCTCTGGTGGAAAGACCGCAACCTCAGAGAGGCCAAGCAACTCGAGGCGGAGGCCCTCTTGGCCAAAGCCCGCAGCGAAGCCGAGGCCCTCCTGGGCAGTGCCCGCGTGACCGCCAACCAGCAAGCTCTCAAGCTGCGGGAGGAGATCGATGCCTCCTTCAGCGCCCGCCGCGCCGAGCGCGCCGAACTGGAACGCAGGCTGGGCGAGCGCGAGGCTCTCATCAATTCACAACTCGAACGCGCCGCAGAGGCCGAAAACAGAGTCAATGAGCAGAGGGCCGCCTTGCGCAAGCAGGCCGATGCCCTGGAAAAGCGGCAGCGTGAACTGGACGAGCTGACCCGCCAGGCCGGCGAGCAATTGCAAAAACTGGCCGGCTTGAGCGAGGCCGAGGCGCGCGAGGCCTTTCTCAAAAAGGTCGAGCAGGAGGCCCTGCGCGACGCCAGCAACCTGGCGCGCCACATCCTCGAGGAGGCCAGGACCAAGGCCGAAGAGAAGGCCCGGCGCATCATCGGCATCGCCATCCAGCGTTATGCCGCCGAGCACACCTTCGAGAACACCACCGCCAGCATCGCCCTCCAGGGCGACGAGATCAAAGGGCGCATCATCGGACGGGAGGGCCGCAATATCCGCGCCTTCGAGGCGGCGACAGGCATCACCGTGCTCATCGACGACACACCGGGCGCGGTCCTGCTCTCCGGATTCGACCCAGTGCGCCGCGAGATTGCCCGCGAATCCATGCTCCGGCTCATTGCCGACGGCCGGATTCACCCCACCCGCATCGAAGAGATCGTCGCCAAGGTGAGCCAGGAGATGGATGAGACGATTGTGCGCATCGGGGAAGAGGCGGTGACCAAGGCGGGCCTGCCGCCGATGTGCCTGGAAGTCGTCAACCTGCTCGGGCGTCTGCATTTCCGCCACAGCTACTCCCAAAACATCCTCGACCACTCGGTCGAAGTCGCCCACCTGGCGGGGTTGATGGCCGCCGAGTTGGGCCTGGACGTCACCACGGCCAAACGCGCCGGCTTGCTCCACGACATCGGCAAGGCCGCCAACCACGAAATCGAAGGTCCCCACGCCGTCACGGGCGCTGAACTGCTCAAACGCTGCGGCGAACCCGAGGTCGTCGTCAACGCCGTCGCCTCCCATCATAACGACGTGCCCTCCCTCGGCCCCTTCGGCATCCTCGTCAGCGCCGCCGATGCCATCAGCGCCTCCCGGCCCGGCGCCCGCTCCGAGAATATGACCACCTATCTCAGGCGCGTCGAAGACCTCGAACGGATTGCCGCCTCTTTTCCCGGCGTCGAGAAGGCCTTTGCCGTTCAGGCCGGGCGCGAATTGCGTGTCTTTGTCCTGCCCGACCACATCGACGATGCCGCCGCCTTTGCCCTGGCGCGCAAAATTGCCTCCGCCATCGAAAACGAATTGCAGTACCCGGGCCAGATCAAGATCATCGTCATCCGCGAAACCCGTTGCGTCGAATTGGCCAAGTGAGCCGACAGCCAGGGCGAAGGGCGAGGCCCGAATTCCAAACCTGGAGAAGTGGTTGCAAAATTAACCGCAGAGAACACAAAGAACACAAAGACCCAATAAAAAAAGGCAGTTCTTTGCGTTCTTTGCGTTCTTTGCGGTTTCATCGCTTCACCGAACCCGCCTGCCGGCGCCATCCAATCGCCAGCGCCCATTCCATCACGCTCCACGCTCGACACGCTCCACGCTCCCGTCCCGGCTGTGCCTCTTGCGCCTTTTCGCGGCTATCTCGACCCGCCTCCGCGGGACTCTTTTTTGTCCGGTTTCGCGCGGCGGCGGGTTTATAGTGGTGAACGAAGATGACTGAGACGCAGAAATTGCTCGCGGACTACGCCGAAAGCGGCTCGGATGGGGCGTTTCGCGAACTGGCCGCGCGCTACGTCAACCTAGTCTATTCCACTGCAGTCCGGCTGCTCGGCGGGGACGCGCATTGGGCGGAAGATGTGACTCAGACCGTTTTTCTGCGCCTCTCCCGCAACGCCCGCCGGCTCGCGCGCGAGTCCTCGCTGGGCGGATGGTTGCACCGGGAGACCTGTTTCGTGGCGAGCAAGAGCCTGCGCTGCGAGCGCCGCCGCCACGCCCGGGAACGCCAGGCTGCCTTTATGAATTCGTGCGACGACCATTCCCAAGCCAACCTCGAAAAGGTTTCGCCCCTGCTCGATGAGGCCATCAACCTGCTCGGCAACGAGGACCGCACCGCCATTCTCTTGCGCTTTTTCGAGCAGCGCGATTTCCGCTCCGTCGGCCAGGCCCTGGGCAGCAACGAGGACGCCGCCCGCAAGCGCGTGACCCGCGCTTTGGAAAAACTCCAGGTCATGCTCAGACGCCGCGGCGTCGCCCTTTCCGCTTCGGCCTTGGGCGCGGTCCTGGCTGACAAAGCCGTCATCGCGGCGCCGGCGGGTCTGGCCGCCAGCGTGGCCGGGACCGTGCTCGCCACTCCAGCCGCGGCCGCCGGGATTTCTGCCACCGCTATCAAGATTATCCGGATTATGACCATGACAAAACTCAAGGCGGGTCTCCTGGGCGCCCTGCTGGCGACCGGCGTTATGACCTCTGTGGTAGTTTACTGCCAGGCCCGGCCCCGGCTGCGCGCGCAGGAGGAGTTGTTGCGGCACCAGGGGGAGCAACTGGCCCAGCTCGAGACGGACAACCAGCGCCTGTCGAGTCTTGCGGGCCGCGCTGGCGGCTCGGGACTCAGCGAGCCATCACACGACCTGCCCGCACTCCGCGCCCAGGCCGAGTCGCTCCGCGCAAAGACCAACGACCTGGCCGGCCTCCGCGCGGAAAACCGCCGGCTCCGGCAAGCGTCCGACGACAAACCAAAAACGCCGGTGGAAGCAAGAGAAGAGCTCATCGCCAGGGCATGCTGCGCCAAGGACTGGCTTCTGGCCTTCAAGATTCACGCCCTTGACAACCAGGGGCAGTGCCCAACCAGTTTCGCGCAAGTGGCGTCAATTCACGCAGAGAACTCCGGCAAGCTGGGCGCCGGCATCAGCCCCGATGAATTCGAGATCGTGTTCCAAGGCTCGCTGGATTCATTGACTAATTCAGGGGACGTCATTGTCCTGCGCGAGCGGCAGCTTCGGTCCGTGGGTGACGGCAAGTGGAGCCGGATTTACGGCACGGCCGATGGCGCGGTTCAAACGATGGCTTTCCCCCGGCCAGGGTACGACAGTCCCGAGGCCTGGGAAAAGGAGCATATCCTCCCGCCGCCCGGACAATGAAACGAATCAATGTTAAGTTTCTTCGGAATGCCGTACCCGAGCGCGAAGCGTTTGGAGTGCGGGAGCTTGCTCCCGCTTTCGGGCGCGTCGAAACGCCAAAAAGCGCCGGCAAGCCGGACGCACTCCAAAGGCTTCGCCCAACTGGCAGCGCCTGCCGCTTTCCATGCCACTGAGAAAACTGAACGTTGTCGAACCAGTTATACACCGCGACAGAGTTCTTTGCGGATCGAAAGAATGAACGGGAAACAAAAGGAAACAGAGAACCGAATCTTCGTTCCCTTCGTTGGCTTCTGTCAAACTTCATGCGCAATGCGCTGTGATGTTCAGTGTAGGGAAACCCTATGAAAGACCAGAGCTGGAGATGGACGCAAACAAACACGCATGGCTGAAATTGTGGGTTGCCGGAGCGCTGCTGGTGGCCGGCGTCGCCGCGCCATTGGCGATTTGGCGCCACGCGCAGGCCGCCTGGCTCGACCAAAATGAACTGCTCCGGGTGCAGGCAGTGCGGTTGGCCGGCTTGGCCGCCGAAAACCAACGCCTCTCCAATCATGTCGAGCAAGCCAAAGGCCCTTCGCTCCCCAGTGAACCCCTCAGGGAGCTGTTAAGGCTGCGCGGCGAAATCGGACTGCTGCGGCGGTTCGCAGGCGAAGTGGATGAACTCCGGGCGATGAACCGGCGACTGAAGGCCGTCGGCACGAACTCCGCTCGGGAATTGCCCGCGCCGCCGCCTGATGCAGCCATCCTGGCCCGCTGGCCAAAGGCCCAACTTGCCTTCACCGGTCACGCCGATCCAGCCTCTGCCCTCCAAACGGCGCTCTGTGCCATGAGCCGGGGCGATACGAACCTCCTGGTCGCCAGTGTGACGCCGGAGGCCATGGTCAAAATTACCCGGCAATACTGGCAGAACCACGGCGACCCCGCGGACGAAATCGCCGCCTCGGCCAGGGACATCGCCGGGTCGCTCAACCCATCCAGCGGATTCTATCTCGTCGGACAGACATTGAGTTCGCCAGCCCGGGCGGTCCTGACCGTCTATTTCGAGGGCGAGGGCAAGACCCGCAAGTTCGCACTCGAGAAGATCGGGGCCGAGTGGAAACTCGAGGCCATGGGCTGCGCGGGAGGCGGAGATGACGATTTGGGCGCGCCGGCGTGGCCCTGACTGGGGTGTCCGGCACCGTCTTGGGGCAAAGGCAGCGAGCGGCCACGACGGTTCTTGGTCCGATGCACGGAGAGGGTGGCTTGCTGCCAGTCCACATCCTCCAACTTCAGGTAGGCGAGCTTCGCCCGCCCGCAGCCCCAATCGTGCCAGGCCCAGTACGATGGCATAATCGCGTTGGCCCAGCGGGCTTCGACGATCCGCCCCTCAATTGAGCCTGGGTGTTATGGCTGGCCGCTTAGGGAACGGAACTCCTCGGCATGCCGGGTCCACTCCTGCTCGAGTTGTTTGACCTTGTCCGGCTGGTCTGGGGCGAGGTTGTTCGATTCGGCGCGATCGCGGCGCAGGTCGTACAGCTCCCAGCCTGATTCATGGTCGGCCACGAGCTTCCAGTCGCCGACGCGGATGGCTCGGTTGCCGTCGTGGTACCACCAGAAATAGTCGTGCGTTACGGAGCCGTCCTTTGCGAAGGCCGGCACGAGGCTCTTGCCAGGCGGGGGCGGCACGGGCTTGTCGGCGAAGGTCTCGGGCCATTTGCCGCCTGCCAGTTCGAGAATGGTCGGCGCCAGGTCAATCAGATGGCCGGGATTGTGGCGCAGTTCGCCCCGGCAGGGGATGCCTTGCGGCCAGTGGACGATAAGGGGCGTGGTGATGCCGCCTTCATGGACCCAGGACTTGTGCAAACGGAACGGCGTGTTGGCGGCGCTGGACCAGCCCGGACCGAGGCAGAGGAACGTCCTGGACGAGCCGGGCGGGGCGGCAGGGTCGTGCCCATCGCCGCGGATAAGTTGTTCGGCGCTGGCGCCATTATCCGAGAGGAAGAGGATGAGGGCATTGTCGAAGGCGCCCATGGCCTTGAGTTGATCGAGGACACGCCCGACCTCGATATCCACGCGATGGATCATTGCGGCGTGGATCGTCATTTTCAAGGGCTGGAAGCGTCTCTGTTCCGATGTTAGGGCGTCCCAGGGCAGGGCGCGGGCCGCTTCACCCGGGCCGATTCGCTCGCGCAGTTCCTGCGCCGGCAGATTCCAGCTTGGCCAGATGCCCGGGTCGAGTTTGGAGAGGGGGCAGTTGATGAGCCCCATTTGGGTCATCCTCGTCCAGCGCTGTTGGCGGAGCGCGTCCCAGCCCTCGATGTAGCGATCGCGGTAGAGGGCGATGTCCTCGGCGGGCGCTTGCAATGGGAAGTGGGGTTCTGTAAAGGCCAGGTACTCAAAGAAGGGCAGATTCGCGTAGTTCTTCGCGTGCTCCCTCAGTTGGCGAATGGCGTTATCGGCGATGGCGGTGCTTGCATAATAGCCCTCCCCAGAGCCAGCGGGTTGGAGTGGGCGGCCGGCTGCGGCAAGCGAGTTTGTTGACAGAAAATGATGATCGGTGTCGCTGTAATCGAATGCGCGATCGAATCCGTTCTGCAAGGGGCTGCCGTCCACATGCCACTTGCCCGAAAGATAGGAGCGGTAACCGAGCGGCTTTAGGTATTCGGGAAGAAGCCGCGCCCAGGCTGGCCGCTTGCCGGTGACGCCGCCGCCCAAGCCCGGCAGCGCGTCACGCCGGACCTGCTGGGCGTAGTAGCCGGTGAGGATGCTGGCCCGTGACGGCCAGCAGCGGGCAGTGTTATAGAATTGTGTGAAACGAAGGCCATTGCTGGCGAGCCGGTCCAGGTTCGGCGTCCGGACCTCGCCCCCATAGCAGCCCAGGTCCGAGAACCCAAGGTCGTCGACGACGATGACCAGGATATTGGGCTTGGGTTGATTCTCGGCGGCGATGCCGGTCAACGCCAGGCCCAGCAACACCGCCAAGAGGGGCAGGAGCGGCTTGCGCGCCAAGGCAAGCAATGTGTGGTCGGAGCCTGTCCTGAAAACCCGGCAAACGGAAGACTTTGTCGCGACCTTTGTCGGATTGGCCATTTTTTCGACAAAGTTGGCGATGAAGGTTGCGACAAAGGCCCGGAATCGGAGCTTCTGGGGCAGCCTCTAGCTACCGCGCCTGACGGACGCGGATGGTATAGGTGATGGCCTTATCGTTCATCGAGACGAAGGTCACGCCTTGCTGGGCGTTTTCATCCAGAAAGAAGTTTTCAAAGGGGGTGCTGTCCAGGACGAACCCCTGGGCGTCTTTGAATTCGCAATTAAGCTGGACCTGGATGCGGCGGTTTTCGCGGTTGCGCAGGTTGGCGGCTATCTGGAGGCGGCCGTCGGGCAGGCGCTGGGGTTCGAGGCCGTCGCAGGTAACGGATTTCTGAGCGCCTTCGTCGAACAAGACGAAACTGGAGGAGGTCTCGAGGTTATTGACGATTGTGTTCTGCGGCGCGTAGGCGCCGTGGTCGCTGGCGCACCCGGCGATGAGGGCCAGCCCGGAAGCCAGGAGGGCGAGAGCCAGGAGATTGGTTTTCATAATGTTTGAGGTGTTGAGGATTGATCGCTAACAAAAATGACTTTGTCTTTGCCAAGGGCCGGCACCTCGAAACTGACGGTCTTTGTGAGTTGGGGCATGAGCCGGCCGGCGGGGTCGAGGAATTCGAGGGTCGCCAGATGGGGTCCTGGGGCCAGGGTCAGGCAGGCGAAGCTCAGGTAATGGGGCAGGTTGTCCCAGGCGCGGATGTCCGCGGCGGGGATGGTGGCGGAGGAGATGATTTTGCTGATGACGCCGGCGGCGATGAGGCCCCCGCCGATCTCGTTCATCGTGGCGTTGCGGCCGCCTCCGGCCAATAGCGTGCTGGCGCCGCCGATGATGGCGACATCTCCGGCTACGTCGGTCGAGGCCTTGAACACGGCCTTATTGCCCAGAATGTGGTCCATGACCCGCCCGCCGCGTGTAGTGGCCTGGAAACCGACGTCATCGGTGGGCGCAACGGGGATTTGGAGGGCCTCGACAATCAGTTCGGCGGACCTGACGGGGGATGGGGAGGAATAGAAACAGAGCTTCTCCTGGTATTCGCCGGCGGCAAATTTGGTCGGTCCGGGGCCGAATTCGAGGAAGAACAGGACATTGGCCTTGGGATTGTATGGCGGCAGGTTGAGGCCCTTGGCGTTGCTTTGAGCGCGTTTGAAGGCGTCCGAGCCGTCGCCGCCGAGCTTGGCGGTGGCCAGGCCGTCCAGGTAATCCGGCAGGACCCAGTCGCCGGCATATTCGTGGTTCTCGGTGTCGCTGTCCTCGACCTCGGCGCTGCGGAAGCAGGCGCGGGCGTTGTCCGGTTCGCCATCCATCCAGTAGAGGATTCCGCGATAGATATAGGCCATGGACCGCTCGTAGGGTTCGCCGATGAAGGTTTTCTTGGCTTCGGCATGGAAGTAGCCCCGGGCTTTGCGGGCATTGGGGTCCGGTCCGAAGATGCCCTGGATGCGTGTCAGGGCGTCGTCGAGGTACTGTTTGGCGAGGTCGAACCTGGCCTGGCGCATGGCGGCGGCGGCGGTGCGGTACTGCCAGAGGACTTTGTCGCGAGCCGGGCCGTAGGCAATCGCCTCCGGACCATCGACCATGACGTTGCCTGTAAGAACGACTTTGCGGGCAGCTTCGGAGGCGCACCCTGCCAGGATGAGCCCGGCCGCTGCCAAGGCGAACCAGAAACAGTGTCTCATTCCCTCTTTGAACGGCTTCAAGTTCCGGGGCTTATTCCAATTTGCGTTCAAGATGGCGCTAACTCGCTCGTTGGAATCACCGATAGGCGGCATCCTCGAGCCCTTGCTTCTTGATCTCGGCCTGGTCCATCCAGACCTTTTCGCTTGTGCGGGCATCGATCAACTCGAAGGTGTAGAGGACATAATCGCTGATGCCCGCCCCGGTGCGGCTGTTCAGACTCTGGATCTTGCCGGTGAGGAAGAAGTCCGCGCCTTTGAACTCGACCGGGGCGGGGTCGGCGCTGGCAGTGACCTGGCCGGAGCGTTTGAGCTCGCGTTCCCTTTCGAGGGCGACCATGCGTTCGCGGGCCAGGAAAATGACTTTGCCCATCGCCTTGGTGGACAATTGGCCCTCGATGCGCGTCAGGAATATCTCTTTGTTAATCGGAAACCGCGACTCGTTGACGACCGGATCGAGCACGATGTGCGGGACGCCCTGGGCACTGGCGATTTGGGGAATCGCCAAAATGCTGCGGGCCATTTTGTCGGTAACCATGACGATGTCCTGGGACTCGATGCCTGTGCCTGCCACAAACCCGCGTTCGTCGGCCCGCATTTCGGTCACGGGGACGCCGGATGGATTCTTCACTCCCGAGGTGCAGCCTGAGATAAGTCCCGCTGCGGCCAGCGCAGCAAACGGAATACGATAGTTTGGGAAGTCCATAAATGAATCGATGAATTTCAGTTCGCCGGCGCGCTGTTCCGGTCGTCAGCCGGACGCGCATTGGAGCAGGACTTTGGCCTGCCCGCGCGGGCGTCTCCCGCGTGTCGAGTTGTTGCCGCCCGATTGGAAACCGGCATGAGCATACGCAAACGTTTGACGTTTCAGTGCCGGTTTTATTCGCCAGGCACTTCCTTACGATAGGCATTCTGGAGGAACCAGGGACCGGCCGCAACAAAAAAAGGGCCGCTCAAATCAGCGTCTCGTTGGCGCTCCCGCGGCGGTATCCTTGGAGGTCGAGCGTGACATGGGCGTAGCCGATCTGCCGCAGGGCCTCGGCCACCTTGGCCAGGATGCCGTCCTCGATGAACTTCCGCATTTCACGTGGTTCGACTTCGATGCGGGCGAGGTGGCGCAGGGCAGGCGCCCGAGGGCCGGGCTTGTCTGGCGCGCGGGGGGCATCTCCGACTGGGGACTGGAAGTTGGGCCTGGGCAATTCGTGATGCCTGACTCGCACATCGAGAAAGCCAAGGTCGCGCAAGACGTTCTCGGCCTGTTCGATCATCAGGAGTTTCTCCGGCGTGACGGGTTCGCCGTAGGGGATGCGGGAACTCAGGCAGGCCATCTGGGGTTTGTCGCCGGTGGGCAGGCCAAGCCGGGTCGAAAGCCGCCGGATCTCAGGCTTGGTCAGGCCCGCTTCCTTGAGCGGGGCGCGGACCTGGAACTGTGCGGCGGCTTGGGCGCCAGGGCGGAAGTCGCCGGTATCACTTGCGTTTTCGCCATAAGCGATGACTGCGAAGCCTTCGGCTTTGGCCAGGGGAGCCAACTCGGTGAAGAGTTCGTGCTTGCAGAAATAGCAGCGGTTGTTCGGGTTGGCCAGGTAAGCCGGATTGTCAAATTCGCGGGTGCGCAGGACGCGGACTGGAAACTGAAACTGCCGGGCCAGGGCGAGGGCCTCGGCCAGTTCGCGCCTGGGCAGGCTGGGGGTATCGGCGATGGCGGCCAGGGATTTGTCACCCAGGACCTCGCGCGCCACGACCGCCAGGAACACCGAATCGACGCCGCCGGAGTAGGCGATGAGGCAGGAGCCGTAAGAGCGCAGCAGCGCGCGCAATCGTTCTAACTTGTCCAGTTCCACAGGCAGCACAATGCCATTGTTCGCTGCCGCTGTCGAGTCGAAGGGGCGGCGGGTCACTTGTTGAACCTGAAGTTGACGAGGTCGTAGTCCTGGATGAGGTACTGCTTGGTTTGGAGGACGAGTTTGCCGGCGCGCTTGGCCTGGGTCTCGCCGCCGGCGGCGATGAAATCGGCGAAGGTGATGATCTCGGCGCGGATAAAGCCCTTCTGCATATCGCTGTGAATCGAGCCGGCGGCTTCCCAGGCGGTCGTCCCTCTGGGAACCGGCCAGGCCCGGTTTTCCTTGCCGCCGACGGTCAGAAAGCAGATGTAGCCGCCTTCGGCAAAGGTCCGGAGGAGGAGCGACTCGGGCTGCAGGAGTTCGTGCGGGGCCGCGAGCACAATCGGTTTGGCGGTGCAAAAGCTGTGGGCGGCGACGGCCTGGAGTTCAGCGGGCTGGAGGCCGGCGTCTCGAATGAACTGCTCCGCCTCCAGCCGGGCCTGTATCTTCTCGAGCACGAGTTTCTCGCCTGGCTGCGGGTCGCGTCCCAGCCGCGTCTCGACGAATTCCAGGTCTTTGAGGATCAAGTCCGCCTTGCTCTCCACGGAGGCGAGGATAACGTCGGCATCGAGCCACTCGTCTGGTCCGATGACATCGACCTGGGCCTGGGTCAGTTTGTCGGCCTCGACCAGTTGATGCGCCTGGTCGAGCCGAGGGTCTTTCAAGTTGTGTTTGCCGGCCTTGATGTCGGCGATGCCAAATAATGCAATCTTCATAGAATCTCACGCGCCGTAAGGCGCAAACCAACCGCAACCGCGATTCCGGGAGTATGGCACGTAAAACCGCCTTGCCAAGAACCCATCGCGCCCTCACAGTAAGCTCATGCGGACGATGCATGCGGTTTTTCAAAGTGATGGCAAGTGGTTTATCGCGCGATGCCTCGATTTGCCCGTGACCACGCAGGGCAAAACGCTCGCCGCCGCCAAAAAGAATCTTCGCCAGGCGGTTGAGTTGTACCTCGAAACCTGGGGCGAGCCGGAAGGTTCGAAACCCGCCAGGGAAGTTTATCTCACCAGCATCGAGATGGGCGCATGAGCCGCCACCTGCCGGCCATTTCCGGCCGCCGACTCATCCGGGCGTTGCGACGCACCGGATTTGTTGTCCTGCGCCAGAAAGGAAGTCACGTTTCTCTCGAAAAGCGGGATGAGAGCGGTTGTTGGCGAACTGTGGTTCCGCTGCACCGCGAGATTAGACCCGGGACGCTGAGCGACATTCTCAGTCAAACCGGCCTGACCAAAGAAGAGATCGCGGAATTGCTTTGAGTTTCATTTCGACACAACTCTGCTCTGGGAAGGAGGCGTGGACACCTCGATGCCGGGAGCAGAGCCAATGCCCGAAACCTCTGCAATCTCGGTCTTCGGATTTCGGATTTGGTTCGGCGCGTGGCGGCATCGTAGCACTTGCCACGCCCAAGGCTCTCACGCATGATTCGAAGCGATGACGTCCGAAGCGCGCAAGAACGGCCCGAGACCCCCGCGCATCCTGATTGTCGATGACGATCCGGGCCAGCGGAGCCTGCTGGATTCTTTTTTGCGGACCCAGGGTTTCGAGACGGTGCCCGTCGCCTCGGGCGAAGAGGCGCTCGAGACCCTGCGCACGGCCGCCTTCAGCATGATGATTTCCGACGTGCGGATGCCGGGCCTCTCGGGGTTGGAGACCCTGCGGCGCGCCCGCCAGGAACATGCGGTGCTGCCCATCCTGCTGGTGACGGCTTACGCCGACATCCGGGAGGCGGTGGGCGCCATGCGGGACGGCGCGCTCAATTATCTGGTCAAACCCATTGATTTGTACGAACTCCTGGCAAGCGTCCGCCAAGCCACGGGCCTGGCCAAGACCACCCCGCGGAAATTCAACGCGGAGCGGCAGTTGCCGCCGCGCGTGGTGGCCGAAAGCCCCCTGATGCAGGCGGTGTTCGATGATGCCTCGCTCATCGCCCCTTCCGAGAGCCGCGTGCTCATCACCGGGGAAACCGGGGTCGGCAAGGAAGTCCTGGCCGACGTCATCCATGCCTGGAGTTTGCGCGCCTCGGGTCCCATGATCAAAGTGAACTGCGCCGCCATCCCGGAGAACCTGCTCGAGAGCGACCTCTTCGGCCACGAAAAAGGCGCCTTCACCGGCGCCCTCAAGCAGAAGCCCGGTCGCTTCGAAGCCGCCAATGGCGGCACCATCTTCCTCGATGAGATTGCCGACATGTCGCACCCGCTCCAGGCCAAGCTCCTGCGGGTGACCCAGGAGGGCCGCTTCACCCGCGTCGGCTCGAACCACGAAATCCAAACCAACGCCCGTATCCTGGCCGCCACCAACAAACAACTGGATGAGGAGGTCAAGGCCGGCCGTTTCCGTGAGGACCTCTTCTACCGGCTTAACGTGGTTGAGATTAACATTCCTCCCCTTCGCGAGCGCAAGGAGGACATCCTGGCGCTGGCCGGCGCCTTCATTGCCGAGTTTACCCACGGCCGCGCGCGGTTCTCCTCCGCCGTAACCGATTGGCTCACGCGCTACCCCTGGCCCGGAAACGTGCGCCAACTGCGCAGTGCCATGGAGCGGGCCGCGCTGCTCTCCCGAGGCGAACTCATCCTGCCCGAACACCTGCCCGCCCAGGTCCGCGTCGGCGCCGAGCCGGTCCCCGCAATCGAACCCGGGGTGGACCCGGAGCACCTCGGCGAAATCGAGCGCCAGGCCATCTTCCAGGCCCTGCGCAAGCACAATTTCAACCGCACCGAAACGGCCAAGGCCCTGGGCATCAGCCGCCGCGCCCTCCTCTACAAACTACAGCGATTCCGCGAGCTGGGCTACGACGTGGACTCGGCATGACCGGGCTGAGTAGCCCAGACTCCCGGTCCAATGTCGCCAGGATTTGACGCCGAACTCAGAGGTGCGCCCCGGCCAAGCGCTTGTCCCGGAGGGACATCCGACAATAGCCCAACGTTTCAACGTTGGGTAGGAGCGGCCAAACCGTCACGAGTCCCGAAGGGACGGCTGAGTGCGGGGGCGATGTCGGCCGTCCCTTCGGGACTTGTTGGCCTTTGCATGGCTAAACCCAACGCTGAAGCGTTGGGGGCTGGCGCTGGCTCTCGGCAAACCGCCGTATGCCGACAGGAGACTGTATCTGGGAATCAGCTCGTTCGGTCCAGGTGGGACCTGGCACACTGACCACTGAAAAACACCGCTGCCGCATCACCAGCGAAGACTGACAGGAATTTGGTTTTTTGCCGCGCCGCCGGTTATTGACGCTTCGCGGGTGAGCGGGCGCCTGCCCGAAGTCCCTGGGAGACCGACAAGAGGAGCAGACCAGCGAGAATGACTCCGATTCGTCTCATGGGTGCCTCTGACGTTGCCATAGATGCCCTTACCCGTAGGAGCATGGCAGGAGCAGTTCAAGTGAAAACTGCGAGCGACCGCTGCGCGGGGCGCATTCGCGAGTGCTTGATGCCCAGGCGGAGCGCCGACTTGCAGTCGGCTTAGACCGAACCAAGAGCAACGAATTCGAAGACGGGGTACGCGCAAAGCCGACTGCAAGTCGGCGCTCCACCAAGCACTCGCGAATGCGCCC
>Ga0181524_10003229_pt1 | contig 15985 bp, 14 predicted proteins | sample PEATcosm2014_Bin_34_FD_119761 | JGI IMG/M metagenome (GOLD analysis project Ga0181524, IMG submission 119761) | Peatland microbial communities from MTU Mesocosm Facility, Houghton, MI, USA - PEATcosm2014_Bin05_60_metaG | ecosystem: Environmental > Terrestrial > Soil > Wetlands > Peat | place...
CATCATCACGGCGATCATCACGGACATGAGGATCTGCAGGATGTAGCTGAGGAAAGCCGTGAGGTTGCCGATCGGCATGCTCCCGCTGGCGATCAGGTGGCCGCCGAACCAGAGCACCGCGACGCACGACAGGTTCATCACCCCCATGACAGTTGGCAGCGCCAGCGCGAACATGCGGTTCACCCTGAGCCCTGTGGTGGTCAGCGCCCCGTTCGCGTCCGCGAATCGCTGCTGTTCCTGGCCGGTACGGATGAACGCGCGGATCACCCGCACCCCGGTGATCTGCTCGCGAAGAACGAGGTTGACCCGGTCGATCCTGGACTGCATCGACCTGAACAACGGGACCGCCTTGGACATCAGGATCAAGATCACGACGAGCATGACCGGAACGACGACCACGAGGAGTGTCGAGAGCCTCACGTCTTCCTTCAGCGCCATGATCACGCCGCCGACGCACATGATCGGGGCCAGCACCATGATCGTCAGAGCCATCTGTAAGAACAGCTGGATCTGCTGGACGTCGTTGGTGTTGCGCGTGATGAGCGAGGGCGTCCCGAAGTGGTTGATCTCCTGTGCCGAGAATCGCTGCACCGACTTGAAGACGGCACCACGGATGTCCCGGCCTAGACCCATCGAGACCTTCGAGGCGAAGTACACAGCCACCATCGACATTGCCCCCACTACGAGCGTGATGCCGAGCATCCAAGCGCCCGTCGTCCAGATGTAGTGGATGTCGCCCTTCTCGATGCCGTTGTTGATGATGTCCGCAGTGAGATTGGGCAAGTAGAGGTTTGCGACTGCCTGCACGACCAGCAGCGTGACGACCAGGCACACCTGACGGGTGTACCGACGGAGGTAGCGTCGCACGAGGGCGATCAGCATCGGCTGTTCCCGCTTCGCGCCGCCGGGCAGGTCGCGGAACCAGCCCCAAGGTGACGTCGAGATCGTGCATGGGCGGCCGACGGATCGGCGGCAGGCTCAGCTGCCACGCGCGTCTTCCGAGTCACGCTCCAATGAGGCCGCGAACCGTCCGAGCATCGATGCGAAGGCTGCTAGGTCCACGTCGTCCCAGCCCTCGAGCAGACGTTCGAACCAAGCCCGCCGGGCCCTCGACACCCGCTCGAGCGTCCGTCGCCCGGCCGGAGTCAGCCGGATGCGGGTGGCGCGGTGGTCATCGGCATCCGCGTGGCGGGCCACCAGTCCACCCCGCTCGAGCTGCTGGATCTTGCGCGTGACCGTCGGCGTGTCGACACCGAGCAGGTCGGCCAGCCCCGTCACCCGCAAGGAGTCCCCATGTACCTGGAGCTTGTGGAGCAGGGCCGCCCCGGCGCGGTCAAGCCGGACGCCCGCCGTTTGGAGCAGGCGCTCGTGGACACGGACCTGGCCCATGGAGCGGACCACAGTTCCGAACGCGGCTTGGATCTGGCCGACCGATCCGTCGGCGAGCTTCCGCCCGCCGCCTCCGCGACCCATACTAGTTACTTGCGGCACGTAAATATTATAGGCGGCTCCGTCGGAGCCGCACCAGCCAGGCTCCCGAGGCGCTGGCGGTCGCTGTTGGCAGCGGCGCGGGCGCCCGATTGCTTCATGGGCCGTCGCGGGCGGGGCCTTCCAGGAGATAGGCCACGACGTCCGCTGCCCTGTAGCTGTCGCGACCTGCGCCGACCAGCTTCGGGAGGAACGAGAGGTCCTGTCCGATTGTCGCGAGGGGGGGCTCTACGGTTCCGTCGCGGTGGCGCTGACCCAGCCCGATAGCCGCGATCAGCCCGTTGCACACGCAACGTCGCCCGATCGTGTCCTCCATCTTCCCGCCCTTGCGCACGTAGGCCGAAGCCGGCTCGGCGGGGCAACGGTACCCGATCTCACCGTCTTGACCGCAGTAGGGAACCCGTAGATAGCCGGCCTCGCACACCCGCCGCCGCTCGGCGTAGACCTCAGGCACCGCGATAGTCCCCGGCAGGTCGGCCACCTTGAAAGGAAAGCCGGTGGGCGAGGCCAACGAATCGGTGCGCACGTGCAGGGTCCCGGAAAGGGCGTTCTCGATGAAGGCACGTTTCAACGAGGCGTCGAAACCCGACTCCTCGCAGAGGGCGAACGCGGATCCGACCTGGATACCGGTTGCCCCGACCTCAAGGGCGTGTGCGAGCGACTCTGGGCTCGCGTAGGCACCGGCAAGCCAGTAAGGCAGCCCCAACGTCGCCAACTTCTCCAAATCGACCACGTCACGAGGCCCGTAAACCGGCTGACCCTCCTCGTCAAAGCTGACCGGACCACGAGGCGGAGCATTGTGGCCGCCTGCCACGGCCCCTTCCACCACGAACCCGTCAGGGCACGTGCGGGCATCGCGAGCGAGATAGGAGGCCAGCACATGCGAAGCGACTATGGCGAGGAACTTCGGCCGACGCAGCTCCGCTCTCGCACCAGAGATCGATTCTGGGCGCACTGCGACGCCGAACCGGGCAGCCCCTGCACCGAGCACGTCGACGGCGATCTCACCGGAACGCCCCGCGGCGAGCGAATCAAGCAGACCGGGGAGCTCGGCGGGGATGCCGGCGCCGACCAGCACGTAGTCGACTCCCGCGAGCATGGCGCCGTAAGCCGCCGCCGGGGTGGCCATCTGAATCTTCTCCAGGTAGTTGACCCCGACCAGGCCTTCGTGGCCCTCCTTGGATAGGAATACCTCCACGAAGTTTGCCGCGATGATGAGATCGGTGGCCTGCCGGCCCGGATCCAGCGACAGGCGCGGTACAAGGCGGAACGGCTTTCCGGGATCGATGCCGCCTTCCACGAAGTAGCGGCCCAGGATCTCCTCGGAGGCCTCGGCATGCGGGAAGCTCGCCAGCGCCCGGCGGATGTGACCTCCCGGGTCTCCCAGCTGGAGACGGCGGGCGAGAAGGGTGTCCAGCGCCACCCCCGAGACCACACCGAGCTGGCCCGTAAGCGCAACCGCCCGTACCAGGGGCCACCCGGAGACGCCGACACCCATGCCGCCCTGGATGATCGCGGGCCAGTCGCTCGCCGCCCGCGTGCTGGTCAACGTCGGTCCTCGGCCAGGGCTCCATGCGCGCAACACCGGTCTCGGAGCCTTCGATAGCCGTCACTGACTTGCATGGCCGCGGTCGGTCCTTCGATACCGCGAGAGACTAGTTGACACCGGCCCCGGTCCCGTCCCCGGCGTGCACCTATGAGAGGAACACACAGCTCTCGCGGCTTCTTCGAACGACGGAGCCGGTCCTGTCGGTGCCTACTATTGCCCCATGTCAGCAACCGTCCCGAGCACGAGCTTTGTACCCTATGAAAGGCCCGTACGCGCCGCGTTCGTGGGCCTTGGGCGCATCTACGACCTCAACGTGCGCGCTTACCTTGACAATCCCGACGTCGAGGTCGTGGCGCTTGTCGATCCGAGCGAGGAGCGCTGCGCCCAGCGCCAGGCAGACTTCCCAGCCGCCAGAACATTCGCCTCCGCTGCGGAATTGGCGACGAGTGGTCTCGAGGTCGACGCTGTCGAGGCTCTGCTGCCGATTCCGCTACATGCCGATGTGGTTCCTGAGCTCCTCGGTTACGGCTGGCACGTCAATCTGCAAAAGCCGATTTGCAATGACCTCGCCGGCGCGAAACGGATGCTCGACACGGCGGTGGCCAACGGCCGGCTGCTGCGGGTCATGGAGAACTACATCTTCTACGAACCACTCATGAAGCTCAAGGAGATTGTGGGCTCAGGCGAACTCGGCGAAGTCAGCGGATACCACATGAAGATGGTGGCCAGCGGCCGCGGTGGCTGGGACGTCCCGGGGAGCAGCTACGAGTGGCAGTTCCAGCAGATGCGACGTGGCCGCGGCATCCTCGTGTTCGATGACGGCTGGCACAAGCTGTCGACGGCGATCTGGCTGTTCGGTCCAATCAAGCAGGTGCGGGCATGGGTGGGCACCACCGAAGTCGTGCCCGGCATCGAGATCGACGCACCCACCACGCTGGTGTGGGAACACCACAATGGGGTTCGCGGCGTTTGGGACGTCACCCTGGCGATCGACATGTACCTGCGTTCCGACTACTACACCAATGACGAACGCTGGGAGATCACCGGCCGCCGCGGCTACGCGCGGGTCAACCGATGCACCGGCCGCGGGATCCAACAGCCGAGCCTGGAGGTCTACCTCGACGGGGAGATGCGCTCCTACCACGCGCTCGATGACGATTGGGCCAGCAGCTTTCGGGATTCGGGCCGCCATTGGCTGCGCTGGCTCCACACGGGCGAGGGCCCGATGCTGTGGAATGCCGACGAAGCCGTCAACATATTGCGTTTTGCACTGGCCGCATACGCGAGCAGTGCAGCGGGTGGCATCGGCGTGGACCCGGCTTCGCTCAGTTGACCCTCCGACTGCTCGACCGTGCCCGTCCCAGAAGACCTCCGCTCGCGCGCTGTCCCGGCGCGTCAACGGTCCGGTCCCGGGCCAAACGGGAGATCAACCAGGCCTAGGTTCACGAGCGGGGCCCAGTCGAGTAGCCCTTCCTGTCGGCATGCACCGATCGTCGCAGCAGTCCGAACGCACCGGAGATGACATCGAGGCCGTGGTGCACGACAGCAGCGAGGTTGGTATCAGCCTCGAAGAGGATGCTCGGTAAAGACGGACGGAGCATGCGACAAAGCGGGAGCGGCGGCGCTGCTGCTGCTCACTTCCAGCCGCCGCTGGTCATCCTCGCCCGAAACCTGCTCGAGGCTTCGGCGGGCGGGCTCGGGCAGCACGAGACTCAACGAGAAGCCAAGTATCGAGGCAACAGCCGCTACGAGGAGCATGCCTCGCAAGCCGATGTGCCGCTGCAACTGCGGTACCAAGAACACCCCGATGAACGCACCGAGTTTGCCGACTCCCGCAGCGATGCCATGGCCCGTCGTACGCATGCTCACGGGGAACACTTCGGACGGCAAAACAAATGTCGTGGTGTTCGGCCCGAACTCGACGAAGAAGTAGCTGACCCCGAAGACAAGGAGGAACGGCACAACCGTCGCGGTAAGCCGCGGAATTGCGCCGAGGGCGATGAAAGCGACGGCCATGACCGTGAACCCGATCAATTGCAGCCGTTTGTGGCCGATTCTGTCCATGCGCATGACGGCCAAGGCGTAGCCGGGCACCGCGAATACCACGAAGATTGCGAGGGTCCAGGCAAGTTTCGCCTCAAGGGTTGCGTGGGCGTCGACACCCTTCAGGATCGCCGGCAGTGACAAAGTGTTCCCGTAGTAGGCGTAATCGAAGAGGAACCAGCTTCCCGCCGTGCCCACCAAGAGGAGCAGCATCTGCGGATTGCTCAGGAACTCTCGGAAACCCAAGCGCCTCGTGCCCTCGGCTGACACGGCCGAGGTGTCGAAGACGCCTTTGGAGAACGCGGCGGCTTCGCGCGCCGCACGCTCGCCCTCGCCTTGCACACGCGCTTGAAACCTCGGCGATTCCGGCATCTTTGCCCGCAGATAGATCACCGCGGCTGCAGGAACCGCGCCGAGGCCAAGCAACAGTCTCCAGCTGAGAGCCTGGGTAACCCCTGAGGACAACAGGGCCAGGCCCACCAGCGGACCAACCGTGAGCCCGAGCGCCTGCATCGAGAAGACCATGCCGACAAGACGGCCGCGGTCGCGGGTGTTGGAGTACTCGCTCATGAGCACCGCCGAGACCGGGTAGTCGCCACCGATACCGAGGCCCAACACAAGACGTGCCATGACCAGGCACACGAAGTTTGGCGAAAATGCAGAGGCGAGCGCTCCGACGATCATGATGGCCGCGACCAGCGCGTAGACGCTCTTGCGACCGAGGACGTCCGCGATCCTCCCGAACACGAAGGCTCCGGCGACGGCACCCAGGAGAGACGCCCCCGTCACCCAGCTCGCCTCGGTAGTGCTGAGGTGCCATTGGGTCGTCACGATGGCGCCGACCGTGCCGATGACGAACAGGTCGTATGCGTCGGTGAAAAAGCCCATGCCGGAGATGAGGACAACCCGGCGGTGAAATCTGCTCCTCGGCGCCTCGTTGAGGAGGTCGCTGATCGTGACGGGCGCGAGCCCTTCCTTCACGTTCTCAGGTTCGCCAAGCAGCAAGGAGGGTCTCCATCCGGCGGAGTCGTCGCTCCGCTTTCCAGAAATTCACTTTCGCGTCACTTTCGCAACTCGAAATGACTTCTAGACGACATCTAGGTAAACACAAGATGAACACATTGGTAATTCCAGGTGTCACCTGGTTATCGTTCGTCCGTGATGGAGACGTCGTCCGAAGGATCGCCAGTTGATCGCCGGGTCGGGCAGCTCTTCGCTCTCGTGAGCGAATCGCTCGCTAGTGCGACACAGGCTCTGCTGCTCGGGGACATCTCCTTGGGCAGGACGGTCATGGACGGGGACCGGTCGATCGACGAGCTCACGTCGGACGTCGAACGAACTGTCTGGGACCAGATCGACACCGAGTCGCCAACCGGTGACGAGCTGCGCAGGCTGATCGGTATTCTCCAGATCTTGCCGGAACTGGAACGCAGCGCCGATCTGGCTGAGCACATCGCCCAGCGTGCGGTGGCCAACCTCGGCGCCGAGATGAGCCCCCTCAGCCGTGGAATCGTCCAGCGCATGACGGAGGTCGCTCTCGAGATGTGGAAGGCGGCTTCGGACGCGTTCGACGCAGAGATTCCCCCGCTGAGCACCCTGGACGAGGACGACGAGGAGATCGACATCCTTCACGAACGACTGACCGGAGAGGTGGCTCGTGGGATGATGACAACGGCCGTGGCCGCGCAGGTCACGCTTCTCGCCCGGTTCTACGAGCGTCTGGGTGATCACGCCGTGAACCTTGCCAGCCGCATCGCCAGCCTTCCGCCGAAAGCAACCCTCAGCCCTGATCGGCCGGAGGAATAGTCGGCCGCGGGTGCACCCACGCTCGCCTGACCCCGGCCCGGGGCTGCCGACGAGAACCTCCGGGTGAGCGCCAACCGCTAGAGCAAAGTGGTTGAGCGTTCCTGTCTCAGGAAATATAGGTGACCATGCGGCTCAGGGGAGACTCGACTTCGTCAACGCCCTGGGCGGGCGGGCCACTGTGTCCGGGCAACTCCGGCACTCGGCCAAAGGGCCGCATGCGGGAACTCGAACTTCTCCCCGAGTGAAGACGATGACCGAGGTCTCAGTGAGGCGCTCCGGTGCCGTGCTGCCACTCCAAGAAGACCGCCCGGAGGAGATCAGGCTGCGTCACCACGCCGACCACCTCACCCTTGGGACCGACGACGGGCAGCCGGTGGATCCCTCCCGAGAGCATGGTGCCGAGGGCTCGGATCAAGCCCGCGTCACGGTCGATTGTCCGGACCGGTCTTGTCATCACCGACCCCACGGAGGCCGCGAAGTGATCTCGCGCCACCGCAACCAGATCGCTGAACGCCCGGAAGCTGCCTGCCTCGTTGAGCTCGGCCGCCGTCGGGAGCACCGCCTTGAGCAGGTCCCGTTCGGTCACGATCCCGAGCAGGTCCCGCTCACTGACGATTCCGAGCAGCTCTTCCCCCTCGACAACGAGCGCACACTCCGCGCCATGAAAGATAAGGGTTCGAGCCACGTCCGCGATCGTCTCCCCCGGCTCGACACGGCACAAGTCTGTGTGCATTACATCCTTCACGCACAGCATGGCCTCCCCTTCCAAACCAGGAAGTCTACTCGTGCGCACAGCGGCGACGACGAGCACCGGAACTCCCGCGTAGGCGGTGCCCAAGGGCGCTACGGCGAGAACGAGGACGGAGGGCCTTCTCTATCCGAGCGCCATCCAGGCGACCTTCACAGCTCTCGTGAGCCGCTGTCAGTCCGATCGTGAAGGACCCTGTCACCGGGACGGCATTCGCCACCGCGACCGCACCGGCGTCTGTCTGCAGCGTGGCGAGGATCGTGGAACTAGCAGCGACACCGGCAAGGTCACCTTGACGCTCGTCTTCTTTACAGCCACTCTTGCAAGGCCGCTGCGCGAGAACGAGACCCTGTCGGGGACTTCGAGCGCGTTGCCCGAGGTGCTCTTCCCGTCTTTGGCGCACGCCCATCGGTCGTGGGTGAGCTTGCGCGAACACTTCCGCAAGGCGCATCAGCGCGAGCAGCCCCGGATCAGAGGAGCTGTCTCGGCGTTTCGGGGTGCACCCGACGAGCCCAGGTCGCGGCACACCTCGTGAGCAGGTGCCCGAGCAAGCACTTGCTATTATTTCTACAGATCAGATAGAATCAACATCAGTAATGCAGGTCTGAATTGCTCATGGGGGGGAAATCCAGTGAAACGCCGCTTCATCGCACTCGCCGTGCCGGCACTTGCCGCAGTCCTGGTCACAACGTGCTGGTCGAGCTTGTCGAGCTCCGTCGCCGGCCGCGCCGTGTCCGCTTCGCCATCGAATGCGGCGCACGGATTCATCAGGCTGACAGAGTTCACGGCGCCGAGCGCCATCACGCTCGACGGTGCCGGAGCCAACTCCATCGCGCCGTTCTTCCAGAAGGTCTTCTACGACTACGAGCAGCTCCACTCGAAGCTCACCATCAACTACTCGCCCGCAGGCAGCAGCGTGGGTGTCAAGGACATCCAGCAGGACACGGTGGACTTCGGCGACTCGGAGATCCCCATGTCATCATCTGCCCTGGCCGCGGCCAAGGGGGGCACAGTCCTGCAGGTGCCCGTAGAGCTCGGCGGCGTGGCGATCAGTTACAACGTGCCGGGTGCGCCGAAAGGCTTGCACCTCAATGGGCCCATACTCGCCTCGATCTTCGACGGCACGATCACGAGGTGGAACGATCCGCGGATCGCCAAGGTCTCCGGTATCTCGAACCTCCCGGACCTTTCGATCGTCCCCGTCCACCGTGCCGATTCCTCCGGACCGGGCTGGGATCTGGATCAGTACCTCATCTCAACGTCGCCTACGTGGGTCACCAAGATCGGCACGTCGAAGGCGTCGACATCGTGGCCGTTGCCGGACATAGGCGAGGGTGAGCAGCTCAACACGGGTGTCGCCACGTTCATCAAGAGCACGCCTGGCGCGATCGGCTACGTATCGTTCGGCTATGCCCTGGAAGCGAAGTTCACCAACGCCGCACTGAAGAACAAAGCAGGTGCATTTGCCGCACCCTCGTCGCAGTCGATCGCCCAGGCCGGAGCCCGAGCGGTCAACCTGAGCGCCAGCCACTTTTCGATCATCGACGAACCTGGTTTGTCGACCTACCCATTGGCCAACTTCAGCTGGACTCTGCTTTACAAGAAGCAGGCAAACGCAGCCAAGGGCGCCGCACTCGGCAAGCTCTTCTACTACGTGGTGACCACCGGCCAACAGCAGGCGAAATCGCTCGGCTACTCGCCCCTTCCGCCGAATGTCGTTCGACTCGCCAAGACGACACTGGCCAAGTTGCGGTCTTAGACAAGGGCAGCGCTGCTCAGCTGTGAACGACTCGATCGCGTCTTTGCCGCCCTCATCTATCGCGGGGTCAGCCGTGACAGGTGAGGGCGGCGACGGTGCTGCCGGGTTGCGACCATGGCGCAAGCCTCGGCGTCTTCCCTCGAGCCCCCTGTACGCGATCGTCCGTTGGGGCGCGGCCGGGCTTTTCGCCGCCCTTGTGATCGGCCTGATCGTCAGCATCGTGTCGCAATCGAGCCAGGCGTTCGCTCACTCCGGAATCAGTTTCCTATGGTCGGGAACCTGGAACCCCGATGCCGGCGACTATGCGGGCGGGACCCTTGTCGTAGGGACGGTCATCACCACGCTGGTGGCCATGATCATCGTCGTGCCGATCGGCCTCGGCACTTCCGTATCTGTCTCCGAGTTGATACCGAGGTGGCTAGCAGGGCCACTGTCCACCTCCATCGAGTTTCTCGCCGCCGTGCCGAGCATCGTCGTGGGCCTGTGGGCGCTGCTCGTGCTCTCCCCGGTGTTCGCCAGCGATGTCGAACCTGCGCTCGAGGGCCTTCCGGTCCTGAACACGGTCTTTCGCGGGCCTGCCTACGGACCGAGCGTCCTGCTCGCCTCGGTGGTGCTGGCCATCATGACGCTGCCGACTGTCGTCGCCCTGAGCCGGACCGCGCTGGGCGGGGTTCCCATCGCCGAGAGGGAGGCGGCGATGGCCCTAGGTGCCACACATTGGCAAGTGGTCAGGCGCACCGTGCTCCCTGCCGCTCGTTCCGGCATCGCCGCCGCCATCACGCTGGCGGTCGGGCGGGCGCTCGGTGAGAGCATCGCCGTGGCACTGGTGATCGGCAACCGCCCGGCAATCCCCCATTCGCTCCTCGCGCCAGGGGCGACACTCGGGTCGGCCATCGTCAACCAGTTCGCAGAGGCATCCCCCGGACTCGGCACGAGCGCGGTGATCGCGCTAGCGGCCATCCTGCTCCTGCTGACGATCCTCGTCAATGTCGCGGGACAACTTCTCGTCCGTAGAAGGGGTGGTCGCCGCCTGCTCGGCGTGCGGGGCGCGGTCGCATGAGCACGCTCCCGTCCATACAGGTAGCACTGGATAGCGTGATGCCCGACATGGGACTCGCCGAGGTGACCCGGCGGCGGCTCTTGGTGCGAGATTCGGCCCGTCGCTCGATCGGACGGCGCCGCATGGCGGGACGCGCCATGCAGGCCGTATGCCTGATCACCGTGCCACTTGGCTTGGCGCCCTTGGTGGCCCTTGTCATAGCCACCGTCTCCAAAGGGGCGGGCGCGCTGAACGTCGGTTTCCTCCTGCATGCCCCTACACCAGAAGGGGTGCCCGGTGGAGGCATCTCCACCGCGATCGTCGGTTCGGGTGAGATAGTCACCTATGCGATCGCATTGGCGGTGCCAATGGGCCTCTTCATCGCCCTGTTCCTGTTCGAGCGTCCGGGACCGATCGCGTCCGCCGTCCGCTTCGGCGCTGATGTGATGTCCGGCGTTCCCTCGATCATCATCGGCATCTTCGCCTATGCGATCTATGTTGAGCGGTTCCACCATTTCTCGAATGTGGCGGCTGGCTTGGCACTCGGAGTCTTGATGTTGCCCATCATGGTCCGGGCTAACGAAGAGGCAATGCGAACTGTTCCCGTCGACCTGTGGGAGGCGGGAATCTCGCTCGGTGCGCGGCGGTCGCGCGTGGCCCGCTCCGTTGTGCTGCGGGGGGCGCTGCCGGGAGTTGTCACGGGCAACCTCTTGGCATTGGCTCGCGGCGTAGGCGAGACCGCCCCGTTGCTGTTCACGGTGGCTTCCCCCACACTCGCCATGACTCTGCTCATCTTCAACGACGCGACACAGCCATTCCCGGACGCTCAACAGGCAGCGTGGGGAACGGCGCTGGTGCTGCTCGCCCTCGTGCTGATCCTGAGCGTGATCGCCCGGACGGTCGCTTGGACACTAAACAGGAAGACACGATGAAGCAGCCCGACGACCTCACAGATCTGGTGTTGAACCACGCGACCGATCCGCGGGCCTATTTCGACAACCGCTCCGGAAGGCTCGCGAAAGAATCGAGGACGTTGCCAGATCGACCTGACCCGGGCGCGCACGGGGCCGCCGTAACACTCGACGACGTGAGCATCACCTTTGGCGATCACGTCGCCGTCCGCAATGTCACCCTCCAGATGCCTGCTTGCCAAGTGACCGCTCTCGTCGGTCCATCCGGGTGTGGCAAGACGAGTGTTCTCAGGGCCATCAACCGGCTCCACGATCACACTGGAGGCGCTGTTCGCGGCACTGTCAGGCTAGGCAGCCTCGACGTCTACGGATCCGATGTCCAGCCGGAAGTGCTGCGCAGCCGGATCGGCATGGTGTTCCAACGGCCGAATCCCTTCCCGACATTGAGCATCTTCGACAACGTGATCTCCGGGTTGCGCTTCAACGGAGTCCGCAACAAGCGTCTCCTTCGCGAGATGGGCATAGCCGCGCTTCACAATGCCGCCTTGTGGGACATCGTCAAGGATCGCCTCAACCAACCTGCCTTGCGCCTTTCGGGTGGACAACAACAGCGCCTTTGCATCGCGCGCGCTCTCGCCATCGAGCCCGAGGTGCTCCTCATGGACGAGCCGTGCTCCGCGCTCGATCCTGTGGGTACGGCAAAGATCGAGGATCTCATCAGACACCTGTCGAGTGAGGTGACTATCGCCCTGGTCACGCACAACATGTTCCAGGCCGCCCGTGTCTCGGACAACGTGGCCGTCTTCCTTCTCGGCGACGACCGTGTCGGGGAACTGGTCGAGGTCGGCCCCACGGAGCGCGTGTTCGACGCTCCCAGCGATGCCCGCACGAAGGCCTACGTCACCGGGCACGTCGGCTGACGAGGCACAGACTCGCCCCGCCGGCGAGCGTGTCGATGGTGGGCGCGGTGGGCGGCCGACGAGGCGCCGTGGGGGCTGGCGGCCCTGAGCCGGGACCCGAGCCAACATCACAAGGCTTTGCACCGCTCCCACCAGGTATTGTGCGCGTTGGCGGCGATCTTGCGGCCCCATCCCCCTCTTTCCCGGGCCAAATGGCGTTAGGTGGTCAGGTCGTGGGCAACCAAGAGGATTGATCGTAGGTGCCTTACCAAAGAGTTAAGGAGTAGGACAGATGCTTACCAAATGGGGCATGGTCCGCAGCGATAGGTGCCTACCGAGAGAGTGAAAGGGCTGGAGGTTGCTCCCCGATGATCGAGGATCGCGAGTGCCTGCTCCCGACAGGGCCCGCTTGAGGTCTCAGGCCTCGAACACGTACGCCTTGCCGATTGCGTTTGCTGGAGTTGGAACGGCTTGGTCGCTATACGGCGCACCCACGACGGCGGTCGTGCCTGAGATTGCCACCGAGTACGCGAAGTAGTCATTGGCGACGGTGTCGGAGCCCTTCAGTTCGGCGGCCTGCTTCCAGGAGGTCGCCGTCTTCGCGAACACGTACGCCCGCCCGGCACTCTTGGCGTGGAACGGTGTACCCACGACGGCGGTCGTGCCCGAGATTGCCACGGACCAGGCGAAGCCGTCATCCGCACCGGTGTCGGAACCCTTCAGTTCGGCGGCCTGCTTCCAGGAGGCCGCTGTCTTCGTGAACACGTAGGCCCGGCCGGCATCTTTGGCGTGGAGGGGTGCACCTACCACGGCGGTCGTGCCCGACGCGACCAACGAGACGCCGAAGCCGTCACCGGCGACGGTGTCGGAGCCCTTCAGTTCGGCAACCTGCTTCCAGCCGCTAGCTGTGTCGGTGAACACATACGCCCGACCGGCACTCTTGGCGTGGCCGTCGGCACCCACGATGACGGTGGTGCCAGAGATGGCCGCCGAGGAACCGAAGCCATCACTGGCGACGGTGTCGGAGCCCTTCAGTTCGGCGACCTGCTCCCAGCCACGAGCTGTGTCGGTGAAGACATACGCCCGACCGCCACTCTTGGCGTGGCCGCCGGCACCCACGATGATTGTTGCGCCCGAGATGGCCAGAGACTCGCCGAAGTAATCACCGGCGACGGTGTCGGAGCCCTTCAGCTCGGCGGTTTGCCTCCAGGAGGCCCCCGTCTTGGTGAACACGTACGCCCGGCCGGCGCTCTTGGCGTGGCCACCGGCACCCACGATGATTCTGGTGCCCGAGATGGCCAGAGACTCGCCGAAGTAATCACCGGCGACGGTGCCGGAGCCCTTCAGATCGGCGGTTTGCCTCCAGGAGGCCCCCGTCTTGGTGAACACGTACGCCCGCCCGGCCTTGTTGGCGTGGACCAGCGCACCCACGACTATGGTCGTGTCCGAGATGGCCACCGAGACGCCGAAGCCGTCACCGGCGACGGTGTCGGAGCCCTTCAGCTCCGCCACCTGCGTCCCTACAGGCGGCGTGGTGCGCGGATTCGCGCCAACGGCGGAGGCGGTGCTTACCAGCAGTGGCAAGGAAATCGCTCCAACGGCGATGAGACTGACTATGCGGTACCTACGCGTGTGACGCCTCCGAGCATGGGCTCACTTCCCAATGACCTTTCAGGAGCCATTTTGTACCTTGGGCAAGCTCCTCGTCAGATCGACGACATCTCGACTCTGGCACGCCGCGGGCACCGGCACCCGTTTTGGAACCCCGCCTCGAGGCCACAAGGTGGACGAACTGGGCGCCTGTCCGCCGCCGCCGGCGTGCGGGCGGTTGGGCCGCTCGTGGCCCTTAACTCCTAGCCCTGACTTTCCTGGTGACACAGGCAAGCACAAGGGTGGCCGCGCCGGCCGAAAGCGGGCGGCCGGGCGGCACGCACCGCCACGACCGGGACCGGGAGCCTGGAACCGGGTCCTCCGAGCCCAAGCCACGACGGGCGCCACGGCAGCCCGGACAGGGCCGACCGGGGCGGCCGGCGGGGCGGGAGATACCAAGCCTCAGCCGGGGGTCTCAGCTCTTCTGCACCGGCAGCACGTAGATGAAGTTGCCCTTTTTCGAGCAGGCCTGGAAAACCAGGGGCACGAACTTCGCGGACGTCTGTCCAGGCGGCTTGATACTGAGGCCCGCGGCCCAGACCGGGCGGCACGCCGAGGGCGTGGAGAAGGCCACATTACTGATGCTGAGTGGGGCTATCGCTGTAGCGCTCGATTTCGCCGGATTCGTCCCCAGGGAGACGAGGGACGGCTTGATGGAGGTGGCCGTCGTCGCCGCTGAACCGATTGTCCTGCCGCTCAAGGCGACTGCCGACACCTTGGGATAGCCCTTCAGCGTGCACGAGCGCCCGGACTCATTTGTGAACTCGATGTTGAACAGGAAGTGGCCGGTGGCGCCACCCTCGCTTCGCAACCAGATCACGAGCCCGGATGTCGGGCAGTCTGAAACGCCAACAGCTGGTACACCCTTCTTGCTGTCGGCACCGGCGGCAGTGGCCGCGAGCGAAGCGACAACCGCTGTCATGACGGCCACAAGAATCAGGCCGACGCGCCACGGACGGCGAATGGAGCCTTGAGTGGAGAAGAGAGCTGACCACATACTGCCCCCTTTTGTTGTTCGGCGAACCGACCGAGGAACCGGCGACCCGCCTTCTTCGATTCGTCGATCACGATGCTACCGGGACTCGGGCATGACTAGGGAGGCACTTCCCCGCACACTCCTGCTACTGGTTTCGACTGGCCAGCAGGGGACCGTCGTTGAGTGCGCGAACGTCTGACGAGCCCGTTCGTGCGACACAGGGAAGCACAGTGGCTGCCGTCGGGGACCGCACGGCCGACGTAATTGGCGCTATTGCCGATCGCCATGTGCGTACCCGCGGACTCGAATGGAGTCTCGGACAGACCGCGGCCCACCTCGTGGTCGGCGTGCGGTCCCACCGCGTCTGGGCGAGGGGGGAAGCCAAGATCGACTACCTCGTTCCCGACCTTGCCGCGGTGAACGTACGCGGCATGGAGTCGGTACAGGAGCGAGATCCGGCCGCGCTGGCCGCCATCGTACGGCGGGAGCACGCGACCTTCGTCAGCCAGGCCCCCAAGCAGCCAGCCGGGGCTTGCCTCACCAGAGGGGGGACCAGACCTGTCTCTGGAGGTGATGATCTCCGTCCACCTGGGGAGATGCCCGTACGCCGATGGGATATCGCGACGACGCTCGGCTCGCCGTGACGCATTGGACGGGACGAAGCGAACATCGCGGCTCGCGGTGCGCTCCCCCTTCTACCGATCATTTCGGACCCCGTGGCGGTAGAAGACCTCTTCAGAGCTGAGCTGAGACGCCGCGTGCTCAGTGGCCGTCGTCGAGTCTGACAGGGAGACAACTGACATCGTCCTTCTTCTTGACAGAAGACCATCACGGTCCCCTTCCCGCCTGTCGCGGTGTGGGGACCACCGTTCCGCTCGGGTCCTGAGTCGTTTCCGTCAATGGCCCATCGCTCGACTTCGTCGGGTCCTCAGCGGCGTGTTTCGAACTCTGTTGCCGCGACGTCAACCGTCTCCGTGTTCGAACGGATCCGAGGGCTTCTTCCTGCGAGGTCCGAGAGCTGGGCTGGAGCTGTCCCGCAGATGATCCGATCAGAGCCATGAGCTCTCTCTGCGTGATGACAGCCGGATGCCGGTGATGCTGAGGAGTAGTCGAAGAC
>Ga0181524_10003230_pt1 | contig 15975 bp, 11 predicted proteins | sample PEATcosm2014_Bin_34_FD_119761 | JGI IMG/M metagenome (GOLD analysis project Ga0181524, IMG submission 119761) | Peatland microbial communities from MTU Mesocosm Facility, Houghton, MI, USA - PEATcosm2014_Bin05_60_metaG | ecosystem: Environmental > Terrestrial > Soil > Wetlands > Peat | place...
ATGCCTGGTTGTAATACTCCAGCGCCTTCTGCTTCTGCCCCAGATCGTTATAGACCACGCCGATATTGTTGAGGGTCACCGCCTCGCCGCTGCGGTCGCCCACCTCGCGCCAAATCGGCAATGCCTGGTTGTAATACTCCAGCGCCTTCTGTTTGTCGCCCAGATCGCTATAAACCAGGCCGATATTTTGCAGGTTCTCCGCCTCGCCGCTGCGGTCGCCCACCTCGCGCCGAATCGGCCATGCCTGGTTGTAGTACTCCAGCGCCCTCTGCTTCTGGCCCAGATTGTTATAGACCGCGCCGATATTGTTCAGGGTCACCGCCTCGCCGCTGCGGTCGCCCACCTCGCGCCGAATCGGCCATGCCTGGTTGAAATACTCCAGCGCCTTCTGCTTCTGCCCCAGATCGCTATAGACCACGCCGATATTGTTCAGGGTCACCGCCTCGCCGCTGCGGTCGCCCACCTCGCGCAGAATCGGCAATGCCTGGTTGTAATACTCCAGCGCCTTTTGCTTCTGCCCCAGATCGTTATAGACCACGCCGATATTGCTCAGGGTCACCGCCTGGCCGCTGCGGTCGCCAACCTGGCGCCGAATCGGCAATGCTTGGTTGAAATACTCCAGAGCCTTCTGCTTCTGCCCCAGATCGCTATAGACCCCGCCGATATTGCTCAGGGTCACCGCCTGGCCGCTGCGGTCGCCCACCTGGCGCCGAATCGGCAATGCCTGGTTGAAATACTTCAGCGCCTTCTGCTTCTGCCCTAGGTCGGAATAGACCCCGCCGATATTGTCCAGGGTCTCGGCCTCGCCGCTGCGGTCGCCCACCTCGCGTCGAATCGGCAATGCCTGGTTGTAATACTCCAGCGCCTTTTGCTTCTGCCCCAGAGCGTCATAGACCCTGCCGATGTTGTTCAGGGTCTCGGCCTGGCCGCTGCGGTCGCCCACCTGGCGCCGAATCGGCAATGCCTGGTTGTAGTACTCCAGCGCCTTCAGCTTCTGCCCCAGAGCGTCATAGACCCTGCCGATATGGTCCAGGGTGTTCGCTTCGCCGCTGCGGTCGCCCACCTGGCGCAGAGTCGGCAATGCCTGGTTGTAATACTCCAGCGCATTCTGCTTCTGCCCCAGATCGTTATAGACCGCGCCGATATTGGTCAGGGCTTCGGCCTCGAAGAGACGCGATTTCAGCTCGCGATAGATAGCTAAAGCCTGATTGTCAACCTCCAGAGCCCTTTGCTTCTCTCCCGCTGTCGAATACAGCAAACCGAGGGAGAGAAGCTGGAACGCCTCATCTTTTTGGCTCTTTGCCGCACGAGCCTCCGCCAGCTTCTGCTCATGCTGTTTTATCTGTTCCTGTAGCGTCGAACTCTGCCCCCATGCAGGAGAACATCTCATGAAGCAAGCCGCCGCCAGCACCACGAAGAGGTACCACCGCACCGATCGCCTGTGACGATTGTCAGCCACCCTACACCTCAATTCATCCTGCACTCATCCAACATGCCCGCAATGGATAGGGCACAGTTTTTATGGCTTCTTCGCGCTGCCACGTGTGCCGCTCTTGCCCGAACCCTTCTTAACGACGCTCGGGCTGGGAGAGTCTGCAGATGGTGTGGCTTTGGCTGGCGCCGATGCATCCAGTGGCTGCACGCTGACGCGCATAGTGGCGTAAGTGATGCCGGTGACAGCGCTCTGTGCGCGGGTTTGCAGCGGCAGATTCGGGTCTGCGTCCTTGCGCACCAAGGCGGCGTAGAGGGCACCGTAATTCCGCATGCGTTCGATGCTTTGCAGGCCTGCCTCCGTGCCCCACCGCGGGCCGGGTCATGCTCCGATGCCGACCGGTCACACCACGTCTCCGCGGCACGATGATGTTTCGCTGCCTCCAAAAACTACGCATTCAGCCGCTCGATCCGGGCATGTCCCGGGCTGACACTCCGAACTGAAGGCGGTTCCTCCCGCCCCACCGCTCTCACTGCGGCTGGGGAAGCTCCAGCGGGCGGTCCAACACGAAGCGGATCACCGTCTCCGACGCGATGTTCACTTCTTGAGCGTCTGTCAGCTCCTGCACACCAGTGTCTGCTCCCGTCCCGGCTGCCGCGCCTACGGCAGCGTTCTTCTTCTTCTTGTGGCCGAAGAAACCGCCGATCGCCGAGCCCACCGCTGCGGCTCCGCCAATTACTTCGGCGCCGCGCCTGCCGCGAGACGGACCCTGCTCGACATACGAGTTGCTGGAGACCGGATACTTGTGCCCGAGCACGGACACCTGAACCAGCTTCACCGTCAAGGATGAGCGCCCGTTGAGGCGCCCGGCGGTTGAGGCATCCACCATCTCGACGAGCGCGTCGGCCCCCTTGGGAATCGCCACCCGATCTCCGACGACGACGGGCGAATCAAAGCTGGCATGGAATTCCTGACCTTGGTGGTCCCGCTGCGGGTCGATTCCGTCAATCATGCGGACTGCCACGGGGGTTCCAGCCGGAATCGTCGTCACCTGCATCGACTCGACTGGAGCGGGCGCCCCGGTCGCAGTGTCTTGTGGCCGCGTTTGTGAGATCCGCTTCAGGGGGGCTTTACGAGCTGGTTTTTGTTCCGCAGGCGTTGCGTTGGCAATTGTCAGGTCAGCCCCCATGTTCTGGTTCTGATCTGTCGTCACCGGCGGCGGCTCGGTATTCTTCACCGGGGCCGGGACCGGGGCGGAGGGCGGAGGTGGCGGGACCACCTTGTGACGGGTCGCGAACAGCAGGACACCCACCAGGACCACGGCCGCGCCTGCCACCGCCATCAACGCGTTTTTCGAGGCGAATAAGCCCGGTTGGCCTGGCGCTTTACCTTGAATGGGCGCAGCAGTCGTTGGCGACCCTAGCGCAGTGGCGCCGGCCTGCGGCATAGGAGCAGGTGCGGCTCGGGTCCCGCCCTCAAGAACTGTGCGTCCTGGGCTCGCCGCCACCGCCACAACGGGCGCAACGTACTCCTCGGGGTGCTCCAGGGCCAGTCCGAACTCTTCTACCGTTTGAAACCGCGCATCCGGGTTCTTCTCGATAGCCCTCACGACCGCATTCTCCACTCCCTGGGGGATGTAAGGGTAGAATCGCGTTGGCAGTGGCGGAGGCGTGCTGACGTGATTCGCCATGATCTGATAGTCGCTCTCCGCCTCGAACGGCACGTGGCCCGTCAACATCTCGTAAAGCGTGATGCCCAGGGAATAGATGTCGGAACGAATGTCGACTGCCTTGTTCAGCACCTGCTCGGGCGACATATAGAACGCCGTCCCCATCTGCGTGCCCGTCCGGGTCATGCCTCGGGTGCCCATCATTTTGGCAATCCCGAAGTCCATCACCTTCACCATCCCATTCCGGCTAAGCATCAGGTTGCTGGGCTTGAGGTCCCGGTGGATGATCCCCATGCGGTGGGCGTATCCAATCCCGAGCAACGCCTGCTTAAAGAGCGGAATCGCCTCCTGGCTCGGGATCGGGCCACGCCGCCGGATCATCTTTTCCAGCGTCTCACCGTCCACAAACTCCATCACCATTATGGTGGTGCCTTCGTGCACGATGAAGGAATAGAGCGTGGCCAGGTTGGGGTGGTTCAGGTTGGCTTGAGCGCGGGCTTCAACTCGGAAGCGCTCCACCAACTCCGGGTTGCGAACCAGATCGGAGTTCAGGACCTTGATGGCGACGGGGCGGTCCAGGTTAACGTCTACAGCCTTGTAGACGACGCCCATGCCGCCTTCGCCCAGCATCTCAGTGATCCGGTAATTGGCGATTTCTCTCCCGATCATGATTGACCTTGCCTTTCCGGGTCCGCCGACGCCAACCCACTCAATAGCTTTGTTTTTTCACAAACTGGCGATACGAATGATCTGAAGCGTAATGTTGTCGGGGCCCCCTCTTTTTTTGGCCATTTCCACCAAGGCGCGGCAGGCGTCCCGAGGTGGGTAGTGGCTGGCCACCTTCAGCAGTTCGTCGTCGTTGACCAGGCCGTGCAGACCGTCGGTACAAAGCAGAAGAATGTCCGCTGGCCGCAGCGGGATGTACGTCTCGGGAAGATCCACCGGCACCTGGGAATCCATTCCGAGCGCCGCCGTGAGCACATTGCGCTCGGGATGAACAGCCGCTTGTTCGGGTGTGATCAAGCCTTGTTCGAGCAGCCGATTGACGAAGGAATGGTCCCGGGTCAGGCGTGAAATGCAGGAATCGCGCAACAGATAGAGGCGGCTGTCGCCGACATGACCGTAATAGAGTTCGCCATCGCGAAGTACGGCGGCCGTGCAGGTGGTGCCCATGCCCCTGAACTCCGGGTACTTCCCAACCCACTCTTGAATGGCTTCCTGCGCGCTGCGAAACGCCTCGAGCAGCGCCTGTTGAGGATCGTCGGAAGGAAAGCTGAAGTAGGTCTGCCGCACAAAGTCCACGGCAAGGCCGCTCGCGATCTGCCCTCCCTCATGCCCTCCCATTCCATCAGCGACAACTGCCAGCCGACCCCTCTTCTCAAACTCGTCCTCGCCCTCGGGCTCGGCGTAAGAGTAGTAGTCCTCGTTTTCGCTTCGCTCGCAGCCAACATCCGAAAGGTTGGCAAGTTCGATTCCGGGTCGGATCTCCATGCTGTTCCTGGGCTCAGACTCCTGGCTACAAGCACTTGAATTTCAAGCTGACGTCGCCGAGGCGGATCACGTCGTTATCTTTGAGTTCCTCACGAGCGATCGCCTCGGCGCGATCATTGAGATAGGTTCCGTTCGTCGAGTCAAGGTCAGTCAGGTAGAATTTCCCTTCCTTATAACGCAGGCTGGCGTGCTTGCCCGAAACTGTCGAGTCGCGGATGACCACTTCAACATCCGGGGCTGATCCCAGCGTGTTCTGACCTTCGCGAAGGCGAAAATCCTCACCCTTTTGCTCACCGTTTATGGCAACCAGCCAGCCGACCACCGGCGGCTTGCGCTTCTCCGTGAGAAGCACGGTTTTGCGTCCTACGGGTTCCTTGGGCGGCTCAGTCTCGAGTCGCGTCTTCCCCGGCGCCGCGCTCGTAACACCCTGATAACCGGTCCTTTGGCAGTACGGACAAATCTCCCACGAATCTTCCATCTGGTGCCCGTTTCGGCAGAATTTTGCCATCTCAGCCTCCTCAAATCGCTTCGTTCTTCACGCCACCGGGCTCTGTCGCGGCAGGCCGGGCGCCGTCCACTGCAAGTCCCTACAGGTTCCCGGTCGCCCTACGAACTGAAGTAGGTGAACACGTTCCCACCCTTCTTGCCGATGTAAATCCGGTCGCCGTTCCGCAGCCCGACCTTACTAACGCGGGGTGCGTCCGTGGAATTAACGTAAGTGCCGTTGGAGGACCCGCGGTCAATCACCGCCACGCCGTCGTTGACGGGGACGATCCAGGCGTGCTCGCTCGAGACGGCCTCGTCCAGTAAGATCACCTGGCACTTGGAAGAGCGCCCGATGAGAATTCCTTCCTTGGTAATCTTGAACGTTTTTCCCGAGAGCGCTCCCGAGGTGCCTTGGATGCTGCCGAAGGAGGCGGCGGGCGGAGGCCCGGCCAGAAGGGGTCCCGGCGGAGCAATTTCGGCCCGAGTCACCACGGCTCCACCTGCGACCGCGCGCGTCACCGCCGCGGGCTGGCGCAGGCGGAGCAACAGGAACCCGATCCCCATCACCACAATCGCTACCACCACATAAACGGCCCAGGGGGTGTCGTCCATCAGACGCTGCACGGGACTTTCGCGATCATAGCAGGTAACCGCTGCCTCGCGGTACTGCTTCGCGTCCGGCAGGTCGGGCATATACTGCAAGACGTTGTCGAACTCAGAGAGCGAGGTATGGCAGCCGCCCTGCGCAAACAAAGTGAGCGCCTTCGTCCAGTGGTCATTAAACGTGCCCGACTCGGGTTGCACGCCGGCCGCATGGACAAACTCCATGGCAACATTGATAGGGACCAGGAAATTAAACCCCGCCGTCTCGCCCTCCCCCGAATTGGAGGGCGACCCAAACGTCGCAATACCGATGGCTTCGCCCGCGGCGTTGAACACCGGTCCGCCGCTATTCCCGTGCGTGATGGCCACGTCCGACTGCAAGATGGGCGTGTCCGTCTTGCCCATCTTCTTGATGGCGGAAACGTGCCCGTCCGTCACCGTGGGAACCAAGTTCGACTCCTCGCTGATCAGGTCATTGCTCCCCCAGTTCGAAGCAATTCCGGGATAACCGACCGCGGTGACGGGGTCTTGCACTCGAACCTGGTCGGAGTCGCCCAGGGCCACGGTCGGCAGATTCTTTCCGGGAATCTTGACTATGGCGACGTCCTTGCCCCGGCCAATCTGAGGGCTAAACTCCGCGACATCGCCTGCGTAGTGCGCACCGTTGCTGAGATAGACGGTCAGGATCGGGTCGCCGTAACTGATGCCGATCAAGCCCGCCCGGAGAATTTTCGCTGCCATGTCCTGCGTCAGCCCCGGCTTTCCCTTGGCCTTCATCTGCCGGTCGATCTCCGGGAAGACCTCCTTGTAAACCATTTGTTTGAGCTCGCCTTCCAGTCGCTCCTTTTCCATAGGGTCCCGGATCTTGGCGTTTTCCACCACATGCCCGTTGGTGACGAGGTAGCCATCCGGGCGGTAAATGAAGCCGCTGCCGGCAGTTCTCATCATCGGATTCCGAAGCTGGATGGGCTCGCCCTGCCAAGTCGCGCTCACTTTGACCGCGACCAGGATAAGGACCACCGCCGGCTTCACCTCGAGCGCTCGTTTCTGTTCGACCGTCAACCGCGGTGCCGTCTGGCACGCCACCGCGGCCAAGATCATCACGGACAGAAATACAAAAGCAAGCTTTCTCACAACCCACCTCCGCTCTTAGTTCGGGTCCCTTGTCGGCAGCATCGATTCCCGCCTGTGGACGGCCAGTTGGAAATTGCGGCCAGTGCAGCTAGGTGAGGAAAACGGGCCACCTTCTCACCGAGCGCGGCCGGTCCGCCGCAACCAAAACAACACGTTGTTATTGTCGATTGCTGATTGAAGACCTTGATCGCGACTTCCTCGGGGTCAATCGACAATACGACCCATGGTGAGTCAGGCGATGTTGACCGAGTCCGGAAACGCACGACTTTCCCCTCGCCCTTGCCGAACCGCAACGGCGCCAAATCCCTAAACTTCCTCTCCTGCCTTGCTGAAAGCGAGCTCAAGTCACAGTTGATCTTCGCAATTGTGGCGTTACTCAGATGTGATGTCAAGCCCCGTATCAAGCTCCCTAATTCGCCGATAAGAGACGGGGTCCGGCGGGGGAAGTAGTGTCGGAGGCGCTGAATGGGTTGGAAGGGAGGGAGTTAGAAGGTCGGAAAGGTTTTGCAGGGAGCAAGAAAATTTCACCCCGCAGGTGTGGAATGCCCTTACACTCGAAACATGCAGAAACCCAGAAGACGCTCACCCACGGAATTGCCAATGCTTTTTGAGATGGCCCCCCAACCGTTAGCGGAAGAGTTGACGGGGCTAGGGGGAGTGCCGCTGGTGGTGCGGGCCTTTGGGTCGCTGGGCCTGCCGGCTGCGATCCGGGAACATGTGCATATCAAGCAGCGAGAGCGGGGCTATGACGAAGCCACCTACGTGGAAAGCTTGGTGGTGTTGAACGCCGTGGGAGGGGAGTGTCCGGAGGACATGGAGCGATTGCGGGAAGACGCGGCGTTGAGCAAGTTGCTGGGACACGATTTTGCCTCGCCGCGGGCGACGCTGGAGTTTCTCTATCAATTTCACGACGAGCAAAAGATGGAGGAGGCCAAGGGGAGGCGAGGGCCGGATGAGATCGCCCATATTCCCGAGGAAAGCGTGGAGTTGCAGGGTCTGGGACGGGTGAACCGCAGCTTGGTGCAGGAGTTGGGATCACGTTGTGCGGAGCAGCGGATCGCCACGGTCGATCAGGATGCCACGATCATCGAGAGCCGGAAACAGGAGGCGCTGCGGACCTACGAAGGGGAACTGGGCTATCAGCCGATGCTGGCGGTGTGGGCAGAGATGGACGTGGTGTTGGCGGATCAATTTCGGGACGGGAATGTGCCCGCGATGATGGAGCCGTTGACGGTGGCGAAGGCGGCGTTCGCAGCGCTGCATGGGACGGCGAAAACGTACTACTACCGGGGGGATTCGGCGTGCCACGAAAGTGGGCTGGTGAACTGGCTACGGGACGAAAAGTGGGCGGATGGCCCCCAGGGATTCATCGGGTTTGCGATCAGCGCGCGCCTGAGCGAGGCGCTGCAGGGGGCGATCCTGGCCGTGCCGGAGGAAGCCTGGGAGCCGTAAGCGCAGATCGTCCCGCACCTACAACACCTTGCTGCGCAGCTCCGCCGGCGTGGCCTTCAGTTCAAACTTCCCTCGCGTGTGGGCCGCCACCACAAGCGCATAGGCATGCTCCTCGCCCAGCAGCAGCCCTATGCCCATCACACGCGGCCCCAGTTCCGCCAGCGTATTCTGCAAGCGGCTCACCTCCGACTTCTCTTTGCTCACCAGCGCATTGGCATCCTTTGTCCCTGCCTTCTGTGCCAGTTCCGGGTAGAGCGTCTTCCTGGGGAGTACGCGCCGCCTTGGCAAGCAGCGCGGCGTACTCCAGACTCAGCGCGGTGAGCACCACTGCCGTCTTCTCGGGAGCAGCCAACCCGCTCTGCGCCCTCTGTTGCGCCGCGCTGAGTTTCAGTGGCTCGCCTTAGGCTGTGGCATCACTGGCCGCGCCGCGCACCCACTTCCTTCAGTTCCTCTTCTTTGAGGAGATCGAGGGCTTGTTCGGCTTCGCCCAGACGGTCGCTCTGCACCAGCAACTCCGCCAGTTGCCGATACGTTGCCGAACTTCGATTTCGCAAAGCCAGCCTGCACGTCCTTATCCAGCCCGGAGATGTTCCTGCGAATCTGCTGGAAGGAGTTCACCGCATCCATCCCAAAGAAGATCGCCACTTCTGGACGTTTCTGATCGCGGAAGTGCATCATCAGCGAGGTGTCAATCCTGCCCTGCAAGTCTGGATCTTCCACCGCCTTGGCCAGCGACAAAGCAGCCACTTCGTTCAGAAGCCCCTTCTGCTTCTGCCCCAGATCGTCGTAGACCAAGCCGATATTGTTCAGGTTTAAGGCCTCGAAGGGACGTGATTTCAGCTCGCGAGAGATAGCTGAAGCCTGATTGTCAACTTCCAGAGCCCTTTGCTTCTCTCCCGCTGTCGAATACAGCAAACCGAGAGAGAGAAGCTGGACCGCCTCATCTTTTTGGCTCTTTGCCGCACGGGCCCCCGCGAGCTTCTGCTCATGCTGTTTTATCTGTTCCTGTAGCGTCGAACTCTGCCCCCTTGCAGGAGAACATCGCATGAAGCAAGCCGCCGCCAGCATCATGAAGAAGTGCCACCGCACCGATCGCCTGTGACGAACGTCCGCCCTCTTTCCTTCTTCATTCATCCTGCATGCCTGCAATGAATAGGACACACCGCTTACGGCTTCTTCGTGCTGCTACCTGAGCTGCCCTTGCCTGAACCCTTCTTGCCGCCGCTCGTGCTGGGAGAGTCTGCAGACGGCGTGGCTTTGGCCGCCGCCGATGCCTCCAGTGGCTGCACGGTGACACGCATGCTGGCGTAGGTGATGCCGGGGACAGCGCTCTCCGCGCGGGTTTGCAGCGGCAGATTCTGGTCTGCGTCCTTGCGCACAAGATAGCCCTGCACCAAGTCGAGATCTGGCAGCTCTTTTGCCAGATCGCCGGTGTGCTTCTGTGGCACCATCAGATAGTCGCCGGAGAGCAGGCCGATGTAGTGGTCTTCGCGATTGGGATCGTCGAACGCCTGCTGTGTGGCGACAGTCGTGGTCAGGTTGCCAGCCATGAGAAATTTTGTGCGTTCTTCCCAATAACTCAACACTTCTGTAAACGAGCTGAGCGCGGGAACACTGATGGCCGGCAGACTGACCAGAGGCGCCACCATCTTTGCGCCGACAATCATCACGTTGAGCGCCTTCACGAAGGCAGAAGTTTTCGCGGCCTTGGAGATGTTGACAGCGAGCTTGCCTGTACCCTGATTGAGCAGGATCTTGCTGGTGCCCTGCATAGCTTGGGGCGACTTGAATCCGAGCTGGTCGAGCGACGGTACTTTGCCGGCCTTGTCCGGCTTCAGCGAGGCAATAGCCGTCCACGCAAGCGGAGTGAGGATGTTCATAAAGGGGTGTATCTGTGTGGCGTCCACGCGCAACTGCGCCGCATGCACATTGCTGTCAGCGCTCCCGGGGCGATACTGCGAGAGAACGATGCTCACGGCAACGTCGCCGGGGTGGTCCAGCAATTCGTCTTTGTCGATGTCAGTGGCATAGCGCAGCTTCTTCTCGTCGGCCTTGTAGTGCAGATATTGCGTCATGGCAGCGGGATCGGGAAGCTGGTCTCCCGGCCCGCGCGCCGCGGCTTTCTGCCCATAGTTGGGACTGTAAGGGTTGACGGAGTCAAAAAAACCATTCCAGAAGTTGTAGGAGTCGTGTGGCGTATCCTCTGCGGAAGTCTGCGCGTCGGCGGTATGCGCAGCAGCAAGCTTGGGCAGAAGCGCGGTGAGCAAGCCGAGGGTGGAGGCATCCGTAACGAAGCGTCGGCGAGAAACGGGCATGTTCATTCTCCTTCAACAAAAATTGGACATTACGGGCGGTAACGTCGGCGAAAAACGGGCCAGCATGCAGGAGTCATTTGGCCGCGTCCTTTGGAATGCTGCGTATGGTCATCAAATATAGGCCCCAGTTGGTGGGCATCTCCCCATGCAAGCCACGCGTGCCACCGCTGGCGTCCGTGAGCAGCTTCTGCAAGGGTGATTCCGCTCCGCGCGTGCCGCGCGAGGTGACGCCCTCAAAGTTCAGCGCGTAGGCGTTGGGCAGTGGTTGAGCGGTGCTGAGCAGAATGAGCGTGTCCACGCCGTAGGGCGGGCCGATGCGCAGGGTGCGCGCGCCGGGCAGGACGATCTGGCGGCCATAGTCGGCAGCGCTGGGGAACTGGTTCTCAGAGTAGTCGAGCGGATAGAGCAGCGAGCCTTTGCCGTGGCAATCGATGTCGATCACGTAGACCCATCGCGGGTCAATGACGCGATCGTCTGAGTGCAGGGCCATCTTCATCCTATCGTCCTGCTGCGCGGGCTGGTCTGCGGGCAACGGCGTCTGGTCGGACGCTTTGACCATAGTCAGCCAGTAGTAGTTGGCAATGGATGTGCTGCTGGGGCTATCTGCCAGTTCGAGCCAGCCATGCACTTTGGCCAGCAGCGATGCGTACTTGTTCAGCGCCGTGCCGCCATGGTCGAGGACGGCCGCGTCGGCAAGCACCACCCAGTCGCTGCGCACGGGATACTGCGACGTGGTAGAGCAACCGGGGCTGTGGTCGGTGGTGACCGATGCGCGTGGGCCAGCGGCGAATTCGTCTTTGTGGAACCACGCGTAGGCGGGTCCATCCTCGGTGAGCACGCCGGTGAGGATGTAGTTGGCGCCGGCAAGATCGGGCGCGGCCTGGACGGCGCTGTCGCTGTCATGCAACGCGAGCTTCGCCGCCAGCTCTCTTGGCGGCGGGAGGTTCACCCAGAGCTTTGCGTTGGCCGGAAGATGTTTCTTCACAGCATCGGCAGTCAGCTTCGCGCCCAGGATGATGGGTGAGGACGTACCGGCATGCTGAACTGTCCAGTTTGTGCCCTCCCAGCAGAGGATGTCAGTCCACGGCTCCTCGGCTGGATCCGAGACGGAGGCGACTCCGGCGGCTTTGATCTGCGCGGCTGCGGCGAGAACGTCGTCTTCCGAAAGGTTGGAAGGCCAGAGCCAGAAACGCAGTGGCGCGGACTCTGCCGGAACCCATTTCGTCAGCTCGAAGACTTCTCCAGCGGCGACCGCTGCGCCCGGCGGGCTGATGACTTTGGCCGTAGAACGCGCGATGCCAAGTAAATCGGTAACGCGGAGTTTGATGGTCTGGCCCTTGCTGTTCTTGACCATCGAGGTGAACTCGCTGCCGATGCCGATGCCGGAGACGCGGCCGATGTCGAGCCAGACGGCGCCGTCGTCATCGGTCTTGAGGGCGGCGGTGCGGACTTTGCCGGAGTCCGCCGCCATGCCGCCGAAAAGCGGCTGCTGCCGGCGCGCGGCCGTGGCATCGAGGTCGGGTTCCTGGTCGGAGATATTGCTGCCCTCGAGCACGGCCTTCACGCGCTGATAGACGATGGAGGCCGGCGCGTCGGCGGGCAGGACTTGCAGCGCCTCGACGAGAGCGGCGGTGAAAGCCCCATGCGGCTCAGTCACCGCGTCTGACGGAGGCGATTCCTTCGCCGATTGGTCCTGCTGCGCGGCGGAAAAGACCAGTGCCGGATTGTCCGGGCGCTCCGTGGGCGCAGGCCGCGGTTGTCCGTTGGGAAGAACGTCGGGAGCTTCATTGATGTCGCGCGGATCATAGGCCAGAGTGCGCTCGCGATACCTCGGGCCGATACCGCGGGTGGCGCCGCCGCTGTGGCAACTGTCAAAAATCACCGTGAGATGAATCCCCTTGTCCAGGGCGGCGTTGAAGATGCGCGTCATCTCGCGGTCGCGCACATCGTAACCACCCTTGTATGCGTCGGCGGGGACGAGCGTGCTGTCAGCATGGACGTACTTGCCGTTCACCAGCACAGTGAGCTTGTTGCCTTGGCTGTTGACGCGCAAGGAGCCGTGGCTGGCGTCATAAAAAACGACGGTGTCGCCCGACCGCGGCATATCCACGAGATATTTCTGCATGGCGGCAAGGATGCCGTCGCGATTGGTCTGCGCGGCGGGGAGGACCATAACTCCGGGCCGTGGCTGCGGCGGCGCAGGATTGGTGAGCATGACGACCTGGTTCGCGGGAAAAGCGAACTTGGGGCTGGTCAGCACGTCGGCCATTGACTGCGCATCGTTGACCGAGCCCCGCAGGTTCTCGAATCTGGCCAGTTCGCAGCGGCCGTACGTGCAGCCGGCAGGATGCCGCGCGTTAGTGCCTTCGGGCTGGTAGGTGTTGATGCCGATGAGCAGGGCGCGTCTGGTCTGCGCGGCAACCTGTGTGCCGGTGAGTATGCACACAAAAACCGACAGAGCAGCAAGATTCCATTTCATAAGCTGCCCACCAAGAGAACTGGGGTGGGTAGACTATAGCACTCCTGTTAGAGAATTCAATAAAAATGTACTTTCAAGGGGAACAATGAGAACTTTCAACCTTGGCATCCAACCCGGAATCAGGTACTTTTTGCGCGCCCGGCCTGGGCACAAAGCTGAAGTCAGCGCCCTCTCGCTGGCTTCCGAAGGGGCAAGAATAGCGGCGAGGACGATCAGAGAAAGGCCCCTAAATTGAGCCATGCAACTCACCGGAATGCGAGAGATCCCCCGTACGGCGAAAGTGTGGAGAAAGGCTGGAAGTGACCGGAAATCCGTGGCATACTCACCCCACGGCTTCGGGCAATTGCTCTCCTCAAGGATGCGGCGCGCTATGCGGTTTCTGCAAGAAACTCTTCGGCTCTGTGTGTCGGCGTTCGTCGGGCTTGGTACGCCATCGGGAAGCAGGGCGGACTGAACCATGAGCAGGAAGCCCGTCTTCACAATCGTTGCAGCGCTTTTGCTGACTTTAGTGGTAGTTGCACTCATAGGGATGTTTTCGTTCCGGGAGGCCCTCCATATCCCCTCATCGGAGACTCCGTCATCGGAGCCTTTGTCCCCTCCGCTGCCGGTCGAACGCTATCCCGACATCGAAGCGCCTGACACGGTTACTGCCCGGCAGGAGATTGCCGTGCAGGTGTCGCTGACCTCGGAGCAGATTTCTCCCGAAACGAAGATCCTGAGCGGCGCGCAAAGCCAGGGTAAGTTGCAATTACCGATGCCTGAAGGCGAGCGGCAGTGGACGCTGATCGTGATCCTGACCGCGCCCGGCATGGAGATTGCCCGCGGAAGGACGAACACAGCCGAGATCACCATCGCGCGAGACAGCGACTCCAGTATCCCGGTCTTCTGTCTGCGCACGCAGCCCATCGAGGCGGCGAATGGGGACGGAAAACGAGACACGCGCATACTGGCGACACTCTGGCACGATGGGACCTTCCTGGGGCGCATCAGCCGACCGCTGGCGATTGTTGCCGGGGCATCCACAGCGTCCGCAGCATCTACGGGGTCCATGGCCCCGGCGCAATCCACACCATCGGCATTGAAGCCGTCGGTGCGCACCATGCCCGCCACCGAGCCAACGCACCCATCCCCATCTTTATCGCCTGCCGTGCAGCTCGATCCGGCCATTGCCGCGCCGGACCTGACCATCATTGAGAGCCGCGTTGGCAACATCCTGCGCCTGATTTTCTACAGCGCGTCCAGCTCGCCGGTGGAGGCGGACATTCCCAATCCGGATGATCTGCATGCGTGGATCAACGCGCATTTTGCACAGATGGTGATCGACCCGAAGGCGCGCGAGCGTTATCTTGCGCTTGCAGTTTTACTCGGAGATATACCCATCCATCCGGTTATCCAGCGGACGCTGTGGGAAGTGGATAAGTGGGAGGCGCTCGACACCACCGAGAAGTTTGTGAGCCTGTCGTTGGCTCAACGGGACGGAGAGACCGGGAGCATCCGTCTGCACGACCTGCAACTCGACTACGTGCGCGCCCAGTACCCGGACCGGGAGGCACTTGATTTGATCCACGGCGCCCTGCGGCTTTCCTTGCACGTGGTGGAGAGAGATCCGGAGCAGTTCGCATCCCAGATGGTGGGACGTCTTCTGCCGTACGTTCTGCCGCAGGGGGCGCTCCCGTCAATCCCGACCGTGCAACAATTCACGCGTCCACTGATTCAAAGTGCTCGCTCACCGTGGCTGCGGCCGCTGCGGCCTGCGCTCTATCCGCCGGGCACGGCGTTGATCCGCACGCTGACCGGCCATTCAAATTGGGTCACTGGCGTGGCGGTGAGCGGGGACGGGCGGCGGGCGGTGTCCGCTTCTTACGACCGGACGCTGAAGGTGTGGGACCTGGATACGGGCGCGAGTGTAACCACCTTCAGGTGCGATGCTGTCCCCCGGTGCTGCGCTTGGGCCGGCGATCGCAGGATCTTTGCCGGCGACGACTCCGGCCGGGTCCACTTCCTCTCGCTCGAACTCAAAGAAGACAACTAACCGCCTAGTCACACATTCCGTTCGTGGGTCGCCGGTTTGGGATTCGGCCTGAAAAGTCATAGGGCTGTATCGGAAGCGCGCCGGTGGACTAGGTTGGGGAGTAGCAGAAACTTCGCTCGGCGCGCGTTCGATACAGCGACTTGAACGAAGCCGCCCGTGTTTGCGGCGGACGCGGGCAAATTATGGGTTTTGAACGGGGGTCAGGGGTGCCGCGGGCGGGTGGAGAGATAAGTGGAATGGCTGTCTGGGGGTGAGAAAGCATGTGTTATCCGTCAACCTGAGATCCCTTGGAGAGTGTGTGAACGGATAGGGTGAGGAGGGATGGGTTACTCGCATGTGATCAGGCACACGAGAGCGCGGGCGTGGTGAGCGGACGCCGTGCGGTCGAATCGGGATGCTGTATTTCATGCGAGCCTCGTGAGGGCGGGGGGTGGAGAGCGCAAACACCTTTCCGCCGCGGTGAGTCGCTCCAGGATAATCATGGGGCCGCCGCACTGGGGACAGGGCCAGGAGGAGATAGTAGACCTGGTGATCGACGAGCCTTCCTCATCCTCGGGTGGCAGTTCTGGGCTGGGTGGTAAGTCAGTCGGTCGTCCCAGGAACTGGAAGCAAAGTGGCAAGAGCGCGGCGCGCCGTCGGTGGGCTAGAAAGACGAAATGACGGATGCGGACGAAGCCCGGGGGAAGGACGTGGAGCAGGAAGCGGCGCAAGAACTCCTCCACCGCAAGGGTCATCAGGCGCTGCTGGTTACCATGCGCGGAGTCTCTCCAGCGAAAGGTGACTTGGCTGCCCTGGAGGGCGACCAAGCGGTGATTGGAGATGGCCACGCGGTGGGTGTAGCGGCCGAGATAACGGAGAACATATTCGGGGCCACCGAAGGGC
>Ga0181524_10003236_pt1 | contig 15957 bp, 13 predicted proteins | sample PEATcosm2014_Bin_34_FD_119761 | JGI IMG/M metagenome (GOLD analysis project Ga0181524, IMG submission 119761) | Peatland microbial communities from MTU Mesocosm Facility, Houghton, MI, USA - PEATcosm2014_Bin05_60_metaG | ecosystem: Environmental > Terrestrial > Soil > Wetlands > Peat | place...
GAAAATCGATGCTGGCCAAGCGATTGGCCACAATCCTGCCGCCGCTCACGCTCGAGGAGGCGCTCGAGACGACCAAGATTCACAGCATCGTCGGCCTGCTGGCGCCCGGCCAGGCGCTGGTGAGCCAACGCCCATGCCTCTCGCAGCGGCCCCGGCGAATCAATTCGCTGGCAGAAAACTGACGTTCTCCTTACCGTAGCCGCCGTGATGATCAATCTGGCCGTCATAGAAGCGTCAAAGGACCAGTGCGAGATTGCGCTGGTCCCGCGCGAAGATAATAAGCTGCGTCTTGAAGACCGGGCGGCCCACGATTGGTATCGCTTCGTTCTCTCCTTCCCAGCCCACCTCGTCAGGACCTACATCGAACGTTTCCAACTGGGATCGCACCACACCGTCCTGGACCCGTTCTGCGGCACGGGCACTACGCTTGTGGAGTGCAAGAAACTCGGCATTCAAAGCTGCGGCATCGAACCCAACCCGATGGCCGCATTCGCCAGCCGTACGAAAGTCGACTGGGAAGTTGATCCCGACGAGCTGACCAGGCACGCCACGTTCGTAGCCCAGCGCGTCGCCGAAAAGTTTCTTAGCGAGGGCATAGAGGACGAAGGCGGGCTGCCACTCTTTCAGCCGAGCCAGCCAGCCCCCGTGCAGCTCAGATCACTCCCGCCCGACGCACACAAGCTCCTGCTCACCGGCTCCATCAGCCCGCTTCCGCTTCATAAAACCCTGCTGCTTCTGGAAACGCTTGAGCAACACAGAGAGCCCGGACTTGCGGCCCACCAACATCTGGCGCTAGCCAAAACCCTCGTCAACGAGATAAGCAATCTCCACTTTGGTCCCGAGATCGGCGTCGGACCAGCCAAGCCGGACGCCGCGGTTGTCGGCCCCTGGCTCCGAGCCGTCAGGAGCATGGCGGCCGACCTGAGGCGCCTTCACCAGAAAGCGCCCACCCCAGCTATCGTCCATCAAGCCGACTCACGCGAGTTGATGCACCTTCTCGGCCCCGCCTCCATCGACGCCGTAATCACCTCTCCCCCTTACCCCAACGAAAAAGACTACACGCGCACCACGCGCCTGGAATCCGTGCTGCTGGGGTTCATAAAAAGCAGGGACGACCTCCGGCGCCTCAAGCAGAATCTCGTCCGCTCGAATACCCGCAGCGTTTACAAATCCGACACCGACGACCGCCTGGTCGAGGGACACGAGGAGATTCAGCGTATCGCCGAGGCCATAGAACAGCGCCGCATCGAGTTGGGCAAGACATCCGGCTTCGAGCGTCTCTACGCCCGCGTCACCAAGCTCTACTTCGGCGGAATGCTCCGTCACCTTACCGAGCTTCGCCCGGTTCTTCGGCCGGGCGCACACCTCGCCTACGTCGTGGGCGACCAGGCATCCTACCTCCGCATCATGATACGCACCGGCCAGCTCTTGGCAGACCTCGCCAAGTCAGTCGGCTACGAACTCGTAGGCATTGATCTGTTTCGCACTCGCTTGGCAACGGCCACCAAGGAGCAACTCCGCGAGGAGGTCGTCATACTCCGCTGGCCCGGTTCCACCCAGGTCAACGGTTGGCCGCAGCAGAACGATGGCAGCGCAATGGCCCTGAAAGACGAACCACCTGAAACCACCATGAAAGCACCCCGCTCACCCAAACCTTCCAGGAAGGCAAACCGCTACTCGGCCATCATCGAAAAACTCTTCTTTTCAAAGTACGAAAAGGGCATGCGCGAGGTGCCGTTCGAGCGTGAGGAGATGGAAACCTTTGCCGCCAAGCTCAAAGTCAAGCTGCCCAAGAACCTTGGCGACCTCGTTTACAGCTTTCGCTACCGAGCACTCCTGCCAGCCTCGATCAGTTCACTGGCTGGCCAGGAGGAGACTTGGATCATTCGCCCGGCAGGCCGGAGCAAATACAGCTTCGCACTGGTCAAACACACCCCAATCCTGCCAAACCAGAACCTGGCCGTCACCAAAGTTCCCGATGCCACGCCCGGACTTGTCGCCAAATACGCGTTCAACGACGAGCAAGCACTTCTCGCCAAAGTCAGATACAACCGCCTCGTCGATATATTCAGCGGCGTCGCCTGCTACTCGCTCCAGAACCACCTGCGCACCACCGTGCCAGAGGTCGGCCAGGTCGAGACCGACGAAATCTACGTTGGCGTGGACAAGAAAGGCGCACACTACGTTTTTCCCATCCAGGCCAAGGGCGGCAAAGACAAGCTGAACATCGTTCAGATCGAACAGGATTTCGCCGTCTGTGCCACCAAATTCCCGCTTCTTGTTTGCAGGCCCATTGCCGCCCAGTTCATGGACGAAGGCGTAATTGCGCTCTTCGAGTTCGAGTCCGGCGAGAACGGTGTCACCATTGCCTCCGAAAAACACTACAAACTCGTCCCGCCGAAAGAGGTGACCGACGCCGACCTGCAGACGTACCGCGGCAGGCTTGAGACCCCCGCGTAATCAGACAGGGTCAAACCGGGGAGTGTTTGGGCTGGTGAATGGGGGATGCTCCAGCCGGAGGTTGCCACCAAGACCTGCCCCGGCTGCGAGTTTGTTTAAGCGCGGACGAACGTCTCAATGAAATCGAAGCGAAATGGCCAGGAAGTGCGGCGGACGAACCCCAAGTGGCCTCCGCGGCTCTGGCATCCCGAGGTGCCGGGACCGCTCTGGAATGGCACGCGGCGCGTGGCGATGGCGCAGATCGAGGCCTACTGCCGCGTAGTCGCACACGAGTTCCGGCCGCGCAAGATCATTCTCTTCGGTTCCTACGCCGCCGGGTCCGCTACCCCGGAGTCGGACGTCGACCTGGCCGTCGTGATGCCTTTCCGCGGTTCGGACACGGATAAAGTCGTGGAGATCCGGGGGCGGGTGGAGGCGCCCTTCCCGATGGACCTGATCGTCTGGAAGCCGGCGGAGGCGGCCCGAGGCGACGCTTTCACCCGCTCCGTGCTGGGGGGAGGCAAGGTGATGTATGAAGCCCGCGACGCGTGAATGGATTCGTTGCGTTGTGAGTCGGGGTTTTCGAGGGGCCGGCGATCACAAAAAGGCAACGTCGCGCACGCCCGACGGCAAGATGCCCGGCGAGTCCAGCGGCACCCCGCGCGACATCCAGCGTTACCTGTGCCGCATCTCGGGCCCGCTCCTGGACCGGCAGTTGTGGACGTAGAGCCGCGCGGTACCTTTGGATCGGAATTAGAAAAAGCCCCCGCCCCGCGTTAGCCCGGCAATTGGCCCAGGGCTACAGGAGTCCGGTCAGTGAGGCGATGGCTTCCTGGCGCACGGAGAGCACCTGGCGCAGGTCGGCTTGTGCTTTCTCCAAGTTGGCTTGCTTGACTTTGCGCACCTGGAGGAACTTCGCCAGGGCGGCCTTGATTTCAGCATTCGAGGCCTTGGCATCGACGGCCCTCTGCAGCGCTTCTTCCTCCGGAACAGGCGTTGGAGCGAAAGCGGCGAAGGGTCCGCCACCCGGACCGCCCGGCCCGCCGCCGCCCCGCCCGCCCATGAACAGGCGCATCATGGCCGCCCCGCCGCCGAAACCGACTTCGCGCCGGGCGTCCATGACTTTCTGGATTCGTCCCTCGATCACCTTCCACTCGGGGTCATCCTTGACGTCGAGTTGCTCCCGGTATCGGTCCAGAATCATCTTCTGAAATTGTGCCGGGTCAAAACTGAAGTTGCCGGGGCCAGCCGGCTGTGCCGGCGCATTGCCCGCACCCAGACCTAACATGCCGACAAGGCCGGCTAGCGCCAAAAGTTGGCTCGTTTTCATGGTTGTGATCTCCCGAATCATCTTTTCGTTGATTTCGTTGCTCGCGATCGGTCGCAGCGCTGGCATGGTCTGTCAGGCCCGCCCACTTATGAGACACCGGACCGAGGAGATTGTTACGGGAATTCCGCGTCTCGAAAGCTCAACGCGCCTGCATGGGCGGCCGCGAACTCAAACAGTATTGCCCCCTGGACGAGGCGGCCCTCGAGATGCTCGAAGTCCGCCCTGGCGGACCGGAGAGACGGTGCGGGCTTGATTCGGAGAATGTCAAAGGGCATCATCCCTTCGCATGACCTCCCACTTATGAAAAAGCGCCTCATACGGATGTCCTTCGCCTTGGTAATCGGGTTGGGAATGTTGGCGGGCGGGATTTGGGTCCTCAGCCGGGCTTTGGCGGATCGGGAAGTGGTTTACCAAGGCAAACGTATGTACTACTGGGCCGAGCGATTGAACGACCCCGACGCGACTGCCAGCAACCAAGCCAACGCGGTGGTGGCCAGGGAGATCATTCCCCGCCTTACCAAGGCGATGTTTTCCGACACGAACGATTCAAGTTTGCGGATGGCACTCGCCGAACAGCTCAACGGTCTGCCCGGAATTCAGGTTTATTGCACGCCGGCGGCTGGCCGCCGCGCATACGCCGCCAACGAATTGGGTGAATTGGGTCCCGCCGCCAAGGCGGCGGTTCCCGCCCTGCTGCAGGCCCTCAGCGGCCACGATCAGCCGGTTCGGGGCGCGGCGACGGTTGCCTTGGGCAAAATTCATTGCCAACCGGAGGTGGTGATTCCACTGCTGATAGGTTTGCTCGATGATAAGGAGTTACAGGACGAGGCCGCCCAGGCCTTGGGAGGTTTCGGCGGTTTGTCCAAAGCGGCGGTTCCCAAGCTGATACCCCTGCTCAAGATTCAGGACAAGGAGCTGCACGCGGCGGTCATCCAGGCGCTGAGGAAGATCGATCCCGCCGCGGCGGTCCAGGCCGGGGTGAAGTGAGGGGCCTCGGAAAGCGAAAAATCTCGCTCTCGGCAGGGCGCGCTGGTACACGGTTCATGGCATGACCATCGTCCCAGCAACGAGCCGGTTGACCTGGCGGGAGAGAATCAGCTACGGCATTGCCGATATGGGGTTCAATTTTTATTGGGCCAACATCGCCACGTTCCTGATGATTTTTTACACGGACGTCTTCGGGATTTCGGCCGCCGCCGCAGGTTCGATGTTGTTTACGATCAAAATCGTCAATGCCTTCACCGATCCGGTGATCGGGGCCGCGGCGGATCGAACCCACACGCGTTTCGGCAAGTTTCGTCCCTACCTAATCTGGATGGCGCTTCCCCTGGCTGCGGCCGGCGTGCTCACTTACACGACGCCCGGCCTGGGCAAGGAGGGAAAGCTCATTTGGGCCTACGGCACGTACCTTTTCATGATGGTCTGTTACACCGGCATCAATATTCCCTACAACGCCCTGTCCGGGGTCATGTCGAGCGACGCCCAGGAGCGTTCCACCATTAACGGCTTGCGTTTTGTTTTTGCGTTTGGCGGGAGCATGTTGGTGACGGCTGCGACGCCGCTCCTGGTGAAATGGCTGGGGCACGGCAATGAGAGACTGGGCTGGCAATTGACCATGGTGTTTTGGGGCGTGGCGGCTTCCTGTTTATTTGCCACGACCTTTTTCAACACGCATGAGCGCATCGCCCCGCCACCGGCCCAAAAGACCAACGTGTTGCAGGACGTGAAAGACCTGGCCCAAAACGGCCCCTGGGTGGCGTTGTTCTTCCTGGCGCTCATCATCATGATGACGATCACCCTGCGGACCGCTACGTCCGCCTACTACTTCAAATACTACGTGCAGCGCCCCGATCTCATGGCGGCGTTTGTGCCCGCCTACATGGCGGCGGCGGCAGGCGGCGCTTCGCTGGCCCCGGTGCTGACGCGCCTCCTCGACAAGAGGCGGCTGTTGATGATCCTGATGAGCGCCACCGGCGTTTTGTCCATCGCGTTCTTTTTCATTCCCAAGGACCAGATTGCATGGATGTTCGCCCTGCAAATCGCCATCGGCCTGGCGCTTGGCCCCAAGTCGCCGCTGGCATTCTCGATGTACGCCGATACTGCCGACTACAACGAATGGCGCACCGGGCGCCGGGCCACGGCGATGACGTTTGCCGCGGCCACCTTCTCGCAAAAGCTGGGCACGGCCCTGGCGGCGGCGGTAATGGGCTGGGTATTCACGACCCTGGGATATGTGGCCAACGCCGCGCAAACCTCGAAATCGCGAACGGGCATGGTGATGCTCATGTCATTCATTCCGGCGGGATTCGCATTCCTGGCGGTTGCGGTGATGATGTTTTACAAGTTGGACAACGAGAAAATGGCGCGCATCCAGGCGGATTTGGCCGAGCGTAAAGCGGCAGACCATGTTGCAACCCACTCATAACGGCGAGCGCTTCGAACTGCTAAGCCCCACGGCCATGCCGCGGGCGGCAGGGTTCTTATGGAACCGGAAAATGATGATCCAGGTCACCTGCCGCGGTTACGCGGCGGCCCAATTTATGCAGCCGGAGCCGGCGAAATACGCCTACGCGCCCAACCTGGAGGCCAAGAGCTTTCTGCAGCCGGAGCAACCCTATTACGCCCACCACCCCGGCCGCTTTTTCTATGTGAAAGACGAAGAGAACGGGCGCGTCTTCTCCGCGCCTTACGAACCGGTGCGCGCCCGGCTCGAGCGTTACAGCTTCTCCGTGGGCAAGAGCGACATCCGCTGGAGCATCGAGCACGACGGCATCGCATTGGACATCACGCTGGGCTTGTCCACCGGCGACGTGGTCGAACTGTGGGGCCTGCAAGTCCGCAACACCTCGGGCCGCCGGCGGAAGCTCAGCGTCTATCCTTATTTTCCTGTGGGCTACATGAGCTGGATGAACCAGTCGGCCCAATACCGGCCCGACCTGGCCGGGATAGTCGCTGCCTGCGTGACTCCATACCAAAAGGTGGCCGATTATTTCAAGAATAGGAATTTCAAGGACAAGACCTTCTTCCTGGCGGACCCGGCGCCCATGGCCTGGGAAGCCGGGCAGGAAGCCTTCGAAGGCGAAGGCGGTTTGCAGAACCCAAGGGGTGTGCAGCAAGAGGAGCTATCCAAAGGCGACGCCCTTTACGAAACCCCTGCCGCCGTTCTCCAATACCGCATCCAACTGGCTGCCGGCCAAAGTCAACACTATCGGTTTATGTTTGGCCCGGCGTTGGATGATGCGGAAATCATTGCGTTACGCGGCAAATACCTGAACGCCGAGGGGTCCATCCGCGCTGCGGCCGAATACGCAAGCTACATGGCCCAGGGGAAAGGCCCGCTGAGAATCGAAACACCCGACCCCGAGTTGGATAACTTCGTCAACCATTGGCTGCCTCGGCAGGTGTTCTATCACGGGGACGCCAATCGCATGACCACCGACCCGCAGACTCGCAACTACCTGCAAGACAACATGGGCATGAGTTACCTCAAACCCCAGGTTGCGCGCGCGGCCTTTTTGCGCGCATTGAGCCAGCAGGAGGCCACTGGCGCCATGCCCGATGGCATTCTTTTGGCCGAGGGCGCCGAGTTGAAATACATCAACCGGGTTCCCCACACCGATCACTGTGTCTGGCTCCCGGTCTGCCTCAAAGCTTACCTGGACGAAACCAACGACTACGGGTTTTTGCGCGAGCAGGCAACCGACGGAGAGGGTCGCAGCCGCACGGTCTTCGAGCGCATCGCCGGCGCCCTGCGCTGGCTGCTTAAGGCCCGTGACGAGCGCGGCCTGAGCTACATCGGCCAGGGCGACTGGTGCGACCCCATGAACATGGTGGGCTACAAGGGCAAAGGCGTCTCCGGTTGGCTCTCCCTGGCCACGGCCTACGCGCTGAACCTCTGGGCTGAGGTTTGCGCCGGTGAAAACGCAGGCCAACTGGCGGAAGAATTCAGGGCCGGCGCAAAAGCGATGAACGAGGCGGTAAACACCCATCTTTGGGACGGCCGATGGTTTGCCCGTGGCATCACTGACGACGGCGCAGTCTTCGGCGTCAGCAACGACAAGGAAGGCCGTATCTTCCTGAATCCTCAGAGCTGGGCGATTCTGGCCGGGGCCGCCAACGAGCGGCAGCGCAAACTCATGATCGAGGCCGTGGCCGCGCAATTGGAAACCCCCTATGGCGTCATGACCCATGCGCCGGCCTTTACCTCCATGCGCGAGGATATCGGCCGGGTGACCCAAAAATTCCCCGGCTCGGCCGAGAACGGTTCGGTCTATAATCACGACGCCGCTTTTTACGTCTATAGCCTTTACACCATCGGCCAGAGCGACCGGGCTTTCCGCCTGTTGCGCCGGATGCTCCCCGGCCCGGAGCTTGCGGATTACCTGCGGCGGGGCCAGTTGCCCGTGTATATCCCAAACTATTATCGGGGCGCCTGCTACCAGCACCCGAGGACCGCCGGCCGCTCCAGCCAGTTGTTTAACACCGGCACAGTCTCCTGGTTATACCGCTGCCTCATTGAAGGATTATTTGGACTCAGGGGCGACAAACACGGCCTGGTGATTCAACCTCAACTGCCCAGCCATTGGAGCCGGGCAAAAGTGACCCGCGAATTCCGCGGCGCGGCCTTCCATGTTGAAATCCGGCGTGAAAGCGGGATTCCCAAGACGTTGACCGTCGTGAACGGCCAAGCTCTGCCAACCAACCGGCTCACCGGCATTCAAACGGGCCAAAGCTATAAGGTGGAAGTTTTGTGGAGTAATTCAACCCATTCCTCGACTGTAGGAGACGACGTGAGGAGTCTCTGATCATTTGTCTCCCAGGGGAGCGTGCCTTCGCTACGCCCAACACCCAATCAGAGACTCCTCACGTCGTCTCCTACAATGGTTTGCGACGCGCCTAATGTTTGGTCCTCACCTAGCGCCCTTCCGGCAAGGCGCCATAATCCCACGAGCACTCGCGCCCGTTGGGGAACTTGATTCGCACAAAACCACGAGGCTCGATTTGGCGCGGCTTCTTGGAGGAGCTCACCGATTGAGAGGACAGATAGAGGCTGGCCCCTCTGAGCCACCTCTGGGTGCGGGCGGACAATGGGAAAACCTTCTCCAGGTCCCTTTCCGTGATGGGGGCGCCAGCGGACCGGGAGTGTTCACTCTCGGTGTGGGGCAAGGCGCGCAAGGCCGAGTTGACCTCATAGAAAAGCGGGGCGCCATAGCTGCGGCCGGCGGAGACCTCAAAGTCAGCGCACCAGAAGGGGGCCAGGAATGCGATAGCCAGCAGGAGCGCGGCGCACTTCACCACCACGGCGTTTTGGACTTGGGCGAGGCGGAACTGGACCAGGCTCTGCGCCAGGGCCGCCAACGACAGGATGACCCCGCCGGCTATGAAACCCCATGGCATCGGCTCACGTCCGTGGAAAAAGCCCAGCGGTAATTGCCGCCAGGCGGTGATATCGCACAACAGACCTGTCTCCAGACCGCCAAGCTTGTCGGCCAACCAGGCCGAGAGCAGCCCGCAGGGCGCAAGCGCCCCTACGCCCAGCACCGCTGTCAACACGGCGCGCATCGTATTGCCCAGCAGTGTTGCCGCCCAGAAACTCAAGACAAAGAACAGCCATAGCGGCGTCCCGATAGCCAAAACTCCTTCGAGAAAATCGCTCGCGCGGCCATCTTGGGCGATGCTGCCCAGGCCCGCTCTTGCCTCGGGCAGGGTCGCCAAAGCCAGAAGGCCGGGCAGAACCAGGCCCAGTCCGATTGCAACGGCTGCGCTGACGGCCAGTTTCACCAGCCATTGGCGCCGGGCCGTAACCGGCAGAGTCAAATGCCACAGGGCCAGCCCCAGCGTCCTCTCCTCGCCCAGGGAAATTGAGGCGGCCAGGGCCAAAGCCAGCGGGACATACACGGCCATCAGCGCGCCCCACAGCGCGCCGCCATTAAAGTCCATGTTATCACGGCCCACCCCCAACCACCGCAATCCCGCCGCCGTCAGCCAGCACAGAGAAAAAACCGCGGCGGCGACGAAGATCGGCTTTTGGAGCCGCAACTCTTTGCGGACCATGTTGCGTAGCCTGCCCTTAGGACGGATGCGCAGCCAGTTCCACCACCGGCTCTGGCGCGGGGTTGCCGTTGACAGGATCGCGCTTTCCCCGAGAGCGGCGTCTTTGAGCTCCAGCCGGGCGAACTTCCTCCAGCCCGCCAGGAGGCAGCAGCCGGAGTAGATCAGGCCCGTAATCAGCCAGGCCATGGCATACACGGAATCGGGAATCCTGTCCGGGAATCTCGGGCCGACAATCCTCTCCACCCCCAAATGCACGGTCCCCAGCAACAAAAGGGCGCCTGCCAGGCTGAAAACCATGCCGCCAATGATCGAGCGCGCTACCAGTGTCCACAGTGGGGCCGAACAGACCACCGCCAGGAAGAAAACCCCGGCCATCACCATGTCATGGGGCTGGTAACGCCATAGGGACAGAACGAGCGGAAGCGCTGTCCCATGGAAGTAGCGCTCCGGCCCTGCAATCCTCCAGCTCAGAAACAGCGCCGAAGCTACGGTCCCAGCCAGGGCGCCCAGGACCAGGAGCTTTTCGCGCCACAAGTCCCGGCGCGGGCAGGGCTGGCTGAGCAGCAGGGCAAAGGTGCGCTGTTGGAACTCGTTGCCCATGGACATCGCGGCCAGCAGGGCCGCGCAGCCGAAGGCAACGGCGAGGGCATAGTCCTGCGCCCGGTGATCGAGCATCGCCAGGCCGGCAGCCAGTCCCACCAGCCATGGCAGCCGCAAGGCGCGAAATTCCTTGGCCAACCTTGGGTTCATGCGCGTCTCCTACTTGAGGGTTGCCACGAAGATCTCCTCCAGCGTGAGCGCCTCGCTGGCCAGCGACTCCGGGGCCAGGGCGCGCAGTTGCTCGAGGATGCGGGCCCCGCCGCCATCGGCGATGACTTCCAGTTCCCGCCCGTCGCGGCGGACATCCAGGGCCTCTTTGAATTCAAGGGCGGGGGCTGCCTGGGGAAACCGGGCGCGGATTCTCTGGTACCGCCCCCGGGCCTGGTCGGCGCCGAGCGTGAGCACGTTGCGTCCCCGGTCCATGAGGGTGAACTGGTCAATCAGTCCTTCGAACTCGGCAATGAGATGGGTCGAGACCAGGATGGTCCGTTTGCCCGGTTCGCCCTCCTGGTAGGCGCCTATGACGGTCTCGATAAACTCGCGGCGGACGATCGGGTCCAGCCCCGAGGTGGGCTCATCCAGCAGCAGCAGCTCGGGCTCCGGGCAGATTGCGGCAATCAGGGCGAGCTGCGTCCGCTGGCCTTTCGAGAGCGCCCCCGCGGGTTGGCCCGCATCGAGCCGAAACCGGCCCACCAGGTCGCGCTCGATCTCCCGGTTCCAGTGCGCGCGGAACGACGCCAGGTAGTCCAGCGTCTCCCGCACGGTCATCCAGGGGTAAAAGGCAACCGTGTCCGGCACATAAGCCAGCCGGCGCTTGACCTCGACCTCCTCTTTGGCCGGATCGAGCCCCAGGACGCGCGCCGTGCCGCCGCGCGGCCTCAGCAGGTTCAGCAGGCATTTCATCGCCGTCGTCTTGCCGGCGCCGTTGCGTCCGAACAGGCCATAACACCGGCCTGTCGGGACCGTAAGATTGAAGTCATGCACGGCCTCGGCGCGGCCATAAGAGTATGTCAGGCCCTTGATTTCGACGGCGGCTGCTGGTTGGTTCATGTCCGTGTTCATGCGCGATTATCGGAATGGCTGCGTCCAATTACTTCGACGATGTTGGATTCCCTCGGAAATGCCAGGTCTTCGGGGCTATTGCCAGGCCTCCCTCCGGGACGAAACCAGAGCCCGTCGGCCTTGTCTGCGAGGAAATCCAACGTTGTCACAGAACTAAACCTCCCTCTGTCCGGAGGCCCGTTCCCTGGCCCGCCGCTTTTCCTCCATCACCTCGAGCCGGTCCCGGACCAGTTCAAGGACCTCCGCCGCCGGCACCTGCAAGTGATGCGCCTGGACGACCGCCCGGTCGATCTCCTCGATCAGCAGCTTGCGACGGGCCTCTTTCTTGAGCGGCGAATGGTTGGCCTTGAGGAAAGACCCCTTGCCCGGGAGGGTCTCGATGATGCCCTGGTTTTCGAGTTCGGTGTAGGCCTTGGCGATGGTGTTCCGGTTCAAGCGCAATTCCTCGGCCAGCGGGCGAATCGAAGGCAGGGCTTCCCCCGCCTGCAACGCGCCCGCCGCCGCCGCCGCTTTGACCTGGCCCACCACTTGCAGGTAAACCGGCTCGCCGGACTTGAAGTTGATCTGCAAAAGCATAGTCTCTATCTACTGTCATAGGACAATATGACACTTCACGAAAAGTGTCAAGGGGAAAAAACAGCCGGCCAGGCGGGACGCTCGAAACGCAGTCTGTGCAATCGGCGGCTGCCTCCCGGCGACCGCACATCAGTGATGGGTTGCCGACCAACTTCCGCCGCCGCGTTCTCTGCGCTCTTGGCGTCTCCGCGTTTTCATTGCCCGTCCCTTTGCGGCCCGCATTCCGCGCTTCAAGTTTTGGGCCGTTGGCCGAAAAGGGCGGTCCCGATGCGGACCATGGTTGCGCCTTCCTCGATTGCAACCTCGAAATCGCCGGTCATGCCCATGCTCAAGGCGGGCAGAGGAGCTCCCAGGAGTTGCTCGCACTGGTCCTTGAGCTGGCGGAGTTGGCGGAAGAGCGGGCGCACCTTTTCCGGGTCCGACGTCCAAGGGGGCACGGTCATGAGGCCGTGAATTTCCAGGCGGGGCAGGGCGTTGATTTGGCCGAACTCGGCCAGGAGCCGCTCGGGGCTATAGCCGAACTTGCTGGCTTCGCCGGCGGCGTTGACCTCGAGGAGGATGGGCATTGTCCTGGAGGCCTGCTCGGCGCGCTTATTGATTTCCTGGGCCAGGCGGAGGCTGTCCACGCTTTGAATCATCTCGAAGAGTCTGACTGCATCCGGGCACTTATTGGTTTGCAGGTGGCCGACCAGATGCCAGCGCAGCCGGCCCGGGCACAAGGGGATTTTGGCCTTGGCCTCCTGCACTTTGTTCTCGCCGAAAAGCCTCAGGCCGAGCCTCGCCGCCTCTGCGACCGCCTCCGGCGGCTGGCCCTTGGTCACCGCAATGAGAATGACCGTCTCCGGGGCGTGCCCGGCCCGGGCGCAGGCCGCCGCCATGCGCTCCTGAATTGCCTGCAGATTCTCCGCCAGACTCATGCCCGGAGAATAGCGCGGATGCCGGCCCCTGGACAGTCATTTATCCAAGTTGATACGCCGCGCGGCGGGTGGCAATTCCGCGCCCCGCGAAGTCCCGCTCGAAATCAGTCCACAGCCCGGCCAATTCTGCGGGCGTGTCCACGGGCCGGAAGGCCAGGCTGGCGGCAAAGACAGCGGTCATTTGCTCGAAATAGGGCGGGTCATCGGTACGCAAATAAACCGTGCCGCCCGGCTCGAGGGCCTGGGCGGCCAGCGCCGGAAACCGCTCGTTGACAAGGCGGTGGCGGCGATGTTTGCGTTTGGGCCAGGGATCGGGAAAATAGACATGCAGCGCGCAGGCCGAGCGCGGCGGCAGGAGGTACTCCAGGAAATAGGCCGACTCGATGCGCACCGCTCGCAAGTTCGCCAGCCCGGCGCGCCGCCCTTTGCGGTCCAGCTTGCGCAAGCGGCCCAGCAGCCTTTCCACGCCGATGAAGTTGCGCTCGGGATGCCGCGCCGCGTATTCCGCCAGGAACGACCCGTCCCCGCTGCCCAGCTCGACTTCGAGCGGCTGGGATTTGGAAAAGAGCTGGGCCGGCTCGATTCGATCCAGGATGGAAGTCAAAGGGTAAATCATGATCTCAATCCGAATCCTAATCCCAATCAGTCGCCTGTTCGACCATGAAAATCCGGGTCGAGGTCCACGGAGATGGAATTCCAGCGAAAGACCACCAGAGAACATTCGAGCGTTTTTGCCGGCGCGGCTCCGCCCAGGCGCCGAGTTCTGGCTCCGGAACGGCGACGCCATACTGGGCCTCAGTCCGCCAGTCAATAAGCCAGAACCAGCACCGTGGCGCTGGTGGTCTCTTTCACTACGTCCTCGAATCTCCGGTCCTTGGGCAGATAGGGCTCTTTGAGCTTTGGGGAAATCTCCGGCAGGCTTTCGAGCAACACGCCCAGCACAGAGCTTTTCACCGCGAAATTGGCGTTCTGCGGCGGCGGGCCGGCGCCTTTGAGCGCCGCCGTCTCCGCGGGCCTGGCCGCGACCATGCCCACGACGTTGCCGTACTGGTTGACCAGCGGCCCGCCGGAACTGCCGGGTTGAACGGCTGCGCTGATTTGAAACTCGCGCGGGTCGCCTTGCGCCCCGGTCAAGCTGCTGATCTCCCCTTTGGTGACCTTCGGCGCAAAGCCTTGCGAGTCGAGGTTCGGAAACCCAACCGTGAAAACCGCTTCGCCGAGTTTCGTTGCGCGGCTTGGCGCCACGGGAACGGCAGGGAACTTCCCGTTCACTTTGAGGACAGCCACATCATTGACCTTGTCGGCGTTGATCAGCTTGGCCAGGAGCGTCGCCTTTTCCGTTCTTACCACGATGCGGGCGGCGCCTTCCACGACATGAAAACTTGTGGCGACGTAGCCGTCCTCGGTGACGAAGAAGCCGCTGCCGCTTGGCTGCGAGGCCTGGGCGTCCAAAGGGCTTGGCGATGGGTAGGTCGCGCGGGCCACGTCGGGAGTTTCGGTCCGGGGAGCGAATTTGGAGGAGCGCCGCCGGGCCTCGGCGATTTCCTCCCTGCTCATGCTCGCAGCGAGCAGATCGCGCCAACGCGAACCGCCGGGGCCGCCCTGTGAGGCCGCCAGCTCAAACCATTTGTAGGCCTCGATGTTGTCCTTGGCCACCTCGATGCCATCCTCGTAGCAAAACGCAAGGCTGACCTGGGCATGAGCGTTTCCCTGCTCGGCGGCCTTGCGATACCACTTCACCGCCTGGCTGTAGTCCCTTTCAACGCCTTCTCCCTCGGCGTAGCAGACGCCGAGGCTGTACTGGGCCTGAGGGTTCCCTTGCTCCGCCGCCTTGCGGTACCACACGGCCGCCTCGGCGTAGTCCTTGGCCACGCCGTTGCCTTCCTCATAGCAGAAGGCGAGGCTCATCTGGCCAAAAGCGTTTCCCTGCTCGGCGGCTTTGCGGAACCATTTGACAGCTTCAGCGCAGTCCTTGGCCATGCCCTGCCCCAGATAATAGCAGACCGCAAGATTGCACTGGGCCTGGGCATCCTCCTGCTCGGCGGCTTTGCGCCACCACTTCACGGCCTCGGTGTAGTCCTTTTCGACGCCTTGTCCCTCCGTGTAGCAGGCGCCAAGGTTGTATTGGGCCTGAGGGTTCCCCTGCTCCGCAGCCTTGCGATACCACTTCACGGCCTGGGGATAGTCCTTTTCAACGCCTTGTCCCACGGTGTAGCAGACGCCGAGGTTGTACTGGGCGCCAGCATTTCCCTGCTCCGCTGCCTTGCGGTACCACTTGGCGGCCTCGGCGTAGTCCCGGGCAACGCCACTGCCCCAATAGTAACACAGCCCCAGGCTGAACTGAGCCGGGGCATTCCCCTGCTCGGCGCGCCTTTTCAGCGCGCCAAACCGATCCGCTTCCTCCTTGGCCTGGGGGAGGAGGAGACTGGTGCCGGGCTGGCGGTTGGTCTGCGCAATGGAAGGGAAATCCACTGCGGGACCCATATAAATCCTGCCCTGGGCGTTCGCGGCAGGCGGATCAGTCTTGGACGACTGCGCAGAGGCCACTGCCAGGGGGGCAAGAACTATGGAGATCAGCAAAGCTCCCGCAAAGGCGTTGTACCCGGCGTGCCATGACTTCTGCATGGGGCAGAGTCTAATTCCGTGCCGCCCTGTGGCAAGCAGGAATTCGCCGGAATGAAGGAGTGGCCGGGGCGAACAATTCAAACCACTCGTGCGTCGATATCACCGCCAGCCTGCCGTCGCAATGGGAGAACCAGTTGTCGCTGAATGCCGTATCCGTGATCACGGCATCCTCATACTCCAGCGTGAATTGCAGGTGATCCTCCGAGCTTATAGAGCTTGTCGGCGTCTGGGCGCTAGTGTAGTGTATCACAAACGACTGGAGTTATTTTCCCTTTGTTTTTCGCATTCTGGGACGGGTGCAACCGGGTTTGATCCGCTCCAGGGTCTGTTTGCACCGGCTCAATTTCTCAACGA
>Ga0181524_10003237_pt1 | contig 15956 bp, 15 predicted proteins | sample PEATcosm2014_Bin_34_FD_119761 | JGI IMG/M metagenome (GOLD analysis project Ga0181524, IMG submission 119761) | Peatland microbial communities from MTU Mesocosm Facility, Houghton, MI, USA - PEATcosm2014_Bin05_60_metaG | ecosystem: Environmental > Terrestrial > Soil > Wetlands > Peat | place...
AGTAATCTCCCCAGTCCAACTCTCGTACGCATTCAAACTTCTACTACAAGAATTGATGGCGCTGGGAGTGGCGCCGCGACTAGAAATCTCGGAGCGTGCATAAAATGTCAGTAACAGAAGAAGCGACTAAAGTAATCGGCAGCATTCACTTCACCCTTATCTCCCCGAGCGAGATCCGGAAACTTTCAGCTGTAGAGATTCAGACTGCAGACACCTACGATGAAGACGGAGTCCCTATCGTATCCGGGTTAATGGATGGAAGACTCGGCACGCTAGAGCCTCGCCAGAAATGTAAGACCTGCGGCAACACCGCCTCCGCATGCCCAGGACACTTTGGCCACATTGAACTCGCCGAACCCGTAGTTCACGTAGCCTTCGCCAAGCTGCTTCACAAACTCCTACAGGTAACATGCAGAAATTGCGGTCGTGTTCTCCTCTCCGCAGAGAAGATCAAAGCATACAACGAACGGATGCAGCGGGAACAACGGCAACTCAACGAGATCCCTCACACATTCTACGAAGCAGTCATGAAGGATGCTAAGAAAAGTCAGGAATGCCCACACTGCGGCGCCCGACAATACCCAATAGAACACGGAAAGCCAACCACATTCCACGAGATGGTGGAAGGGGGCGCTGCGAGGCTCAACCCCAGCCAGATTAGAGAACGCCTTGAGCGCATCCCAGACGACGACCTAAGATTGCTTGGAATGGAACCAACGGCCGCACGCCCCGAATGGATGATACTCCAAGTTCTTCCCGTCCCAGCCGTTACCGTCCGACCCTCGATCACACTCGAATCTGGCATCAGGTCCGAAGACGACCTCACGCACAAACTGGTTGATATTATCAGAATCAACCAAAAGTTGAAGGAAGCATTAGAATCTGGGGTACCAGTCAACATAATTCAGGAGCTTCATGAACTACTGCAGTACCATGTGACAACCTACTTCGATAATGAAGTTTCAGGTCTACCCCCCGCCCGCCACAGGTCCGGCCGTGCTCTAAAAACCCTGAGCCAGAGGCTTAAGGGCAAGGAAGGGAGGTTTAGAGGTAACCTTTCAGGAAAACGCGTCGACTTTTCCGCGAGGACCGTAATCTCACCCGACCCCAACATCGACATAAACGAAGTCGGCGTTCCGCTCGATGTAGCCCAACGCCTCACGATACCTGAACGAGTGACGCCGTGGAACATCGATGAGCTAAAGCAGCTGATCAGAAACGGGCCGGATCAATACCCCGGCGCCCTATACCTGGTTAGACCCGACGGGCGAAGAGTGCGACTCGAATTCGTGACTGAACGAGATGGCATAGCGGATGCGATTCAGGCCGGCTTCATTGTTGAACGGCACATCAGGGACGGAGATATCGTCCTCTTCAACCGCCAGCCCTCACTTCACCGAATGTCCATAATGGCTCACACCGTGAAGGTTCTTCCTTACAAGACTTTCAGACTCAACCCATGCGTCTGCCCACCCTACAACGCAGACTTTGACGGAGACGAAATGAATCTCCACGTCCCACAGGGCGAGGAAGCCAGAACTGAAGCAAAATTGCTCATGCAAGTCCAAGACCAAATTTTATCACCACGTTATGGCGGACCAATTATCGGCGCGAAAACCGACCTTCTCACCGCAGCCTACTTGCTGACCAGAAAGTCAACATTTCTGAATAAAGACGAGGTCGGAAAACTGTTGACCGCGGCCGGCTATCGCGGCGAGTTACCGGTTCCAGAAATCAAGCGTCCCAATGAGCTGTGGAGTGGAAAGCAAATCTTCAGCCTCTTCCTTCCGCAGGGCTTCAACTTCGTAGCCAAATCAAGCATGGTCACTCAGGAAGACGGCAGTTCAGTAGTCGTAAGGAACGGAGAACTGGTTGAAGGGGTCATTGACAAGAATACAATCGGCGCAGAACGATCCGAAACGCTCTTCCACCGCATCGTAAAAGACAATGGCTCAGAGCCAGGCCGCATCTTCCTAAACGGGCTCATCAAACTTCTCGACCGCTTCATAACACTAAGAGGATTCACCTACGGAATCGACGAACTTGACCTCTCCGACGCAGTGCGGGACAAGATAGCTAAGTCCATCAAGAGAGCCGAAGAGCACGTTCAAGAACTCATAACGCAATTCAAGAAAGGAACACTCGAGCGGCTACCAGGAAGGTCATTTGAAGAGTCATTAGAACTGCGCATCATGGACGAACTCTCCAAGGCGCGCGACCAAGCTGGGGAGCTGGCTGAGCAGTACTTGAAGACGGAGACGGATAATTCGGGTGTTATCATGACCAAAACTGGTGCCCGTGGGTCGATGCTGAACATTGCTCAGATGGTTGCATCAGTGGGGCAGCAATCTATTCGCGGCCAACGGATAAGGCGGGGGTATAGGGATCGTGCACTATCCTTCTTCGAAAAAGGAGATGTAGGCGCGGAAGCGCGCGGCTTCGTTTACGATTCATACCAAGACGGCCTAACGCCAGTCGAATTCTTCTTCCACTCAATGGGAGGACGAGAAGGGCTCGTAGACACTGCCGTCCGAACACAACAGAGCGGCTACATGCAAAGACGCCTAATCAACGCCCTCGAGCATATCCGCGTCGAATACGACGGTACCGTGCGCGACTCAAGGGGTGACATCATACAGTTCCGTTACGGTGAAGACGGAGTTGACACCGCGAAGAGCGACCACGGAAAGGCGGTCAACACGGAACGCCTAGTCGAACGGGTCGAGCTTACAATTGAGAAAGGTGCTAAGGCTAGCAAACCCTACGTCGAGAAGAAAGTTTCCGACGTGAAGAAGGAGCTAACCCCGAGTCTTACTGGTCAACTCAAGGCAAGTTTGCTGGAAAGAAAGCTGACCAAGAAGGGAGTTGATGAAGCGGTAAAGGAAGCCGTCAAGAACTACCGCAGATCCATGATTGAACCGGGCGAAGCCGCAGGCATAGTCTCAGCCCAATCCATCGGCGAACCGGGCACGCAGATGACTCTAAGAACATTCCACTTTGCGGGCGTCAGAGAGCAAAACGTCACACTCGGCCTTCCACGCCTAATCGAAATCGTGGACGCAAGAAAGATCCCGTCTACCCCCATGATGGTCGTCTTCTTAGACAAGAAGCGCCGAGGTAGCCGCGAGAAAGCCCAGGAAGTTGCGACTAACATCACCCACACGACATTAGGTGATATTGCTTCAAGCCTTGAATCCGACATCACCAAGATGCGAATAGTAGTTACATTAAACAATGAAGCGATGAGGGATCGAGAAGTAACCCTCAAGGACATCAAGGCAGCTGTGACACCGGGTGGTTGCAAGGTTGAAGTCGAAAGGAACACGGTTCACATAACACCGCAAGAAATGGACATCCCGCAATTCAACCGTCTAGTCTTGCGCCTCCCACTTATGCACGTGAAAGGCATACCCCAAGTGAAACGGGCACTTGTCATGGAAGAGAAGACTGCGGACAAAAGCGAGTGGGTAATCAGAACCGAAGGTTCCAACTTAGAACTAACGCTCGAAACTGAAGGCGTAGACGCCGCCAGAACCACGTCGAACAACATGCATGAAGTAGCAGAAGTACTTGGCATCGAGGCAGCAAGAAACGTGATCATCAAGGAAGCGACAGCGGTGCTAGATGAACAGGGGTTGGACGTGGACGTGCGCCATGTCATGCTCGTAGCCGACGCCATGACCGCGTCAGGCGAAGTGTTGCAGGTTGGGAGACATGGAGTCAGCGGCGAGAAGGCAAGCACGCTAGCAAAAGCAGCATTCGAGATCACGATTCCCACAATAGTTGACGCAGCAATCAAAGGAATACGCGACACCCTCCGAGGCGTCGCTGAAAACGTTATAGTCGGACAGCAAGTGCCAATGGGAACAGGCCTCATCGAGGTCTACATGTCAATGCCAGAGAAGGCCAAGAAATAATGCAATCCCCAAAGATAGACGTGAATAAACAGCTGCAAATAGTCGTAAGGTCCGGTAAGGTCGCGTTAGGCGTCAAGGAAGCCTTGGACGCGGCAAGATTCGCAAAATGCAAACTCCTAATCCTAGCCGCTAACTGCCCCGCTCGAGATAGGCTGAACATCGTTAACTACGCGAAGCAGTCGGGTGTTCCCATCTTCGACTACCCAGGAACCAGTGTAGACCTGGGGTCTGCATGCCTGAAACATTTCGTTGTCGCTGCATTGACGATAAAGGAGCCTGGAGACTCCGAGATACTCAAATTAGCTGAGCGCTAGCAAATGGCCACCTCTGGAATAAAGCTCACCGGCGAAACAATGCGACTGATCGCCCTCTTCGAGAACATAACTGGCGCAACAGCCAACGACTGCATAATCGACACTGAAGGTGACAGGATAATTTTCATGGCGAAACAGGGAGAGATGGGCCTGGCGATTGGGAAGGGCGGAAAGAACATCAACATGCTTCGCAAAATGACTGGAAAGCCGATTGAAGTCGTCGAATTCTCAGACAACGTGGAAGGCCTCATCCGAAACTGTCTATCCCCAGCCAAAGTAAAGGAAATCCGAATAACCGAGAGACCTGACAAGAAGATTGTAGTCGTTGAAGTGGAACCAAAAGACAAGGCGCTAGCGATAGGTAAGAATGGCCGGACGATAGACAAAACCCGAATGTTAGCGAAACGCTACTACCAAATCGACCACGTACAGGTTACTTAAGCCCCGACCTCCGACGTGCACCCTTCACCCCAGCGACCAAGACAGCAAGAGCAATGAGCGGCATCGTGAGCACCAGCAGGACGTTTGGAAATTCTGGAACTGGCGAACTCGTTCCCTGAGCAAGTTGCGAATAAGCTGTAGCCGTGGGCGTGAGAGTGTTCGACGCCATGTTCTGCGTGACTATCGGGTCGAGCTGAGCTCTCAACTGGAAGTAACCCTGAACATCTAAGCTAGGTGTCCAGTTAAGGTAAGCGAAGAAATACTCCTCGTCGAAAGGGGAGAAAAAGTCGACTGGATAGGTTTCCGAGAACTTAACCATCAACGTCAGGAACTGCGAATCCAAGGGCGACCAGAAAGCGAAAACATCCTGTTGCGTGATCGAAGGGCCGCCGATCCCTGTGCCGGCGTGACCGGTTGCAGGCTGCAAGACCTTCTCCTCCCATGCTTCATCGATCACTAGTCGTTTGTTATCCTGCTGAGCAATTTTCCCTATCTGAAGAAGGGTTTGGAGGTTGTTCCCATAGATTGGGTAGACATGGGTCGAGATCATGTCGAGTCGCGGGTCGTTAGCGAACCCAGTGAGGAACGACACACCCAGCCAAGTTCCTGCCCCAGCAACCAACTTAGTGTTTCCTTTGTTGAGGGAGGATAGAAGCTGTTCTATGTAACTCGTCCAGCCTGAGGGCGTGTTCAGCTGCGAATACCCGGTAAGATACGCCTCCGTGTCCGCCTCTACACCAATCTCCAAGTAATCAGGACGAATCTGATTGATAATGAGTTGGTCTTGCGCGATGTGGTTAGCGACATACCGCGAATATGGAAGGCTTGACCAGTCGTACGTTAACGGAGAGTACGGAGTGTTCGCGAACAGAATTTGAGATTCGATTAGAATCTTCATGCCTCGGGCATGAACCATAGAAACCACTTGCTCGAAATAACTTAGGTACTGCGCGCTATTCGGAAAAGTTGGATCCAGTAACGGGTAACCGATGGCGATCGTGACCCCCTGAACTCCCATAGCCTGAAGAGCATTCAAATTAGTGGCCACCGATGCCAAATTACTTGGTTGAAAGAGCGCTGGCCCCCGGTTACCGTTAGCGGGCAAAAGCTCCGTGGCGAAAACGAAGTCGTTCAATGAACTGGGGTGCGACCCAAGGGAGGAATCGAGCGTGTTGAGGATCCCCTGGAGCGCCGTATATTCACCCTGGTACCTCGATGGGATAGCCATATCGTATTCCTGAACCGCAGAGCCGAAGGAATTTGAACCATTGGAACTTGAAACGCTTGCCGAAAAGGTCTGAGAGGCAGCTACAAATGAGAAGAATAGTGAACCTAACACTAAGCAGAAAAGAAGAATGACAGTGGTCAAATATTTCACGGGAATCGCTTTTCCGCGCGAGTAAGAGTGTGCCGAACGCTGGTCCTTTAGTTGCATCGAATCACAATGGTGCGATCTTTGCTTAGCAATATATCCAAATTAGGAATGTATCGTTAGAACCAATCGTCTACACGTATGGCCGCGAAAAAGTTCAATCAGATTATTGTGGAGCGCTAGAATGAAATCTGTTATCTAGGTTTCCTGTTTACCGACGCGATTGTAGCGGCCATACCAGTCGACTGTTCCTTTGGTCCAATAAACTGGTGGTTTAGGTTTTGGTTTCGATCGCATCTTCTGCATTTTCTTCGAACATCCTTTTGCTTACCGAGACCTTTCGGTCCGCTTCCCCGCCAGCGCCGGCGGCTGACTTAGGTAGTGAATTGGTGGTCTCTACTTACTTAAGTGATGAGTTGGTGTTCATTTCCGGGGTTTTGGAGAGGGTTTTCCGCTAGTTTCATGGGGTGAGGGCTTTGCTATGATGACTTCACCGCGGGAAGTAATGGATGCGACAAATTGTTCTTTGTTGCCTTCTTCGGTAACGAACATTCCTGATACGGCCCATACCCCGTTAGTATCTGGGCCTTTGGCTTCCTCGTCCATTGTGATTGAAGCTATTTTTCCATGCCGCGACCTAGTCCCGACGATGTACTTTCTCGCCATGCTTTTCGCGTCATCTGCGTTTACTATTTTCAATCCACATCAATTCTGAGGGTGTAAGCCGCTTTCCTACCTCTACCGTGCGATCTTTTCCTCTCTCAACCAAGATCTTACGGTGCATTGATATTCAAGGGTTATCCCCCGCTTACTATTGAGGAAGAAATGTGTTATTTTGCGGCGGTGAGACAGTTTGAAAAGTAGCTACTGGTTCTGGCGACGCACTCCTGAGTCGTCAGCGAAAGAGGCTAGTGACCGTCGCGAACAAGCCAATCGCGATCAAGCCTATCGGAAGTAATCCGCGGCCCGTTATTCTCTTTCCCGTTCGAGCATGCGCCGTTCGCAACAATTCGATTCGTAGGGACAGGTTTGCCCACTTGCGAATTTTCCAATAGGAACTGTCCCGGAGATTTTCTTTCGATTCCTCATTCCCGAACAGGTCAACCTAAGTCTGTCTGCCGAGTATAATTATCAGCGTGAAACCTTTGAACTCAGGCGCGGTTTCTGGTGATTTGGATAGGCTGATCAAAGAGTACCTGGAAACTAAATTGGGGGCGGCTCTGGATTTCTTCGCGATTGAAGGTCAAATCTCTCCTGACGCAAATGGCGATATGGGCGTAACCGGGAATTATCGTAAAATAGCTGGTGACAAGAACGTCTTCTTTACGGTCACAGTCAACCTTGCATCACGCAAAATTCAGAATTTGCAACAATATTAGCGATCATCGAATCCTCGGCCCTAACTTCTTCCACGGTATTTCAGGACAACTAATGTCTCTAGAGACTCTGTTGGTTCAAAATAGGTCTTGATTTTACCTTATTACGAGCGGTGCACCAAATGGTTGTTTGAAGGCTATTTTTGATGTCTTTGCAAAATTGTCAGAAATGCGGCGCCCTTATCTTTTCCCAGGAACCTCATTCAGACAGCCGCCTTTGCGTTAGATGTTACCGATTAGAAGCCGCCAAGAAAATGAGTTTCAGGACTGAGTGAAGATGCTTGGACTGTCTCCCGTTCGAAGCCTGTGCCGGACCTGAAAACGCTTCTAGTAGAGTGCCTCACTCCCAAAAGCAAACCTCGAACGGACGAGGTTAACGACATCGCGAAAGCTGCGGGGTACGATGTCGTCGGCCAAGTTATACAACACCGCGAGGCCATCGATGGCGCTTATTGCATAGGTGCAGGAAAACTCGACGAGATCTCGAAGCGCGTCGGAATAGACTCAATCGAAGCCTTGATTTTTACTCGGCAGTTATCTGCTGGCCAACTTTTTCGGATTAAAAGGAAAATCGGTGAAGGAGTCCGCGTTCTCGACAGGAACCTACTGATCTTGGAGGTATTCGAAAAGCGCGCCACGACGACAGAGTCTAAACTCCAGATCGCACTAGCTAAGCTGCGCTATACCTTTTCTTGGGGCAGAGAATCAATCAGGATGCGTGGAATTGCTAGTGAGCAGATGGGGCGGGGTGGGCCTGGGCAATATCCATACGAAGTCTACGAGGCTATGTCCCGAAAACGCATAAGCAAGATCGAGCGGGAACTTAGAGAGACAAGGGTGAAGAACGGAAATCTCCGGGAACAAAGGGGAAAAGCCGGTTTTCGAACAGTAGCTTTGACGGGTTACACTCAGAGCGGAAAGACCACACTATTCAACAAGGTCACCTCTGAATCAAAGGAAACCGGAATGGGGCCCTTTACTACACTATCGACATTTGCCCGAAAAGTCTCACTGCCTTGGAAAGACGCATATTCGAATTCGTTCATCCTTATCGACTCCATCGGATTTATTGAGGATCTCAACCCTATTCTTATGAATGCATTTCACACGACTTTGAATGAACTCGCAAATTCGGATCTAATTCTTCTTTTCGTGGACGGCAGTGACAGCATCGAAATCTCAAGGAGAAAACTCTCAGCCTCGCATGAGGCATTGGAAAAGGAAATCAGTGGCGTACCACTTCTAATCTGCATCAATAAAGTGGATATCGCGTCGCGTGAACATCTAGATAAAGTCATTGAGGAAACTCGTAAAATATTCGCTGGGGTGGAGATAGTAGAGATTAGCTCGCAGACGGGCGCAAATGTGCCGGATCTTCTGCAGAAGGTCGCCGAAAAACTCGGCGCTTAAGCCTCAATCGAAATTCAAATGTGTTGCTGGAGTGGTACTTCGAAGTAGTGCCGTTTCCCTTTCGTATCTTCTTCGTAATCGTACTTCTTCATTGTTCGGCGATCAATATAGAGGCCCGAACCGAGGTGATCTATTTGCATGCCTTTGATGCGGGCAGTAAGGGAATCAAGTATGTCTACGTAATTTCTTCCCTCAGTTGGTTTCCATTCAAGGACAGCGGCTGGCTCGCTCATACTGATAACCTTAACAAAACCCCGAGGGGACCGGCTTTCGGTATGGCCCCCGACGCATGTAAAGCTCTTTGAGTCCAAGAATTCGCTAAACTTCTCGTAGTTTCCCGTGAAGTCAAATGGGGCACCGCACTTCTGGCAAGCGCAAAGAAAACTTCTAATCGACATGGGGTAAGATAGGAGGGCGCCGCTTATAGGAGTCCCTATCAAATCCGTCGTGTGCCTCAAAGCTAATTAATTTGGAATAGGAATTAGTAGAGTCCGACAGTTTTCCGTTACGTGGCGTTGGCCTAGCACTTCAGTTATTCGCCGAACTTTATGCCTTGCGCGAGTTGGAGTTGATCACTCCAGTTGATCAGGGCCAGCGCATGTTCCAGGGTTAACGTCCTGTATGCCCAACTCTCGTAGAAACGGATATTTTTCTTGATTTGAGATCAGGGTTGCTTTCATAACACAGCAGGCTCTTGAAACGGGAGGTTGCGCCCGTCTTTATTCTTGCCTCCCGAATTGCATTGCACCTGACGCAACAGCATGTGTGTGTGGGCGAGTTTCTTAAGCGGTGCCTATTCAGGCGGAACCTCAATATCGCTCTCTTTACCGCCTGTTCCGCCGCATGCTTCACAGACGAGTTTACCGCCACCGAAGCATTCGTTGCATTTGATGGACACGACGCCGCTGCCGTTGCAGATGTCGCATTCCAACACGCCTTTCTCGGTAGTGAGCTTTCCTGTTCCTTTGCATTCGTCGCATTTGGTGGGAATTGAACCGGTGCCTTTGCATTTAGTGCAGGCAACTTCGCCTTCGCCATTACATGTGGTACAAACCAAAATAGAAAACCTCACTCTGACTTATCCGGTCAGTAGGCTTACAGGGGCTACACATCTGGTGCTTTTGAACGTTACGCAGCGGTAGAGTATCCGAGACTGCAATAGGCCTGGCCTAAAATCGTTGTAACGGGAACCATACACGCACCGAGTTGCCAAACGCCCGCAAACTGAGCCACGAATATTAAACCAAAATAGATTAGCGCATCGAATAAGATCGCGCGACGTCTATTCGGTCAGAGGATTACGAAGAAGAAAAATGCGATGACCAACAGTATCCTGTAGATGCCGAACGGAATGGTGTTATGTTTCCTTACGTAACCTAGGAATAGTTTGAGTGCGGGTATAGCGACGAGGAAGGATGCGACAAACCCAACCAGTAGCAGGTCTACTTGGCCGGGCGAGAATTCATTGTATGACATGAGAAGGTCAAAGCCAGAAGCTGCTATCATAGTCGGTACTGCTAGGAGAAAGGAGAATAGAACAATTGTTTGCCGCTTCATACCCAAAGCTAAACCACCCATAATCGTGGGGGCCGACCTGGAAACACCGGGTATTACAGACACCGCTTGAAAAAGGCCGATAAGCAGGCAGTCTCGGTATGGAATCTTGGCTATGTCGTCTACGTTTGAGCGTTCCTTGTACCGCAACTCGAATAGGATAATGAATATACCGCCCAGAAGCAACGCCCACAAAACGATTTGTTCATTTCCGAAAAGCACGTCTTTGAAAAACCTGTAAATCAGCAACCCCACTATACCAGTCGGAATGAATGCGACGACTAGGCGTTTTATGACGCTGAAATCCAGAAAGTACCTCCAATAAAGCACTACGACGGCCAAGATAGAACCAAACTCTAAAGCAATCTCAAAACTCTTCACAAAGGGCGTCTGAGCGATGTTGAGTAGAGCAGCGGCAAGAATCGTGTGGCCCGTAGACGAAACGGGCAGGAACTCCGTCAGCCCCTCAACGACGGCGAGTATGATCGCGTCAAACAAATCCACAAGTTAACACCAAAAGACTAGGGCATACGTCGTCTTTGAGACTCGCCCGATAAAACAGAGGACGATAGATTAGGATTACGGTTTAAATTGATTCAATTCAGGGAATCCTTATTTTCTACTATGAATCCCACGAAACAACGCAGCAAAATTGGTCATCAATATAGACCGCCACACAGCTCTGGTCGTAGTGGACATCCAGAATGACTTCTGCCCGGGCGGAGCCCTTCCAGTCTCCGACGGCGACCAAGTCGTTCCCGCGATCAACAAGTACATCCAACTATTTCGAAGCGCAAGCGCACCAATTATCTATACTCGAGACTGGCATCCGCCCGACCATAGCTCATTCAAAGCCCAGGGTGGACCATGGCCACCACACTGCGTCCAAGGAACCGAGGGCGCAAAGTTTCGCCCAGACCTTTTACCACCAACCGAAGGGGAAATTGTCTCCAAAGCAAATAGGAAAGATGACGCGTACTCATTCTTCCAGGGCGCAGATTTAGCGCATAGGTTGAGAAGACTAAGGTTTCGGCTGGGGCTGAGGGGCGGCATCAAGGAGCTCTTTGTTGGCGGACTTGCCACAGATTACTGTGCTAAGGAAACGGTTCTGGATGGGTTAAAGCTCGGGTTTCAAGCTTATTATCTAGACGACGCCTCGAAGGGCGTCAACGTGAACCCGGACGACTCAGAACTTGCGATTAAGGAAATGCTCTCAAAAGGTGCAAAAAAGATCACTCTAACTGATATCGCGACTGAACGTTCTCAGCCTGGGAAGAAGTAAGGCAAGCTTTGCGAAGGTGGCGGAGCTGTACCTTCACGCTCTGCATACCGTGCTTTCTCTTCAATTTTCACGATGCGGACGAGATGATGCTCCGTTAGAACCCTGTACTGTTCTGAGAGACCCAGTTGATGCAGTGCGTGTTTTACGTGAAGTTTCACGTCTTTTACACCGCAACTTCTTCCGTTAACCGCGTCAGGAATGAGTAGCATCTTTCCTTTCACCTGGACCTCAGTCTTCAGCCTCTTACCTAGGATTTCGGCGATATCCTTGCCGACCTTTTTGAGGTCACCCAACTCGACCTCTACCAAGAAACATTACCCAGAAACTAGCTCTCCACATCCTCTTTTACGCGTTACTACGAACGAAACAGGTTGAATCCCCTAAAAAAGCGGGTACATTCACGCCAGCATTGGGGTATCGGTTTCAAGTGTAGTGACCGGGTTAGAGGGGCAAGCGGAGGATCTGCCCGCATCCCTCACACCTGAGAAACTCGTAAAGATCATTCCTGAAAAGGAATCGGATCTTTCTCGGGTGCTTGCAAACCTTTACGACATCGAATTGTTTCAAACCATTCACCAACCAACATGTACGGCACCGTTGACGATATTCTGGAGACATGCGTGAAAGTGCTCGACTTCCGAGAGAATGGAGTTGTAAAGCACAGCTCGTATCGATATTGAAGACGTCGATGGCGCAAGCCCTGAATATGCCCGCTTTTCCAAGTGACTGGGAAATGCTGCAGACATGTTAAGAATTGGCCGTAGTCATCTCTACTTAAGTTCCTAGCTTAAGACGACATTCTGACGGCGAAAGTATTGAGCAAGTGTTCGCGATAACCCTTGCCTTTACCCGCCTATTCTGCCCGAACTGGATTGCGCAAAGTTCCGATTCGGTCTATGGTTCCTTCGAGTATGTCTCCATCTTTGAGGTAAGGGCCGCCGGTGAACGCTGCAACTCCTTCGGGGGTTCCGGTTGAGATTATGTCGCCCGGCCTCAGAGTCATCCCCTTTGAAGCGTATTCAATTATCGAGTCGATCTGGAAGACCATATCTCCGGTAGTTGATTGCTGCCTCGTTTTCCCGTTGACGGTGAGAGAGATTCCTAGGTTGTGAGGGTTCGGTACTTCATCGACGGTGACTAGCCAAGGACCTAGGGGAAATGAAGAATCAAGTCCTTTTCCCTTTACCCAGTTCAACCCAAGCATACTGGTTCCGTCGGGTCGGCGGGTGGAGAATTGCCAGTCCCTGAAGCTAATATCGTTGGAAACAGCGTAACCTGCAACGTAGTTCATCGCGTCCTTCTTGGGAATGTTCTTCCCGGCTTTGCCTATGATCACTGCGAGTTCAACTTCCCAGTCGGCTTGCTGTGATACTTTTGGAACCAGAATCGGATCTCCTGGTCCGATTAGGCTGTTTCTGAATTTCGTGAAAAGATACGGTTCTTTTGGAGTGCTATCCTTCTGCGAAAATTCCTTACTGTGGGAATGGTAGTTAACGGCCATCAGCAGGATCTTCTCCGGGTTAAGGATCGGGCTGCACAAGGTTACTGATTCAACGGGCAACGCTTGCATATTCCCTGCAAGATTCTCCAGAGCAAGAAGCGAAGAAAGCCTACCGCTTGCGAGAATCGAATCAATTGTCGCCATTTCGCTGAAGCTGGTCATCTGCAGCCTCTTCGCAAGATCTTGAAAGTCGAAAAGGCGTTTCTCGTGCACGACCCCAACACGAGTTGACCCGTCTCTAACGTAGTGTGCAAGTTTCAAGTTAATCCCGTATACTCAGATCTGAATGGCTGAAACTCTCCGGTTTGCGCCGGGTTCACGTTCCTTCACGTTTGCGAGACACAATTAAGGGTGTGGTTTCCTGAACTAGAAATTTCCCTACCCTCGCTCTATCCTGTGAGTAAAGAAACTTGAACCTTTTCTCCCGCAGGACTGGCAATCTTAATATTCGCTCGGCTGCTTACCGCGCCGAGTAACTTAACCAACTGTGATAGTTTTTGGAACAGACACTGATACTTGTGGATAATAACGATAGGACATTAGGGTACGCCCCGCGAAGCCTCTGCCACCAAGGAAAGGGAAGACGTCATAGGGCTTTTGTGGTTGCTTTATACAATGATAGAGGTGAGCTACTTTTGCAACGGAGAAAACATGATCTATTCTCTAACAAGTGGGACCTAACTGGCGCAAGCCATCCCTTGCGATTGAAGGCGAGGAATGAGTCCTATTCTGAAGCCGCCGCGCGTTGCGTGCGGCAGGAATTTGGAGTCGGTGGGATATCGTTCAGAAAGATTGGCGCATTCAACTATTTCGCGCCGCAGGGGAAGAAATGCGAGAACGAGCATTGCGCAGTAATCGTTGGCAAGTATGATGGGAAGGTGAAACCCAATCCAAAAGTAGCTTATGGGTACAAGTGGGAATCCTTTAGTGAAGTATTGAAGGAGATCCGAAAGAAGCCAGAATCATTCGTGATGTGGGCGAGACTCGGAGCAAGAGTCATTCGGAACCACAGCTTTGGTAAGCATCTCTTGACAAGAGGTCAGAATTGAGTCTACTTCGTTTTTGTTCTGTTCTTTACCGCCAGGCAGCGCTAAGGCAATAGGCATTTATCTTCTCGCGAAGCTTGCGAGACTGATTTTCATGGTCCTAACGACTGACCTCCTAAACGTGGTCACTGGGGCGATCATTCTCGTCCTGGTCATTCTAGCGAACTTCTACCAGTTCCGAGTGAGGCGACGATTTAGCGGCGTAATTGGGAAGATAATGCTATGGTACTCGTTGGAACTTGGTTCCATCCTGGCCTTGACCATATTCAATTGGATCGCATTCCCACTTCGAATGGACCTTCTCTCTCTCACCCTTGCCGACCGAGTCTTCGAAATCGCGTGCTTTCTGAAGGGTGCGATGGTCATAAGGTGACCGCCACGGCACAACAGGTCACGATTGATGAGGCCGTACAGCAAGGCCTCGTTGGGCTTCCTTCAAATTACTTGATCATGGTAACCAGCCCACCGGAGGAGTATGTGGCGACGATACTCTCGGTGCTCAAACATGTCGTAACGCCTGATACGATCGGGATTTACATTTCCGTCAATAAACCATACTTCTCACTAACTGAGATAATGAAAGCCCAAAAGATTCCTACGGGAAACATGTACTTTCTCGATTGCGCATCTGGCCTGATGGGAAAGACGCCTCAAGAGCTAGAAAGAACCCACATCCTCAGCGGCCCAACAAACCTCACTGAACTCAGCATCACGCTCTCAACGCTACTATCATCCGACAAGCTGAAGGGTAAGGAGTCACAAACGATTCTATTCTTAGACTCAATCTCGACGTTTCTGATCTATAACGACGCTAACGTGGTCGCGAGGTTCCTCCACACCATCGCAGGTCGAGTGCGAACCCACAATATACGAGGTGTATTCTTCTCGCTCCACGACGACATAACGAAAGGGCCTATCTCAAGTACAGTCCAATTCCTTGACAGGGTATTACGAATCGACTAGCAGCAAGTTTCATGTAATGCTTCGTCCTCAGCCGAAATTGAAACAGCGGTGGCTGAGGCCGAGCGATTTGGGTGAATTATGTCAACGTTTTGTTTGGGCCTAACCAGGGTTATAGTGCTGCTCAATGAATTCGCAGTGGAAATAACTTGAATTGACCAGCGTACGCAAAAGCCTGGGTTGCTACTGGGAATGCTGAGGGTGCTCGGTTTGTGGGGGCACGTAATTTGCTGCGTAAGGGTTCACTGATTGGGTCTTCCTAGGCTGCTTGCTATGTTGACCCAATACGAGGGCTAGAATTGCGATTATGCCGAAAGCAATCACGAGGTAGGTTACGTAATGAGTCATTGCGTTTGCGTTGTTCAGCTGCGAGTTCAGATTCGAATTATCAGAGCTTGCTTGTGAAATTGTACCTTGAGCACTTTGGAGGTTACTCTGAAGTTGTTGGATTTGGGCTTGGAGTTGGGAGATTTGTTGGTTTTGCTGGTTTAATTGTTGTTGCAGATTCTGATTTTGTGATTGCGTCTGGTTCAGTTGTTGTTGCTGGGTTTGGTACTGCGAGAGGAGGGATGTGTATTCGGGGGTTGTTGCATTAACATATGATAGGGGTGAGATTCCCATATCTGTTATTGTCACGTAGGAATTTTGTGGATATGAACCGTAGGAGTTGTAGTAAGGGTAGTAGGAACAATTCTGCATGTTGTCATAGGAATATGCAGGGTATGAACTGCAACCGTAATCGTACCCATTGTAGTAAGAGGAGTAAGAATAGGAGCTAACGTA
>Ga0181524_10003239_pt1 | contig 15948 bp, 12 predicted proteins | sample PEATcosm2014_Bin_34_FD_119761 | JGI IMG/M metagenome (GOLD analysis project Ga0181524, IMG submission 119761) | Peatland microbial communities from MTU Mesocosm Facility, Houghton, MI, USA - PEATcosm2014_Bin05_60_metaG | ecosystem: Environmental > Terrestrial > Soil > Wetlands > Peat | place...
CCGTGGCGGGGGCTGCGCTACCCCGACCAGCTCCGCCCCCGCCACGGCTCACATGCGTGGAGGAAAACACCGTCCGTCAGATTAAGTCAAAACTTATACACTTATGGCGGGTTGGGGGTCTCGACAAACCCGCCGCTCTGCCCCTCGGCCTCCTTAAGAGGGAGATCATGAAAATTACCTCGGGCCGCAAGATCGCCTATGTCGTGGACTGCGCGTTTACCGAAGCTAATCAGGAAAAGATCATTCGGCTCGCCAAAGGCGCCGACATCCTCTTCATCGAGGCGACATTCCTGGACGCCGATGCGGAGGCGGCTCAAATGCGTCGCCATTTGACGGCACGGCAGGCCGGGATTCTCGCCAGGCTCGCCGGAGTGAAGCGACTTGTGACGCTGCATTATTCTCCTCGCTACAAGGGACAGGGCTTCCGCCTCGCCCAAGAGGCTCAAGATGCGTTCTTGAAAGGCTGAGCAGCACGCCGCCAACCCGCGCGAGCGCCCGCGCCCGTTCGGTTTCAATCCGATCTTGCGCGGAGTAAGATAAGAGGCGTCTCGATCGGCGGCTCCGTTCTCCTTTGAACAGACCGCCCGGCTTTGGCCGGTCGCGAGCGCGTTTGAAGGCTCGCCCAATGATCAGCGACAAGATCTCGAAGTCAGCCAAACAGATGCCACGGGCGGGTCTGTATGCAAGCTCGTCGCCTCGATGCGCCCTTCGCTCGACAACGATGTTGGGTTCGTCGAGAGTTCTTCGTTCCAGAAAAAAAGTTTTCCATGGCCTAACGCGAAGTGCGACATCCGGCGCCGCCATGGGTTTCGCCAGTTTGTTACGACGCGGGCGGCCTCGTGGGTGGAGAGGGCTTAAATTCGACCTGTTCGAGATTGTGTCATGAGAGGAGTGCCGAGGCGAATGTGGATCATCCACCGCAAGGAACTGGGAGGAAGAAACCATGCAATTCGTTGAGACCCTGGATGGCGCTTTGGTCCCCTTAAGTCGAATTGACAGACTGTGGTCAAAGGCCGGCTGCGTCTGGATCAAAGCCGACGATGAAACGCATCAGATTATTGGGACGCTCGATAAAATCCGAGACGCGCTGGAGCCGATAATTCCCGCCTCCTTGGGATGGGAAGTCATAACTCCCGCGGAAAACAACGACGGCTTCCTTGTTTCGGTCCTCGCTGAACCCGTAATTGGATGGCGAGATTGTGAGCACGGCCCAACGCCGATCACGGCCATGCAGTCCGAAAACAATGTTCTTTGGGCGATTAAGACCCCCGATGGCAAGGTTCTCGATCTTGTGGCAAACGCGCGATTTTCGTCCGGCGACGAATGGCTCGCCGCCGCGAAGATCCGCTGGAACGAAATCAAGGCCGCCGGATGAACTCGCCGCGCTTTTGTCCTTGCGTGACGTCGAACCCTTTCAGTCCGGTTCTCCTTCGGTCACCGCTTCCGCCACGCATTAGGAGGATATTGCAATGAGCACTCTCACCAAGTTGGCGCTCGGCATGATGGGGCGATTACGCCCAAGGCCCGCACAGGGCGACGCTTCTAAAACGATTGCGCTGCCGGCTCCTCGGAAGGAAGGAGGCATGCCGCTGATGGAGGCTATTTCAAAACGGCGCTCGGATCGAGAATTCGCGAGCACGGAGTTGCCCCTGCCCACGCTCTCCAATCTGCTCTGGGCCGCATATGGCGTGAACCGCCCGGAGGGTGGGCGAACCGCGCCCTCCGCGCTGAACGCGCAGGAAGTGGACCTCTACGTTGCGCTACCGTCAGGGGCCTATTTTTATGATGCGCCTACGAATTCGCTCCAGCTGGTCGTCTCCAGCGACTTGCGGCGCATCACCGGCTATCAGGACTTTGTCGACGAAGCGCCTCTCGACATTATTTTTGTCGCCGATTACAGCCGCGCGAAGCTCGTGCCAGTCGGGCTTCGCGAAAGCTATGCGGCGGTCGCGGCCGGCGCCATTTCGCAGAATTTGTACTTGTTCGCCGCCGGCAACGGGTTGGCTACGGTTATCCGCGCCTGGATCGACCGCGAGGCGATCGCTGATGCGCTTGGGCTGAGTCACGATCAACAGGTGCTGCTTTCACAAACCGTGGGCTATCCGAAAGACTGAGATCTGCGCATGGACCTTCCTTCCGAAGCGGCAAGATCGCGGCCATACTCAAATGTTTCTCCTCACTCGATTGTGCGACTCGATCGAATCATAAACTGTCGAAGCCTCACGACGCGATGGGCGGCACCAGCCAATAAGTTCCACGGGGGTCCTTAGGGGGACGCACGACCATTACCGAACAATTGGCGTGGCGGACAATCTTCTCGGCGTTCGAACCGAGCAGAAAAGTCCGGGTAGATGGATTGTGCGACCCGATAACAATGAGATCGGCTCCCCAAAACTCCGCTTCTGCGAGCACTTCGTCAGAGGCCGCGCCGGTTCGCAGCGTGTGTGAAAAATATCCTGTTGGAACGTTGGCGGCTTTCGCCATCTCAAGCAGCTTAGACCGGGCGGCTTCTTCCCGATGGGCGTTCACATGCGGAGGCAGGAATTTATGGAGGTCAAGCGGTATATGAGGAAGGACGTGAACCATTCGCACGGCGGCATTCGTCAAGCTCGCCAATTGCGCCGCGAAATAAACGCCCGCTTCTGCAACCGCGGGTTCGGCGGTGTCGATCGGCAGCAGAATCTTCCTGAACATGCGCGCCTCCTAAATTCCACCTGGCTCTCGATGGAATATGAGCGTTCTTGCGTTGCAGAGGCCAAGAGATGACGAAAAAGACCCTGATCAAATGATCGACCTCCGGTGACGGGTCCGTCTGGAATGTTACTGCATTGGCGGGCTGGGGGCCAGCGCGGGCTAGGGAGCGGATCGTCGCCATCATGGCGCCGGCTTGGCCGATTTGGTCACGTCATCAATTCGGATGAGGTTTTCATCACATGGAGAGGCATCGCGCAGCGCGCGACGCAGAACCTTGCCTAAAGCGGTCTTCGGCAGCTCGTTCCGGAATTCGACAACATGTGGCGCCTTGTAGGCGGCCAAATACTTCCGGCAATGCGCCTTTAGCTCCGCGGCGCTCAAAGATGGGTCGCGTTTGACCACGACGAGCTTCACGGCTTCTCCCGAAAAACTGTTCGGGATTCCCACGGCGCCGGCTTCCAGCACGGCCGGATGCATGGAGACGACTTCCTCTATTTCATTCGGATAGACCTTGAGACCGGACACATTGATCATATCCTTCTTACGATCGACGATGCGAACGAAGCCGCTTGAGTCGATTGTGGCGATATCGCCGGTCCGCAAATACCCGTCGGGCGTCATAACCCTGGCGGTCTCCTCGGCCTGCTCCCAGTAGCCTTTCATGACCTGCGGACCGCGCACGCAAAGCTCCCCAGCCTCGCCGACCGGAAGATCGCCTCCTTCGTCATCTCGGATCGCAACCTCGGTTGAGGGAATGGGAACGCCGCAGGAGCCGTTGAATTCGGAGAGATTGACGGGATTGCAAGTCACGACGGGGGACGTCTCGGTCAAGCCGTAGGCTTCGATGAGCATTGTTCCGGTGATGGCTTTCCATTTTTTCGCCACCGCCTCTTGGAGCGGGGCGCCGCCCGAAGCGGCGATGCGTAAACTCGAAAAGTCGAGCCGTGCGAACGCAGGGTTATCGACAAGCGCCTTGAATAGGGTGTTGACGCCGGGAAAGCAGGTAAACCTGTGCCTTTGCAGCTCTTTCACAAGTCCCGGAATATCGCGCGGATTCGTGATCAACACGTTGGTTGCGCCAATTTTGACCGCAAGCAAGCAGCTTACCGTCAAAGCGTAAATATGAAAGAGCGGAAGCGCCGTGATCACGACGTCCCAGTCACCCTGTAAAGCCGGCCTAATCTGAGCGTGATGCTGCTGCAAATTCGCGACGATGTTGCGATGGGTCAACATCGCTCCTTTAGGAACCCCCGTCGTGCCGCCGGTATATTGAAGGAAGGCGACGTCCCGCGGCCAGATCGTTTCGGGCACCCAGCGAAACGAAGCGCCTCGTCGCAGCGCATCTGAAAAACTGACTGCGTTGGCGATGCTCCAATTCGGCACCATTCTCTTTATGTAGTTGGCGTAGAAATTGACCAGCGCGCCTTTTCCCCATCCCAGCATGTCGCCGAGTTGAGTGGTGATCACGGTTCGAACCTTTGTGTTGGGCAGGGCCTGCTGCAACACGGCGGCGAAGTTTTCCAAAACCAAGACGACTTCGGCCCCAGAATCGACGAGTTGCCATTCAAGTTCACGCGGCGTGTAAAAAGGATTGCAATTGACTACGACATATCCGCCTCTGAGCGCGCCAAACAGCGCGATCGGATATTGGAGGACATTGGGCATCATCAGCGCGACGCGCGCGCCCTTCGCGAGTTTAAGATCCTCGCGCAGGAAAACGGCAAAATCGCGGGAAAGCCGAGCAACCTCGGCGTAGGTGAGCGTCGCGCCCATGTGGATATAGGCGGAACGGTTTGCAAATTCCGCGCAGCTCTTTTCGAACATGTCGATGATGGAAGAGAAAGCGTCGACATCAACTTCGGCCGGCACGCCGGCGGGGTAACTCTTCAGCCAGATACGCTCCATTGCGCATGTTCCTCGGCTCGCGCCATACCGGCGTCAATATGCCCTGTCGGCGGACAATCGTGGGACGGGGTCGCTCGAATTCTCTTCGATCATACCGGCAGCGCCACGCGTTCATGGCTGAGGTCCGGTTCGCCGCAATGGTCGAGGATTTCGTTCCGAACGGCGTCGCGCAGCGCAAGCCCGGCTTGAAAGTCCTCGCCGGCGGGCGCAAGCGGCGCTCCGATGTGGACCGAAATGGCGCCCCGTCGCAGCAGCCATGAATCGGCGCGCAACATCGAACGTGTTCCGCGTATCGTGACTGGGACGACGGGCAGGCTAAGTTGAACGGCGGTCAGGAAGGCGCCGACGTGAAATTCCAAGAGTCCCGGCATTCGCGAAAACGTCCCCTCTGGAAACCACACGAGGCGGGCGCCTGTCCGCGCTGATTCCATGGCCGCCTTGGCGTCCGCGACGCCTCCCGCGGGATCGGATCGGCGCACGAAAATGGCGCCGAGGCGGCGCAAGAAAGGCCCTGCAACCATCTGGCCGGCGAGTTCCTCCTTCGCGACAAACGAAATCTCGCCAGGGCACGCCGCCGCCATGACCAGCCCGTCAAGATAACTCGAATGGTTGACCACGATGATTGCATTGGCTTTGGGTAGCGGCGCGTCGCCTTGGACGTTGACCGAAATTCCCGTCATGCGGAAAAACAGCCGCGCGCCCGCGGTGAGCGCGCAATGCCGCCATGCTCGTTTCGGCGCGACTAGAACACAAGGCAAGACCCAGGCGGCGACCAAGAGCAGCACGCACCATGCGTAGGCTCCAAACGCCCACACCGCAAATTTGGACGAAATCCGATGGAGCCAGGTCCCCGCGCCCGCGAGCGCAAGGCGTGCAATCTGCCAGCGCGGATTCGATTGCTCGGCTTTCACCATTCCCTGCTCGAACATCGCACGGGCGGCGGAGCGCCGTATCTTTCCACTCGAGGTCTTTGGCACGGTGTGCGGGGGCGTCAGCAGCACTTCGTCCGGCGCCAAGTCGAGCAGTGCTTGCGAACTATCGATGATCGATTTACGCAAGGCTTTTCGAGCGGCCTCGTCGGTCACGCGTGTCTCGGCCATGACGATGAGCCGCTCCGTCCCCGCCCGCCGATCGAGTGACGGGAACACCGCGACGCAACCTTTCCGCGCTCCTTCGAGCGAGCCTATCGCTTCCTCGAGTTCCTGCGGATAAATGTTTCGTCCCGCGCGTTTGATCAGGTCCTTGATGCGCCCTGTGATGAAGACATCGCCCGCCGCGATATAGCCGCAGTCGCCCGTCTCCAGCCAGTCGCCGTCGAAGAGAGCACGCGTTTTTTCAGGGTTTTGAAAATATCCTTTTGTCGCGGAAGGCCCCTTGAATTGCAGCCGGCCTTCGTGGCGCTCCGGCGCTTCTTGCCCGACGTCGTCCACGACGCGAATTTGGTGATGAGGCAACGGTCGCCCGCAAGCCACTAGCGCCACGGCGTCGGCGCCTTCCGTCTCGGCAACGCGCCCGACGCCGCTTCGATCGAGGGCGCGGCGGTCGATGCGATCGATGACCGGCGGCCTGCCGATCGGCGGAAACGCCAGACCGACGGCGTTTTCGGCGAGCCCATAGACCGGGGCCATCATTCCGGGACGAAAGCCGTAGGCGGAAAATCTCTCCGTAAAGCGCCCGATCGTAATCGTACTGACCGGCTCCGCGCCGTTGAGGACTGCTCGTAGCGAGGATAGATCGAGACCCGAGATTCTCGCCTCGTCTATAGATTTAAGGCAGAACTCGAAGGCGAAATTTGGGGCGGCGGAGATCGTCGCTCTGTGGTCGTGGATCGCCCAAAGCCAACGCGCCGGATCGGCCAAAAAAGCGAGAGGAGACATGATCAATGCGGGCGCGCCGTAATAGAGGCTGCCCAACCAACAGCCGATGAGGCCCATGTCGTGATAAAGCGGCAGCCAGCTCACGACCCGGTCCGCCGACGTGGCGTTCAGGGCGGCGCCCATGGCGCGGATATTTGCAAGAAGATTACCGTGAGAGAGGACAACACCCTTCGGGTCGCCGGTGCTACCCGAGGTATATTGAATCAAGGCCGTCGTATCGATAGTCGCGGGGAGAGGCGCCAGTAGCGCCTCCCCTTTGGCAAGGTCTGAGATTGTCACGATGTGCCGCAAGCTGCGAGCGAGGCCGAGCAACAATTGGCCGATGACGCGGATCTCGGTGCTGGTGATGAGGGCGCTCGCCTCGGCGTTACGCAGAATTCCGGCTTGGCGGCGCAAATGCTCCTCGATCTGGGCCAGCCGGAAGGGCGGATAGATTGGCACGGGGATCGCGCCGGCGAAGAGAACCGCGAAAAAAGCGATGAAGAAGTCGCGGCTCGTCGGCAACATGATCGCGACCCGATCGTCCGGGCGGACTCCGCGCTCGATCAAGCCCCCCGCCGCAGCGCAAGCATGTCGATAAAGGTCGCGGTAGGTGAGCGGTTCCGGCGGGCTCCCGCCCTTCCACAAAAGCACATGTTCGCGCGCGCCATGGCGCTGCGCATGTGCCGTGAGGGCGTCGATCAAGGTCTCGGATTCGATCGGCTCCTCCACTTTTCCCAATGTCGGAGTCTGCCGCCGGGCGCCTCGAGGCGTCTCGGCGATCGCGGGGGCGGCGGCGAGAATCGCCTTCACCAAGTCGTTAGGGCTGTTGGCTTCGCCGATCAGGCGCTCGGGAAGTTGAACCTTGAACGCGCGATCGAGCCGCAAAAGCAATTCGGATCGAGAGAGACTGTCGAGCGCCAGATCGCGGTCGAGGTCGCTGTCCAACCGCAGATTGCGAGGATCGACCAAGTTGGGGTGCAATTCGCCCACAAGATCGCGAATGATTTGCAGCACCGCAGCGCTCGCGTCGCCCTCCATCGACGCGCTCGACGTGTTCGCGACAGAGTCGTTTGATGGAGGATTCTTCTCTGCGGAGTTCGGCACAATGATTGTTCCGACGTTCGTGTCTCTCTACGCCATATTAACATTTCTGCTGAGATTTAGCGGTAAATCGGGGAAGCCGCAGGCGGCGAAAATCGTTGCGCCGTCGGGCCTCGCCAGGTTGAGACCTTGTTGCATGAAGCCTTTGCAAGGCGTGTTTGAACGTCGAGGCGGCTTCGATCACGCCATTCGCGAGAATTTCGCGCGCCCGAGTTGGTTCATCCGGTTGAGGGACTTGACGGCGATCGCGAGTTCAGTCGCGCGGCGGGTGTCGTGGCGTGATTTCAAAGCGTCGGCGATGACGCGCTTGCAACGGCTGATCGCCGCCTCGACGTTCAAACCCGCCTTGCAAAGCCTCCACGCAACGAGGTCGCCGTCGCGCTCCTGCCGATTCCGATGCCGTGCGCAACTTTCGTCACTCGTGAGTTTGGTCCGTCTGTGAGGGCGGTGCTGGCCAGCCGCATGAGGCTTTGGTCGGAGGGAATGACGACGATTGTCGGCGGCGCGCCCTCTTGAACCAGATGCGCCATCAAATCCGCGGCGACCAAGCCAGCCAACACTATAACCGCGGCGCCGAACGCGAATTTCTTCATGACGGAACCACGCGAGTTGAAAAAAGGCGCATCAATTTCGACGACTGAGTTTTGCTCCCCGCTGACCGCAACTATTGCGCGAACATGGCTAACAACTCGTCCACGCCGGACGTTGTGGCGCTTTGGCGGAGCCCATAATTTGAAGAAAGAGCAACGCTGTCGCCAGAAATTACGTGCAACTACGTAGTAGGCTGGGCGGCGGCGGCACGTTCAACGCGGTATTCAGGCGGCGCTGAGACAATTCTTGGGCAGAGAGGACCGGCGGGACTTCGGCAATTAAGCCGGCGGCACGAGGCAATTGAAATTGGGCAGACGCTTTCCAGCGATCATATGTGACATATCGGCCACACAAATTCGAATTCTTATCCCAACAGAAAACATGCACGAGATTTTCATCTCCATCCGAGTAGACTTGCCGCGGTGTCCTCCTCCTTGGGCACTCCTCCCAGACTTGGGCCGCTGGCGTTTCCAGCGGCCTCTTTTTATGTGACGCCGGGCTGGACCAGAAGATCTTCATGAACAAACTGATCAGAAAACATGAGGACGCGCGGTCCTTGACGCGAGCCGCATTGCAGAAAGCTGTTTACGGCTGCGGCCCGAGTCTGTCGCGCGGGGAGGCCAAAAAAATGCTCAATGCGTTTTTCGAGGAGGTTGCAGAGGCGCTTGTAAGGGGGTGAGCCGGTGAAACTGCCGTCGTTCGGCAATTTCAACGTCCAGTCGAAACGCGAGCGCGTTGGGCGCAATCCCAAGACGGGAGCAGAGGCGACGATCTCCCCGCGCAAGGTTTTGCGCTTCAAGGCGTCGCCCATGCTTGCGGCTTGTGTCAACGGCGAGATCATCAACGATGAGGCGGAGTGATCGCGTGGATGCCCGCCAACCCCCGCGGACTCTCCCTCCTCGCGCAAAAAGTAATTCAAGCCGCCAAGCCTTCTCGGCGATTTTTCCCGCGCTTGGTCTCCAAATGCCTCAGGTGGGCGAGCCTTGGGACATGCGGGGCCCCAAGACCCGCCAAGGCCCCGCGGCGATTTTCCGAGCCGTTTCGGAATGGGCGTCCCATGACAGTCACTCAGCCGGTCGATTGTTGGCGGCAAACTTCGGCGACCTTTGCGGTATAAAATCGCTTCGCGGTGGCGCACAAATGTGATATGCAACGGCCCATCAGCAACGGCTAAGCCGCTGTTTTATATAGGATCGCGGGGCCGAAATCGGACTTCCGTCCGGCTCCACCATTTAAATCAAGCGTTTAGACGCTAGGCAACGGAGCGCCTCGCTCACCGTGGCCGCTCATGTCGGCGCGAGAGCGCATATCGCTCCAAGGCAGATTATGACGCCAGTTTGGCCACCATCGCCGCCTTTCGATCCGACCGCCGGCGGCTGGGTGAGTTGGAAGCCGCGCTGCTTCGCTCTTACCGCCTCAACTCCGTCTCTTTGTCAGCGTAGTCCGACGAACGTGGGGTGTTGACGAAACACCGCCGCGCACGGAAGTTTGGGATAAATCATTCAGGGAGGACAGGAAGAATGGCCCGGGGCATTTTATCGACATTGATCACGGCCGCGATCTCGGGCGCGATTGGTTTTGGCGCGGGCGTTTACGCCACGCCGCCCGACAAAGCCGACGAGTTCCGCGCGCTCGTGGATAGCAAACTTGACGAAATCAACAGCTTCATTCATCGCGAGCGGGCCGCCATCGAGCCTAAAGCCAAAGAGCCTTCGCAGGCGGCGGCACCAATAGCGCCCGAGGCCGCCCCCAAGGAAACCCAATCGGCGGCGCCCGCCCAGCCCACGGCCGAGGCTCCCGCCGCGGACGCCGCGGCGCAGAAAGACACGCCGGACGCCAACGCTATCCCTCCACGCGCAACCCCAACGGAAAGCTCCAGCAGCCCGTCGGTTCCGGCTCCCAGCGCCGAATCCGTCGCCCCTGTCACGAGCGCGACGCCATCCAACGCGGAAAACGTCGAGCAGGCGAAACCCGTCGCCAAGAAAGCGCCCGTCGCCAAGCCTCATGTGAAGGCTCCCGTCCAAAAACCGAAGCCGAAGAAGAAACCCGCCGAACACAATCCCGAAGCCGGGCCCGCCGAACAACCCCCGCCGGCGGAGGCGCCCGCCCAATAGGCGCTAGACAATTCGGCGCGCCGAACCGGCGTGGCCATGGTCGACGGAGCTGAAAGGTGATCGCACGAAAAAAAGCCCGGCCATCGCTGGCCGGGCGTCGCATCGCCTGAGAGTGATTGCTGATGAGAAGCACCAGCACATGAAGTCTGAGTTAGCGCCGCCATCCGCGGGTTCAAGCCCCCGGAAGGCAGGCGGCGTCAGATTGTGTCGCTGAGTTCACTCCCGCCCATGATCGCCGACCCGGGATCCCTAGGCGCCCGCGAGCGAGGAAGTGGGTTTAAAAAAACCGTCTTCACGGACACGCTCGGCCGCGCGCGCCCTACATGATAGCTCGCAAGAAGCGATCCGGCGCTTCGCGGATGATTAGGTTCGGCCCTGGCCGAAGAGCCCGCGCCAGAAAGGCGCTCTTCGTCTATCGGGCCGCTTCGCGGGAGGAACTTATGAAACGCACGCTATTCGCCCTCATTGTCGGCGCCGCCATTGTCAACGCGTCGGCTGGAATGGCCGAGGTGAAGGAGGCTCACAAGGTTTTCCTGCCACAGGATATCAAATGGGGGTCGACGCCCCCCTCCTTGCCCGCTGGGGCGGAGGCGGCGGTGCTATATGGCGACCCAGCCAAGGAGGGCATGTTCGTGCTTCGGGTCAGGATGCCGAAGGGCTACAAAATCGCCCCGCACACGCACCCCCAACCGGAGGTCATCACGGTCATTTCGGGTAAACTCAATTTAGGGATGGGGTCGAAGGTTGACCGAGCCAGCGTCGAATCTCTTCCGGCCGGGAGTTTCTCGTCTATGCCGACAGGCCTTGCCCATTACGCATTTGTCGACGAAGACACGGTCGTGCAGATCAATTCGACGGGACCGTGGAGCATCGATTACCTCGACCCGAAAGACGATCCTCGTCTGAACGTGGCGCCGGCGAGATAGCGACGAGGCGGCGGAAAACTCCTGTTTCACCTAGGTGAATGTTTATTTTCCGCGGCATGTCGAATCTAGAGCGCGGCGACATCGGACGGTATTCGCCTTCGCGTCGCGAAATGGAGCGTGGCGCGGCTTCATTTCGATTTCCCCTTCACCGCCCGCGTTCCCGGCTTGCCCATGGTGGACCGCGGCAGGGGGCGTCCCAGCGGCCTCGCCTCGCCGCCGCCGAAATTATGCGGGCCCATATCCGCGTCCGTGGGTTTTCGCGCCCTGGTGCCGGGGATCGCCTCCGCCTCGCGGCGCGAGGCGGACAGATGTTTCAACGGCCCGGCCTCCGCGAGAAGTTCCGCGCGCTGCAGGCGTTGGATTTCGTCGCGCAGCCGCGCGGCCTCCTCGAAGGCGAGATCGGCGGCGGCGGCCTTCATCCGCTTCTCGAGATCGGCCAGCACCGCCTGAAAATTATGCCCCGGCGCCAGCTCGCTGTCGGTGTCGACGGTGAGATGATCCTGCTCGTAGACCGAGCCCAAAATATCGGCGATGCCGCGCTTGATCGAGGCCGGAGTGATGCCATGCTCGGCGTTGTACGCCTCCTGCTTGGTTCGGCGGCGGTTGGTTTCGTCGATGGCGCGCTGCATCGACCCCGTGATTTTGTCTGCATAGAGAATGACCTTGCCGTCGACGTTTCGCGCGGCGCGGCCGATGGTCTGGATCAGCGAGGTTTCCGAGCGCAAAAAACCTTCCTTGTCGGCGTCGAGAATGGCGACGAGGCCGCATTCGGGAATGTCGAGCCCCTCGCGCAGGAGGTTGATGCCGACCAGCACGTCGAAGGCGCCGAGGCGCAGGTCGCGGATGATTTCGATACGCTCGATCGTGTCGATATCCGAGTGCATGTAGCGCACGCGCACGCCGTTCTCGTGCAGATATTCGGTCAAATCCTCGGCCATGCGCTTGGTCAGCACGGTGACCAGCGCGCGATAGCCCGCCTGGGCGTTGGCGCGCGCTTCGACCAGAAGATCGTCGACCTGCGCGCGCGCCGGGCGTATCTCGACCGGGGGGTCGATCAAGCCGGTCGGGCGAATGACCTGCTCGACGAAAACGCCGCCGGTCTGCTCCAGCTCCCATTTGCCCGGCGTCGCCGAAACGCTGACGGTCTGCGGCCGCATGGCGTCCCATTCCTCGAAGCGCAGCGGACGGTTGTCGAGGCAGGAGGGCAGGCGAAAACCATATTCGGCCAGCGTCGCCTTGCGGCGGAAGTCGCCCTTGTACATCGCGCCGATCTGCGGCACGCTGACATGGCTCTCGTCGGCGAACACCAGCGCGTTGTCGGGCAGATATTCGAACAGCGTCGGCGGCGGCTCGCCCGGCTTGCGTCCCGTGAGATAGCGCGAATAATTCTCGATGCCGGCGCAGGCGCCCGTCGCTTCCATCATCTCCAGATCGAAGCGCGTGCGCTGCTCCAGGCGCTGCGCTTCGACAATGCGGCCGACGCGGTTCAATTCGCCCAGCCGCCCGCGCAGCTCCTCCTTGATGCCCTTGACGGATTGCAACAGGGTCGGGCGCGGCGTCACATAATGCGAATTGGCGTAGACCTTCACGAATTCGAGATCGACCGTCTTCTTGCCGGTGAGCGGATCGAATTCGTAAATCGCCTCGACCTCGTCGCCAAAAAAACTGACGCGCCAGGCGCGGTCCTCGTAATGCGCGGGAAACACGTCGACCGTATCGCCGCGCACGCGAAACGTGCCGCGAATGAAATCGGCCTGAACGCGGCGGTATTGCAGCGCGACGAGGTCGGCGATCAGCTGCCGCTGTTCGAGCTTTTCGCGCAGCGTCACGCCGAAGGTCATCGCGGTATAGGTCTCGACCGAGCCGATGCCGTAGATGCAGGACACCGAAGCGACGATGATGACGTCGTCGCGCTCCAGCAGAGCGCGCGTGGCGGCGTGGCGCATCCGGTCGATCTGCTCGTTCACCGAGGATTCTTTTTCGATATAGGTGTCCGAGCGCGGCACATAGGCCTCGGGCTGGTAATAATCGTAATAGGAAACAAAATATTCGACGGCGTTGTTGGGAAAGAAACTCTTGAACTCGCCATAGAGCTGCGCCGCCAGCGTCTTGTTGGGCGCGAGGATAAGCGCCGGGCGCTGCGTGCGCGCGATGACCTGCGCCATCGTGAATGTCTTGCCGGAGCCGGTGACGCCGAGCAGCACCTGGTCGCGCTCTCGCGCCTCGATCCCTTTCACCAGCTCCGCGATGGCGTGCGGCTGGTCACCGCAAGGCTGATATTCCGACACCAGCTCGAATTTGACGCCGCCCTCGGATTTTTGCGGCCGCTCGGGACGATGCGGCGTCCAGGCCTGCTTGTCCCGGATATTGGGGTCGCCGAGCCGCAGAAGCTGATCGAGACTGTCGATCGTGGCCTGCACGCCGCCGCCACCGCCCATGTTTTGGACGGCGTTTCCCGCGGATTCGTCGCCAAGCCCGTATTTCTCGATCTCCGCCGGATCGAGGCCCGTGATCGCGCCGGAATCGTAAATCGCCTGCGCGGCCTCCCCGAAACCGGCTCCGGGCTCGACCAGTGCGGGATTGAGCAGCGCCGCGAGATGCGGCTCCAACGGCGAAAGCTCCGGCTTCGCCGCTTTGGCTCGCGTCGCGCGGACGGGGGATTTCTTCGAGGATGAAGTCATGGAGGTCCTTTGGGACGCCCGCCGCGAGCAGCGGGCTTCGCCGGCAATATAAGCGGCTTGCGCGCGGATGGAAGCGGCAAGGATCCGCCGCCGCCAGATGGCATGGGGCGACACGGCGCCGATTGTGCTAAAAAGGAACGGGATCTCGCGGTCTGGAGCCTCTCCCGCCGCGGCGAATCGAACGGGGGCAATCGCGATGCTAAGCAAAATGCCCAATTGGACAAGGCTCTTGACCGATTCGGTCAAGCTCGGCGTGAGCGCCAATCACGTCATCGCGCTGCGCATGGCGAAGCTCGCGCACGGGGACGCCGCCGCCCACGCCGAGAGCAAATTAATGCTCGACGAGAAGGTCAGGGCCGCCATCGACGCCAATTTGGAGGCCGCGCGCAGCATCATGACCGGTCAGGCCCATCTCGCGCCCACCCGCGCCCTGAGCGTCTACCAAAAACGCGTGCACAAAAATTTGAGTCGTCTGTCGAATAAGAGGTGAGCGACTTCCGGCGATCACGCGGGAGCCGTTGAAATGCTCGTAGGGCGACCGCGCCGGCGCGGCGCTTTATGCGCCGCGCGCGTGGGCGTGACTAGTTATCCAAGAAGCTCCGCAGCTTCCGGCTCCGCGACGGGTGCTTCAGCTTCCTTAGCGCCTTCGCCTCGATCTGGCGGATGCGCTCGCGCGTCACTGAAAACTGCTGGCCGACTTCCTCCAGCGTGTGGTCGGTGTTCATGCCGATGCCGAAGCGCATCCGCAGCACGCGTTCCTCGCGCGGCGTCAGCGACGCCAGCACGCGCGTCGTCGTCTCGCGCAGATTCGACTGGATCGCCGCCTCGATCGGCAGCACGGCGTTCTTGTCCTCGATGAAATCGCCGAGATGCGAATCCTCCTCGTCGCCGATTGGCGTCTCCAGCGAGATCGGCTCCTTGGCGATCTTGAGCACCTTGCGCACTTTTTCGAGCGGCATGGCGAGCTTTTCGGCCAGTTCCTCGGGCGTCGGCTCGCGGCCGATTTCGTGCAGCATCTGGCGCGACGTGCGCACGATCTTGTTGATCGTCTCGATCATATGCACGGGAATGCGGATGGTGCGCGCCTGATCGGCGATCGAGCGGGTGATCGCCTGCCTGATCCACCATGTCGCATAGGTCGAGAATTTATAGCCGCGCCGATATTCGAACTTATCGACCGCCTTCATCAGGCCGATATTGCCTTCCTGAATGAGGTCGAGGAACTGCAGGCCGCGATTGGTGTATTTCTTGGCTATGGAGATGACGAGGCGGAGATTGGCCTCGACCATTTCCTTCTTGGCCTGGCGCGCCTCGCGCTCGCCCTTTTGCACCATATGCACGATCTTGCGGAACTCGGAGATTTCCAGCCCCGTCTCGGTCGCGAGCGCATGGATGTCCGAACGCAGCTCCTTGATGCGGTCCTTGTCCTCGGCGACAAACTCCCTCCAGCCGCGCGACCCGAGCTTCGCGACGCGGGCGACCCATTTGGGATCGAGTTCGGAGCCGTGGAATTTGTCGAAAAAATCCTCGCGCGCGACGCCATGCGAATCGGCGAGCCGCAGCAATTTGGTCTCGAAGCCGATCAGCCGCTTGTTGATGTCGTAAAGCTGCTCCACCAGCGCCTCGATGCGGTTCTGGTTGAGCGAAAGCGATTTGACGTCGGCGACGATCTCCTTCTTGAGCGTCTTGTATTTGCGCTCCTGGGCGGGCGTGAGCGTTTCGTTTTTCAGCCGGTTCTCGACGTTCTGATCCTGCAGCCGCCGCAGCTTCTTGTATGCGTCGGCGACGCGCGCGAAGGTTTCGAGAACCTTGGGCTTGAGCTCGGCTTCCATCGCCGAGAGCGACACGGAATTATCCATGTCGTCTTCCTCGTCGAAGTTCTCCTCGGGCGGCGGCGCTTCATCGCCAAGACCCGCGCCAAGACCCGCTGCAATACCTGCTCCAATACCTGCCGCGAGACCCGCCGGGGGCGTTCGCGGAGCGGTCGCTGGCGCGAGGCCCACCGTGTCGGCGGCGCCCGGCGCCTTGGCCGTCGCCTTGCCCTCGGGGCCGGCGTAGGTCGCCTCGAGGTCGATGA
>Ga0181524_10003241_pt1 | contig 15946 bp, 11 predicted proteins | sample PEATcosm2014_Bin_34_FD_119761 | JGI IMG/M metagenome (GOLD analysis project Ga0181524, IMG submission 119761) | Peatland microbial communities from MTU Mesocosm Facility, Houghton, MI, USA - PEATcosm2014_Bin05_60_metaG | ecosystem: Environmental > Terrestrial > Soil > Wetlands > Peat | place...
GCGCAGCTTTCGTCGCCCTGCCTTCCAGTCAAGCCGTTCGTCGCCGATACAACCAAAGGCGCGCTCCCCGGCCGGGCTATGGCTGACCTCGGGAACGCTGGCCCCGGACCGACCTGTTCGCGCGATTCCGGGCGGCGACCTTGATCGGGACGATGCAGGCCATGCCACAAAACACGCCGCAGGCGTTCGCCAGTGCATCCAACACAGTCGAACACATCAGTCGGAATTCGGCTGATGGACCTCGTACGGAAATTCGAGACGCAGCTTAAACTCGCATTCGCCTCAAACCCCTAGTACCCCGAGTTAACCAAATCCAGTATCGAGAGCATTGCCCCGCGTGATCTACTGAGGTGTTCGGCTGCCGGAGTTGAAACGGAGTTCAAAAAAAAATGATGGCCTACATAGGGTGCCTTCTATTCGGATTGGTCTTCGTGGTGATGTCGGCCAAGTCAACTGGTGCTCTGGGAGCGAAGGTGGATCAGACGTTAGTCTGGCTGCACGCATGGGCCCCCTTCTCATACCTCCTCCTCGTCATCATACTGGCTGCTCCCGTCGCCTCTTTCAAAATCATGCATTCGTGGCCTAAGCACGTGGAGCCCGAAGATCCGATGGCTCGTTACCGCCATGGCGACGATGTGATCCAGGACTAAGCCCAAAAGGCGACGGTCGCACTTTCCAGGAAAGCGCTTGCGGACAGAGGAACGGACGGCGCACGCCGGGGAGTCTGCATTTGGAACATTGGACCAGGCCCGACTCGCAGGTCCTGGGCGTCGGAGCGCATCACTGGGAATTCCACTTCGCGGTGCTGCTGGACTCCATCAGGACCTTCTGCGCTTCTTGCGCTTCCGGCAGTTTCGGGTCCATCCTGACTGCTTGTTCCAGAACCGTAGCGCCACGCTGCCGGTCTCCCACCTTTAGATAGGCCATTGCCAGATGGTATTTGCGGCGGGCGGATGGCGCCTTGGCCACCGCCGCTTCAAGATGAGGCACCGCCGAGGAGTAGAGCCCTTTGCGGTAGTACACCCAGCCCAGAGTGTCTTCCACGGTCATGTCTCCCGGGGCGAGTTCTCTGGCCTGTTGTGCATATTCTATGGCCTCGTCCGACTTCATTTCGTTGGACAGGGCGTATGCCAGGTTGTTCAGGGCCATCACGTTCTTGCTGTCGTTTGCGAGGACTTTGCGGTAGTTGTCGATCGCCGCCTCGGCGTTCCCGCTCCGGTCCTCAACCTCGGCCAGCAGAAAGTGAGCCGCCGAACTTGCTCCTTCGGAGGCCAGCAGTGGCGTCAATGTTGCCTTCGCCTCGTCCAGCCGGTTTTGAGCCAGATCGAGCTGGGCCAGACTCAGATCCGGAGCGGTAGCCTTCGGATTGGCACTCTTGGCTGCGAGGAACGCCTCCCGAGCGCGATCCGGCCGCCCACTGGCCATGTACAGCGAGCCCAGGAACTGCAACAGGTCCACTGACTGCGGCCGCTTGGCTACGTATTCCTGGACTTTCGCGATGGCGGCATCCATCTGTTTCTGGGCGCGGTAGGTGGAAACGAGGATTTCCAGCGCCCGCAAATTCTCGGAATTCTGGTTCAGGGCTTCTTCCAGCGATTTGCGCGCCGCCGCCGTGTCCTTTCTCTGCAGCTTCGCGATGGCGTCCTGTACCAGCAGGTCCGGGTTCCGGCTCATCTTCAGGCCGGCTGCGATGTCCTTTTCCGCCTCGTCCAGGCGCCCGCTCGCCAGCAGCACTCCCGTCCGTTGGATCAGTACGGGCAGGTTGCGTCTTTGGTCTGGCGGCGTCTGATCGATCAACTCCATGGCGGCCTGCGGGGTGTTGGAAGCCATAAGCAACGAAACCATCTCGAGGCGGGCGGCCAGCAGACGCGGGTCGCGCCGCACTGCTTCCTCCAACTCCGTCCGGTAACCGCTGGCGTTTCCCTGCCCCCGGCGGACTTTGGCCAACATGAAGTGCGCCTCGCCCAGGTCCGGTTTGAGGCTCAGTACCGGCAGCAGGTCCTTTTGAGCGTCGTTGAACTGTCTCTCGTTGATGCGGATAGTTGCCCTTTGCATGAGGGCATCCACATCCTTGGGGTTCTGGGCCAGCACGGCAGTGAGCAGCTTGGTGGCATCCTGAGTTTTCTTGGTCGTGAGGTAGGCCCGGACCAGCAGGTTGCGAAGGTCGCGGTCGTTCGGGTCCTTGCCGTAGAGTTGTTTCAGCTCTGCGATAGCCGCGTCCGGCCGGTTGTCGGCCATCAGGAACAGGGCATGCACGGCTTTGAACGAGCGGCCGGGAAGGGCGGCGGCTTTCCGGTAGGCGTCTTCAGCTTGTTGCTTCTTGCCGGTAGACATTTCGAGAGCGGCCAGGTCGACCAGGGCCGGTCCGTTTTTAGGGTCAATCTGAACAGCCTCCTGAAACCGGGCTTCCGCTTCCGGAATGCGGCGGAGGCTGCGGTAGAACCGTGCCAGAGCGAGCAGTGGCTCAGCCGACTTGGGGGCTTCCAGGACGGCCTGTTTCAGGGCCTGTTCCGCGCCGGCCAGGTCCTTTTGGCCTAGCTTGATCGCCACCAGCAGCATGGAAGACTTCAGGCTCGCCGGCGCCTTCTCCAGAGCCTTGAGGGTGTCTCGTTCCGCGTTCTCCGGCTGGCCGAGGCGCAACTCCGTCAGGGCGAGGGTAGTAAGAGCATCAGCATCGTCGGGAGCAGCTCCGGAAACCGCTGCCGCGCGTTTGTATGCGTCTTCAATCAAGTCCTTATTGGACGATCCGGCCAGCAGTTCGGCGAGCGAAAGCTGGGCCTTGGCATTCTTCGGATCGAGTTCGGTGGCTTTGTACAGCTCGGTGGCCGCCTGCTGGAACCCGCCCAGTGCCAGGTAGGCCTGCGCGAGCCCATAATGCGCTTCCGCGTCCTTGGGACCCAACTGGACGGCATTTTTGAACTGGAGGACGGCACGCTGGTAGTCCTTCTTTTTCAAAAGCTGATTGCCGGTAGCGAGGAACTGGGCCTTCTTCTGCTCGGGAGTGCGGCAACCCGCGATGAACAAAGTGGTGATCGTCAAGAGTGCCGCGCTCATGAGGAGCGGACGGCTAGGGGATAAGGCATTTCGCATCATTGTCTGGGGGGTTCTCCCATGCGCCTAGATGATGTCCTGGAGCACGTAGTATGCCAACTTCACCCCGCAAGAGATGAGGCTGGGGGCACGAAATATGGGAAATCCCAGCGGAACTGACGGCTCGGGATGGCCACCGGGTCGTTTTTTTTCACAATTTCCCCAAGATTGGTACTAGTATTTGCAAACGCAACTGGCGATGGGGCGCTATACGAGCCAATTGCAAAAGAGTGGCTCTTAATCCGAAAGTTTGGTCAAGTGGATCCACAGGGGTTTTAGGTAAATCGGATGCCTTTACCTTTACTTGCACTAGGTTCGGCCAACGTATCGCGTTGGCGACAGAAGTGCTCCCTCTGGACAAGCTTGCCCGTCGTGTGCAAGCTGTGAAGCGTGCGGATCGGCATGGGCGCACGACCATGGAGGTCATCAGAAGCATTCATCCGTAAGCGCTGGCTCGGGGCAAGGCAGTGCGGGATTGTGCGGGGCAGGCTTCCGGAAATCTACGCGGAAGAGTTTATGTCATGAGATCTCTAACGCTCCGGTTCTTGAAACAAATACTCCCTTCTTCTGCCGCTGCAGTAGCCCTGTTGGGCTTAATTGGGATTGCCAGTCCGGCGAGGGCAGACGATTACTCATTGTGCCCAAGTGCAGCTAACCAAGGCGGGTTTGGCAGCGACGTATTCACCATCAATGGATGCGCTGTAACTGAGTCCCTTACTCTTGATACAGACTATGCCAGACTGATGTGGGACTCGACCGTAACCAACTATCCGGCCAGTTTAACGCTCGGGAATCTCGCCAGCATTAGCGCCAATGTGACATTCGCGGCGGATCAGTCAGGCGACCAGCCCTATTACGAGCTGGCTTTTTTTGACTCCAGTGATAGTTTGGGACAAGGCAATGCCACCGATCAGATCCTGATGCTTCAATTTCAGACCACGACCCTTTCGGGCGGCACCTTGGCTGTCGACCCGAATGCAACGGAGTTCAACCTTTATGACAACGACACAGGCGTGTATCTGGCTGGAGGACAGCAGGACACAAATACACTGAACGGCTGGCTCAGCACCTATTCTTTCTTGAATGGCGTCGCACTCCAGCAGGTCCGGATTGGAATTGGATTGGCCGGGGGACCCTGCATTGGGCCTTGTTCAGAGAGCCTCACTGTGAACTCGCTGGACATAGAGACACCCAACAACGGGGCCGTCCCGGAACCCACGTCGATTCTGCTCTTGCTGACCGTAGTGGGGATCACGGGAAAGGGCATTTACCGTAGACTACCGCAGAATCACCGCAGCTAAGACCGGAATCAAACTGGTGACCTGGTCGACGGCCCTTGTGTGCGGCCCGGGTAGGAACGTGTGACTGTGGCCGCACAGCAGAACGGCTGTGTGCTCACCGCCCTCGAGTTGGAGCCTTGCTACGGCGAATCTCTGCGTTAGCAGCCGCGCCGCGAGCGAGCGACAGCATTTTCACCGATGGCTCAAGTTTCCGTTATGTGAAGCCCTCGCGTGGCGATGTTCTGACGGGCAAACTCAGCGTCCATGAGGCCTTCGTGCGGAAGGCGGCCTTGCTGGCTGAGGTGGCCCGCGCGGAGGAAGCCGGACTAACGTGGATCGGGGCTGCGGAACTCTGAGATGTGGGCGGGGTTGTCAGCAAGACCGCCCACATCAGAAGGAGAAAACGACTACAACGCTTCGCAATAGCCAGGACAACCACAAAATGAGGCCACAGTCTTGTCCGGACCCGGTAACGATTCTCTCAGCAGTCCGACACCTGAACAATACTGGCAATAGTTAGCGATGGCCGGCTGGCGACCCCCTCGAAGTAGACTAGGGCTTCTTGAAATCGAATCGCAGCACCATCTCGCCGGGGACGGCTTGATCGCCGAGACGCGCCGCTTTGAACCGGCAGCGCCGTGCTGCCTCAACGGCGGCCTGAATCATGGATTGAGGCACAAACTCTTTGGAGAGGATGGGTTCAGCCTTCACCATTCGCCCGGTCTTGTCAATCGAGACCTTGATCTCTACCGTCTTGGTCGCGAAGCCAAGATTTTTGAGCGTGGGCGGGTAGACCGCTGGCACCGAGCTGATGATCACCGGCGGATAAACCGGCGGGGGCGATTTGGCGGCTGGGCTCTGCGGAAACGTCGCGGTGGGCTGAGGAGTGGGAGCCCCCTGTTCTGGCGCCCGCTGCGGAGGCCGAACAACAGGTTGCCCCAGCGCGAGAGGAGCCAAGGCAGCGGGATTTGTCTTGACGATAAGGTCCGGAGGCTCGCTGACGGGAATTGAAGACCCCGCTGTTCCTATACGCGGTGCGGCCGGTAGCGTGAACGCTTTGCCAGGCTGGCGCGGTTGCTCCGCCTTCGGCGGTTTGGCGGCGATCGTCGCGGCGGGAATCTCCTTGGGCGGCAGAATCTTCACTTGCGGAGTACCCGTTTCGGGCAGGATGACGAGCACCGATTCGGAAGTAGTTTTCTGCGGATCAGACACGGTAAGCTGCATCTGAATTTGACCCGTGGTTGGAGCATAAAGGATGCTGCCGTTGCGGATTTGGGAGGGATCGAGAGGGATGTTCCGGCTGGCGTCGCCGTCCTTGATCGCCAGCAGGCCAGAGGTCGCACTCAGGACCGCGACGGACTGACGGTTCCATGTGAGCTTCAAATCGCCGTTCTGCCGCTCCGCCCGTAATCCTAAAGGAATCTGACTGGTGGAACCCGCTAAAGCAGGCGGATGCGTGATCGCGCTCCAAATTTGGGAACCCCGCTCCCGGAAGGACGGAGTACCGATCAATATTCCCGAGGCAAGCACGAGCAGTGCGAATATCAGCCACCCCGCGGTCCTTAGGACGCTATGTTTCTTCTGGTGGCCGTCCTCGGCGGGAGGAGGTGGAACCGCGACCGAAGCCTCTTCCTTCGCTGGCATCAGCGGCAGTTCCATCTCGCGCGTCATCGGCAGTGCCGGTTCCGCTTCCGCTGCTACCTTGATGAGCGGCCCCGCTGGTTCAGATTCGAGGTGAACCGGACGCGGCAGTATAGGAGAAGCGTCGCCCGTCGGAGTCGGCCTCATCGGCAAGGGCTGCACCACAAACTCCTGGTAGCTGGCCTCGCCGCGGATGGCCCCGTCCGCCTCGCGGAAGAAAAAGCCGCACCGCAGCGGTTCAAAAGTGTGAGGCTTCAGAACCAGCGCCACTTGCCACGGCTCGGGGAAGAACCCCTTGTGGATGTCCTGGTCCGCTTGGGAGAGGAAAATATCGCTCCGCGTATGGGAGTGATACCAGCCCACCACCCGCAGGCCGTTGCCATCCGCAGTCGCCGCTTTCACCATTCGAGCCAGTTGCGCCTGGTCGCGCTGCGAGAGTGTGAACGACGGCCCCATGGCATGTTCGCAGTTCAACGCCTGGTAATCCTGGATCGAGATCTTGCCGCCGGAGAACCGTCCCAGCAGGATGCCGCCGATCTCCGCGCCGCCGCGCGGCACCGAGAAGAAGGCTTCCACCACCGCCCGACGAATATCGTCGAGCACCCGGGTGGAGTACTCAATTATGTAGGGACACTCCTGGGCTTTCCAGGTTCTCGCGGCATCTTCAAATGCCGTATCCACGCATTTTCCTCCATCTGATTGTACGGTAACCACAACGGATCTGTAGCCGCACACCTTTGGACGTCCGCGCTCGAAAGGGCTGAATCCAGCTCAGGGGAGCACCGCCGCAAAGGATGGCGCTTTGGCTTAAACTGAATGAGATATCGAAGTCCAAAATGGAAACTCCGATGAATATCTCCGTGGCAAGACGTGTCGTCAGGGCGGCGACGATCTCTCTTGCTTCTGCGGCCGGCTGCGCCGTCCTGGCTCTCTTCGTCATACGCGGCACGCTCAGCAGCGCTGTAGGCACGACGATTGCCGCCGCGATCGTCTACATGCTGCCGTTAATGGCATTGCAGGCCGCTACCGAGGAAGCGCTGCGGCGGTGGGCGGACGCATCGCGGTTCCCGGTCGACTGGATCGTGTATGGCGGGGCGAAGCTGACACTCGGGCTTGTGGTTGCAGGGATCGGCAGTTCGCTGGCGTTGCTGCTTGGGATTGTGAGGAAATGGCAGGATCTGTACTTGGCGAACCGCATGGCGGTTGTGGTGCCGGTGATCGCCTCGTGCCTGATTCGGTTGTATAGCACGACCCGGAGCCGCCTTGAGGAGCGCAACCGCCAGCTCCAAGAGAAAGTGGAAGCCGGCGAACGCACCATGCGGCTTCATGAGCAAGACATCGAGCGCGCTCGCGAGATTCAGCAGGCGCTGATGCCGAAGCAGTTGCCGCAGATTCGGGGATGCCAGCTTGCCGCCGAATGCCAGCCCGCGCGCATCGTAGGCGGAGACTACTATGACGCCATCCGGCTCGGGGATTCGTCCATCGCGATTGTGGTCGGCGATGTGTCCGGCAAAGGCATGGCTGCGGCGCTGCTTATGTCAAACCTGCAGGCGATTGTGCGCGCCTTTGCCTCCGGCGGACTTGAGCCACATGAGCTGTGCGCAAAAGCCAATCGGCTAATCGCCGCCAATGTCGCTCCGGGGAAATACATCACCTTTTTCTACGCCGTTGTAGACGCCGCGCGCCTGCGTCTCGACTATTGCAACGCAGGCCACAACCCGCCGATGCTGCAACATCGCGACGGTACGATGGCGACTCTTGGCGAAGGCGGCCCGGTGCTTGGCGTATTTCCTGGCGCGTGCTATGCGGGCGGGACCGCGGAACTGCGGCCAGACGATTGCCTGGTGCTCTTCACGGACGGCATCACCGAAGCAATGAATGCCAAAGACGAGGAGTTCGGTGAGGATCGACTGATGGCACTGCTCAGCCAGCGATTCGCCGGCGCGGACGAGTGCCGGAGGCAGATCGTGGCAGCGGTGACGCAGTTCTCCAATGGCGCCTTTCAAGACGACGCGACTGTGCTGGTTATGACGGTGAACTGAGGTTGGTGTGTAGGTGGCGAGCGCGGCATCACTGCGGACTCCCAACCTCCGCGAGTGGGGCAAGAAGTTCTGGCTGGGTGGCGATGGTCTGGAATTCGTGTTGCAGCGTCTGGATGGCCACGCGGTTGCCTTCGGAGCGCACGATGCGGCCGGCCACGATCAATTGCAAGGGGGTTACATTGTGCAGCAGGACCGGCCAAGAGATCGACAACTCCACATTCAGGCCGACGGGGAACTTTTGGCCGGAGTCGAACAGGATGCCGCCGCTAGACAGGTCGATGGTGTGGCCTTGTCCGTTGTCCAGGACGCGATGCCGGCCGATCAGCTTCCAGCCCAATTCCAGGCGGACCACGTAACGGCGATCGCTGCGGCGATCGCCGGCTATGCCTTTCACCAGAATTGCCATTTTTCGGACTCTCGGGTCTGATTCAGTATAAATCCAGTCGCCATCGTGGTGCCCCGGGATATCGAAGCTGCGTACCGCGATATGGCCGCCGGCCAGGCGCGCGAACAGGAGAGGTCCGAAAGCCTGATCGCAGGCTCTTCCTTCACGTGAACCTCATGCTTCGCGGTGAAGTCTGGTCTTCATCTGAAGTGGCATGTTCGGACGAGAGCATCGAACCCGCTGCCTCGCGGGTCACTGGCCCAGCGCCGCCACAATTGGGAAACCCTCAGTTCCGCGCCTTGCGCGCCAAGTAGACCGTGCGGCAACCAGGCCCGATGAGCGGGCTGCCTTTGAAGAAGGGAGCGGCATCCCAGGCGTGCACTTGGTCAAAGCCTGTCTCTTGGAATGTGAGACGAATCTCGTCGGCGTCCCAACAGACTTCTTCCACTCGTTCGTGATACCGTCTCCAGAGTTTTCCATTCCGGACGAACCACTCGATATCACTCCAGGCCCGGTCGGCCTCGCGTCTATGGCCGTTGCGCATCACCACGGCTACGCCTGGTTGCTCGAGCCAGACGGTGCCCGTCCAGTACCGCTCGAATCCGAGCGAGTTGTTGACATCGAAGAAGAAGTGGCCTCCGGGCCGAAGGGCCCGCGCCACCGCCCTGGCGACCTTCCGCAGGTCCGCCTTGCGGGGCACATGATTGAGCGCGTCGTATTCGCAGGTAATCAGGTCCACTGCTTTCGGCAGCCGGAAGCTCCGCATGTCGGCATGGAGTACGCGTATCGGCAAGCCGGCGCGCTCGGCCTTCTCGCGGGCAAGCCGACACATCAGCGGCGATAGATCCACAGCGTACATGGTGATTCCCTCGCGCGCCAGAATCAGCGCCGTCGTGCCCGTGCCACATGCGAGATCGCAAGCGGAGTCCACACCGGGCATAATCGGGCCCAGCAGGCGCTCACGCGCTGCATCGATTGGAAATCGCCCTGACGAAAAGAGCTCGTCGTAGTACTGCGCCAGCCATCGATAGGGTTTGACGATCGCTGTCTGAGGCACGTTCGTGGCCGCCTGTTCGGGATTATAGACCCTCCGCCGAGAACGCGCGTAGGGGATCGTGCATGAGTCAATTCCCTTCCAGGGCGGAAGCCTCTGGGAATCGCCACCTCCCACGAGCTAGCCGGAGGTCGTACGGCGCGGGACGGCGCGTCATGACGTGCCATGTTTCCGCTTAGCGTGTCTAGCCGTGGACCGCCGGGTCCAGAAGCAGGGTCTCGGCGGGCAGGCGTTGCCTGCTGGTATCGGCGGACGTGGGCGGCGGCGCGCTTCTCATTGATGCCAGGAACGATGGGGTGGCCGGATGGTATGCGAGTTACGGCGCTGTGCCGCTCGCGGATTCGCCGCTCACCTTACTGCTGCCGCTTGCAATGATCGAGGCCGCGCTGAGAGCCGCCGGAAAATACTGTTAGCTTGGTCCTCATTGGCTTCGGCCCGGACCGGCGACCGGGTCACGCGTTGACTGCAGAAAAAATAGCCGCCCAAAAACTGTTGGCATTCCCGACCCCGCTGTAGGAATCAACAACAGGCGACCTAACCGTCTCATTCCATACCGGATTAATGCGAAATTCGACAGAGGTCTCGTTGTATTTATCCACGAAGCAGGCGTGTTGAAGAAAACCACAGGCCGTATTTGCTTGAAATCACGACACATACAGGCACAAAAATCAGCGGAGTTTGGCATCTTTCGTGCCCTTATGGAAGACAGAAAGGTTGGACGAATATGACAGTCATTCTGGTTCTTGTCTTTTTCTCGGTGTTCATCGTATTGGATTATGTGTTGAATCGCCGCAAGGTGATGGCCACGGTTGCGGTGGACGCGCCGCGGACAGTCACGGCCCAGGCGGGCGGTGACTATGTGGACGGTTTCCTGGTTCCCGAGAAGCTCTCCTACCACGCCGGTCATAGCTGGTTGATGCGTGAGCGCAAGAATGTCGTGCGCATAGGCGCCGATGAATTTGCCGCCGCCCTGTTGGGCAAGCTGGAAAAGATTGAGCTGCCAAAACCCGGCCAGTGGATCCGCCAGGGACAAAAGATCCTGTCGTTCTACCGCGACGGGCGGAAGACTGAAATGGTCTCCCCGACCGAAGGCGAAGTGATGGAAATTAACGCCGAGGCGCTCAGCAACCCCGCGATCCTCAGGCAAGACCCGTACGGCAAAGGCTGGCTGGTGGCTGTGCATGTTCCCGACGAAGAGAATACCGGTCGCAATCTGGTCCCCAAGGGCTTGGTGAGAGAGTGGATGCGGGAAGCCGTGGAGCGGCTCTATTCGCAGCAACCGGCGCTGGCTGGAGCCGTGGCGGCGGATGGCGGGCGGCCAGCCGAAGATCTGCTGGAAGCCATGCCGGAAGTGGCCTGGACCAAAGTCACTAGCGAGTTTTTCCTTACTGTCTGAGAGGTTGCGGCACCGCACGGCTATCAGGGCGGAGTTGATTCGTCCGGCACGGGAACCGGGACCGAAGGCGCACACCTCCGGTCCCGGTTTTGTTTTGGACCGGGGTCGTTTGGCCAGCGACTTGGAACTACGGCCGGCCTGTTGCCGCTCCTCAACCTGCCAGTGGATTGACGGGCCATCTTCTCGCAGTCCCTCACGCTCGCGCTACCCGTCCGAGCCATGATCGTGACGGAGTGGTTTTCCGCAAAGGTGCCGCCTCGCGCGGTCGAAAACTCGGCTGAGCTAACATCGTCAACATTCCATTAGAAGTCACTTCCTCTGTCAATAGCATTTGGCACTAACTCGAACGCGTCGAGCGGCCGTCCGTGCTGCTTGCGCCATGGTCCCCGGTCTTGCTTGCCTGCAGCTATCCGCTCAACTCCCCCTGGAGATTGTCTCCCCGCGCGACGGTACCCTGTTTCGTCCCGGCCAGACCGTCACCATCACGGTTCGTACCAACAGGAAGTACAAGTACGTGGGGATCATTCCAGGCACACCATTGACGGGCGAGCAAGTGCTGGACGCGGAACCCTACATCTTCTCATTGCCGCTCCCGCCCGATCTGGATGCAGGCTTGTATCACGTCACCGCGGTCGGCGCACCCGGATCCCCAGGCTCGGTGGGATTCGATTCCTCCGACCTGTTGGAGATCGATGTCGAACCGATCTGGCCTGGACTATATACAGATAGCCCCGTCCTCTATTTCATCCACCCAAGGCAACATTTGCGCCCGGCGCGTCGTCATAGAGGCATGAAGACCTACTCTTATGGCGGTACGAGCACGTGTGGCCGGCTTGCGGCGCTGTGCGCCTGCTTCACGGCGCTGCTATTTAGCGCCGATCCCGCGTTAACCATTTACAACCAGAACTTCGCGGTAATTCGCGATACCTTACCACTAGATTTGAAGGCGGGTAGCAACACGCTGCGTTTCTCCGGGGTCACCGCGCAAGTGGAGCCGGACTCGGTGATCCTGCGCGACCCCACAGGCAGACAAGTAGTGCGGGTGCTGGAACAGAACTACCGCAACGATCCCGTGTCACAAGGGATGCTGCTCGGCCTGTACGAGGGCAAGACGATCGAGTTCCGAAAGTCGGACGGGACCATCGTCAGCGCCAGGATCGTGCGCAGCGGCTATGTACCGCATTACCAGGCGATCAACCGATATGGCTCACAATATCAGGCCAACCAGATGGCGATGGTATCGGGCGGCGCGGGACAACCCATTGTTGAGGTGGGCGGACAACTGCAGTTCACACTGCCGGGGGAACCGATTTTCCCCGCCCTGGGCGACGACACGATTCTCAAGCCCGCGCTCGATTGGATCCTGTATTCCGCTCAACCGGCCAGGTTTGACGCCGAGCTGAGCTATGTCACCAGCGGCACGAGCTGGAACGCCGATTACAACATCGTCGCACCGGAGACGGGCGATGTCCTGGACCTGGTAGACTGGGTGACGTTGGACAACCAAAGCGGCAAGCGGTTCGATCACGCGCACATCAAGCTGATGGCGGGCGACGTCAATAAGGTGCAGCCGCAAAATCAGGTGATGTTCGAGGCGATGGGTGGCATTAACGAAAGAGTCGGACGAGCACCGGCCCCGGTGACCGAGAAAGCTTTCGAGGATTACCACCTCTATACGCTTCCGCAACCGACCACGCTTCTCGACCGGGAAACCAAGCAGGTGGAGTTTCTGCGCGCTTCCGGCATCCAATCCAAACGGCTCTATATATACGATGGCGCGCGGTTCGACCGGAACTATGGCAACTATCAGGACGTGCGTAATATTCAGCAGTACGGCACACAATCCAATCCGAATGTGTGGGTGATGCGCGAGTTCGCCAATACCGACGCCAACCATCTGGGAGTGCCGTTGCCCAAGGGCCGCGTGCGGTTCTATCGCCGCGATCAGGATGGCCAGGTGGAGTTCACCGGCGAAAACGAGATTGACCACACCCCCAAGGATGAGACCGTCCGCGTATACACCGGGAACGCGTTCGACATTACCGGCGAGCGGCGGCAGACGAAGTATCAGTATCAAAACCAGCCGGGCGGCTGGCTGGATGAATCGTTCGAGATCAAGCTGCGGAACCACAAGAAAGAGGCGGCCACCGTTCGCGTGGTGGAGCACCTATACCGCTGGACGAACTGGGCGATCACGCAAGAATCGGCCGCGCATCGCCAGGTGGATAGCAGGACCATCGAATACGAGGTGACACTACAGCCGGATGAGGAGAAAACGCTGACTTACAGAGCTCACTACACCTGGTAGTCAGGCTACTCTCGGCCGCGGGACCAGGGTGCCCAAACTAAGATTCCATTCCCGGAGAGCCTGGCCGGCGATAAATTGGGAATCAAGATGCGGCAATCAATCGGAAGACATCGTTTGTCGCTCGCTCTGCTTTTGTGCGCGCTGCCACTCGGCGCGCAGTCCTGGGAGTCGGTGCGCAGCCTCAAACTCCTCGACCGCGTCAAGGTCCTGGAGGCCGGGGGCCGGGAGCACCAGGGCACCCTCAAGCTGGTAACCGGCAATGCCATTTCGCTCGAAACCGGCAAAGGCGCGGTTACCATCGAGAAAGCGTGGGTGCGCCGGGTTCAGGTCCGCAGCCGCGCCCGCCGCGTGCGCAACCTGGCCATCGGGGCGGCGGTCGGGTTGGCCGTCGGCGCTGCCATCGATCAGACGCTGGGCGCGTATTTTCGCAACGAAACCGGCGAGACCAACGGCGATCACGCCCTCACCTACCTGGCACCCGTCGGTCTCTTCGGCGGCCTCGGCGGCGCCTTTCCCGCATACCGCACCGTCTACTTCGTGAAGTGAACGCGTGCCCAGGGAATTGCGGCAGTTCCGAGCCCACGGCGACGGGAGACCCCATGGCCCAATTCTGTTGGTATTCCCGACCGTGGTGTAGGATTCAACAACAGGGCACCTAAGCCGCTCATTCGATGTCCGGTTACCGCGAAATTCGACAGGGAACTGTTGCATTCATCAACAGGCCGGGCCTGTGGGAGAAAACCATCGCGCGTATTTGCTTGAAATCACGACACATACAGACGCAGAAATCAACGGAGTTTGGCATCCGAAGTGCCCTTATGGAAGACAGAAAGGTTGGACGAATATGACAGCGATTCTGGTTCTTGCTACTTTCCTGGTCTTCATCGTATTGGATTATGTGTTGAATCGCCGCAAGGTGATGGCCACGGTTGCGGTGGACGCGCCGCGGACCGTCCCAGCCCAAGCGGGCGGCGACTATGTGGACGGTTTCCTGGTTCCCGAGAAGCTCTCTTACCACCCCGGTCATGCCTGGTTGATGCGGGAGCGCAAGAATGTGGTCCGCGTGGGCGCCGATGAATTTGCCGCCGCCCTGTTGGGCAAACTGGAAAAGATTGAGCTACCAAAACCCGGCCAGTGGATCCGCCAGGGACAAAAGATCCTATCGTTCTACCGCGACGGGCGGAAGACTGAAATGGTCTCCCCGACCGAAGGCGAAGTAATGGAAATTAACGCCGAGGCACTCAGCAACCCCGCCGTCCTCCGGCAAGACCCGTACGGCAACGGCTGGCTGATGGCCGTACATGTCCCCGACGAAGAGAATACCGGCCGCAATCTGGTCCCCAAAGGCCTGGTGAGAGAGTGGATGCGGGAAGCGGTGGAGCGGCTGTATGCGCGGCAGCCGGCGCTGGCGGGAGCGGTGGCGGCGGATGGCGGGCGGCCGGCCGAAGATCTGCTGGAAGCCATGCCGGAAGCCGGATGGACCGAAGTCACTAGCGAGTTTTTCCTCACCGTCTAGGCGTACGAAACCGCACGGCCAGAAGGGCGGATTTGATTCGTCCAGCACGGGAACCGGGATCGGAGGCGCACGCCTCTGGTCCCGGTTTTGTTTTGTGGCCGGGGTCTCAGAGCGGCGAGTTCTTCGTCACTCCTTAGGCAGGCTTAAGCACGGCTGTTAAGAATTACTACACTTTTTGCGTGAATTCTGTTAAAAAGGGAGTTGAGGGTCTATATATGTCAAAAGCGATCCTGTACGACAGCACGCTTTGCATAGGTTGCAAAGCGTGCGAAGCGGCATGCGCCGAACGGTGGGGGCTTCCCTACAACGAGCAGATAGCTGCGGAGCCGCAACTTTCGGCGCATAAATTGACTGCCGTGGATACCTACGGGGAGCGATTTTCGCGGCGCCTGTGCATGAATTGCATACAGCCCACATGCGCCTCCGTATGCCCCGTAGGGGCGTTGCAAAAGACATCACTGGGCCCGGTGATCTACGACGCGGATAAATGTATGGGCTGCCGCTACTGCATGCAGGCTTGCCCGTTCCAGGTGCCCACCTACGAATGGAACCGCCGCCTTCCGAAAATGCGGAAGTGCAACATGTGCTACGAGCGGCAGAGCGCCGGCAGGCTGACGGCCTGCGCCGAAGCCTGCCCGGTGGGCGCAACCATCAACGGAAACTGGGATGAGCTGGCGCAGGAAGCCAGGCGGCGGATCGCCGAAAAACCCGACCAGTATTACCAAAAAGTGTACGGCTTAACGGAAGTCGGCGGGACGTCGGTCTTCTATCTTTCGGCGGTGCCGTTCGAGCAGATCGGCCTGCGCACCAACGTAGGGCAGGAGCCCATGCCGGAAACCACCTGGCGCGTGCTGGAGCTGGTGCCGGACGTGGTTTCCACCGGCGCGGTGTTGCTGGGCGGTATCTACTGGATCACCAATCGGCGGGCGGAAGTGGCGAAGAAGGAGGGGCGATGAGCATCAAGCTTCCCAAGATCACGGTGTGGCGGGTGATTTTCGCGGCCATTCTGGCCTGCGGATTGTATGCCACCTATGTGCGCGTCATGTACGGGCTGGGCGGCGCCACCAACCTGAGCGACAAGTTCCCGTGGGGACTCTGGATCGCATTCGACGTGATGTGCGGCGTGGGCCTGGCGGCCGGCGGTTTCACGCTGGTGGCGATGGTCCACATTTTTAATATCGAGAAGTACAAGCCGATTCTGCGGCCCGCGATCCTCACCGCGTTTCTGGGCTAC
>Ga0181524_10003242_pt1 | contig 15944 bp, 10 predicted proteins | sample PEATcosm2014_Bin_34_FD_119761 | JGI IMG/M metagenome (GOLD analysis project Ga0181524, IMG submission 119761) | Peatland microbial communities from MTU Mesocosm Facility, Houghton, MI, USA - PEATcosm2014_Bin05_60_metaG | ecosystem: Environmental > Terrestrial > Soil > Wetlands > Peat | place...
GCTGTGGGACAGCGGCTACGTCAGCTACACCGATGTGACGAATCTGACCTACAGCGGCTCGCCCATCATCACCATCATCATGAATCCGGGCAACAACCCGAACCCCAACACCGCGTGGGAATACACCGTCAGTTCGGCGGAGGCGAAGAATTATTACCTCGCGTTCACCGAGGACACGAATCTGACGACGACGCCCATCAAGTTCGCCCCGCCGCCGTTCACGCCCAGCACGGCGACGAACCAGGTTTATGCGGATGGGTTTGAAGGCATGGTGGCGGCGGACTATACCAATGGCCAGACGTTCGGCAACGGCTGGACGGTGATTACCAACCAGGTCAGCGTCGTCACCGATCCCACGAACGCCTATGAAGGCAGCAATTTCCTGGCGCTGGCCAATGGCGTGATTGCCACCAACCTGCCCACCGTGGCGGGCCAGACTTATCAGTTGTCATTCGCCTATCGCGGGCCGGGGATTGTCAGCTTGTGGCGCGGTGAAAGTAACACCGTTGATTCCATCAGCGGAAACAATGGCCATCCATCGGCGGCAATTGATTACACTCCCACCGGCGAGGTGGGATCAGCGTTTTTCCTGAACAACAGCAACGCCTATTTCTGGGCGGCGGCAAATCCAAGCCTGAATGTCGGCATCGGCGGCGGGCTGACATTGGACGGCTGGATAAATGTGTCCAACGTGGACGCGCTTTGTCCCATTGCTGAATGGAATAATGCTGTCAATGGGTACGGTGTGCAGCTCTGGATAAACGACCAACCAGTATCCGAGGGAGGGTCCGACCAAGGGGTGTTGTCCGCCACTTTCCTGAATACCAGTGGACTCAATTTTATCCACGTGAAATCACCCAATAATACGCTGGTTGCCAACACCAACCAGCACTTTGCAGTCACTTACAATCATACCACGGGTTGGATATACCTTTATGTGAATGGGGCACCGGTGCAAAGTTACTTCTGGGGCGCCGACACACCGCTTACCAGTTATGATTTTTGGGTTGCTCACCGTCCTCAATTATGCACGGGCTGCAGCACCGAAAATACTTTTCTAGGCGGGATGCTCGATGAATTCAGCCTTTATAACCGCGCCTTGTCCGCGTCTGAAATCAACGCCATTTACCAGAAAGGCCACGCGGGCAAATATGATCCGAACCTCATTAACACTTCGCCTTCGCTCAGTCTCGCCGAAGCGGCGGTCAATCTGCCGGGGGCCTATCCTGCTACGCTGAACGGCGCCAACACCAACTGGCAGGTTTTCAGCACCACCTTCACCGCCACCCAGAATGGGACGCCGCTGCAAATTACCGGGCTTGAACCGGGCATGTTGCTGGATGGATTCACGCTCACCGAAGTCCCCAACAACCTTTATTACCAGCCCGAAGAACCCATGGACGGAAGCAACGGCAAAGAAGGGATCAATGGCCGGAGCGCCTTCGGCGAGTGGACGCTGGAGATTCAGGATGACCGCGCCGGCGCGACCAATCCGGCGCCTGTGCTCCAAAGCTGGCAGTTGGAATTCACTTATGCCAATACCAACATACCCATTCCGACCGTCCCCGTCGGCGAAGCCCTGACCAACACCGTCGCGGCCAACAGCATCGCCTGGTATCAGGTCAACGTGCCGGATGGCGCGCTTTATGCCACGAACCGCCTGCTCTTTGCCACCGCGCCGGTGAACGTCTGGTTCAGCACCAACAATCCGGCCACCACCAACAAGCCCGGTGACGTGGTGCTCATTACGAACGCCACCAGCGGCTCCGCCACGTTGAGTCCCGTGACCTCGCCACCGTTGCTTCCGGACGAGACCTATTATCTGGGCGTGCAGAACCCCAACAGCTTCGTCGTCACCAACGCCATCGAAGTGGACTTCTTTATACCGCTGTTGACCCCCATCCTTGGCGGCCAGCCGCAGACAAACATCATCGCCGCCGGTGGCGCCGACTATTTTTGGGTTTATGTGCCGGCCAACGCGGACTACGCCACGAATCTCCTGCTGTCCGCCACCGGGCCGGTGAACCTGTGGTTCGACCAGACCTATCTGCCCACCGGCACCAACCCGCCGGATTATCTGTTGCTGACCAACTCGACCGGCGGCAGTTCGATTCTGGACACGAACACCGTGCCGCCGCTGCTCCCCGGCCAGATTTATTTCCTCGAGGTGCAGAACACGAATAGTTTCGCTGTCACCAACATCCTCCAGGTGGATTTTCATTTGCTGACTACCGGCCCGCCGGCTCCGATTGTCATCTCCGGCGTCGTCACCAACATCGGCGGGACGAACGGTTTCCTGCTCACCTGGTACGCGCCGACCAACGACGAATTCCTGGTGCAATGGACAAGCAACCTCCTGTCGCCGGTGGCATGGAACACCTTCACCAACATCATCACTTACACGTCTTTGACGCCCACAAACGGCATCGGCTTCTTCGAATTCTTTGACAACGGTACGCAAACCGGCGGAATGGACACCATGCGCTTTTACCGTTTGCTGCTCATAGCCGGTCTCAGCGGCGGCGTGGCGCAGACGAATTCAGTTTCCGCCGGCGGCACTGACTACTTCCTGATCAACGTGCCGACCAACGCGGATTTCGCCACGAACACCCTGCTCTTTGCCGGCGCGCCGGTGAACCTGTGGCTCGACACGAACACGCCGCCCACGACCAACGTCTTTTTGTTCAGCGGGACCAATGGATCATACACCTTGTCAGCGACCGGCGTCCCGCCGCTGGTGCCCGGCGGGCTTTACTGGCTGGCCGTGCAAAACACGAACAGTTTCCCCGTCAGTTTCGGCCTCGAAGTGGATTTCCATTTGCGGACCGCGGCGAACAATCCGCTTACGATTTCCAGCATCACGTTCACGAACCAGACCGGCACGAACGGCTTCCTGCTCGTCTGGTTCGCGCCGACCAACGACGTTTTCCAGGTGGAATGGACGGACTCTTTGTTGCCGGTGAACTGGCAGTTCTTCACCGGTTTTATTTATTACACCGGCCCGCCCACGCCCACGAACGGCCTGTTCTCCTTCTTTGACAACGGCTCGCAAACGCCGCCCGGCCTGCCGCCGGCGCGTTTTTACCGGATTTTGCTCGTCGGCTCGCTGCCGTCAACGCGCACCAACACCGTCTTCATCAGCAGCCTCACCTCGACCAACCTCACCGGGACGAACGGTCTCTGGCTCGCGTGGTCCGCGCCGACGAATTATCTGTTCGAGGTGCAATGGACGACCAATCTCCTGCCGATCATCACGTGGCAAACGTTCCCGGACATCATTGGCTACAGCACGTTCGTCAGCCCGACCAACAGCCTGTTCAATTTCTTTGACAACGGCACGGAAGGCGGCCTTGGCCCGCTGAAATTTTACCGGCTCATCCTGTTGCCGTGACGGGCATTTTCGGGCGCACTGCGGCACCGTCACTGGAACGCCGAATTCCAATTCGGCCCGGTTGGTTTCATTAACACCCCGCTAAAGCAGGGTGTTAATGAGATCGTTGCCACGACGGGATTTCTTTTGGGCGCATGACTGCTCAAAAAATGAGACACGTCTGCACTTTTCATCGTCCATTCTTCCTTTGCTTTCCCGACCGGTTGGGGTAGCCTTCTCCGTTTGTTGAAAGCTAGAAATTCGCGGCCATGAGCAAGGAATTTATTCGCATCGGCGGGGCGCGTGAGCACAACCTGAAGAACCTCACGCTGAACATCCCGCGCGACCGGCTGGTGGTCATCACCGGCCTGAGCGGGAGCGGCAAATCGTCGCTCGCGTTCGACACGATTTACGCCGAGGGCCAGCGCAAATATGTCGAGAGCCTTTCCGCCTATGCCCGCCAGTTCCTCGACCAGATGCAGAAACCGGAGGTGGACTTCATCGAGGGACTTTCACCGGCGATTGCAATTGAGCAACGAAGCGCCGGCGGCAATCCGCGCTCCATCATCGCCACCACCACCGAGATTTACGATTACCTCCGCCTGCTTTACGCGCACATCGGCAAACCGCATTGCCCCGACACCGGCGTGCCCATCGTCTCGCAGACCACCAGCGATATCGTGGACAAAATCCTCGCGCTGCCGTCCAAAACCCGGGTGATGCTGCTCGCGCCGGTCGTCCGCCGGCAAAAGGGCGAGTTCCGCGACGTCATCGAGCGTCTCGCCCGCGAAGGTTTCGTCCGCGCCCGCGTGGACGGCGAATTTGTCGAACTCGCCGCCGACACGCGCGTCAAGCTCGACAAAAAGAAATTTCACACCATCGAAGCGGTCGTGGACCGGCTGGTGATTGATGAAAAAATCCGGGTGCGGCTGAGCGACTCGGTGGAAACCGCGTTGCGCTGGGGCGAAGGCGTCCTGCTCGTGCTTCACGAGGAAGTGCGAGGTGAGACGTCCGAAGTGAGAGCGGGGAAAACGGCTCCCACCTCCCACCTCCCACCTCCCACCTCATCCACTTGGATTGAAACGCTGCACTCGAACAAGATGTGTTCGCCGGCCACGGGCAAAAGTTTCGATCCGCCGACGCCGAAACATTTTTCCTTCAACGCTCCCGCCGGCGCCTGCCCAGTCTGCCATGGCATCGGCCAGAAGATGATTTTCGACGAAAACCTGGTCGTGCCCGACCCGGAACAGCCGCTCGACAGCGCCATCCAGCCGTGGCGCCGCGCCGGAAAGCGGATGAACATTTACTACAAGGCCATGCTGCGCTCGGTCGCGGCGCATTTCAACGTGAGCCTGGAAACGCCCTGGAAAAATCTGCCGGACGATTTCAAAAAGGTTTTGCTGCACGGTTCGGGCGAGAGCGACGTGGATTTTCATTTCTGGCGCACAGGCAGCCAGCACACCATCAGCCGCCCCTTCGAGGGCGTGCTGCCGAACCTGGAACGGCTGTTTACCGAAAGCGAAAGTGAATTCGTCCGCAACCGCATCAAACCCTACATGAGCCCGCAGTTTTGCGATGTCTGCAAAGGCAAACGCCTCAAACCTGAAATCCTCGCTGTGACTCTTGGTGGAACAGGCGTCTCGCCTGTTGATTCCGGCGTCACGCCGGAATCGAAGCCAGCCTCCGGCGAGACGCCGAAGGCGACAGGCCGGAGGTCTGTGCCACCCCAAATTCCCGGCCTGTCCATCATGGACGTTTGCGCGTTGTCGGTCGAAAAGGCCGATGAATTTTTTGCCGGGCTCAAGCTCACCGAATTCGAGGAGAAAATCGCGCACGAGGTCATCAAGGAAATCCGCGCCCGGCTCGGCTTTCTGAAAAACGTCGGCCTCGGCTACCTGACGCTCGACCGCGAGAGCGGCACGCTTTCCGGCGGCGAGGCGCAACGCATCCGGCTCGCCACCCAAATCGGCGCCGGCCTCGTCGGCGTGCTTTACATTCTGGATGAGCCGAGCATCGGCCTGCACCAGCGCGACAACGACCGCCTGCTGGCTACGCTCAAGGGCCTGCGCGACCTCGGCAACACCGTGCTGGTGGTCGAGCACGACGCCGAAACCATCCGCAGCGCGGATTACATCGTGGACCTCGGCCCCGGCGCGGGCGTTCACGGCGGCGAACTGGTGGCGGCGGGGCCATTGCCGGAAATTCTGAAGCATCCGAATTCGCTCACGGCGAAATATCTCACCGGTGAGCTGACGATTCCCATTCCCCAAAAGCGCCTGGCGCCGTCGGAGGAACGCGGCTGGCTGGAGGTGCTCGGCGCGCGAGAAAACAATTTGCACAACCTTGATGCGCGGATTCCGCTGGGCACGTTCACGTGTGTCACCGGCGTGAGCGGTTCGGGCAAGAGCACGCTGGTGGCCGACATCCTGTGCCGCGCGCTGTTCCGCAAATTTTACGGCTCGAAGGAAACGCCGGGTGCGCATCGCGCGCTCCGGGGTTATGAGAACCTGGACAAGGTCGTTGTGATTGACCAGACGCCGATTGGCCGCACGCCGCGCTCGAACCCGGCCACCTACACCGGCATGTTCAACCACATCCGCGATTTGTTCGCGAAACTGCCAGCGGCCAAAATCCGCGGTTACGCGCCGGGCCGGTTCAGTTTCAACGTCAAGGGTGGCCGTTGCGAAAAGTGCGAAGGCGACGGCCTGCTCAAGATTGAAATGAATTTTCTGCCGCCGGTCTATGTGACCTGCGAGGTCTGCGGCGGCAAGCGGTACAACCGGGAGACACTTAAAATCACCTACAAAGGCAAGAACATCGCCGATGTGCTGGCGATGACCGTGGATGAGGCGGTGACTTTTTTCCGCGCCGTGCCGCAGATTTACGAGCCGCTGCTGACGCTGGCCGAGGTGGGGCTGGGCTACATCGGTCTGGGACAGGCGGCGACGACGTTGAGCGGCGGCGAAGCGCAGCGCGTGAAGCTGGCGACCGAATTGAGCCGCAAGGCGACCGGGCGGACGTTCTACATTCTGGACGAGCCGACGACCGGCCTGCATTTCCACGACGTGGCGAAGCTGCTTGAAGTGCTGTTCAAATTGCGCAGCACCGGCAACACCCTCGTCGTCATTGAGCACAACCTCGACGTCATCAAAACGGCGGACTGGATTATTGACTTGGGTCCGGAGGGCGGGGACGCCGGCGGCCGCATCGTGGCGGAAGGCCCGCCGGAAGCAGTGGTCCGCTGCGCCGAAAGTTTTACCGGCCAATATCTGGGCCGCGTCCTCGGCAAACGGTGAATCAACTTTTATGAAAATCGCATTGTTTGGCCTGGCCGGGATAAAGACCGGCAAACACAACCTCAAGGACCCGCGCCTCGACGAGGCGGACAAGCTGGTCGAGGCGGACAAGAAAACCCACGCGCAGGTGGACGTCGTGGGCGATGACCAGCTCGTTGACGCCGACGCCATCCTGGTGTCGGTGGAAGGCCGGGCGGACATGATTTTAAAGGACCTGGAATTTGTGGAGACGCGCCTGGGCCGCGATCCGCAACCAGCCGAGCGCGCGGCATTGGGAAAAATCAAAACGCTCCTCGAACAGGAGAAATTCGTTTTTAATTCGGGATTGGGGCCAGAGGACCTGCAAGCCGTTGCCGCGCACAACTTTTTCACCGCCAAACCAATCGTGGTGGCGGAGCCGCCGGATTTGGAAAATCCCGACGCCCTGCTGCTGCGCGCGTTTCGCGAGGCCGGCTACATTTGTTTCCTGACCGTTGGCGGCAAGGAGAACCGGGCCTGGCCGGTCCGGAAGGGCATCACGGCCTGGGAAGCCGGCGGCACGATTCACACGGACATCCAGAAGGGATTCATCCGCGCGGAAATCATCAGCTACGCGGATTTCATCGCGGCGGGCGGCGAAACCCAGGCCAAGCGCGCCAACAAAATGCGGCTGGAGACGAAGCAATACGTGATGCAGGATTACGACCTGACCAACTTCCGGTTCAACAAGTAGACACCGCGCCGCTTTTATTTCCCGCTTTTTTCACCGCGCAGCGTCGTTTAGATTCAGGCACATGGCGTTGCGTTGGCGATGGCTTTGGGTATGGTTCGCGCTCATTTTGAGCGGCGGACAACTCATCGCCGCCGGCACGAAGGAGCAGCGCGCTTATGCCGCAGCCGTGACCGCGTTTCAGGATGAAATGTGGGGTCGGGCGGAGACGGAGTTTGCGCAGTTCATTGAAAAATTTCCCAAATCCACCAACGCGCCCGAGGCCGTGCTGTTGCAGGCGCAGGCGGAGTTCAAACAGGGAAAGCTGACACAGGCCATCGCGTTGCTTGATGCGCGCAAAACCAAGGCCGGCTATCTCGCCGACCAATACGTTTATTGGATTGGCGAAGCGCAATTTCAAAACGTGGAGCTCGCTGCCGCGGCGGAGACCTTTCTTTCGCTGGCGCGCGATTTTCCTGAATCGTCCCTGCGACTCCGGGCGGTGGTGGAGGCGGCGTCGGCGCGCGCGGAGCTGGGCCAATGGCCGGAGGTGGACGCGCTGTTGCAGGAAACCAACGGTGTGTTTCAGCGCGCGGTGCAACAGGACCCCACGAACGAACTGGTCACCCGCGGGCGCCTGTTGCTGGCGCAGGCGGCGCTCGCGCAAAAAGATTTTGGCGGCGCGGCCGCGGCGCTCGCGTCCGTGAACCCAGAGGCCCTCGGGCCGGAATTGGGCTGGCAACTGGCGTATCTGGTTTATCAGGTCAAGCTGGCGACGGGCGACACCAACGCGGCGCTGGCGGCCACCACCAATCTGCTGGAAATTGCGCGGTCGGGAAGTGCCGAAGCCCTGCGCGGGGAAAGCGTGGCGTTGCACGCGGGCTTGCTGGAACAACTTGGGCTGAAGGCCGAAGCCATGGCCGCTTATCAGGAAAATCTGACGAACGGGCTGGCGGAACGGCAGCGGCAGGCGGTTTTGAAAATCACCGAGCTGGCCGCCGCCCAAAACCGGTTTTCAACGGCGGAGGACTCACTCCGGGATTTTATCGCACAATTTCCAGATTCACCGGCGGCCGACATCGCGTTGCTGTCGCTGGGAGAATTACAGTTGAAGGATCATCTGGCGTCCCGCCCGGCGGAAACGGAGACGAACCATTTGGCGCAGGCGCTGGCGACGTTCAATCAATTCATCGGTTCGTTCACCAACAGCGCGCTGCTGGGCAAGGCGTATTTGGACCGCGGCTGGTATGGCTGGCACGAGTGGCTGGCGGGAAGCACGACCAACAGCCTCACCGACAGCCTGGCCGATTTTGAAGCCGCCGCGCAGAAGCTGCCGCCGTCGGAGGATTTGGCGGTGGCGCGGTTCAAAATGGGCGACGCGCTGTTCGCGCAAAAGGATTTCACGAACGCTTTGGAAAATTACCGTGCCGTGGTTGATGATTTCACCCGTTTTCCGGCCGTCATGCAATCGCTCGGCAACCGCGCGCTTTACCAGAGCCTGCGCGCGTGCATGGAATTGACGAACGCGGCCGAAGCGGAAGACACGATGGGGCGGATTTTGAAGCTGTATCCGGCCAGCGAGGAAACCGGCAACAGCCTGCTGCTCTTCGGCGAATACCTCGCGGACCTGAGCCAGCCGACGAACGCGCTGGCTGTGTTTCAAAAATTTGAGGCGGTCTTTCCCCACTCGCCGTTGCGACCCCAGGTGGACCTGGCCATCGCGCGCACCTGCGAACAGGAGCAAGACTGGCCGGCGGCCATCGGCCAATACGAAAAATGGCTGGCGGATAATCCGACCAACGCGCTGCAGCCGCAGGCGGATTACGCGCTGGCCCGTGCGAATTACCAGGCGGGAAATGAGACGAACGCGTTCCTCCTGTTCACCAATTTTGTCGCGCAGTTCCCGACGAACGGCCTCGCGCCGCTGGCGCAGTGGTGGGTGGCTGATCATTTTTTCCTCGCGGGTGATTACCCGGACGCGGAGCGAAACTACAAATTTATTTTTCAAAACACAAACTGGCAGGGTTCCACGCTGGCGTATCAGGCGCGGATGATGGCCGGGGTTGCCGCCGTGGCGCGGCAGGATTATGCGGGCGCCATTCGTGATTATTTCACCAAACTGGAGGAAGACACCAATTGCGATCTGGCATTGAGGGTGCAGGCCACGTTCGCCCATGGCACGGCGCTCATGCGCATGGAATCCACCGACACGAACAATCCGCTGGCCAATTTTCAACTGGCCACCAATGTCTTCAGCCAGATCTGCCTGTTGTATCCCACCAACGAACTCGGCGCGCTGGCGTGGGGCGAAATCGGCGATTGCGATCTGCAACTGGCCAATTACGACGCGGCCACGAACGCCTACGCGCAGGTCGTCAATTCCCCGTTCGCCAACATCGCGGCGCGCAGCCAGGCGCAAATCGGTTTAGGGCTGGCGCTCGAAAAAAAGGCCGCGGCGGTGGCCGGCGGCGACCAGAAGGCGCTGCTCAAACTGGCGTTGAAGAATTATCTGGATGTGTTCTACGAGAACAATTTGCGCAATGACGAGCAGGCGGACGCGTTCTGGACCAAAGAGGCCGGTCTGCAGGCGCTGCCGTTGATTGAAGGGCTGGGCGAATCGCCGCCGGAAGATTTTTTCAACCAGATGGAAAACTGGCTGCCGCAGTTGAAGGAATCGCTCGAAAAAACCAGAAATGCCCTGCCGCCGGCGAAAAGTTGAGCCGGTCGTTTGACAGGCGGGCGCGCCACGGTTAGGTTGCGGCGGCAGGAAAAACTTTGAGGCTCGAGCGGACTCGATCAACTCGCGCGAGCCTGACAATGCCGTCCCGTGTGATGCGGGACGGCTTATTATTTTTGCCCAATGCTTTACGGCTCTACAGCGCAGCAACCCACTGATAGCACAATCCTCGAAAGGCTCATGCCACTGGAGTCTTCCTTTGATTCACGCACCCAGTCGATTAGGGACTGGGTTGACGAGCAACGCAGGCACATCACTGAAAATCTGGCCCTGACCGAAAAGCGTTCGGAAGACCACGACATGCAGGTGTTGCGCATTTTCTTTCGCGAGCTAAAATATCGTGATTACAAGAAGGCCGCACGCGCAAAGGGTTGGGAGTAACTCAATCAAAAACTGAAGGGGCAGTGGCCGTTGGCTCCAGCGCGGTGTTAGGCCAACGGTGGCTGCTCGCTCAACTCACATTCAAACGACAACTGCCCGAAAATGAAATCGCTAACTCCCTGAAGCATTCGCGCTTTGGATTTCATTCACCACGCCAGTTTTGTCGAATGTGACAAAAAGGGTTGTGACAGTCGGTCGCTCTCCACCGTAGGCGGCACCGAATGTGGAAAGACTGCCAATACTCTGCCAAGTCCAAATTTCCGAATTCCCGGCACACCGGCTCTTGAAATCATCAAGGGTGCTCGGACACAAGGCTTTCCCATTGGGTTTGCCCAACAGATTTAGAACATCCGCCTTTGTAGATTCGCCTTTTTTGAGTTGGTTTATTTTGTCCACTGGAACTGAAATTAACTCTCCCGCAAAACTGCTGATATAAACATAGGCATTCAGTTTCCCGTCCTTAAACTCCAAGATCAGAGTGCGCGCCCTAGCCGAACCCATATTGGCGTGCGCGTAAGTATACCGAACGATGTCGTATTTGCCGTCTGCGTTTATCTGCTGGGATACCGCGCTCGGCTTCTCCCCAAAGACAGAACGGCAGTCGGAGAGGGTTAGTTGCCCCAACTCCAGATTTGATGCAGTTGCGTAACTGAATGTGTGTCCCACGCTGACACAGCCGGAAACGAGAGCGATGCTGGCAAGGCAAAGAACAGCCGCGCCAGCTCGCCAGAGTCGGGTCGCAGTTGTATTCAACGGGGTTCGGGAGGTTGATTCGATTTGAGTTGTTGTCTTCATATTTCTCGTTTGTTGTTTGTATTGGTGAATGACGCTCAATGTGGCCTAACGATCCAAATCTGATCCACGGCCACCGGCGGACAGGCTCTCCCGCATTGCGGGACAATAATGACATCCAATCGGCGCTGGCTCCAGTGCGGGGTTAGGCCGCCTCACACGTCAGTGTTTCTGTCTGCTACTCTCGAACGGTGTATAAATCAGCCTCGGCGTCCGTTTCGGCTTTGGTTTGCTCTTCGCCGTTCGACGAACCATCGTCCGAATCGTCTCGGAAATCGTCTCTTGGAGCAACTTCTCTCGTCGCTTCTGGCGCTGCCTCTCTCGTCGCTCCAGCCTCGTAACGGGCTGAACGCGCTTCGGTGCCTTTTGTAGTGCGGCCACTTTGTTTCGGACTTCTTGCTCGCTCATAACACATGGAGGCGGCCTAACGTTGAAAGCTTAGCTACAGCCACCGACGGCTGGCTCACGCCTGCATTCTGAACTCTTAAATTTCATGGCTCGGTCAAAAATCAAGGGGCAGTGGCCGTTGGCTCCAGCGCGGGGTTAGGCAGCGGAAATCTCATAACGAAACTTGTAAAGCATGAATGATGCGACGACGAGAATCCCAATGCCGGGAATCACCGCAATTCTGGAACTGCAACCATTCTCAACGGCGCAACGGTAAAGCCAATCGTCCAAATACCCGAAACCTGCCGTCAGCAAAACAACAGTGGCTCGCGGAAATCGAGAAACCCGAAGTGCCGCGCTTGTATGCTTCGGCGCTGCGAAAATGAAAGCGAAACAAACCGCTGTCAGAACCATAAGCACCATCGCAGGCGGAACCAACAACCAAAGCCAACCCATCGAATCAAACCGCGTGGGAACAACCAGAGCGATAAGGGGACTGATAATGCACGACATCAGTGCCCAAAGACGAAATCCTCTGAAGTATTGTAACATGGCGCGACTGCTGCCTAACGTTCCAAAGCTGAACCACGGCCACGGGCGGCTGGCTCAGCAATGCAAGTCAGATAATCAAATTTCATGTTCAAGTCAAAACTGAATGGACACTGGGTGGTGGCTCCGGCGCGGTCGTTAGGCGTCATGGTCATCTGCAAGCCGACAACCAGTCGTCAGAAAATGGTTCAACGCCTTTTCCCACGCCTGCATAAATTTTTGATAATAATCAGCCGTGAATTTTGCTACAAATTCGTCGCCGGCGGAACCAAGGCTGGTATGGCTGTAAGTGATGTCCGCAAAACATTCATTGCCGTTTTCGGAAAGTTGAATATTCAGCCGACAAGCTGTTACGCCGGGCACAATCTTCAACATTTCAACAAACCATCTTTCAGGCTCGTGACGTGTGATATACCAGATTGCAGTTCCAAGCTCGTCCGGCGTGATGAAGATGCCATCACGCTCGGCGATACCGGAAGAACTGATGACAAGCTTAGGCAACCACCCTTCCGCCCATTCCGTTTCTCGCACTGGGCACAAAAGCGGAAAGACTTTAGCTGGCGCGGCATGTAATCTTTGTCTGTACGTGTGAGTTACTCGATTTGGTTTCGTGATGTGCATAGCCGCCTAACGGCCAGAACTGAACCCCGCCGCGCCGTTGAGGTCAACCGCAACAGCGGAACTGAGTCGACCAACCGGCGTTGGCTCCGTTTGACTTGGTAGGCTGCAAACCGCCCGAACTTTTTCCGTTTTAGCTTTCAAATGTTTTCGTTGTGTTTGAGCAGCCGATTGCACTACACGATTTTACAGGGAATGACCGCATCTTCATCATACGAATAGGTTGCGCATAACCGATGGTATCCGTCCGCAATGATAACTTTCCCAATGGCTGAATCTCTGATCAGAAGTAGAGGCGACAACCCACGGCCCGATTGTATTTTCTGCTGATCCTTTTTGACATGCGCATTGCTGACACCGAGCAATGACAAACCGGATGCCCTGAAAATATCCTTGGCTTTGAACTGTGTTTTGGAAGCGCGTTTTAATTTGTTTACATGGGTTGTGGCCGTCTTTTTATCGTAGAGCAGGGACAGGTAGGACAGCGCTGCCGGATAGTCGTGTTCTTCCGGTTCGTTCAACCACTTGATTTCGACTTTCTTTGACGTTTTCTGGTTCACTGATGCCTTTCTTGGTTCCAAAGATGTTATGTCCTAATGAACTGAGCCACGCCGGGCCGGCGATGTCAACCGTGAAAGCGGAACCCAAAGCGGCCAACCGGCGCAGGCTCCTGATCTGATTAGGCGGCTGCTTTTGTATCATGCAAAATCTGTCCAATCTTCCGCTTCAGTGACAACCGCCAGCACCAACAAACGCCGAAACCGCACAATGGAACGAACGCCAACCAAAGCCACAAATACCAAAGGATGCGAAACACAGGGCGCAACTCTGTGTCTCCGAAAATCAAAACCATCGCTGCCCCAATCCAGCCAAAAGCAACTGTCGCGCAGCCCAACATGAGTATCTCCACCAGCAACAGTCTGTTCAGTAGCCGGGCCAAATCTCTGGTGTTTGACTTCGCGGTGGCCCAATGACGCATAACGATCCAAAAAAGAACCGTAACGGCAAAAGCCGCCAAAATCGTGCCACCAAAATATAGAAATAACTCCATAATCGTTGCATGATGCCTAACGATTCCAAGTTGAGCCACGGCCACCGGCGGCTGGCTCACGCCTGTAATCTGGACGCTCAAATTTCATCGCACAATCCTAAACTGAAGGGACGGTGGCCGTTGGCGTCTCACTGCTGAATCGGCTTGCCATCAAATCCGATAGCGTCCGAATAATCTGGACGGCTCGAAAGCCGAATGGGAAGCCGAGCATCCACGACAGCCTTGATGACCTGCATCGCCTGCGGTGGCGGCTCGCCCTGTGCTGCCTCTCGATAATACCAAACTGCGCCTTTCTTCGCGGCCAGAGTCTTGAACGACTCGCGCAGCGAATCAATCGTTACTGGCTGGCCGTCTGCCGTGATGCGACCATCGGCAAACACGGCAACCTTGATGATAAGTGCGTCCGCAGCAACCGGAATTTGTGATGTCGGCTTCTTGCCCGGTCTCTTGTAACGGAACGTCTCAAAATACTTCTCAATAATCGGCACGGGATGCATGTAATACGGCTTGTCCTTGTCGGCATTCCGCATGTCGAAAATCAAAATAAATCCGTTTCCGTCGCGCTCGCAAAATAGAGACCGCGTAAGCCATGGCTGATAACTGCCTCGAACTGCTTGACGACTGCCAAAACCCGTCAGAAACTTCGAGAGTGCAGGCTGACCCTGAAACTCTGTGTGCGTCCAGCCATCTGGGAGACTCTGGGCAGATTGCAACCAGCCATGATACAACGCATACTCATCCGGGCCTAAATGCTGAATCATAATGCGTGGCGGATACTCGTCTGCCACATGCCCCTCAATCACTATCTGGTCTGTCACGCTGCTCTTGAACCAATCCTCAATTGGAATCGTCCGAGCTGTCCAACCGACCGGACTCACAATCGAATATCCTGCGGGAAACTCGACACGATTTGTCTCCGACGGAGGAGCCTGTGGCAAATAGCGCTCGTATGGGCTATGAACTTCTGATGTCGTTTGCGCGTGCGCGCATCCGGCGACCGCCAGCGTGAAAGCAAGTGCGAGAGATTTCATGGCGCTCGATGATGCCCAACGATCCAAAGCTGATCCACGGCCACCGGCGGCCAGCGCAGCAATGCAATGATGATAATAGAATTTCATGTCTCGGTCAAAACTCAAAGGGCAGTGCCATGAGTAGAGGGTATAGCCTGTCGAAGGCGCAGGCCTGTGAGAAGCAACCATACTAGAATGACCAAACCGTTTCCCCGTTGAGCCAGACCCCTCAAATAGAATGGGACAAGGATAAGACCCAAGAAAGACACGAGAATCAAAAATGCAAGGAAAAGTGTCGTTTGTGAAAATGACCGCCATTTCTCGTCGCGTTTATAGGCGCTGGGCAGTGTCAAAAGTAGTGCAATGAGTGATACATATAACAGACACGAGGAAACAAGGTGTATGATACATGCCCTTGTAAAAGTCGGGCGGCTGCCATCGGGTGGAATTAGGTCAATGGGAAAGACAGCGCACACACACACAGAGATAACCACCACGCCCAATAAAACACACGATGCTGTGAGAAAACCGGAAGGATGGACGCTAAGCCGAATTCCGACCAAGAGCATGAGAAATGTCGCAGCTAGCATATAGGCTGTAGCCGTTCCGAGGAAACTGAATGGCCCGACTAAATACTCACTTAGGAAATTGCGTAAAGGGTTGTAGTCGGGTCGCAAGAGATGCAGCGTTAGCATCGCAATAGCGGAAAGTAGTGTCCCCGTGATTACACATGAACCAAAGAAACGAGATGACTTTAGCATAAAATTCTCCTGTCTTCGCCCAACGCCCCAAATCTGAATCCGCCGACCGAACGGCGCAAGGATTTTCGTCACGCTGCCGCTAGTGCTGCCTAATAGCTCATTTTTAACTCTGGCTGGCCGCAGGAGCGACTTCTAGCCCCACATTTACCATACCAACGCACCCAAGGGGAACGCGCAGGTCATTTTAAGCCCCAAAAACTGGCCGGTGGTGGTTCCTCTACGTCAATTGCACCAGTTAAATTGAAGTTCCGAAGTGCATCCATTTTTTGCTTTTTAATTGTAATGGGTGGGAGCAAAGTATTGA
>Ga0181524_10003243_pt1 | contig 15944 bp, 15 predicted proteins | sample PEATcosm2014_Bin_34_FD_119761 | JGI IMG/M metagenome (GOLD analysis project Ga0181524, IMG submission 119761) | Peatland microbial communities from MTU Mesocosm Facility, Houghton, MI, USA - PEATcosm2014_Bin05_60_metaG | ecosystem: Environmental > Terrestrial > Soil > Wetlands > Peat | place...
GCTGGGTGAAGTCGATCTTCTTGTAGCCGCGGCGCTCGAGGACGTCGCCCAATTGCTCCGACTTCTCGATCGAGGTCGTGCCGACCAGCATCGGCTGCATCTTGGCGTTCGCGTCCTCGATCTCGCGCACCACCGCGCGCAGCTTCTCCTCGCCGGTGCGATAGACCTCGTCGTCCTCGTCGAGGCGGCACACCGGCCGATGCGTCGGAATTTCGACGACGATCAGTTTGTAGATCTCGGCGAATTCGTCGGCCTCCGTCGCCGCCGTGCCGGTCATCCCAGCGAGTTTGTCGTAGAGCCGGAAATAGTTCTGGAACGTGATCGAGGCGAGGGTGACGTTCTCCGGCTGGACGGTCACCCCTTCCTTGGCCTCGAGCGCCTGATGCAGCCCTTCCGAATAGCGCCGGCCGGGCATCATGCGGCCGGTGAACTCGTCGACGATGACGACCTCGTCGTTGCGCACGATATAGTCCTTGTCGCGCTGGAACAGCTTGTGCGCGCGCAACGCCTGATTGACGTGATGGACGAGGGTCGCGTTGGCGGCCTCGTAGAGGAATCCCTCCTTCAACATCCCGGCGGCGCGCAACAGCGCCTCGACGCGCTCGTTGCCGACCTCGGTCAAATTGACCGTGCGCTGCTTTTCGTCGATCTCGTAATCCTCGCGCTTCAGTTGCGGGATCAGGGCGTCGGCGCCGACGTAGAGGCCCGAACGATCTTCCGACGGACCGGAGATGATCAGCGGCGTGCGCGCCTCGTCGACGAGAATCGAGTCGACTTCGTCGACGATGGCGAAGTTGTGCCCGCGCTGCACCATCTGCGCCATGTCGTACTTCATGTTGTCGCGCAGATAGTCGAAGCCGAATTCGTTGTTGGTGCCGTAGGTGATGTCGGCGGCGTAGGCTTGGCGGCGCTCCTCGTCGTCGAGGCCGTGAACGATCACGCCGACGCTCATGCCGAGGAACTTGTGGATCTCGCCCATCCACTCCGAGTCGCGGCGGGCGAGATAGTCGTTGACGGTGACGACGTGCACACCCTTGCCGGCGAGCGCGTTGAGGTAGCACGCGAGCGTCGCCACCAGCGTCTTGCCTTCGCCGGTGCGCATTTCGGCGATCGCGCCCTCGTGCAGCACCAGCCCGCCGATGAGCTGCACGTCGAAGTGGCGCTGCTTGAGGGTGCGTTTGGCCGCTTCGCGCACCGCCGCGAACGCCGGAGCGGCGAGCTCGTCGAGGCTCTTGCCGGCGGCGACGGCGGCGCGGAATTCGTCGGTCTTGCCCCGCAATTGTTCGTCGCTCAGCGCCGCGAATTCCGGCTCCAGGGCGTTGACGGCGGCGACCTTGGGCCGATAGCCCTTCAGGCGCCGATCGTTCGAGGAGCCGAACACCTTCTTCAAATAAGAGCCGAGCATCTCCGACCTTTCCGACCCCGCGACGACTTCGCCAATCCCATTGACCGCAACGCCGGCTCGACGTTCCCAGCGCATCGACGCGCTCGGGCGCCGAACTCCTCGCGGCGGGCCGCCCGGCATATCAGGCGATGACGACGACAAAAGCGCGAAAAAATGACGCGGGTTGCGCCGTTTTCCGCGCCACGGGAGAGATCGGGCGCTGAGATAGGAGCCGCCGCCGGCCTTGTCAATGACGCGGCTCGGCGGAAGCGGCGCGCCGCGCGGCGCGCAAACTTCCGAACCGGCCGCTAGAAATATTGAAATTCCAGATTTTCGTGCGTAGACTTTCGATCAGTGTTTGGCGGCCTGTTGGCCCTTTGGCGCCCAGGCTCGTTTCGCCGAGGGGCGTCGCATGACCAACTTCTTAGCGTTTTTTCTCACCAAGCTCATCCGCTTCGGCCATCTCGAAGTCGAAACCTGCGACGGTGTCACGCGCGTCTTCGGCGACCGCACCGGGCCGCGCCTGGCGATCAGGATCGCCGACCGCGCCGCCGAGCGCGAATTGACGCTCGACCCCGAGCTGGCGCTCGGCGAACTCTACATGGACGGCCGCCTCGAACAGACGCGCGGCGACCTTTACGACCTTCTCGCGCTCGGCGCGCGCAACATGTGCTCCTACGCCGGGTTGAGCTGGCTCGCGGTGCTGAACGAGGCGCGCATCGCGCTGCGCCGCTTCCATCAGCGCAACGACCGCAAGCACGCGCGGAGCAACATCGCCCGCCACTACGATCTCGATCGGCGGCTCTACCGCCTCTTCCTCGACGCGGACTTGCAATATTCCTGCGCCTATTTCGAGCGCGACGGCCAGACGCTGGAGGAAGCGCAGCTCGCCAAGAAGCGCCATCTGGCGGCCAAGCTGCTCGTCGACGAGCGGCATTCGACGCTCGACATCGGCTGCGGCTTCGGCGGCACGGCGCTCTATCTGGCGCAGGTCGCCGGCGCGCGCGCCACCGGGGTCACCTTGTCGCAGGAGCAAATGACGGTCGCCTCGCGGCGGGCGGCCGAAGCCGGGCTCGCCGAGCGCGTCGCCTTTCGCCTGCAGGATTACCGGGACGTCGACGAGCAGTTCGACCGCATCGTCTCGGTGGGCATGTTCGAACACGTCGGCATCGCCGGATTCGACGAGTTTTTCGGCAAAGTCCGCCGTCTCTTGAAGGACGACGGGGTGATGGTGCTGCACGCGATCGGCCGCAGCGACGGCCCGGGCGCGACCAATCCCTGGATCAAGAAATACATTTTCCCGGGCGGCTACATCCCGAGCGTGTCGGAAGTGATGGCCTCGATCGAGAGAAGCGGCCTTTACGTCACGGATACGGAGATCCTGCGGCTGCATTACGCCGACACGCTGAAGGCCTGGCGCGAGCGCTTCCTCGCGCATCGCGAGGAGGTCAAGGCGCTGTACGACGAGCGCTTCTGCCGGATGTGGGAATTCTATTTGGCGGGCTCGGAAGCCTCGTTCCGAGTCTACGGCCACATGGTGTTCCAGATCCAGCTCGCCAAACGGCAGGACGTCGTGCCGCGCACGCGCGACTACATCGTCGAGCGCGAAGCGCAGTTGCGCAAGCGCGAGGCCTCGCAGGCCGCGCTGTGGCGCGTGGCGAGCTGAGCGGGGCGGGAGCGCCGGGCGCTTTGCAGGCGCGGCCGCTGGCCGCGCTCTTTCGGCGGCGTCGATTTTTCGGCGACAAGGCGCTGTCGCGCCCGACGCGCTCGCCGCGCGCGTCTACAAATCGCCCTCAGAACAGCGACAACTGCCGCGGCTCGGCCGCGTCGCCGAGGACCGGCGCCCGGAACAGGTCGTTCCTCAGCTCGAGCGGCGTCTCGCGATAGCCCAGCCGCTTGGCCGCGATCTCGAAGCGGCGTCCGATCATCCAGGCATAGGGGCCGGAGCCCGCCATGCGCCGGCCCCATTGCGAATCGTAGTCCTTGCCGCCGTGCATCGACTGCGTGAGCGAAAGCGCGTGCTTGAGCCTGTCGGGGAAGTTCACGGCGAGCCACTCGCGAAAGATCTCTCGCAATTCCAGCGGCAGCCGCAGCGTGACGTAGCCCGCTTCGCGCGCGCCCGCCTGATGGGCGCGCGTCAGGATCGCCTCGATTTCGCCGTCGTTGACCGCCGGGATGATCGGCGCCGCGATCACCCCGACGGGAACCCCGGCTCGAGCCAGCCGTTCGATCGCCTCGATGCGACGTCCCGGCGTCGGCGCGCGCGGCTCCATCCGCCGCGCCACGTCACGATCGAGCGTCGTCACCGAGACGAAGACCTTGACGAGCCCCTCAGCCGCCATCGGCGCGATGAGATCGAGATCGCGTAAGACCAGATTGGACTTGGTGACGATGGCGACGGGGTGGCGCGCGCGAGAAAGGACTTCGAGAATGGAGCGAGTGACGCGATATCGCCGCTCGATCGGCTGATAGGCGTCGGTGTTCGCGCCGAGCGCTATGCCGCGCGGGCGATATTTGGGCGCCGCGAGCTCGCGCTCCAGCAGCGCCGCCGCGCCGTCCTTGACGAACAGCTTGCTCTCGAAATCGAGGCCGGCGGACAGGCCGAGATAGGCGTGGCTCGGCCGCGCGAAGCAGTAGAAGCAGCCGTGCTCGCAGCCGCGATAGGGATTGATCGAGCGGTCGAAAGCGATGTCGGGCGACTGGTTGCGCGCAATGATCGAACGCGCCCGCTCCAGCGTGACCTCGGTCTCGAAGGGAGCGGGCGCCTCGTCCGGCTCCCAGCCGTCGTCGAAATCCTCGCGCCGCAGAAGCTCGAACCGTCCCGAGGCGTTCGACGCCGCGCCACGGCCGCGCCGGCGCTCCGCGGCGACGAGACGGTCGGCGTAGGCGGCGCCGAGGCGGCTCGCGACCACGACGCGCTGGGAATCGTCGACGAGTTTGGCTGACTGGGCGGGCATGGTCGTCGTCCGGAACAAATCGTGAACAATTGTTTAATCCGGCCGCGCCGTCTCGTCAAGCGCAAAGAAACGGACGGCGCCGGCGCGGCGAGCGCGACTTGACCGCCGTCAATGCGAAGCGCGGCGCATTCGGACGCAATGGCCGGCGGCTGCGGCGGATCGCGCCGAACGCCGCTGAATCGGGGGCTGCTTCGCCCGGCGCGCCGGACGGCGCGAGCGCGCCTGCGCCCAATCGAGGAGAGCGTTCCATGGCCGAGAGTTCAACCCAATCCCCGGTCTGGCTGATCACCGGCTGCTCGAGCGGCTTCGGGCGCGAGTTCGCCCGCGCTGCGCTGGGGCGCGGCTTTCGCGTCGCGGCGAGCGCGCGCGATCCCCAGCAGATCGCCGATCTCGTCGCCGGGCGCGACGGTCGGGCGATGGCGCTCGCGCTCGACGTGACCGACGCCGATCAGATCAAGAACGCCGTCGCCGAGACCGAGCGCGCGTTCGGCCGCATCGACGTGCTCGTCAACAACGCCGGCTACGGCTACATGGCCGCGGTGGAGGAAGGCGAGGACGAGGGAATCCGCGCCCAGTTCGAGACCAACTTCTTCGGCCTGACGGCGATGATCCGCGCGGTGCTGCCGGGCATGCGGTCGCGCCGCCACGGCGCGATCGTCAACATCGCCTCGGTCGGCGGCCTTCGCGGGTCGGCAGGCGGAGGATATTACGCCGCCTCGAAATTCGCGGTCGAGGGCCTCTCGGAAGCGCTCGCCCAGGAGGTCGAGCCTCTCGGGCTGCGCGTGCTGCTGGTCGAGCCGGGGCCGTTTCGCACCGACTGGGGCGGCCGCTCGCTCAAGCAATCGCCCAACGTCATCGCCGATTACGCCGAGACCGCCGGCAAGCGGCGGCGCGAGATTCCAGGATACAGCGGCAAGCAGCCGGGCGATCCGGCGCGCGCCGCCGAGGCGGTCATCGAGGCGCTGTTGTCGCCGACGCCGCCGCGTCATCTGGTGCTCGGCCGCTTCGGTCTCGACGTCGCGCGTGACCAGCTCAACGGCATGTTGCGCGAATTCGACGTGTGGGAGCAGACGAGTCTCGGCGCCGACTTTCCCGCCGCCGGCGCATGACGGGGCGCCGAGTTGAGCGTCGATCTCGTCCCGCCGACAAACGTTCGCCCGATTCCCGAACGAGGCTCGCCCACCCGCGCGGCGGTCGAGCGAGCGCGCGATGAGTTGCGCGCCGCTCCTGAACCGGGCGAGTTTCCAGCCGGTCGGATCAGTGCGACGAGGCCCAGCCATGAAGCGTAGATTGTCGAGGCTCGCCGCGCTGCTCCTAGCGGCGCATGGCGCGCAAGCCTCGGCGCAGTCTGCGCCGGACCCGGCCGCTTCGGCGCTTCCTAAAGCGCACGCGCTCGCGCTGGGCGTCGCCAGGAGCGGCATCGTGCGCTCGATCCTGGTCCGCGACGGCGCGCACGTCGAAGCCGGCGCGGTTCTCGCGCAGTTGGATTGCCGCCCGCTGGAGAAGGAGATCGCCTTTCGCGCCGCCTCGCTGGCGGCGGCGGAAGCAGCTTTCGAGCGGGTTCGCAACGGGCCCCGTCCCGAGGAGATCGCGATCGGCGAGGCGGGCGTCGGCGTCGCCGAGGCGCGCGCCGAAGAGGCCCGCGCCGCCCTCGATCGCGCCATCGCGATGCCGATCGACGTGGCGATCACCCGCGCGCAGTTGCTGGTCGTCGAGCGCGACGCCCGCATCGCCACCGCCCAACTGCTCGACGCGCGCAAGAAGCTGGCGCTGCTGAGGGCCGGTTCGCGCGCCGAGGACATCGCGGAGGCCGAGGCCCGGCGCGACGCCGCCGCCGCCCTCCTCGACGAAGGCAAGGCCGATCTGGAGCAGTGCTCGGTCAGGGCGCCGGCGGCAGGGACCGTCCATGTCGTCGCCGCCCTCGGCGAGTTCGTCTCCGTTTTTGCGCCGACGCCGCTCGTCCAGTTGACGCCCGACGTGGGCGCCGAGTGAGATGGCGCGGACCCACGAAGGCGCGGGAGCGAACGATATGACGATGGCGCGGCGTAAGATTGGGCGGAGCGGCCCGGAAGTCGGAGCGATCGGGCTCGGCTGCATGGGCATGTCGGATTTCTATGGGCCGGCCAACCGCGCCGAGAGCCTGGCGACGATCGCGGCTGCGCTGGAGTCGGGCGCGACCCTCATCGACACCGGCGACTTCTACGGCTCCGGCCACAACGAGCTTCTGATCGCCGAGGCGTTGAAGGGCCGCCGGCGCGAGGACGTCGTCCTCAGCGTCAAGTTCGGCGCGATGCGCGATCCCTCCGGCGTCTGGCTCGGCGCCGACGCGCGGCCCAAGGCGGTGAAGAATTTCCTCGCCTATTCGCTCAGACGGCTCGGCGCGGACTATGTCGACATCTACCGGCCGGCGCGGCTCGATCCCGACGTGCCGATCGAGGACACGGTCGGGGCGATCGGCGATTTGATCGACGCGGGCTACGTGCGCCATGTCGGCTTGTCGGAGGTCGGCGCGAAAACGATCCGCCGCGCCGCCGCTGTCCGCCCGATCGCCGATCTGCAGATCGAATATTCGCTGATCGCGCGAATGATCGAGGGCGAAATCTTAGCCACCTGCCGCGAGCTCGGCGTCGGAATCACCGCCTACGCGGTGCTCGGGCGCGGCCTCATCTCCGGCCACTGGTCCAAGGCGCGGGAGGGAACGCCCGACTCGCGTCGCTCCGCCTCGCGATTCACAGGCGAGAACCTCGACCACAACCTCGGGCTGGTCGAAGCGTTGCGCGCCCTCGCGAAGGCGCGCGGGGCGAGCGTGGCGGCGATCGCGGTGGCCTGGGCGCTGGCGCAAGGCGCCGACATTCTGCCGCTCGTCGGCGCGCGCCGGCGCGAGCAGTGGGCGGAATCGTCGGCCGCCGCGGCGCTGGAGCTTTCGTCAGCCGACCTCGCCGCGATCGAGGCGGCGATCCCCAAGGGCGCCGCCAGGGGCGAACGCTATCCGGCGCAGGCGATGGCGCATCTCGACAGCGAGCGGCGAGGTTAGCGCTCCCCGCGCCGAGCGCCGCGCTCAGGCCGCCAAGTCCGCCTGGCGATTGATTCTGCTGACGAGTTCGCGAAGGTCGGCGCGCGGCCTGGCCGGGCTGAACAGGAATCCCTGCGCCTGCGTGCAGCCCTGCTGGCGGAGAAAGTCGAGTTGCTCCTGCGTCTCGACGCCTTCGGCGGTAGTGGCCATGCCCAAGCTCCTGGCGAGGCCGGAAATCGCCGTGATGATCGCGGTGCAGTCGACGCGATCGGCGAGATCCTTGACGAACGACCGGTCGATCTTGATCTTGTCGAAGGGAAAGCCTCTGAGATAGCTCAGGCTCGAATATCCGGTGCCGAAATCGTCCAGGGCGATGCGGACGCCGAAGTCGCGCAGCTTGTGCAGCGTCGCGAGCGTCATTTCGGTCTCGGCGAGAAGCACCGTTTCGGTGATCTCGAGTTCGAGCCGCTCGGGAGCGAGGCCCGAGTGGGCGAGCGCGCCGATCACGGTGTTGACGAGATGGGGCGCGCGAAACTGGATCGCCGATAGGTTGACCGCGATCGTCATCTCGTTCGGCCATGTCGCGGCTTCGGCGCAGGCAGTCCTGAGCACCCATTCGCCGATCGGGATGATCAGGCCCGTCGCTTCGGCGATCGGGATGAAGTCGTTCGGCGCGATCATACCCCGGGTGGAATGACGCCAGCGCAGGAGCGCCTCGAAACCGCTGACCCGATGGCCGGAAATGTCGACGAGCGGCTGATAATGGACCTCGAGCTGCCCGGCGGCCAGAGCGACCTTGAGATCGGCTTCCATCGCGCGCCGCTCCTGCGCCTTGCGATCCATCTCCTTTTGGAAGAAGCGATGCCGGCCCCGCCCCTCGGATTTGGCCTGATAGAGCGCCATGTCGGCGTTCTTGAGCAGATCGTCCGCCGACAGGCCGTCGTCGGGAAACAGGGCGATGCCCATGCTCGCCCCGATCGCGATTTCCATGCCGTCGATGACGTAAGTGCGCGAAAGCGCCTCGATCAGTTCGCAGACGACGTCGCCGACCTGCGAGGGCGAGGCGACGTCGTCGAGAATGAAGGCGAATTCGTCGCCGCCGAGCCGCGCCGCCAGATCGCCGCCGCGTAGCCCGTCCCGCAACCGCTGCGCCACCATCTGCAGCAGGCGATCGCCGGTGGGATGGCCGAAGGAGTCGTTGACGTCCTTGAACAGGTCGAGATCGAGGCAGCAGACGGCGAGCCCTTCCTTCTTGCGCCGTCGGGTGTCGAGCGCAGCCGCGAGCCGATCGCGAAAATACGTGCGATTGCGCAGCCCGGTGAGCGCGTCGTGGTGCGCGAGATAGGCGACCTCGGCCTCGGCTCGCTTGCGTTCGGTGATGTCGACGACCGCCACCAGTTGGCCGGCGCAGCCGTGGTAGGCGACCTTGCGGCCGAAGGTGAGGACCTCGATTTCCTCGCCGTCGGCGCGAACGTGCCGGCAGCTTCGGTCGGGTTGATCGCCCGCGCCGGGCAGGCAGGTCGCGCAGCGGCGCGAGTCCCGCAGGTCCGCGCAGCAAATTTCGCCCGCGCTCATGTCGAGGAAGCGTTCGCGAGCGTAGCCGTAGTGCTCGACCGCGGCGTCGTTCACCGCCAGGAAGCGGCGCGTCTCGCCGTCGACGATCCACATCGGCATCGGATTGGCGTCGAACAGCAGCCGGTAGGATTCCTCTCGAAGCTTCAGCGCGGTGACGTCCGTCAGCGAGGCGCAAATGAGGTCGCCCATCTGGGTGAGGCTGACGCCGACATGGAAAGTCTCGCCGTGCGACTGCGTCGTGATCTCGAAGCGCTCTTGAGCGCCGTTGCCTTCGATCAGCCGGTGGAGACCCTCGATGACGCGATCCGAGCTGAACGCGTGCTCCCCTTCGCTCAGGCGACGCCAGCGCAGGCGCTCGGCGCTCTGGCCGACCAGTTTCGTCGCGCCGGCGTTGAGGTCGATGATCTGAAAATCGATCGGCCGCCTGTCCTCGTCGCGGATGGCCGCGAGCGCGATCACGCCTTCGTCGCTCGAATGGAAGACCGCGTCGACCAGGCTGTAGCGGGGGCCGCGCTCCCCCATGTAGATCGCGACGAAGGGCGGCCCCCAACGGTTCGCCAGCGGCAACGCGAGAATGTCGTAGCATTGCACCTGCCCGTGCCGAGCGAAATAGGCCTCGGTGAGATGCGGCGCGCCGGCGTTGACGGCGCATTGGGCGGCGTTCGACAGCGCCCAGGCGAAATCCGGCTCCAGCCGGGAAAGCCGAACGTTCCTCGCGGCCCCCTCGACCCAACGTCCGATGTCGCGGCCGACGCGGTGGATGCTCCAGTCCGCCGAGTCGCGGGCGAGAAGGAGGATGTTGTCGTCGATCCGGCCGACGTTTCCCAGCAACAGCTCTTCGTACGGCGGCAGCCCATCGCCGAGCGCGCGTGCGGCGCGCCACCGCCAGCGGAGTTCGGCGATGTCCTGCGGCTCGAAGAGGGGTGCGAACTCGCAAAGTTCTTTGCGCGCCGTGGCGTTCATCGGGGTCTCGACGTTCGAGGACTGCGCCCGAAATCAACACGCTCGAAGTAAACTTTTGCTAAATTACCTGCCAGGAAATCGAATATGACAGATTCATGAAAGTATAACATTAATCGATTATTGCCCGCGCCGCCGAGCGCCAACGCATCGCTACGAAATGCCCGCCGCCGACTCTTGGGGAACGACGACCACGTCGCCGGCGAGGAGCAGGTGGCGGGCGGCTCTCAGGGCTCCAGTTCGCTATCCCAATAGAGATAGTCCATCCAGGAGCTGTGGAGGTAGTTGGGCGGAAACAGCCGGCCGTTCTGATGCAGATCGTGCACGGTGGGCTGATAGGGCTCGCGCGCCGGCCACATCCGCGCCACCGAGGGAAGCAGGTCGGCCTTCCTGAGATTGCATACGGAGCAGGCCGCGACGACGTTCTCCCAGCTGGTGACGCCGCCTTTCGAGCGCGGGACCACGTGGTCGAAGGTGAGGTCGTCCCGATCGCCGCAGTATTGGCAGGTGAAGCGGTCGCGCAGGAACACGTTGAAGCGCGTGAAGGCGGGAAAACGCGACGGCTTGACGTAGCTCTTGAGCGAGACGACCGAGGGCAGGCGCATTTCGAACGACGGGCTGCGCACGCGCGTCTCGTATTCCGAGACGATGTTCACGCGGTCGAGAAACACCGCCTTGATCGCGTCCTGCCAGCACCAGATCGAAAGCGGGTAGTAGCTCAAGGGGCGGAAGTCCGCGTTGAGCACCAGGGCCGGACACGTCTCCGGCGACTCCGCCTGAACATGAATCGTCAAGAAGACGCTCCATTCCCCCGCACACTGAGTCGCCGGACCGATTCCGGCGACGCCTATATCTACAGCGACCGTGACGCCCTTGTGAAGGGCGCTCTCGCCGCACCCTTTTTCACCGAGCGCCGGCCTCGATCGCCGCCATCTGCGCGTCGGATAGGCCGAAATGATGGCCGATCTCGTGGATCAGCACATGGGTGACGACGGCGCCCAGCGTCTCCTCTTCTTCGCACCAGAAGTCGAGCAGCGGGCGCCGATAGAGCCAGATCATGTTGGGCATCGCCCCGGTTTCCTCGACCGCGGGCCGATGCGGCAGGCCGCGGCCGCGAAACAGCCCGAGCAGGTCGAATTCGCTCTCCGCGCCCATTTCATCGAGCGTCTCGTCGTCGGGGAAATCGACCACCTGGATCACCAGCCCCTCGCAGAGCCGGCGAAACGAGGCGGGCAACTGCGCGAAAGCCGCATGCGCGAGGGCGTCGATGTCGGCGGCGCTCGGGGCGCGCGCCGCGCGAAAGGCGGAATGGGCCGGCGAATCGGTCATGGCGAATTCGTCTTTCCCGGTCGGACGGTGCGCCCGCGCGATGGCGAAAGCGGACCGTAAGGACGAAAGCGACACAAGCTTCTGGAGCCGCCCATGTCAAACGCCAACCGCTTCCAATCCGTGAAAATCGGTTCCGGCCTCGACGCCGCGGCGGCGCGCCGCCAGTTCCGGCTTTCGCTCGCGGCCGGACTGGCCGTCCTCGCGGTCGCCGCGATGACCGGCCTGCAGCCAACCCGGGCCACCAGCGCCCCGAGCGCGCGCCACGGCCAAGTCAGCGCCCCCGAATTCGTCGCTGCGCCCGTAGGCGCCGCCGCGCTTCGGCAAGCCATGGCGGTCGGCGCGCAGCGAAACGCGGACTAGCTGTCGAACGCCCGCGCGCGGACTTCTTCGAGCCGCTCGAGAAATTCGCGCGTGCGCGCGGCGTTCGCGGCGCGGATTTTCGCCGCCGCTTGCGGAAACTCGGAAAGGACGCGGCGAAAGACTTCGCCCGGGATGCGCAACGCCACGGCGTCCTCGGCGGCGCGCGCGCCGGCTCGGCGCGGAACCTGCGCGATCAGCGCCGTCTCGCCGATCAAGGCGTCGGACCCGACGCGCCGCTCGGCCCCGCGGGCGACGAGATCGATCGCGCCGGACAGCACGAAATAGGCCGCGTCCGCCGGCTCGCCTTCCTCGAACAGCGTTTCGCCGGCCTCGAGCGCTTTCTTGCTGCAGGAGAAGGCGATGAGTTGCAGCGCCTCGCGCGGCAAGAGATCGAAGGGGCGCGTGCGCGCCATCCTGCGGACATCGCCTTCAAGGCTCATGGCACCGCGCTCCGATCGCCCTCCTCACGAGAGCAGCTTGTAGCCGCCGGCGTCGGTGACGAGCAGGCGCGCGTCGGCCGGATCGTCCTCGATCTTCTGCCGCAGTCGATAGATGTGGGTCTCCAACGTGTGCGTCGTGACGTTGGCGTTGTAGCCCCAGACGTCGCGCAGCAGCGTTTCGCGCGGCACCGACTGACGCTCGGCGCGGTGGAGAAAACGCAGGATGGCCGCTTCCTTTTCGGTCAGCCGCAGCTTGGCGCCTTTGGCGTCGACGAGGTTCTTGGTCGCCGGGCGAAAGATATATGGGCCGATCTGGAACTCGGCGTCCTCGCTCGCCTCGTGCTGGCGTAGCTGCACGCGGATGCGCGCCAGCAGCACCGCGAAGCGGAACGGTTTGGCGACGTAGTCGTTGGCGCCCGATTCGAGGCCGATCACCGTGTCGGCGTCCGAATCGCGCGCCGTCAGCATGATGATCGGACGCTTGTAGCCGCCCGCCCGCAGGAGGCGCACGGCCTCGCGCCCATCCATGTCGGGCAGGCCGACGTCCATGATGATGAGATCGGGCGGGGCGCTCTCGACCGCGAGGCGGGCCGCGGCCGCGTCGGCGGCCTCGGAAACCTTGAATTCGGCGTGCAGCGCCAATTGCTCGGTCAGCGCCTGGCGCAAATCGGCGTCGTCGTCGACGATGAGGATTTGGCGCGTCTGGGTCATCGAATCGCGTCTCGGCTAAGTCTCGAATAGTTCAATATAGTCTGTTTGCGCGAGCGAGGCGACAGGCGCCGCGCGCGGGACCGCCCGTCGGCGCCAAGAGCGCGTTCGCGCCGCCGCAGGAAAGATTCAGGCGACATGAGACCCGTAGCGGTCGGCGATCCGCGCGAACCGTCGGCTGAATCCGTAGGCGCCCGGCGGCATGAGCGTCGCCCCCTGGTCGGAAAGGTTCGCGGCGAGCCGTTCGACCTGCGCTTCCGACCCGCACTCCACGAAGAGCGAAATCGCCGGCGCGAGAGGGCTTCCGTTCGAATAGTTCGCGTAGCCCGCGCGATGCGAGGGGCGCGCGCTCGAGAAAGCGCGCCGTCTCCTTCGCCCGCCCTCGGACCGTGCAAGCCTTTGCACGCCCAAGCCAAACATTTCCAAATTTGCGCCCCTTTTCTCCAAATATTTCCAAAGATTCCTTCGTTCATTTTGTGGAAAAACAAGGACTTGCGGGCGGGACAAAGGAATTTTCGCTTCCCTCCAAATTTTTGCGCCCCTCGCCCGTCGAAAGCGCCCGCCCCGCCGGCAAGGCGGCGGGGTGGCGAACATCTTGAGAAGAATAGCACGACTTTCTCTTTTTCCGAAGGACAATGTTGGGGTCTGGGAATGCTTGCGCGCTCATGGCTCGCCGGACCGGCGTTCTCATCAACCGGAAGCAGTATGAGAGGGGCCGCAGGTCGAATTGGCTCGCGCCCCATCCGTTACGGTTGTCGCTTGCCAGTGACCCGCCTTGGGGGCTATCTTAGTCAGGGTTAGTCAAGAGGCCGCCATGTCCGTCGTCAACATGCTCGAGGCCAAAACGCACCTCTCGCGGCTCGTCGAAGAGGTCGAGAGCGGCGCGACGAGCGAAATCATCATCGCGCGAAACGGCAAGCCCGCGGCGCGGCTCGTGCCGATCGGCGCGCCGACTTCGGCCGGCAAGCGACTGGGGCTGCTCGAAGGGCGATATCCCTCCTCCTCGCAGGCGGAATTCGACGCCGCCAACAAAGCGATCGCGCGCCTCTTTCGAGGGCGCGCGTGAGAATACTTCTGGATACGCAAGTCGCGATCTGGGCGCTGACCGACACGAAGCGACTGGGCGCTCAGGCCATCGCGCTGATCGGCGACGAGACGAACGACGTCTTCGTCTCCGCCGTGAGCGTCTGGGAGATCGCGATCAAATTCGCCCTGAGAAAGCGGATGGGCGCGCCGCCGTTTTCCGGCGCCGTTGCGCTCGAAGCGTTCCTCGCGGCGGGATACCGGATGCTGAACATCACGCCGCAACACGCCGCCGCGGTGGAGAAGCTGCCGAATTTGCACGCCGATCCGTTCGACAGAATGCTGATCGCCCAGGCGCTGCACGAGCCGCTGCGCCTGCTGACGGCGGACGCGGCATTGGCGCGATACAGCGATACGGTGATCGAGGTTTAGCCGACCGGCGCAAGTTCCCTGGCGCTTTGTAGGCGCGGCCGCTGGCCGCGCTTCTTCGGCTGCGTCGACATGGGCGGAACAAGGCGCTTCGCGCCCGACGCGCTCGCCGCGCGCGTCTACAGGGCGCCCTCGGCCCTCGCCCTCACCTGCCCTGGCTCGCGATATAGGCCGCCAGGTCCTCGGTCTCGGGGCGCGAGAGCTGCATGTCCGGCATCTTCGGATGCGGGTCGCGCAGGAACAGCGCGATTCTGTCGGCGTTTAGGCCGGGGATGCGGCCGATCGCCGCGAAGGTCGGCGCGTTGTCCGCGCCGTGCTTCTGATCGTTGGCCACGATGTGGCACGCCGCGCACCAGCGCCGGGCGAGCTTCTCGCCCTTGTCCACGTCCGCGGCGCGGGCGCTCGCAAGGGCGCTCGACGCGGCCAGAGCGGCAAAAAGCGCGCGCACCGCGCGGCGGCGAAGGACGGAAGCGCAGCGGGGCGGCGTGCTGGCTTCGAACTTGGTCATCGGCGATTCTCCCCTCAGCGATTCGGCGCCAGGATGAAGCCGGAGAGGCGCGCTGTCCAGGTCGGGCCGCGCGCGGCGTTCTTCCTTCGCCGCGCCAAAAGAAAAGAGCGGCCCGACGGCCGCCCTTTCCGTAAGCCGAGGCGAGGCCGCCTCAGCTCGAATAGTACATGTCGAACTCGACCGGGTGCGGCGTCATTTCGAAGCGCTGCACTTCGCCCATCTTCAGCTCGATGTAGCTGTCGATGAAGTCGTCGTCGAAGACGCCGCCGGACTTGAGGAAGGCGCGGTCCTTGTCGAGGTTGGAGAGCGCTTCGCGCAACGAGCCGCACACCGTCGGGATCTTCTTGAGCTCCTTGGGCGGCAGATCATAGAGGTCCTTGTCCATCGCCGCGCCCGGGTCGACCTTGTTCTGGATGCCGTCGAGGCCGGCCATCAGCATCGCCGCGAACGCCAGATAGGGGTTGGCGACGGGATCGGGGAAACGCACCTCGACGCGCTTGGCCTTCGGGTTGGAGGTCCACGGAATGCGGCACGAAGCCGAGCGGTTGCGCACGGAATAGGCGAGCAGCACCGGCGCCTCGAAGCCCGGAACCAGGCGCTTGTAGCTGTTGGTCGAGGGGTTGGTGAAGCCGTTGAGCGCCTTGGCGTGCTTGATGACGCCGCCGATATAGTAGAGGCATTCCTGGCTCAGGTCGGCGTATTTGTTGCCCGCCATCACCGGCTTGCCGCCCTTCCAGATCGACTGGTGGACGTGCATGCCCGAGCCGTTGTCGCCGTAGACCGGCTTGGGCATGAAGGTCGCCGTCTTGCCGTAGCTCTGCGCGACCATGTGGACGCAGTACTTATAGATCTGCATGTTGTCGGCCATCGTCACCAGCGGGCCGAACTTGAGGCCGAGCTCGTGCTGCGCGGAGGCGACTTCGTGGTGGTGCTTCTCGGGCACCGCGCCCATCTGCGTCATCGCCGCGAGCATCTCGCCGCGCATGTCCTGCGAGGCGTCCTGCGGGGGAACCGGGAAGTAGCCGGCCTTGGTGCGGATGCGGTGGCCGAGGTTGCCGCCCTCGTAGGGCGTGTCGCCGTTGCTCGGCAGCTCGACCGCGTCGAGGGTGAAGCCGGTGTTGTAGGGGTCGGCCTTGTAGCGGACGTCGTCGAACACGAAGAATTCGGCTTCCGGGCCGAAGTAGGCGGTGTCGCCGATGCCGGTCGACTTCAGGTAGGCTTCCGCCTTCTTGGCGATGCCGCGCGGGTCGCGGTTGTA
>Ga0181524_10003256_pt1 | contig 15894 bp, 8 predicted proteins | sample PEATcosm2014_Bin_34_FD_119761 | JGI IMG/M metagenome (GOLD analysis project Ga0181524, IMG submission 119761) | Peatland microbial communities from MTU Mesocosm Facility, Houghton, MI, USA - PEATcosm2014_Bin05_60_metaG | ecosystem: Environmental > Terrestrial > Soil > Wetlands > Peat | place...
TAGGGACTACTGAGCTGATTCCTGTAACGATTGGCGTAAGATTCTGACCGACGAACGACCTTAGGATTTTGGGCCGATTCTTTCATGGCGAAGGAATCGGCCTTTCTGTTTCACCACGGTTTGTGTTCTTCCTGCGTAGGCGTTCCTACATCTCCGCGCTCAATCCTTGCCAGAAACGCACGCGCAAGCTTGCGCTCACCCGGATGGCTTTCGCCGTGAATCGTGCACAGGTCAAGGAACTCGTCGCAGAGCGCGTTCCGCTCCTCCTGCTGAGCAAGAACATTCTGCAGCGCAACCGCCAACTCGCGCAGCCGCGCAGCCTCGGGCCAGCCGCCTTCTTCACCGTCATCGCTTACGTATTCCGAGAACAATCCGCGCCGGCCTCGCGCGCACTCGTCCAGGCAGACCAGCAGTTGTTCGCTGAAGGCGCGGTTCAGCGCCTCGAGTTGTACGGGCTCCATGGCGTCGCGCGGGTCCATATTGCCTCTTACTTCGCCCGCATCGCCGCTTCGATCTCATCCGGAGTATGCGGCAGCGCGGCATCGAGATCGATCAGCTTTCCATCGGCGCCCACCAGGAAGTCACATTCAATGCGCACTCCCAGCTTCTCCTCGGGAATGTAGATGCCCGGCTCGATGGTGAAGATCATTCCCGGCTTGAGCGCCACTGGGTAGTTCGCGGGATCGTGGACATCGATGCCCATCATGTGCCCCAATCCGTGCAACCAATACTGGCCGAGCGGCTGGCCGTGCAGGTCTTTTCCGTGCGTGTCGATGTAGTTGTAGGCGGCGGTGTCAAGCGAATTCGGGTCCTGCCGGTCGCGGTCGTTGATGGTCGATTTGCCGGCCACGAAGGCGTTGATGGCCGCCTGCTGCGCGCCGAGCACGATGTTGTAAATTTCACGCTGACGGGGGGTGAAATGCCCGTTCACCGGAACGGTGCGGGTGATGTCGGCGGCGTACATGGAGTACTCGCAGGCCGCATCGACGAGGAGAACGTCGCCGTCCTGCATGGTGCGGGCGTTGGCGGAGTAGTGCAGGATGGTCGAATTGATTCCCGAGCCAACGATGGGCGAATAGCTCGGCCGCTCGCAACCGTTCTCCATCCACACGGCGGTCATGGCTCCGGCGATGGCGCGCTCCGTCATGCCCGGCTTGACCCACCATTGCATCATCACGCGCTGGGCAAGGATCGACGCCGCCGACGCCTTCTTGATGAGCTCGATCTCTCCCTCGTCCTTGATCTGGCGCAGCGGCATGGTCAGGCTGGTTACGTCATGCGGCTGCGGAACTGCCGACGCTCCCAGCGTGACCGCGGTAAAGCTCAGCAGCGCGCCGGCCGCGGCCGAATCCGGCTGCGTCCACACATTGCGGAGGAGCGGCCGGTCGGCGGCCAGAAGCCGGCTCAACTCCGCCGGAAGCTCGCTCATCGGTTCCACACGGTCAACGCCCGCAGCCTGCTCCACTCCCGGCGTGGCCGCATCCATCTTCACGCCGGTGTACTTTTCCATGCGCAGATTGCGCGCGGGCAGGAAAAGAATCTCCTTGTAGGCGCGCGGCGTAGCTGCCTGAGGCGCGTCGCCTACGATCATGAGGGCCGCGCCGGGCTCGTTCCAGCCGGTCAGGTAATAGAAATCCGAGTCCTGCCGGTAGGGCATGAAATCGAGCGCCGATTCTTCAGCGGCGAACAGTACCGCTACGCCACCTTGCAGCTCATTGGCGAGCGCAGCGCGCCGCGCGTGGTAAACGCCAGCCGGCTGTTTATCAAGTGCGCGGAGCAGGGGCAGTCCTGAAGCGAGAACGAGCAGCGCAAGGGCAAAAACGCGAAGCCACTTCATTCGGCTATTGTCGCGCCTTGCTCGGCGAGGCGCAAAGGAAATCCTGGGGCCAGCGCCAGTTCAGGCAAGGACGGCGAAGGCCTGCGTTTCCTCCTCTCTTTCGACCGTCATTTTTTTCAGGCCGTTATCCGCCAGGACACAGCAAAACTCCTGTGCCGGCATGGGCCGACCGAAGAGCCATCCCTGCGCAAAGATCGGCCGTCTGGCCATGGTGAAGTATTCCGCCTGCTCACTGGTTTCGACGCCCTCGACAATGACATGCAGATCGATGGCCTCAGCCATGGCGAGAATCTGGGGCAGGATGGCCATGGTCACCGAGCCGGTTCCGATCGACTGCGTAAACGCCCTGTCGATCTTGATGGCATCGATGGCAAGGTCCTGCAGATAGGAGAGGCTCGAATAGCCGGTTCCGAAATCGTCGATATGGACACTGTGCCCACGCAGGCGAAGCGTGTGAATCGTTTGAATGGCGGCATCGCGCCGCACCGTCGAGCCTTCGGTGATTTCGATCGTCAGGCTTTGCGGAAGCAGGCCGGCCTCGGTGAGAGAAGTGGCCAGTAAGTCCAGAAAGCCGGGATCGGCCAGATCGTCGGAGGTGACATTGATGCTCACACGGAAATCGGGATGGCTGCGAAGCACATGGCCGAGGTCGCGCAAGACGCGGCGAAGGACCGCCCTGGTAATCTCCTTCACAAAGCCCTGACGCTCGGCAATGCGCACAAAGATGTCTGGGCCCACGGCCATACCTTCTTCGTCAGTCCAGCGCACCAACGCTTCCGCGCCGACAATCCGGCCGTCGCCGAGGTCGACAATGGGCTGATAGACGACCTTAAGCCTGTCGTGGCGAATGGCACGGCGCAGTTGCTGCGCCATGCTCTTGTTGCGCCGGTAAAGCAGCGAGGAGAGGAAGCCGATGAATGCCCCCAGCAGACCGCACAGGGCAATGCAGCCATTGAATCGTGTCCGGTTGGCGGCAACAATCGCCGGGATGGTGGTATACGCGGTGACGCAGTTGAAGTAACGGATGGAGCACCGCGTGGCGTACAGGTTGTCTTCCTGCCAAAGCGTTCCTTCCGCATTGAGGATGGGCAAGCCGGAGGGCAATGGCTCGCCAAGCAACGAACCATGCGTCTGGGTCGGGGCGTCGGTCACCGTCTGTGTGAAATGCATGGGCGGCGGCTGAATGTACATGCGCACGATGGGCGTAAAGACCACAAATGAATTTCCCCGCTGAAGCGCGATGGCGGGAAACGTGCTATCTCTATAGAGCTTGAGACTTTTGTAGATGAGCGTGCCATCCTGTTGGGTAAAGTCCGGTTCGGCTTGATCGTTCAGGCGGGTCACATGTCCCATTGCGGCCGAGCACTCGATTTGGCCGTTCCTATTCATCTGTCCTGCGTCCTTCAGAAACTCCGACTCGAAGATCAGCGCGCGAAGGTATTTGACCTCCGCGTCGGAGCAGGAACCCGATGGTGAGGCGTCAACCGCGGCAAGAGCAGTGCGCACTTCGGCTGCCCAGTCTTCGCCGTTGGCCACCAGTTGGCTTGCGTAGTTGTCGAGGCGGTTTACCGTCACCCAGACGGTGATGTACCGCGCCAGATAATAACCGGCGCAGGTTCCACAGATGGCCATGAAGATGGTGACGACCAATACGATCGTGTAGCGCGTTCGAAGCGTAGGCATGACTTATGAATCGAAGAGCATTAAAGCGTATGCGATGAAAAAGTGAAGACAGGTGTACCCGCCTTCGCGGATTGAAGTGGAATTAATTTGCTTATCGGAACCCGGGACGGAAAAGTTGAGGCCTATTTTTGAATTTTCTAAGAAATATGCGATCCCTTCCTGAATGAACGGCGAAGAAGGGCGCCGCTTCCGCAGCAAGCCGTCATGTAGGAGATGGACAGCGGATTTCCCCGTTCAGTTCGTTGCTTCCGGTGCGGCAGCAAGTGGACTACGCCGCAAGCGGACGGTTGAATTCCAGCGGGAATTGCGGTATTCTGACCATGCAAACGCGTTTGTCCGTCAGGTTTTGTCCGTGTTCGCACCGGCTGGCGGAGAGATGAGTGGGCTTACAGCCCACTTTTTATTTGGAGCGAACCTCAAGCCGGATCACACGGGGACGAATAAGCATTAACCCATTTGGATTCAGCCTTCTGTGGGCGACGCAGAGGTGGGCCACCGGCAAGTGATGTTGGCTTGACGGGCGCGAAGGGACGATGGCGGTCAACCTGGACGAAATCCGGAGGGCGGCGGAAAGGGTGGCTGCTTCGCACGGGCTCGATGTGGTCGATATCGAGTTTGGCGGCACGGCGAAAGACCGCACACTGCGCGTGAGCCTCGAAAAGAACGCCGAGGGCCGGGCGCAACTGAAAGCGGCGGCTGCGGCCCACGCAGAGGGCTTGCCGGAGAGGCTTTTGGAAGGTTCGCTCGCGGTGGAGCAGCTTTCCGGCGTGACGCACGAGGATTGCGCGGCGTTCAGCCGCGATTTTGGGGTATTGCTCGACGTGGAGGATCTGGTTCCCGGCGCGGCGTACACGCTGGAGGCCAGTTCGCCGGGGTTGGATCGGAAACTTACCCGGCCGGAGGATTTCGAGCGGTTTGTGGGCTGCCTGGTGAAGGTGCGGACCTTCGAGCCGGTCCGCAACAACCGGCACTGGCAGGGAAGATTGATTGCGGGGCAGAAACCCGCATCTCAATCGGGGACGATCGTGATCGACCTGGCGGCTGTGAAGCAAAACAGCAAGAGCCGCAAGGCCGGCGTGGAAACGGTAGAGATCGCCCTCGGCAATGTCGAGAAGGCGAATCTGGCGCCGGAGATCTGAAAGACAGGGACATAGGGACTAGGAAAAAGGGACTGGAAAGAAAGTTGAAAGGCGAAAGGAAATCGGCGGACGGGATATCGGGACGCACGGGTTTGTTCGGGTCATTTAGTTCCCAGTCGCAACGTCCCTAGTCCCTCAATGAGTAACTCGCGGCGTCGGGCTTCATGAGTCACTGCGCCCGACACGCAGGATGAGAGAGCAAGCGGTATGGCTACCAGCGTTTTGTATCAAAGTATCGAGCTCCTGAGCCAGGAGAAGGGCATCGACCCCTCCATTGTTGTCGGCGCCGTCGAGGAAGCCATCGCCCTGGCCACGCGCAAGTTCTACAAGACCCAGGAAAACATGCGCGGAGAGCTGAACAAGGAGACCGGCGAGATTACGGCCTACATTTACAAGACGGTGGTCGCCGACGAGGATCAGATCGAGGATCCGGTAAATCAGATCGCGCTTGCGGAGGCCAACGAATTAGCTCCCGGCGTGGAAGTGGGCAGCGAGATCCGCATCTATCGCGACACCAGCCCGCTGGGGCGCATCGCCGCGCAGTTGGCCAAGCAAATCATCTTCCAGAAGGTGCGCGAGGCCGAGCGCGACACGATCTTCCAGGAATATGCGCACCGCGAAAAAGAGGTCCTGAATGCGACCGTCAAGCGCCTCGAGGGCCAGGACGTCATCTTCGACCTGGGCAAGGCCGAGGCCCGCTGCCCCAAGCGCGAGCAGTCGCGCCTGGAGCAGTTCAGCGTGGGCGAGCGCGTGCGTGTGGTGCTGATCAAAGTGGACCGCGCAGCCAAGGGTCCGCAAGTAATCGTGAGCCGCGCCGCGCCGGAGCTGGTGCAGAACCTGTTCCAGTCCGAGGTTCCCGAGATTTACGACAACACGGTGGTCATCCGCGCCATTGCGCGCGAGGCCGGCGAGCGGACAAAGATCGCCGTGCAGAGCCGCGATAAGGACGTGGACCCGGTGGGCGCATGCGTGGGCATGAAGGGCATGCGTGTGCAGTCGATCATCCGCGAACTGCGCGGCGAAAAGATCGACATCATCGAATACAGCGACGAGATCACCACCTTCGCAGAAAAGGCCCTGCAGCCGGCCAAGGTCAGCCGCGTTTCCATCACGGACCTGACGGAAAAGCAGCTCGAAGTGATCGTTGACGACACGCAGCTTTCGCTGGCCATCGGCAAGAAGGGCCAGAATGTGCGCCTTGCGGCCAAACTTCTGGGCTGGAAGATCGACATCAAGAGCGAAGAAGAGAAGCGCCAGGAGGTCGAGCAGCAGATGCAGGCCCTGGCCGGCGCTCCCACGACTCCCATCGAGCAGGTGAGCGAGCTGGGCGATGGAATCATTCAGAAGCTGGTTACAGCGGGCGTCACCACAGTAGAAGCGCTCGCCGATATGACGCCGGAACAGCTCGAGGAAATCCCGGGCATCGGCGAAAAGACCCTGGAGAAGATCAGCGTAGCCGTCCGCAACTATTTCAGCCGCTTTGAAGAGGCCGAGGCGGCGCAGGCGGCTGAAAGCGGCGAAGGGGAAGCCGTAACTGCGGCGGATCCGGAAGCAGGCGAAACGGCCGCGGCTGAGGCAGCGCCAGCGGGAGGCGCGTTGGAAGCCGCTGAAACCTCAGAGGTCGGTGAAGCTACGGAAGAATCCGAGGCGGAAAACTCCGCCGAAGTGATTGAAGAAGCTGAAAGCGTAGCGGACGTGAAGGCGGAAGCTGAATCTGAGGAAGCCGATGAAGACGAAATCGATGCTATCGGCGCCGGAGTGGTCCCAGAGCCTGGCGCCGATGAAACCGAAATCGCAATAGAAGAAGAGAAGCCGGCCAAAGAGGACGGTGCGTGAGATGCGCCGCGTCTTCCCAAGCCAAACGGACGATAACGCAACGGTTAAGAACGGCCAGTGCCATGAGGCAGCTATGAGCGACTAAAGGGCTTTTTGGCGGCACGAATTGAAAAGAGGCGGATGAGCAAGGTTCGTATCAACGATCTCGCGAAAGAGCTGGAAGTCAAGTCTCGCGCGATTCTCGATCTTCTTCCCGGACTCGGCATTGCGGGGGGCAAGACGCACTCCAGTTCGCTGGAATCGGACGAGGCGGATAAGGTTCGCGCGCACTTTGCGCAGGAAGTGCGGCAAACCGCGCATTCAGGCGCTGCGCACGCGCGCCACGCCGCTGAAGCCGTCGCCCCCAAGATCGATCTCTCGCACATCTCCAAGCCGGGAGATGTTCTGAAGGCCGTTCTGGCCAAGAAAAAGGAAGAGGAAGAAGAGGCGCGCCACGCTCGCTTGCCTGTCAAGCCGGCGGCTGCTCCGCCAGCCGAGCCTGCTGCGCCCGCTCCGCGTCCGGCCAAAGCGCCGGTTGCGGCGAAACCCGCGGCCGCCGCATCCGTTCGCCCGGAGCCGCGCAAAATTGTTCCGCAGCCGCGCTCGGCGCCGTCCATCGTCGCCCCCCCGCCCACACATCTTCCGGCAATAGCCTCTCATCCCCCTGCGGGTGCTGTCGTCGCCAAGGCGCCTGCGGGCGCTGCAGGCGTCACGCGCCCGGTTGTCGTGGTTGCGCCGCCCCCGGTTGCCGTCGTGGTCAAGCCGCCCGCAGCTTCGCCTGAGCGCGAGGAACAACCCCGCACCGGCGAAAAGCTTCCGTCTGCCAAGACGCCGGCCGCCGCGCCTTCCGCTTCCGTCGAGCAACAGGCGCCTTCCTCTATTCCCGATCTTGCCGCGAGCGCGCCGTACGCAACTGAAGCCGCTGTTGCCGCAAGCAAAGCGTCCGGTGCGATTCCGGCGATCGCCGCCGCGTCCACAACCGCCCCCGCGCAGCCGGGCCCTGTGAGCGCGCACCCCGCTCGTGCTCCGCGCCGCATGGTGATGCCGCAAACCGGCCCACGGCCTGTGTACACGGCGTCCATCGTTCCAACAACCGCGCCAGCGGCGGGCGCCGGAATTCAGCGCGGCAAACCGATCTTCGATCGCAGGCCCGCGGCAGGGCAGGCCGGCATGGCGCAAAGGATGCCCGGCGGCGCTGCAGCGCCCGGTCAAGTGGCAGGGGGACCGCGCCCCAGGCATCCCACGCGCGCCGGGACGGGCGGATTCGCGGGGCCTGGAGGCTCCACAGCTCCCGGTGCGCGGCCCGGATTTGGTGCGCGTCCTGGATTCGGAGCACGCCCAGGGTTTGGCGGCGCGCGCCCCGGCGCTGGCGGCGCACCGCCGGCCGGTGAGGCCCCGCGCCCGCAGCGCGCCAGTTCCCGTGGCCGCGGACGAGGCAAGCAACAATACCCGAAGACCAAAGAAGGCCCGATGAAGGGCTTTGTGCCGCCGCCGCGCTATGGCGGCGCGCAATACAGCACCGAGCCCGTGCCCATCACCCGCGACATCACGGTCACGGAGGGCATCAGCGTGAAGGACCTTGCCGAAAAGCTCGATGTCCGCGCCAAGGACCTGATCGCGACGCTGCTCATGGGCGGCGTGTTCGTCACGGTGAATCAATCGCTCGACGCCGAGATGGTGAAAGATGTGGCGGCGAAGTTCGGCGCCGCCGCCAACGTGATCAGCTACGAAGAGGAGCTAGAGAATCAGGCGATCGAGGAGGTGCTCGATACCGAGAAAACCGACGTGGTGGAAGTGCCGCGCCCGCCGGTGGTGACGGTGATGGGCCACGTGGACCACGGCAAGACGTCGCTGCTCGACGCCATTCGCGAGACGCATGTAGCAGCGGGCGAAGCGGGCGGCATTACGCAGCACATCGGCGCCTACAAAGTGAAATTCACCAAGGAAGGCTCGCCAGCCTCGGGCCGCGAGATCGTCTTTCTCGATACGCCGGGCCACGAAGCCTTCACGCGCATGAGGGCCCGTGGCGCCAAAGTAACCGACATCGTGGTGGTTGTTGTCGCCGCCGACGACGGCGTGATGCCGCAGACTCTGGAGGCCATCGATCACGCCAGGGCCGCCGAGGTTCCCATCATCGTGGCCGTGAACAAGATCGACAAGCCCGAGGCCAATCCCGACCGCGTGAAAAAGCAGTTGGCCGACCGCGGCCTGATTCCCGAGGAGTGGGCAGGCGCGGGACAAGAAGGCACAGTGTTTGTCGAGGTCTCGGCAAAGAAGCGGCTCAATCTCGATCTGCTTCTCGAAATGATCTGCCTGGTGAGCGACCTGAAGGCGCCCAAGGCCACGCCCGGACGCAAGGCGCTCGGCAGCGTTCTCGAGGCCAAGCTAGACCGCGGCCGCGGCGCCGTGGCCACCGTACTTGTGCAGGACGGAACGCTTCACCTGAACGACAGCTACATTGTGGGCAACACCTTCGGCAAGGTGCGCGCCATGTTCGACGATCGCGGACGCGCCCTCGAAGAAGCCGGCCCTTCCACGCCGGTCGAAGTCCTGGGCCTTGAAAGTATGCCCGACTCGGGCGACACCTTCCTCGTGGTCGCCGACCGCGACAAGGCCAAGTCGATCGCCTCGTATCGCAAGATGAAGGAGCGCGACGCGCAATTGGCCAAGAGCTCGCGCGTGTCGCTGGAGGGATTGGCCGAGCAGGTGCGCCAGTCGGGCGTGAAGGACCTGCCGCTGATCATCAAGGGCGACGTGACGGGCTCGGTAGAAGTGCTGGCCGACTCGCTCGCGCGCATGTCCACGGAAAAGGTGCGCGTCAAGGTGCTGCACTCCGGCGTCGGTTCCATCACCGAGAGCGACGTACTGCTGGCGACGGCATCGAACGCGATCATTATCGGCTTCAACGTCCGCCCGGAGCGCAAGGCCGCCGAGCTGGCGCAGCAGGAGAACGTGGAGATTCGCCTGCACTCGATCATCTACGAGCTGCAGGACGAGATTCGCCTGGCCATGTTGGGCCTGCTCGAACCCACGTTCAAGGAGAACTACGTGGGCCGCGCCGAAGTCGTCAATGTCTTCCGCATTCCCAAGGTGGGCACGATCGCCGGATGCCGCGTGCAGGACGGCGTCATCCGCCGCGATGCCGAGGTGAAGGTGATGCGCGACGGCGTGCAGGTCTTCAAAGGCAAGATCGGCTCACTCAAGCGATTCAAGGACGACGCCCGCGAAGTCACCAACGGCATGGAGTGCGGCATCGGCATCGCCAACTTCAGCGACGTGAAGGAAGGCGACATCCTGGAAGCCTTCAGCATGGAAAAGCAGGCCTCGGATCTGGGGGCGCTGACGAGCGCCAAAGCATAACGCATCGCGCAGCAAAACCCGCGGCCGGATTCTCGGGAGAGAATCCGGCCGCACTCATTTCGAACTAAATCATTTCCCCAGCGGCACCCGGTGCACCACCTGGTCTTCGGTGAGTACGAGCAGTGTCGTCTCATTGCCAGGGACAATCAGCGCCAGCCGCGCCGGCGAACCAAGGGTGAAGCGCTTCAGCTCCTTGCCTGACCGCTCGTCTACGATCAAAATCTCATCTTCGCGATTTACGGCCGCAATCAGGCCGCTCGCGGCACTTGTCGCCAGCGGCATTCCAAAGAACTCGCCCACCTTAGCGCCCGTATCGAGCTTGTAGATCGCCGTATTGTCCTGCTCGCCGTGCGCCAGCAAAAACCCGCCTGAGACAATCGCACTCCGCTGGTCATCCCATCCGTGCGTCAGGTCAGCCTCGGGGATCAGAACCTGCTGCTCTGGTTCTCCCGTCTCTGGATTTACGGTCTCGATCAGCAGCCCGCGATTCTTCGTCTTCATGGCCTGCGCCTCACTCTGCAAGACCGGGTAGCTCTTGATTTCCGACTTGGCGGTGTCGTTGCTCAGGTCCCACGCCAGCACCAGCCGGTTGTCCTCGGCAAGCCATATAGCAGGCGTTTCATGCAGATAATCGTGTGTCCAGGCCGCTGCTTGTGTCCCCATTTTCGTCGCTTCGAGCGTCGCATGATAACGTGTGTTCTCGTCCTTGCCCATCGGCTTGAAGCGGAACTGCATATCGTGGTACTGCCAGTCCTCGTCCTCGAACTTGCCCAATAGCTTTTCATTCTGCTGGTTCAGGGCTATCGCGGTTTCCGCCTGGTCGAGGCCCATGTACTTGGGATATTGCGCCCACAAATGATCGTCGTTGTCTATCCATGCTCTGCGAAACGGACGAAGGAGATCGATCTGCTTCCCCGTATCCAACCGCCAAACCGCCGACCGGTTGTGAAACGAAAACGTCAGATATTTGCCATCTGGTGAGAACGCAGCGGCGCGTAGCTTGGGCAGCGACCCCACAGGGTAGGGAATGTGTACCGTCGCTGGCTTGCCCAACTCGGCTATTTCCACCCCGCCCTGCGGATCTTCGGTCGCCAGCAAGGTTTCCCATTGATCGATTGCCGGTAGCTTTGCCATGCCCACAAATTGGCCCTTGCTCAGATCCACGAGCCCCACTGCGCCGTCTTTGAACGGCCACACGATCACGCCCTCGCCCTTGGTGATTCCCATGAGGCTATGATTGCCGATCTCCAATTCACTCAACTGTCTTCCGTCGGGAAAGCTCACCAGCAAACCCTGCCGCAGGCCGCCTTTGATATCGCCGGCGAAAAACATCTCATTCGGCCCGATAAATGTCATTTGCGTTTCGCCGATATTTTTCAGCTTGCCGCCGAGCACAATCGTCTGCCTGCTCTCGAGGTCGTAGGCAAGCAGATGGTCTCCCGCGGCTACGACAAGATATTTCCCATCGGGAGAAACCACCATCGTCACCAACTTCACGCCGGCGATGAGATCCATTGCAACCCGCCACTTGTCGTAATCGGTTGCGAACATGCCCATCTGGAAGAAGCCGGGCTTGTCGAAGTAGGGCTGGCCACTATCGACGTCGATGAGCCGCAACCCAATACGCAACGGATTCGCGTTGAAATCGAATCGCACGCAAGCAAGCGTCTTCCCATCCGGCGACAGAAGCGTCTGCGCGCAGCCGTCGTAGACAATGAGCTCTCTCACCCACGCCCTCTGCCCGGTGGCTACAGTCCACTTTTCCACGCGCAGATTACTGTCGTTGAAGACAATGCCGCTCGAATCGGGCGTGAACTGCGCGGGCTCGGCATCCTGCGCATCGACCTGAAGCAGCACCTTTGCCGGTTCCCGGCTCACGACCGTAATGCTGCCTTCGTCCTGTACCATTACGGTTTTGCCGTCGGGGCTGAACCGGATGCGCCACGGGCTGGGCCGCAGCGGAGGATCGAGCTTGACAGGACTGTCTCCGGTTGCCGTTGCGGCCGTATCCTTCACGCGCTCCTGGACCACGCTCTGCTGCCACTGGAGAAACGCCGTGCTCACAGGGGCCGGCTTGCCAGTGCACCCTGGAGGCACCTCGCCAACCATCTTCATGGCTTCGCGATACCGGCGGCTGCTCTCGCGCGTCAGCCCGAAGGTATCGGTTAGCCAGTTTCCGGTCTTTCCGTTGTTAAGCGAGACTCGGTTGAAAAAATTGGGAAAGCTCTCGGTGTCGTAACCGGCTAGAAGCAGAACGTAAATTGCTACGTGGTCGGCCACAAGCTCATCTTTAATCTCCTTTGTTTCCTCCTCATTGTCTTTCGGCGGAGTGCTGAGGAAGCGATGCACCTTGGCAAAGATGTCCGCGCGATCACCCACCTCCGTGACGCCCAACCTGATCTTGAAAAGCCGCGTCATCTCGATCGCCGTCTGGTGCGTCGATAGGTGCCCGATCTCGTGCGCTACGACGCCAGCCAGCTCGTCCTCGCTTTTTGCCGCGGCAACCAGCTTCCGGCTGACATAAACCCGCCCTCCTGCAGACGAAAAGGCATCGATCTCGCCTGAGTCGTAAATGCGGAAACGGTATTGGACCCCGGTCGGCGGCAGTACTTTGAGAAGCCGTTCTCCGATGCGCGTCAGCTCGTCGCCGTCAGTCTGGGGCGCAACGCGCATGTTCGCCTCAAAGTACTCGGCAAGAGCGTCGCCGAGGTCCTGTTCCTGGCGGTCGTTGAAGATGTCAGGCTCGCTTGTAGAGAATTGCGGCGGCTCCAGTGCACACGGGGAGCTAGCGGTGGTTTGTGCGTGCATCCCCCATGGCAACAGGCACATTGCCAAGGCCAGTGATCCGATACACTTCCAATCTTTCACGATGCCTTCCAGCTTTTTTTGATTTGCCGAAAAGAATAGCACAGAACCACGGGACGGTCCGCGGCGTCACGCCGTTGTTCCCCGTTGCCAAACCGCCGCATCGAAGCTGTGCAAGCACTGGTAGCCCTCATCCTTGTAGAGCCCGATGGCCTCGGAGTTGGCCTCCGTGACGGTGAGAGAGACTTCGGCCGCGCCCAGGCGCACGAAGCTGAATGCGGCCTGCGCGAGCAGCAGGCGGGCCAGCCCGCGGCGCCGGAAGGCAGGGTGAACGCAGACCTGGGTCAGATGTCCGCTCTGGCCGCTGACACGCGAGCCAAGTACGAGGGCGGCAAACTCGCGGCTGGAGCGCTCCACGATCACGTACGACGACGGCGCGGAAAAACTGCCGCAGCCGGCATAATGCACGATGTTGTTCAGAAAACGCATGGAGCCGTGCACGGAGCGGTATTGGTCGTTGATCAGGCTGTCGGGATGGTCCCGGTAGGCCTCGCAGATGAGCCGCGCGGCCGGCGCCAGGTCGGCCTCGCGCCAGGAGCGAAATTCCAGGTTGGCAGGCAGATCCGGCTGGGGCGGGCTCCATTGCCCTTGCAATGTCTGCACCAGAAAGAGCCTGCGATAGATCTGGAATCCGGCTTCGCGGAAGATCGCGGCGTAGGCGCCGGAAGGATGCAGGAGCAACTGCGACTCGATACGCTCAACGTGCGGCGAATTGAGCAGCAGTTCGAAGAGATGCCGGAGCAGCGTTTCTTCCGTGGAGAGGGCACTTCCCGACGCTCCACCTGCGCCATCCGGCGTGCACGGCAGAGCGAATAGATCGCCAATGACAGCCTTTGTCTCCTCGTAAACGCAGAACACGTAGCCTGTCACGCGGCCCGACGTGAGCGCCGCGTAGCCGGGCAGCATGTGATTATCGATATATTGCATGAGCAGGCGCGCCGAGGCGTGGTAGTCCCAGTGCAGCCGCTGCTCCCACAACTCACCCTCAGCCTCCAGTACGGGGCGGAGCACCGGGGCCGCAAAGTGCCGCAGGTCGAGAACCTCGACGGAACCGCCCGATGTTTGCATTTCTCCTCTGTCTGGAGCCCGGTTGCGGCGAATCGCGATCGATGCCTGAGTGAGCCAACGCCTCGCCGCCCCGCGGTTTGCCGCCGAGAACCAAATCGGCGGGGCGCTCCGGCGCATTGGATCCGGCGCGAATGCAGGAGACGGCGCAAACGGACTCGCGCCGGCACAGCGCCTGGAAAAACCCTTCCCGCCACTTTGCCACGAGACAGTGCGCTCTCGCAAGTTAGCGCCCGCGGATAAAGCTTCCCGCCCGCAACAGGGAAGATGAGAGGCTCGAGATTACCGGCTGCCGACCAGGTACACCTCCAACCCCTGCTCCGGCCATCCGAAGAGCTGCTCGTATTGACGGCCTTCGAGAAGCTCGCTGAGCGCGAGTTGTGTACCCAGATCCGCGCCATGGCGGCCCTGGATGCGCGCCACCAGGATGTGCTGCCCATCGGGCACGCCGCTCTCGTCGTAATTCACCACCTCGCGGTTACGATAAAACGAGAGCCCGTACTCCACGTCGCGGCGAACGCGGAATACCGCTACGGTCTCGTCGGCGGGAACGAACTCGGCAATGCGCTGGGCCAGAGGCCGCGCGGAGTAGGAGCGGTCGAGCAGGTGGATGACGTGCTTGGTGGAGGCAACTGCAGGGATGCCGAAGACCGGGCCGACGCCGTAGAGGAACAGAACCAGCACCACCAGGATCCCGCAGGTGGCCGTACGCAGCCGGGCTACGCCAAAACCTTTGGTCACAACCAGGATCAGAAGCCCTGCTCCCACTGCGGCCAGAGCGGCAGCGGCCTGCGCGTGTGGAGGAGGGATAGCCGCGCCGTGGGCTACAAACCACGGCAGGAGCAGGACGGACATGGTCGTGGTGCCGCACACCGCCGCATGACCGAGAAGAATCCACCGGTTCAGACCCGGCCCGCGGCGGCGAAACAGGTAATCTCCGGTGAGAATGGTGATTGGAGGGAGGGCGGGAAGAATGTATCCGGGCAGCTTGGATCGCGAGAAGGAGAAAAAGATCACGGGAATGAGCGACCACAGCACCAGAAACTCTGGGAATGCGTCGCCGGGGCGCGTGGGCAAAGGCTTTCCCGCACGGGAGTGGCGCAGCCGCCACTCGGCCACAGAGGTTAGAATGCCGTCAATCAACGCGCGCACTGCGACCACGGTCCACGGCATGAGGGCCAGCACCACGACCACCAGGTAGTACCAGAAAGGCCGATCGTGCTGATACAGGTCGGTGGCGAAGCGTTCCAGGTTGTGCTCGAGAAAGAATTCCCGGAAGAAGGTGGGATTCTGATGCTGCACGGCAATGAACCAGGGCAGCACCATGGCAAAATAGAGAACCACCCCCGGCCACCAAAACGAGCGGCGCACGATGTGCCACTCGCGGCGCAAGAAAGCAAAGGCTGCGACGATGAGGAAGGCCAGAAGCGGCGCCACCGGACCTTTGGCCAGTGTGGCCAGCCCCGTGAAGAAGTAGATGTCGTAAAGCCAGAACTTCGAGCCGGTTTCGTACCACGCATACCAGCCCAGCAATCCGATGGCCAGCGGCGCTGCCATCTGCATGTCGGTGGAGGCGCCGCGCGCAAAACCCATGATCCCGGCGCAGGCTACGGTGATAAGTGCCGCGTCGAGATGCCCGCCGGGACGGAATCGCCGCATGTGCAGGTAGATGAGCGCCACCATAATAAAAGCGAAGGTGGCCGAAGGCAGCCGCGCGGCCCAGTCGTGCACCCCGAAATCCTGGAAGATGAACATCGCGCGCCAGTAATAGAGAGCGGGTTTTTCTAGCCACGGGCGTCCGTAGAGGTACGGAGTTACGCAGGCGCTCAACCGCTCGGTGAGCGTGTGCGCCGAGTCGAAGCGCACCAGCATCTCGTGTGCAATCTGGGCATAGCGCGGCTCGTCGGCCCCCACCAACCCCAGGCCGTCGCCGCCCAGCACTGGAGTTACCCCGTAAACCAGGAAAAAGACGCTGAAGGCTAAAAAGACCGCCGCCTCGTAAAGGGTGGCCCAGCAAGGCAAACGCCGCCGCCGGGGCTGGGGCACATCTGGACCCGATGGTTCCACGGAATTTTCCATCTCCGGCATTTCTCCACAAAGCGCACGGCGGCCTGCTTCGCGCAGGACAAA